>Ga0182749_1000182_pt1 | contig 67924 bp, 76 predicted proteins | sample eDN3rd37CKraftMG_FD_128875 | JGI IMG/M metagenome (GOLD analysis project Ga0182749, IMG submission 128875) | Enriched Miracle-Growth compost microbial communities from Emeryville, California, USA - eDNA 3rd pass 37_C Kraft MG (version 2) (version 2) ...
CGGCGACTCGTGCACGATCGGCTACCGCTTCAGCCCGACCACGATCGGCGCGGCTGCCGCGACGGTGCACGTGACCGGCAACGCCGGCGACCACACCATCGCTCTCGCTGGCACCGGCATCGCAGGCCCGCCGACGCAGCTCGTGCTGATCGCCGGCAGCGGCCAGCAGGCCACGGTCAACACGGCGTTCGCGGCACCGCTGGCGGTACAGGTGCGCGACGACTGGAACAATCCGGTCGCCGGCATCGCGATCACGTTCACGGCGCCCGCGAGCGGGCCGAGCGCGGTGCTCTCGTCGTCGACGGCGACCACCGACGCGAACGGCTACGCCAGTGTCGGCGCGACCGCGAACGGCGAAGTCGGCAGCTACGCGGTTACCGCAAGCGGCGGTCTCGGCGCGCCGGTGTCGTTCGCGCTGACCAACGTCGCCGCCAGTGTCGATCTTGCGGTGTCGATCAGTGTGGATCGCGAGCACGTCCGCCCGGGCGAGCTGCTCGATTATTTCGTCGTCGTGCAGAACGTCGGCAGCGATGCGGCGGACGATGTGGCCGTCGCGAGCACGCTGTCCTCGCAGCTCGACGTCGCCGCGGCGACCTGGGTCTGTCTCGGCCCCGCGTCGACTGGATGCAGCGCGAGCGGGCAGGGCGACATCGTCGAATCCGGCCTCGCGATTCCGGCCGGCGGCAGTGTCGCGTATCTCGTGACGGCGCCGGTACGACTCGATGCGGACGAGGGTTCGGTTGAAACCCAGGCGAATGTCACCGCGCCGGGGGACGGCAACTCCGGCAATGATGCCGCTGCCGCGACGAGTTGGATCGTGCTGTTCCGCGACGGTTTCGAGCCCTACGGCACCGGAACGGATCTGCCGCCGCTCGAAGCGCAGGCCGTGCGTCTCGGCGTGCTCGACGACGTCCGTGTCGACCTGACGCCGCCCGGAGCGACGCCGCTCGCGAGCACGCTCGTGGCGCGCGCGGACGACGGCAGCGGATTCCGCATCGAGCGGGTGAGCACAGCCGGCACCGATGCGGTGCGCCTCGTCACGACCGGGACCGGCACCGAACACGCGAGCAACTGGCTCGCCATCGGCAGCGCACGCATCGCCGTGCTGGTGTTGGTCGAAGGTTCCGCCGCGGCAGGCGAAGCGCAGCACACGCTGCTTGTGCTGCTCGACGACGGTCGCGAGCTGCGCCTTCCGCTCGGCGCGGCGAGCAGCTACCGCCTGTGGGCCACCCGCCCGCTGGAGGCGATGCCGCGCGAAGCGGAGTAGACGAGCTGCGCTCGTGACGCGCAGATCCCACTACGGAAGCTCGCCGCGCCATCGCGCGGCGAGCTTTCGGAGTGGTACGGCTTCCCATGCAACCAAGTGGCGCGTCGACGCATCCGAGCTTCGACGCGCCGTGTGCATGTATCCTCGACAGCGCGCGGACCGATACCCAGACGGGAGGCTGTCCGAAAATGGACACCATTGCCTTCGCATTCCGCTCGCTGCTCAAGACGCCGGTGTTCAGTCTCGTCGCGATCCTGGCCTTGGCGCTGGGCATCGGCGCGAACAGCGCGATCTTCAGCGTCATCGAGGCGATCTTCCTCAGGCCGCTGCCGTATGCGCACCCCGAAGAGATCGTCCAGCTGAGATCGGCGCTGCCCGAACGCGGCCTCGATCAGGCGCCATTCTCGTGGCCGCGCATGCAGGCCGTGCGCGACCGCCAGCAGGTGTTCACCGATGTCGCCGTCTCGACGCCGAACGCGTTCGTCGTGACAGGAGCCGGCGATCCCGAGCAGCTGCAGGGGATGATCGTCTCGCAGAACTATTTTCCGCTGCTCGGCGTGCAGCCGATGCTCGGGCGCAATTTCCCGGCCGAGGAGGATCGTCCCGGCGGCGCGCCGGTGGTCATGTTGAGCTACGGCTACTGGCAAAGGCACTTCGCCGGGCGCAACGACGTCGTCGGCCAGTCGCTGACTCTGGACGGACGGCCGCACACGGTCATCGGCGTCCTGCCGCGCGATGTCGCGGCGTTTCCGCTGAACCAGATCGCGGTGTTCACGACGCGGCCCTACGAGGCGCCGTTCGCGGTTCGGAAGCAGATCGACGATGGCGGTCTCTTCTTCAACGTGCTCGGCCGGCTGAAGCCGGGTGTCGGCATGGAAGAGGTGCGTGCGGCCATGAGCGTGATCGCGGCCGCATACACGAGCGCGCATCCGACGAACATCGATGCGACATCGAAAATCGTCGCGGGCTTTCTCCAGGAAAACCTGGTCGGAAACCAGCGGCAGACGTACGGCATGCTGTTCGCGGCCGTCGCGGCGGTGCTGCTGATCGCCTGCGCGAACGTCGCGAACCTGCTCCTCGCCCGCTTCTCACGGCGGCGCAAGGAAGCCGGCATCCGCTTCGCGCTCGGCGCGAGCCGTGGCCGCGTGATCGCGCAGTTCCTTGCCGAGAGCCTGCTGCTGTCGCTCGCGGGTGGCGTGCTCGGACTTGCTCTTGCCGCGGCGGCGCTGCCGCTGCTGGCGCATCTCGGCGACGATTTCATTCCGCGTGTCGAGGAGATCTCGCTCGATCCAGCGGTGGTCGCATTCACGCTCGGTGTGTCCATCCTCGCAGGTGTCGCCATGGGCCTGGTGCCGGCCATGCACGTGTCGGCAAGCGCCGCCAACGATGCGCTCAAGGACTCCAGTCGCGATTCGACGAGCGGGCCGCGCCACAACCGGTTCCGCAGCGGCCTCCTGGTCGGAGAGGTCGCGCTAGCGTTCGTGCTGCTTGTCGCGACCGGCCTCATGATCGCCACCGTCGTGCGCATCCAGAATGTCTCACCCGGCTTTCGTACCGACGGCATCTTCACCGCGTTCGCGGTGGTGCCGCCGGCGCAGTACCCGGCACGCACCGAAGCCACGGCGAATTTCTACACGCGCCTTTATCACCGGCTTCGGGAACTCCCCGGCGCGAAGGAAGTTGCGCTCAGCGACAATCCGCCGCTCAGCGGCAACAACGGCCAGTCGCCGTATGCCGTCGTGGGACGGCCGCTGCCGCCGCCGTCCGAGCGCCCGCTGGCGCTCCGGCACCTGATCAGCCCGAACCGCTTCGGGGTGCTCGGCATTCCGATCAAGCTGGGGCGTGATTTCGACGAGCACGACACCATGGCCAGCGCGCCCGTCGTCATCATCAACGAGACGATGGCGAAGCAGCTGTTTCCCAACGAGAACCCGCTCGGTCAGAAGCTCGTCACCGGCATGCTGTCGCTGACGCAGGAAATCGTCGGCGTCGTCGCGGACGTGCACACCAACAGCCTGACCGCGCCCCCGGTACCGGAGATGTACTACCCGGTGTTCCAGCGTCCCGAGAACTTCACCGGCATCCTCGTCCGCACCGACGGCGATCCCTCCGCGCTCACCGCCAGCGTGCGGGCTGCGCTGCGCGACGTCGATCCCGGCATTCCGCTGATCGCGCCCGGCACGATGCACCAGCTCGTCGAGCAGTCGACGGCGGACCGCGATCTGACAATGATGCTCCTGACGGTGTTCGCCGGGCTTGCGCTCGTGCTGGCGAGTCTCGGCGTGTACAGCGTGATGGCCTATTCGGTTTCGCAGCGCTCGGCCGAGATCGGCATCCGCATGGCGCTGGGTGCGCGCTCGGCCGACGTGCAGAGGATGGTCATCGGACACGGCCTCAGGCTGGCCGGCGCGGGCCTGCTGATCGGGGTCGTGGCCGCGCTCGCGTTGACGCGGCTGATGACGGCGCTGCTGTTCGAGGTTCGCGCGGCCGATCCAATGATCTATTTCGCGATCGCGTGCGTGCTGATCGTGGTCGCGGTCGCGGCGAGCTGGATTCCGTCGCGGCGTGCGGCCGGGCTTGATCCGACCAAGGCGCTGCACGAGGCATAGCGTGCGAGGCGCGACGGCCGCGCAGCGTCAGCGGTATTCGGTCACCAGCAGGCTGTAGATTGTCTGGGTGCCGCTGACGAAGTGCCCGATGCGCAGATTCTCGTCGTGCGCGTGCTGGCTGTTGTCGGCGTTGACGGTGGGAATCATGATGAAGGGCAGGCGGAGCGCTTCGACGAGCACGTCGGTCGGCACGGTGCCGCCCATCATGCGGATGCGCACGGGCTCGACATCGGGCCGCGGGCCGGTCTGCGAATGCAGCGCGGCATAGGCCCAGCGACCGACCGGTGAATCCATCGGCGTGCGCTCGGCGCTCTGCACCGCGCCGAGCGTGAAGCTCGCAAGTTTGTCCCACTTCGCGCGTTCCGCGTCGCTCGGCGGACCGTCGACGAGGTGATAGCCCTGCGCCTCGATGTGCTTCTTCACCAGATCGTAAAGGCGCCGCCCGTCGGTTTCCGGCGTCGTGCGGAAATCGAGCTCCGCTGTCGCCTCGCTCGGCACGATGTTCGCCGCCTTCGCACCGATGGCGCCGGAGGCCATGCCGCGCACGTTGAGCGAGGGATACTGCAGCGCTTCCTGGTATGTCGCGCCGACGCGCTCGGCGCGCGCGATGCCGATGCGCTTGCGCAATGCGTCCTCGTCGTCGCCGGTTGCCGCGAGCGCGGCGCGATCGGAGCCGGTCAGCGCGACGCCGTCGTAGTAGCCTTCGATGCGCACGCGGCCGTCGTCGTCCTTCATGCCGGCGAGCAGGGCGGCCAGCCGGAACGCGGGGTTCGGCGCGTAATTGCCGAAGTGGCCGCTGTGAAGCGGCGCGCGCGGCCCGTACACGACGAGCGTCGCCTGCGCGATGCCGCGATTGCCGAACACCAGCGTCGGCCGCCCCGACGGATGCGCAGGACCATCCAGAATGACCAGCGCATCGGACTCGAACAGCGGCGAATTCGCGGCGACGACGCCGGCGAGGCTCGGGGAGCTCATCTCTTCCTCGGAATCGAGGATCACCTTGACGTCGAAGGCGGGTGACCGGCCGGCGGAACGCAGGAGATCGACGGCGGTCAGCAGCATCATGATCGGCGCCTTGTCGTCGGCAGCGGCACGCGCGAACACGCGCAGCTCCGGATCGAGCTCGGCGAGCAGAGCTTCACGCGCGACGGGCTGCCAGACGCCTTCCGCATCGCGCCGCTTGACGACCGGCTCGAAAGGGCTTTCCTGCGCCCACTCGTCAGGAATCACGGGCTGACCGTCGAAATGCGCGTAGAAGAGGATCGTCTTCGCGCCGGACTTCGAGGCGGCGAGCTGCGCGAACACGAGCGGCCGCTCCGCCGGGTTGTTAAGAAGCTTCGTCCGGAAGCCGCGCTTCTCGAACGCGCGCTGCAGGAACGCAGCGTTGCGGCGGATGTCGGCGGCATCATCGGCGACATTCGGAATCGCGAGCAGGTCGAGATATTCCGCGAAGTTCCGTTGCGCGGCCCGCGTGACTTCGTCGTCCCACGCGCGCGCGTCCGCGCCCGCGGCCGGCAGAACCAGGATCAGCAGAATCAGAGTCAGCTTGCGCATGCGGTCGGTCCCGTGCGTGCCGGTCGGCGTTCGGCGACTATACCGTCGCCGGACGCGCATCGCGCCGGCGAAGGTGCGCTGCGTCGCCGATGCTGCAGTGCCGATTTCGCGACCGTCCGGCCGGGGGGTAGATTGCGCGGGCTTTTCTTCGCTTCTTTTCCAACGATCGAGGATGTCCGCATGGTTTCCCTCGCGCAGCTCTGGCTTCCGATCCTGCCGGACAGTGGTTCGTGTTCTGCTTGCTGGTCTCGTTCGTCGCCGCGTGCCTCGCTGCGAGCGCGCTGGCTGCCGGCACGCCGCACGCGCAGGTGTTCCACATGACGGGCGTGGCGGCACTGCTCGGGCACGCGTTCTATCCGCTGCCGATGGGCATCTGGTGGGCGTACCCATGGAAGAGGTCGGTCAAGTACGTGGTCGACGGCGTGATTTACGCGCTGATCGTCGGCGCGACGTTCGCATGGCTCTGGCCCGCGTAGCCGTACCGAGAATCGCCGCACGGTCGGCAGCCCGCGCGGCGGACGTGAGCGCTCGAGGCTTTCGCGATGAGGGCTATCCCTGTGCGGCGTAGATGCGCCGCACCGATTCCATCGTGTCGGCTTCTTCCGCGCGCTTGTCGTCGCGGTAACGTTTCACGCGCGCCAGACGCAGCGCGAGCCCGCCGGGATAGCGCGGGCTCGCCTGCAGATCGCTGAAGGCGATTTCGGCGACGAGCTCGGGCCGGACATGCACCGTGTAGCGGTCGCGGCGCGTCTCGCGCGCGAGCAGCTCCCGCGTCTGCCATTCGAGCATCGCATCGGTGAGCCCCTTGAAGGTCTTGCCGAGCATCACGTACTCGCCCGTGGCGGGATCGAACGCGCCGAGGTGCAGGTTCGACAGCTTTCCGGTGCGGCGGCCGTGCCCCCATTCGGCGGCGAGGACGACGAGATCGAGCGTGTGCGCGCGCTTGATCTTGAGCCAGCCCGCGCCGCGGCTGCCGGCTTGGTAAGGCGCATCGAGCGACTTCGCCATTACGCCTTCGTGGCCGGCTGCGAGCGATGCATCGTAGAACGCTTGGGCCTCGTCGGCCGAGGATGTCACGATGCGCGGGATCTGGAGCGGCGCGGGAACGGCTCTGGTCAGCGCCTCGTATCGCTCGCGGGTCGGAAGGTGCGTGAGTCTCGCGCCGTCGAGGCGCAGGCAATCGAAGAAGAACGCGCGCATCGGCAGCTCGTCGCGCAGCCTGCCGACATCCAGCCTGCGCCCGAAGCGGCGCATCGTGGTCTGGAACGGCAGCGGGCGGCCCGCCCCATCGAACGCGATCGCCTCGCCGTCGAGGATGATGTCGCGCGCCGGCAGCGCGGAAGCGGTTTCCACGATCTCCGGGATCGCGTCCCCGACTTCGTTGAGATTGCGCGTATAGATGCGCACCGTGTCGCCCGACCGATGCACCTGTATGCGCGCGCCGTCCATTTTCCACTCGAACGCGGCCTCGCCGCCGAGCTGGCGCAGCGCGTCGGCCGGATCGGTCGCGACCTGCGCCAGCATCGGTGCGACCGGCGAGAGGATCTCGAGCTGGAATGTCGAAAGGCCGCGCTCGCCTTCGAACAGTGCCGCGCGTGCGACGGCGCCGACGTTCTTCGCATACATCATTGCGCGGCGCACCGGCACGACGGGCAGTTCCGCCGCTGCGGCGATCGCGTCCGTCATCACGCCCGCAAGCGCACCCTGGCGCAGCTCGCCGAGCAGGAGGCGCACGAGGAATTCGCGCTCGGGCTCGGTCGCGCGACTGAACAGCGCGCGCAATGCAGCGGCGCGCTGCGCCGTCGCGCCCGCGCCGCGCATCCCTGCGATCTCGCCGAGGCGCCGGTCGACTTCCACGATCGAAAGAGAAGGCTCATGCGGCGCTTCGCCTGCGGCGGCGCTGTGCAGCGCTGAATAGCCGATGCCGAACCGGCCCTGCGGCGCCGAGCCGGAAAGATACTGCGCAGCGATTCCAATTTCGTCCGAACCGAGCGTCCGCAAACGCGCGGCGAGCGCGCGCACTTTCGCAAGGCGCGCCGATGTGCCGCCGACAACCTCCGAGGTCTCTACGAGATCGGCCAGCAACGTCATCACGAGTTCCAGAGCCCGGACCTGCCGGCCCCGGCAAGACGATAGTCGAGGCGGATCGCCGGCTCCAGCTCGGTCGGCGACGCGCCGCTATCTCCTCGTGCGTTTCCTCGCCGTCTTTCCCGCGCTCTTCCTGCGCGCCGTCTTGCGACCGCCTTTGCGCGCCGCCGTCTTCCGTGACGTCTTGCGGCCACCTTTCCTTGCTGCCGTCTTCCGCGACGTCTTGCGGCTGCCTTTCCTCGCTGTCGACTTCCGCGCGGTCTTGCGACCGCCTCTGTTAGTAGCCGATTTCCGGCTCGTTTTGCGGCCGCCCTTCTTCGCTGCTGTCTTGCGAGTCGTCTTGCGCCCGCCGCGTTTCTTCGCGCCGCCGCCCTCCTGCTTGTTGACGGTCGCCCAGGCGCGGCTCTCGGCCGTCTTCTTCGACACGCCTCTCTTGCGGTAACCCTTCTCGATGTGTGCCGCCTTGCGTTTCTGCCGGCTCGAATAGCTGGATTTGTCGCCGCGTGGCATCACGAACCTCCTTTCGATATCGCGAAGTTCCGTGCAATGTGCGCGGTCGACTTCGTCCCGACGATGAATATGTGCAATACACACAAACGTGATTCAGGCTGGGTTGTGCTGTGCGACCGGGCGCCTTGACGTCGCACTTGGTTGCGGCGCTTGCAACCGTCGCGCGCCGGCGCAGAATGCAATCGGGCACAGCAGGAAGAGGGGAGGCGTGCCATGCCGATTTCCGCCAGCAACAATTTCTCGACCGTCGCAGCCTACGCGAACGCCGTCGCGAGATTTCCGGACGCGAAGCGGTGCCTCTGTTTCGGCGATTCGTGGTTCCAGTATCCGCCGCGTCCGATCGATCTCAACAAGCAGCTCGCGCGCCGTTTCCGCGGCACGCTGTTCCTCAACGAGGGCGTTCCCGGCCGCGACAGCGCTCAGTGGAAAATCGGTCTGCCGCGCGTCCAGCGCGAGATCAGCGCGTTCGCGTTCGACGCGATCCTGCTCTCGATGGGCGGCAACGACGTCGTGGGCGAGGAGCTGCGCGAGTACCTCAAGACGGAGGCACAGCCGCAGGCGGCCGGATCGACGGCGCTCGGCGAGATACCGCCGGCGGTCTTCCGCCACGTCCGCCTCGAGCTGTTCGAGCACGCGCTCGGCTATGCGATCAAGGACTTCAAGGAAGTCGTGCAGTACCGCGACATGTCCTCGCGCGAGTCGATCATCTACGTGCACACGTACGACTACATTTTTCCTGACGGCAGGCCGTTCAAGCTCGGCCCGATCACGGTGGGGCCGTGGGCGAAGCCGGCGCTGGAGGAGGTCGGCCTGGTCGATCCGCTGCAGCAGCGCATGGTCACCGACTGGCTGCTCGACCAGTTCGCGCGCGCGCTGAAGGCGTTCGCGTCGCAGAATGCGAACATGCGCGTGGTCGATTCGCGCGGCACGCTGACCTCGAAGCGTCAGTGGCAGAACGAGATCCATCCGACGCGATCCGGATTCGAGCGGATCGCTCGCGAATGCTGGGTGCCGGCGCTGACGGGCGTGCTGAAATAGCCGCGAGGCAAGGCGCGAGCGCACGAGCTTGACGCGGCGATCGGGAATGCCGAGCATCGCAGCCCTGTCCCACGAGGCCGAGATGACCGGAGAGCCGATCTCCGCGGAGCTCCGCAGGTTCCTGCTTGCGAGCCGGATAGGAGTGCCGCACGTCGAGGCGATTCTTCTGATCCGCCGAAGTCGTGGTGTGCGCTGGAACGCGGCGCGTCTCGCGGCCCGGATCTACGTCGCCCCCAAGGCCGCCGAGGAGATCCTGACGGACCTTGGCGGGGTCGGTCTGCTCGATGCTCCGGACGCGGAAGGACAGACCTACGCGCCAGCGACCCCGGAGCTCGCGGCGGTGATCGATGATCTCGACGCGACGTATTCCAGGCATCTCATCGAAGTGACGCGCTTGATCCATTCGGCGCGCGATCAGTCCGCCGCAGGCTTCGCCGCGGCGTTCCGCCTGCGGAAGGAGTCCTGAGATGACGGCCTTCATTTACACGCTCGTCGCGTTGACCTCGCTGCTCTGTGCGGTGCTGCTGTTGCGGGCCTACCGCGCGACCTCGCTGCGTGTGCTGCTCTGGAGCGGGCTCTGCTTCAGCGGGATCGTCTTCAGCAACACGGTGCTGATTCTCGACAGGCTCGTCTTTCCCGATCTCTATCTGCAGCCGGTTCGCTCGTCCATCACGCTGCTCTCGCTGCTGCTGCTCCTCTACGGATTGATCTACGAGGCCGACTGAAATGGAAGACTACCTGTATGGCGCCATCGCGACGGCCTGCGCCGTGGCTGGCCTCCTGTTCCTGCGGTTCTACCGCCGCACGCACGATCGGTTCTTCCTCTATTTCGTCGCCTCGTTCTGGCTCGAGGCGGTGACGCGCACCTGCGCCGCGTTCCTCGATCTGTCCGACAGCGGCGACAGCCCGATCTTCGTGCTGCGCATCGTCGCTTACGGCCTGATACTCGCTGCGATCTTCGACAAGAACCTGCCGCGCCGGCACCCGTAGCGGGCGTCGGCCTGCGCGGACGGTTTTTTAGCGCGCGCGCGACGGATCGGCTCTCCCGTCCGTCTGCATCGCTCGCACCGCCGGGCGTGTCATGAGACGATCGGCGCAACTCGAGGAGAGGAAGACCTGATGAAACACGTTACCCGGCTGCTTGCATCGCTCGCTTCGTCCATCGCGCTGGCCGCGCCCGCCGCAGCCGCGACAGTCGGCGGGCCCACGATGGGACTCTGGTACAACCCGCAGGAGTCCGGCCGCGGCTACGACATCGATCTGCAGGGCGACACGATGGTCGTGACGACCTACATCTACGAGGAATCCGGCGATCCGATCTGGTATCTCTCGTCGGGAATCTACAACCACGACACCGGCGTCTTCCAGAGCACCTACGACAGCTACTCTGGCGGCCAGTGCTTCGGCTGTTCCTACCAGGCGCCGACGGTGCAGAGCGGCGCCGCCGGCCCGATCACGATCGTGTTCCACACGAACCAGACCGCGACGCTGACGTATCCCGGCGGATCGACACAGATCACCAAGTACATGTACGGCTTTCCCACGCGCACCGACATGCTGTACGGCGAGTGGGCGCTGAGCTACGAGGCACAGGGTGCGGTCACGGGGGACTGGGTCGTGTTCGATACGCCGTTCACCGACGACAACGGTGTCGTGTTCGTGTCGGGCCACGCCGCCGGCGCGCCGAGCACGACCGCGCTCGGCATCTACGATCCGAACTTCCGCGAGGCACAGATTTCGGTGAAGCAGGGCACGACGGAGCGCTTCTACCGCTTCGGCGTGTTCGACGACCGCCGCGTGATCGGCGTCGCGACCTCGCTCACGGAAGGCCAGCCCGTCGCAGGGCCGTATCCCGCAACCGGTGCGCGGCTCCTCTACAAGGGCGAAGTCGCCGGCGGCATCATCGGCACGGCGCCCGGCGAGGCGAAGAGCGCCGCGGCGATCAGCGTGGAGGACGAGGCGATCATCGACAAGCTGCGGCGCGCACGCGAGCAGTTCGAGGGGTCGCGCCGCTAGCGGGACGCGGACGACGCGGGCGATGTCCCGCGCCGTCCGCCAGTCCGGCCCGCGTGTTGCAATCGCTGCGCGGTGCCCGGAAACGCCAAAGGCGTCGCGCAAGGCGACGCCGCGCTAACGCTCGCGACAAGAACGCTTAACGGATTGTTTGCGGTTCGAAGCATAGCGTCGAACGCGGGCATGACCCTGCATGCTCACCGGACTTTCCACGGAGCTCGCATGACTCATCGATCCCATCCAGCGAACGGCAGCGCCCGGCGCATCGGCTGCCTGGGCGACGATCTCGGCGTCATCGCGCGCATGGTCTGGCGGACCCTGACGCCGCGTGACGTCGTCGTGTGGACCAATCGCGACGCGCAGATCTTCGTCGATTTCGCCGACGCCGCGCCGCCGCTGCCGTCGAGCGAAATCATCGGGACGTACCGGCTCAACGCACGCCGCGACGACATCGAGGCCGACCTCGAGCAGACGCGGCGCGACAGGATCACGGCCGACATCCTCGACTGAGGCATCGACCGGAGGCCGTTCCGCCGATCCGCCGCGCCGCCGCCGTTCGGTGGCGCGGCTCTCGCTGCTTGCGGGAACGCACATACGCCGCCGCCCGCGTGCAGCGATGCCACGTGGTGATTTCACAGCCGCAGCCGATCGCCATTCCCGCAACGGCGGAATCCCGGTGTGGCTCTGCGCGCAACGCGCGCGCGCCCATCGCCCCCGCGCTCCTGCCGCCATAACGACCGCGTAACCGCGAACAAACCCGAGGCGCTGCACCATCCGCACCGGCCGGTGAGCGTCCGTATCTGCCGGCTCGCGGCGGGCGCCGGAAATCGTCCACGATCGGTATACAATATCTCAAAGTACAGGTGCGCACGCCTCACCCGCAATCCCGCGCGGCTTCACATTTTCTTCAGGCCGCGGCGTCAACGATGCGGCGTGGAATCCCGGCCTCCGGGCTTCCGCAGGGGATCGCGCACACCTGACCGGAGTGTCCTGCGATGAAGCCGCATCCCAGACCGTCACGCGTCGTCCAGCTGGAGACGGCACGGCGCGCGCGGCTTCCGGTCGACGAGGCGACCTTGCTGTCGCGCATCGTCTCGGTGCAGGGCGAGATCGTGCAGGCGGGCCTGGACCCGCACAAGGTCGTCGACGTCGTCACGCGCCGCGCGCAGGAGCTCACGCATTCGGCCGGCGCCGTCGTCGAGCTGCTCGATGGCGACGAGCTGGTGTACTGGTCGGCGAGCGGCAACGTGGTGCCGCAGCTCGGCATGCGCGTGCGGGCGGACCGCAGCCTCTCGGGGCTCTGCGTCAAGAACGGCCGCGTCCTAGTCTGCAACGATGCCGAAACCGATCCGCGCGTCGATCTCGAAGCCTGCCGGCGCGTCGGCCTGCGCTCGATGCTGGTGGCGCCGCTGCCGTACGGTGATACGACGATCGGCGTCCTCAAAGTCGTCTCGCCCTGGACCGACGCGTACCAGACCGAGGACGTGCGCACGCTCGAGCTGCTCAACACGCTGATCGGCGCGGCGCTGAGCCATGCGGCGCACCACTCGTCGGTGGAAGCCGCGTTCAACAGCAAGCTCGCCGCGGACCAGCTGGTCGCCGACGAGCACGAGGACCTGCGCCGGCGGATCGGCGGCATCATCGAGCGGGAAGCGTTCGACATCGCATTCCAGCCGGTGTTCGCGCTCGAAGGAGAGCACGTGGTCGGCTTCGAGGCGCTGGCCCGCTTCACCGACGGGTTGTCGCGCCCGCCGGACCAGTGGTTCGATGACGCGCTCAGGGCCGAGCTCGGGCTCGATCTTGAAATCGCCGTCGCACGCAAGGCGCTGACGGCGCTGCCGCAGCTGCCGGGTGACACCTACCTCGCGATCAACGTGTCGCCGGAGGCCGCGGCCTCTCCGGAGATCGCGCAGCTCTGCGGGCTTCATGCGGCGAACCGCATCGTGCTCGAGATCACCGAGCATTCCAGCGTGGACGATTACCTCGCGCTTGCCGAACGGGCACGCGCCTTGCGCAGCATGGGCGTGCACCTCGCGATCGACGACGCCGGCGCGGGATTCGCGAGCCTGCGCCACGTGCTGCGGCTCGAGCCGGACCTGATCAAGCTCGACAAGTCGATCACGCGCAACATCGATACGCGCGTGCGAGAGCAGAGCCTCGCCGCCGCACTGCTCACGTTTGCACGCGGCACATCGGCCTCGATCGTCGCGGAAGGCATCGAGACTGCGGCAGAGCTCGCAACGCTGAAGCGGCTCGGCGTGCCTTACGGCCAGGGCTATTACCTCGGACGGCCCGATCGGCTCCCCGCCTGAAGCAACGCTCGTATCCGGTGTGAGCTGCCATTGGCAGCACGTCACATCGCAGTCCACGCACGACTTCCATCGCTGGTGCCGGCTCCCTCGATCGGGCGCACGCGGAAGCGCCCTATATGCATGCTGAAGGCGAATCGGGCGAATTCAGCCGCGAGCCATTCCGAGCTGCTTAGCGTGGCGGCACATTTCACGCAAAGGAGTCAACGATGCATCGCCCGATCACGACGAACCCGCTTGTGACGAATCGCTTCGCGGCACGAGCGCTCGCGACGACACTCGCGCTCGCTTTCGTCGGCATGGCGCCGCTGGCCGTACCCGACGCCCATGCGAACGACACACCGAAAGCCGGTTCGGACCAGCCTGTCACCGACACCTGGATCACGACGAAGGTGAAGACCTCGCTCGCGACGACGGAAGGCGTGAAGAGCACGGACATTGACGTCAAGACCGTCGATGGTGTCGTGACTCTAAGCGGCACGCTGGCGTCGGCAGACGCGGTCGAGAAAGCGATTGCCGCCGCCGAAAGCGTCAAGGGCGTGCGCAAGGTCGAGCATTCGGCCCTGAAGTCGCAGTGATCGGATCATCCGTACCACACGAAACCCAACAAGGAGCACGTCATGAACGAAGACAAGATCAAGGGACAGTGGAAGCAGCTCGCCGGCAAGCTCAAGGCGAAGTGGGGCCGGCTGACCGACGACGACATCCAGGTTGCCGACGGAAATGCCGAATACCAGGCGGGAAAAATCCAGGAGCGCTACGGCGTGGCCAGGGACGAGGCGGAACGGCAGATCAGGGAATTCGATCGCACCCTTTGACGGATTTCGAGGGCGGCCCGAGGCCGCCCTTTTTTGCGGAGGCTTAAACCATGGGCAAGTACCTCATCGCTTGGTTGCTCGGCGTACCCGCCGGCGTACTGATTCTGATCTATCTGTTCACGCGTTTGTTCTGACGGCGCGCCGGAGCAGCGTGTCGACCGGCACGTCGCGGGGTTTGCCGTGTGCAGCGAAGCGCCCGCATCGAACGGTGAGGCGCGGCGTCTCGCCGCGGCGGCAGGGCTTGTCCATGTCGTCGACACGCTCCCTGGCATTCGCCGGCGGCGCGTGGGGCGGAGCTTCATCTATTTCGATATGCGGCAGCGGCGGATCCGCGCCGCGAAAGTGCTCGATCGCATCCGCAAGCTCGCCATTCCGCCCGCGTATACGGACGTGTGGATCTGTCCGCATCCGCGCGGGCACCTGCAGGCAACCGGTCGCGACGCGCGCGGCCGCAAGCAGTACCGCTATCACGGCGACTGGCGCGCGACGCGCGACGACGGAAAATTTCTGCGCCTGGTCCGCTTCGGCGAACGGCTGCCGCACCTGCGACGCATCGTGAGGCGCGATCTCGCCCTGCGCGGCCTGCCTGAAGCGAAAGTTCTCGCGGTGATCGTGAGCCTGCTCGCCGAGACGGGCATCCGCATCGGCAACGAAGAATACGCCCGCCAGAACGGCTCCTACGGGCTGACGACGCTGCGCGACCGGCACGTGACCTTTCTGCGCCAGGGCCGCGCCGTGCTGCGTTTCCGCGGCAAGAGCGGGCAGGCGCACGAGGCACGCGTCGACGATGCGCGCCTCGTGCGGCTCATTCGCCGCTGCCAGCAGCTACCCGGCCAGATGCTGTTCCAGTACATCGACGATGAAGGCAAGCGCCGGCCGGTCGATTCCGGCATGGTCAACGATTATCTGCGCAACGCCATGGGCGAAGCGTTCACCGCGAAGGATTTCCGCACGTGGGGCGGCACGCTCAACGCGATCGCGCGGCTTGCGCGCACGCCCGTGCCGGTCGGCGGCGACGATCGCGAATTGGCGTCAGTAGCCGCCAATGTCGTGCGCGAAGTCGCCGAGTGCCTGCGCAACACGCCCGCGGTCTGCCGCAGCTCGTACATCGATCCCTGCGTTTTCGACGCGTGGCGCGCCGGCCGCCTGCACGCGATTGTACCCGCTGCGGCCGCCGGCACATCGCGGCGGCTCGAAGCGCTGGCGCTGAAACTGCTGCGACGCGAGCGCGCCGCACAGAAGCGCGTGGGGAATGGCGCACGGCGTCAGCGCAAGTCGTCCGGTATCAGCCGCGCTTCGGGCGCCGCGAGCCGGCGCGGCGCCCGCGCTGCGCTCAGATTTTCCCGAGCAGCAGCAGGATGACAAGAATGAGAATGATGAGCCCGATGCCGCCGCTCGGGTAATAGCCCCAGCTGCGGCTGTACGGCCACGTCGGAAGTCCCACGATCAGCAGGATGACGAGGATCAGAAGAATCAGGGCACCGGTGCTCATTGTCGTACTCCGCTCAGGAAAGGATCGCGCTCGAAACGCGCTCGCTGCGCAGCACGCGCAGGTCGCTTTCGATGTCGCTGGGTGATGCGCCGATGCCGTAGGTTCCGGCGAGGTACTCCGGAGCGACGTCCGGGCTGCGCTCGGCTCGGTCGAACAGGATCTCGGCGTTCGCATTGGCCCATACCGTGATGTCGAAATGCAGCGACGCCATATGGACGGTTTTTGCGATTTCGGCGAGATCGCCGCGCAGCGATCCGGCCATCATCGCCTTGCCGCGACGCTGTGCAGGCGATGGTGCAGCGAGTTCGAGCTGACGCATGGATACCTCCCGCGAACGGACGACCGCATTCGATTCGAAGACCCCGAAGTGCAAGTCCGCAGCGACCGCGGCCGTCCCGAAGACGAGGCCGTTACGGACTCGCGGTGAAACTTAACGGCGACAGTTCGAATGAGTCATTAACGAAACGAGCTGCGTCAGCTGCGATTTATTCGCGTGCTGCTGAGCTCGCAAACGTGCGAGCCCAGCAGCAAACCGAACATGCTTGCAACATGCATGCTGGACGTGAAGCATCGATGTTTAGTTTTACTCTTTTCGCAAATTCAGCGATGCGCGCCGGACTGCGTGCGCGCGACGTTGCCCGAATTCTCGCCCTTGTACCGCGAAGTCTTGCAGCCGGCATGCCCGCAATCGCAGCCGGAGCGTCCCGACTCCGCCGCGGTGCGGCAGCTCTCGCTGCAATACATCGCTCCGCCCTGGGTGTGGCAGGTGCAGTCCTTGTGCGCGCAACGCTTCGTATCATCCTCGGCCATGGCCCGTCTCCTGTGTTCTGACAAGGCCAGCTTGCGTCGCGGGGCCTGAATCGCCGCCGATTCGTCCCGAAATGCCGCGTTCATGCACGCCGTGCCGATTTTCGACGGCGAACACGCTTTCAGGTGCGCTTTGAGAAGCGTATCGCGTTCCGCCAGCGGCCGCGGGACGCTAGACTGCGCGCCGCGACGCACCGGCTTACAAAACGGAACCGGTCCAGAACGAGAAAAAGACCACTCGGCGTCCATTCACAGGCGCTGTGCCGAAGTACCGCCATCACGGCATCGCGATACACGCGATCGTGACACACGCGAACAAGGCGTGACCCAAAGGCTACCGATGCAAAAGATCGTGCAGACGTTGTCGCTTCTGTTCTCCGCAGCCGTGCCGGGCATCGGTACGGCGACGGCGGCCGACGGCGCGCTCGATACCCGCTTCGGGACGAACGGCATTGCGCTGACGGGACTCGTCGACGCCGACCCGGTGCCCAGCGGGTGCAAGCCGATCGTGCAGCCCGACGGCGGGATCGTGGTCTGCGGAACCCGGAGAGCGAATGACGCGACCGGATCCGATTTCGTCGTCGCGCGCTTCGACGCCGACGGCGCGCTCGATGCGGATTTCGGAACAGGCGGCCTCGTCACGATCGATTTCGACCACGGCGCCGGCGGTGATCAGGCGAACGGCATCGCGATGCAGGCAGACGGCAGCTTCATCGTCGCGGGCACGACGCATGGCGCGGAGCCGCACAGCGCGAATTTCGCCGTCGCGCGCCTCACCGCCGACGGCAGGCTCGATACCGCATTCGCCGCGGCCGGCAAGACGATCGTCTCGTTCGATCGAGACAAAGGCGCCGGCGACGACAATGTCTATGCGATGACGCTGCAGCCCGACGGCGCCATCGTTCTCGCGGGCAGCGCTGAAACGGCGGACGGCATCGAGGCCGCCGTCGCGCGGCTCAACCCCGACGGCACGCTCGACACGACATTCGGCGCCGACGGCAGGGTCACATTCCGGTTCGGGCTCGTCGGCACCGGCGCATCCGACGCCGCGGACGGCGTCGCGATCGATGCGGACGGCCGAATCGTCATCGCCGGCAGCGCGCAGGTGACCGATCCCCAGGAGGACACCGAATTCGCCGCGGCCCGGCTGCTGCACGACGGCACGTTCGACACGTCGTTCGATGGCGACGGCCGCGCCACGATTCCGTTCGATCCCGGCACCGGTGTCAGCGACGCGATCGCGTTCGGCCTCATGATCCAACGCGACGGCAGGATCGTGATTCCAGGCTACGCGAACGCTTCCGAGTTCGCGATGAAGAACATGGACATGGCCCTCGCACGCCTCGATCCGGACGGGTCGCTGGATGCCACCTTCGGCAACGGCGGAAGGGTGTTGATCGCGTTGGATCTCGAGCCCGATGGCATCGATGCCGCACTCGACGTGGTCGAGCAGAGCGACGGGCGGCTGCTCCTGGTCGGCACCTCGCTTGCCGGCCTGGTGCAGTACGGAACGGCGGCGCGCGTGACCAGCACCGGCGTGCTCGACGACTCGTTCGGCACGCTCGGCACGGCGACGTACGACCTCGGCCTCACCGATCCGTCCAGCACGCAGGCGTTCACCGGCGCAGCCTTGCAGGGCACGCAGTTCATCGTGGCCGGCATCGGCTACGTGCCGCCGCTCGGCAGCCCGCAGCCGCTCGACTATTTCGTCGTTCGCCTCTCCGACGAAATGCTGTTCGCTGACGGATTCGAATGAACGCCCTCAGCGCGTGAACGTCGCGATCCAGTTCGCCTCCCAGCTCTTGCCGCCGTTGTCGGAAAACGCCTGCTCGAGCCGGAACGATTTCGGCGTGATGTCGGAAAAGATGAAGCGCACGAAGATCGAGCGGCCGTTGAACATTTCCTGGTTGTAGAACTCGCCGCGGCCGTTCTCGAATCCGCCGATCATCGCTTCGCCGACGGTGCCGACGGCGCTGTTGGCGAAGTGCACGTTCCACTGCTTCGATGCCGGGTTGTAGACCCGCAGGCTGAGCCCTTCGATGTGGCCGGCCGGCCCGTCGAGCTCGATCTCGCCGAGATTCGCGGCGCCGTTCCAGACCTTGCGCACGACCGACGTACCGTCGTACTCGACCCACTCGTCAGAACCCGACAACGGCTTCAGGCGGCGCTTGAGGTGCGCCTTCCATTCGCCGAATTCGAAATCGAAATCGTGCCGGCCGTCGCGTGCGCCGGCGTCGTCCCGCGCGGCCGTCGTGTCTTTGCCGCCGGCGGTGCCAGCGAATGCGGTACCGGTTACCGTCGCGAGCAGCAGGGCGGCGAAAAGAACCGTTCCGCCGGCGGGAAGTGCGCGCATTGTCAGTCCTCGCGAGAGTGAGAGGCGCCGACGTTAATCAGCCTGTGCGCATCCGCCCATGGCCACTTTCGGAGGGCTCGAAAGGTCCAATCCGCGCTCGCAGCGGGCGCGGCATTGGATACAGGTCATGGCGGCGTGCGTTTCGTCGCCGGTCGCGCAGTCCGCTTTTTCGCCGTGACGGCCGCACGTTTGCGCTCCGCTTGTTGCGACTCCGGAGCGAGCAGGATCCATGCGGGCGCGTGATCGCTCGCGCCCGGCCGCCCGCGCACCCACGTATCCACGCCCGCGCCGGCGAGGCGCTTCTTCACCGGCTCGTTCAGCAGGAGATGATCGATGCGCAGCCCCGCGTTACGCGGCCAGTGCTGGCGGAAATAGTCCCAGAACGTATAGATGCGCTCGTCGGGGTGCAGGTCGCGGATCGCGTCGGTCCAGCCCTGCGCGAGCAGACGCCGGTAGCACTCGCGGCTCTCGGGTTGCAGCAGCGCGTCCTTGCGCCATGAGCGCGTGTCGTAGATGTCGAAGTCGGTCGGCACGACGTTGTAGTCGCCGGCCAGCACGACCGGATGTCCGCTCGCGTAAAGCGATCCCGCGTGCTTGATCAGCCGCTCGAACCAGGCGAGCTTGTAGTCGAACTTCGGTCCCGGCTGCGGGTTGCCGTTCGGAAGGTAGATCGACGCCACGAGCAGGCCGTCGACTGCGGCCTCGATATAGCGTCCTTGCTCGTCTTTTGCGTCGCCGGGCAGGCTGCGGCGGACTTCGACGGGATCGGTCCCCTTTGCGAGGATCGCGACGCCGTTCCACGATTTCTGGCCGACCCAGACCGCGCCGTAGCCCGCGTCTCGCAGCGCCTTCGCCGGAAATCCCTGATCGGTGCTTTTGAGCTCCTGCAGGCAGACGATGTCCGGCGCTTCCCGATCCAGCCATTCCAGCAGCCGTTCGAGACGGCTGCGGATGCCGTTGACGTTGTAGGTGGCAAGCTTGAGTGAGGGCATCGGGTTCTCGCGTCGCTCGGATCCCGACGATACTGAATCAGGGCGGCGGGAGGGGAAAGAGCCGCGGTCCGCTGCCGTTCAGGATGAACGCCGCGGCGCGCGGAATCGCGGCTCACGCCGCTGCCCTTCACGGCATTGATTTAGCCGTCCAAATCCCTATCTAGAGCTTGCGCCGGTTACACTCCGCCGGCGCATTCAGAGTTGGTCTCCGTTTGGGACAGCCCTCGCGCGAGCGAGGGCTTTTCTTCGTCCCGAACCACTCGATCTGGAGAACCGCGCACGAGTTGCGCGAGCGTCGAGCTGCCGCAGGCGACCGCTAAGGCGCCACTTTTACCGGCTCGAGTTGCAGGCTCTCGATCGCCTCGGTGAGACCCGCCAGCGTGTACGGCTTGCGCAACGCGACCGTCGGTGCGCGTTGCGTCTGCCATTCGGCGACCTGCGGATCGGGCGAGCTGTCGCCCGACGCGAAGATAACAGGCAGCCCCGGCGCGGTTTCGCGCAATGCTTTCACCACCTCCGCGCCGAACCCGTCACCGAGGTTCTGGTCGACGATCGCGAGATCGAACTGCGTGCCGGTCAATGCTTTCGTCTGCGCCAGGGAGCCCGCCTCGACGACACTGAATCCATGCGTCTTCAGCACGTAGGCGACGATTTCGCGCAGGAGGGGCTCATCCTCTACGATCAGGGCGCAGCCGGTGCCGGCCGCGTTGCGCGCGGGTGTGTCGAGAATCTCGCGGATGCGCCCGACCATCTGGGCGCGGGTGTACGGCTTTTCGAGCAGATGGAATCCAGCGCCGAGACGTTCCCTGCTCAACATCGTGTTGCGGGCGTATCCCGTCGTGAAGAGGACCGGCAGTTGCGGCCGCAGCTCGCGCGCCTGTTCAGCGAGCTGGCGCCCGTTGAGACCCGGCAGGCCGACGTCGGTGAAAAGCAGATCGACGTCGGGACGCCGATGCAGGACATCCAGCGCGGCATCGCCGTCGTGTGCCTCGATGACATCGAACCCGAGCTCGCGCAACGCGGCGACGCTGTAGCTGCGCACGCCGGGATCGTCTTCGACGAGAAGAATCGTTTCGGTTCCGCGCTGCACCGCTGGCGCAGGTGCTTCCGTTTTCGGCGCCGCCTCCGCGACGCCCGTGAATTTCGGGAAGTACATCCTGATCGTCGTGCCGTGCCCGACTTCGCTGTACAACCGGACAAGCCGCCGGATTGCCTCACGAAGCCGTAGACCTGGCTGAGTCCGAGGCCGGTGCCCTCGCCGATCGGCTTGGTCGTGAAGAACGGCTCGAACACGTGTTGCGCCACATCTTTCGGCATGCCGGTTCCGGTATCGGTGACGGCAATCAGCACGTAGTGGCCGAGCGCGATGTCGTCATCGAACCCCGCCTGATGCGCTTCGTCCACTTCGCAGTTCGCGGTCTCGATGATGAGCTTGCCGCCGTCCGGCATCGCATCGCGCGCGTTGATCGCGAGATTGAGCAGTGCACTCTGGATCTGGTTCACGTCGAGCTCGCACAGCCAGAGGCCGGCGGCGAGGCTCGTCTCGATCGAGATCTGCTCGCCCAGCGAAGGCCGGATCAGCGCGACCGCGCTGGTCACGACGCTGTTGGCGTCCACCGGCTTGGGATCGAGCGCCTGCCGCCGCGAGAACGCCAGCAGCTGGCGCGTCAGGTTCGCCGCGCGGCGCGCGGCCGCCGTCGCCCGCTCGGCCGCCTCGGCGACGCGCGCGGCATCGCCGCGTTCGCGCTGGATGATGTCGAGGTTGCCCATCACGATGGTCAGGATGTTGTTGAAGTCGTGCGCGACGCCGCCGGTCAGCTGCCCGACTGCCTCCATCTTCTGCGCGTGTGCAAGCTGCTGCTCCATGGCGCGCCGCTCGGTCATGTCGCGGGTGATCTTGACGAAGCCGTGCAGGTGCCCATCGTCGGTGCGCAGCGCGTCGACAACGACGTTCGCGAAGAAGCGTGAGCCGTCCTTGCGCACGCGCCAGGCGTCGGCCTCGAACCTTCCCGTCTCGCCCGCGGTGCGCAGCACGGCCTCTGGCAGGCTCGCGGCCTGGTCTTCGGGCGTGTAGAACACCCCGAAGTGCTTGCCGATGATCTCGTGCGGCAAATAGCCCTTGATGCGCTCGGCGCCCTTGTTCCACGTCTTCACGCGGCCGTCGGGATCGAGCAGGAAGATCGCGTAGTCCGCGATGCCGGAGATCAGCTGGTCGAAGTGCGCTTCACGCTGGCGCAGCGCTTCGGCGGGATCGGTCACCGGAGCAGGCGCGCTCCCGTGATCCGCAAGGCCTTCTCGTTCAGGGTCGATCGCCATGCGTGCCTCCGTGATGGTATTGCATCATGCCGCACGCGCCGACAGGAGCGAGCGGACTCAGCCGTGAGGCGGGTCGGCGGCACGGACCGCGTAATATTCGCCGCACGCCGTCAACGCAAGTGCTTGCACGATGGATCAGGACCTCAATTCCGATGCCGAGCGCCCGGCCGACGCGCGCAGGCGCACGCGCACTGCCGAGCTGGGCAGCTTTTTCGCCGTCGCCGTCAGCTTTCTCGCCCTGGCGCTCAGCGCGTACCAGGCGCACCAGATGAGCGAGCAGACGCGCCTGATGCAGAGCCAGGCGCGTGCCGGCATCTGGCCCTACCTCGCGATCGGCTACAGCCTCAGCGTCGAAGGCGAAAAGCAGGGCTACATCTGGCAGATCGACAACGACGGCGTGGGCCCGGCCCGCATCGAATCGGTCACCATGACCCTCGACGGGAAGCCGGTGCGGAGCTGGCGCGAGATCTTCCGCGCGTTCTACGGCGAGGCCGCCGTGGCGGCCACGTACAGCAAGGTCTACGGCAAGGTGCTGCCTCCGAACACGAACCGCGAGACCACCATCGAAGCCGTCCACATCACGGATCCGGAGCAGGCGAGGGCGTTCTACGCCGCGCAGGATCGGCTCGACATGACCATCTGCTATTGCTCGGTCTACGACGATTGCTGGATCGCTCACCGGCAGAACCCGAACGTCCATGCGGTTGCAAGCTGCGACCGCTCGGGCGTGCAGTTCGAGGAGAACATGTAGCGGGTGCCCGCACCGCCGTGCGAAACGTGCGATTCGGCCGTGTCGCGCAGCTTGTGACCGTGCTGGTCAGTTCCTGTCCTACCGAATGTGATGGACTTCACATAACGCCGGGCCTGCCGCCCGGCACGGCAATTGCTGCCTTCCCCATGCCTTCCGGGGCGAAAGCAAGAGGGGAACCGCATGAAAACCGCTGCCATGCTGCTCGCGGCCATGATGGTTGCGAGCTTTTCGACCACCGCGACGGCCGCCTGCCGCTGCACCTGCGTCAACGGGCAGATCGAAGCCGTCTGCCGCTCTACGACCGACCTGCCGCCGGTCTGCGCACCACGCGCCTGCAAGGCGAAGTCGGACCAGGGTTCGCTGTTCGCCGACCAGGCCTCCGCGATCGGCGGGGGCGCGAAGCGCCAGTGCCGCGAGACGCTGGTGCGGAACCCGCAGACCGGCGCGTACGTCACCAAGCAGGTCTGCCAGTAGCCGGCTATCGCGGCGTGGCGGCGCGCATCGCGCACGCGCCACCGTCGAGGCAGGGCCGTCGCGCCTCGGCCGCGCGCTCTAGTGGCCGGCGTGCGCATCCCGTCCGTGGTCGGACACCTGCGCATCGAACCAGCGATGCACGGCATCGACCAGCGCCGGCGTGTGCGCGGTGTAGGTGATCCGCCCGCCGTTCGGAACATCGGCGTACGCGATGTCCAGCTCGACCGGCTTCGACGATCGCATTTCGCGAAGCCCGGGCATTGACGCACCGTGTATGCGCGCCGGATCGGCGACATCGCGCGCACGGAACCGTTCGGCGATGCGCCGCAAGTGCGCGCGGATCAGCGTGGTCTGGTCGGCGTCGGGCTTCGCCGGCGTTCGCCGTGCGCCTTGGGCATGTCGCATTTTTCATCGGGACGGCGTTTCCCGCTGGCGGAGAACAGCCAGTGGGGAAATCGCCATGAAGCCCGATCACATCATCGCCTCGGCCGTCAGGCCGGTCGCGCTGGCGGCGGCCCTGTGCGGCCTGCCGCACCTCGCATCCGCCTTCGAGATTTACACCGTCGGCGGCGACGCGGCCTGCGACTATTCGGAAATCCAGGACGCGCTGAACGCTGCCGCCGCGAGCCCGGGCGAGGACTATGTCTGGATCGCCGCCAACAAGACGTACACCGGCCAGGCACTGCTCGTGCATAACCAGGACGTCGACATCGAAGGCGGCTTCACCGATTGCAGCGACTTCGACATCGACACCCAGCTGACCACGATCAGCGGCGCGGGCAACGGCGGCTGGGCGGTGTTCTCGATCGACGGCACCAGTCACGTGTTCATGAGCAATCTCTTCATAACCGGCGCGAATCGCAGCAGCGGCGCCGAAGGCGGCGGCATCTGGTTCGGCGGCAACGGCGAGCTCACAATGCAGATGACGACGATCGGCGCGAACCGCGCGGGCTACGGCGGCGGCATCAGCGTGACGCCTTCGGGCGGGCCCGCGGTCGTGCGGCTGCTGCACGACACCCTCATCCTCAACAACACGGCGGCGGTCTCGGGCGGCGGCATCCGCATCGAGGGCAACACACGGCTCTACGCCGTGGCGCCGAACATCACGTTCACGCTGAACACCGCGGAATCGGGCTATGGCGGCGCGCTCGAAGTGCTAGGTCCTGCGCGGGCCGATCTGGCCTCTCCCGGCTACAACGGACTCGCCCTGATCTACGGCAACGACGCGGACGCCGGCGGCGGCATCGCGGCGATCGGCGGCTCCAATGGTGCCGCTTACGTGCGCATGTTCTCCATCGACGCGCAGAAGCCGACGACGATCGACGACAACTTTGCGCGCGGCCGCGGTGGCGGCGGCATCTACACGAACTCCGGCGGCGGCTTTCAGGGCATCGCCTGCCTCTACGACTTCAATGTCACCAACAACGTCGCGGCGGACGGCGCCGCCATCTACGCCGACTCGGGCCTCACGTTCTACATGAATTCGGCGCCGCTGTTCCTTCCGAACTGCGGGGACGAGCCGATCGCCGCGCTCGGCGCCGTCGCTTGCACCAGCGGACCCGGCTGCAACGCGATTTCCGGCAGCCGGACACAGCACGAGGACGGCACGCCTTCCGCCGGCGCGGTGATCAAGGTGGGCTCGATCAGCGAGCTTTTCGCGAATCGCTTCCGCATGGCGGACAACCTCGGCGCCTGGATGATCCGCATCGACGACGGTTACGGCATCAGCCAGATATCGAACTGCCTGATCGCGGACAACGGCGTGTCGGACAAGCTGATCAGCGGCGTCTCGGTCAGCGCGACTTCCGTCGCAAGCTGCACCATCGCGAACAACGTCATCGATTCGGGCTACGCGATCGGCAACGACTTCGCCCTGACGCTCGAGGACAGCATCATTCATCAGCCGGGCATCCAGGCTGTCGACTTCACCGGCGAGAGCAACCTGTTCATCGCCAATTACGTGCTGGCGAACGACGTCGGCACGCTGAACGGCAGCACCACGTCGATCCAGGGCGCGCCGACCTTCGTCGATGCCGCGAATCGCGACTACCACCTCGCCCTGACGTCGCTGGGCGTCGACTACGCACCCGCCGCGGCGGACTACGATCTCGACGGCTACACGCGGAATGCGGACATGCCGGGCACACCGAACACCTACGGGCCGCTCGATCTCGGCGCCTTCGAACGGCAGTCGAGTTGCGGTGCCGCGGACTCCATCTTCTGCAACGGGTTCGACGGAAGCTAGCAACACCAGCGCCGCCGCGCGAGCTGCGCGGCGGTGCCGCCGCCCGTTCTGCGGCCGGAAACAAATCCGTGTGGTTCAATGTGCGTATCGGCTCATCGGGACCCACGGACATGAAACGCACCTGGACGATCATCGGCGTGCGCGACGTCGCGCAGAGCTTCGCGTGGTATCAGACGCTCTTCGGGCAAGCGCCAACGCGCCCGGCGCACACGTACTTCGGCCAGATTCGCGATGCCGACGGCACCGTGCTGCTCTGCCTTCACGAATGGGGTGCGCACGACCATCCCACGCTGGCCGGCCCCGCCGGCGCGACGCCCGGCAACGGGCTTCTGCTGTTCTTCCGCGTCGATGACTTCGACGCCGCGCTTCAGCGGGCGCGCACGCTCGTCGACCGGCTCGAGGAAGAGCCGCATCTCAATCCGGCCACGCGGACGCTGGAGTTCGCGCTGCGCGATCCGGATGGCTACTACGTGATGGTCAGCGCGCTCGACTAGGCAAGGCAAACGAGCGAGGAACGCACCGCTTGACAGGCAAGTATATACTTGCCTATTCTACAGGCAAGTGATTGCTTGCGTATGACCCGCATGGCCGAGCGCCGCGATGCCGATCTCCTGTTCAAGGCCCTGGCCGACCCGAGCCGGCGCAAGCTCCTGGACGTGCTGCACGCACACGACGGCCGCACGCTCAACGAGCTCTGCGAGTACCTCGAGATGACGCGGCAGGGCGTGACACAGCACCTCGACGTGCTGGAGAAGGCGAATCTCGTCGCCACCGTGCGGCGCGGCCGCGAAAAGCTGCATTTCCTCAATCCGGTGCCGCTGCAGGAGATCTACGAGCGCTGGATCGCCAAGTTCGAAAGGCCGCGCCTGAAGGCGATCGGCAACCTCAAGCGAAGACTGGAGAAAACCCATGGCTAGATCGACCTTCGTATACGTGACCTACATCCGCACCACGCCGGGAAAGCTCTGGTCGGCACTCACGGACGCCGAGTTCATGAAGCAGTACTGGTTCGGCTGCCACTGCGAAAGCGAGTGGACGGCCGGATCTTCATGGAAGCTCCTGTCCGGCGACGGCCAGACGCTCGATTCCGGCGAGATCGTCGAAGCCGAGCCGCCGCAGCGGCTGGTCATCCGCTGGCGAAATCACAAGCACGGGCTCGAATCGGAAGGCGCGTCGCTCTGCACGATGGAGCTGGAGCCGAGCGGGACGGCGGTCAGGCTCACGATCACGCACTCGATCGAGCGGCAGCCCTCCAAGCTCATCGAGGCGGTGTCCGGCGGCTGGCCGAAAGTCCTCTCGAATCTGAAATCGCTGCTCGAGGGCGGCGCCATTGCTCTGGAGGACCCGTACCCGACCGGCAATCCCTACACGAAGCCACTTGCCGCCGCGGCAGGCTGACAAGGGCAAGGATTCGCTGACTCAGATTCCGACGAAACGGCGTTCTTCGGATACGGACGAGCGCACGTTGGACGAGCGCACGTTGGACGAGCGCACGTCCAGGTGTCGGCGCATGGAGGCAGCCGCGAGCGGCGTCGCCCTGCGGTAGTTCGAGGAGAATCTCTCAGGAAAAGGAGAGCGCCACGTCGTCGGCTTCGGTGGCTGGAAGAGCGTCAAGTTCCTCTTCGGCGGACGCAATATAGCCGGACGGGACCGCATCTACGCGGTGCCTGTCTGAGGAAATGTGGACGCGTGGCGCGCGAAGCGCGCCACGCTGTTTACGGAATCGTCGTACGAATTGTCGCGCTTGGAATCGGGAGCGTGCGATTTGGGTTCAGGCGCAGCACTTCCTCGCCGCGGTTTCGGACGGCTTCGGCGTGCAGCAAGTGGATGCCGCAGTCTGAGCCGTGGGGACCGAGTGGTCCTTGCCGAACATTGGAATGTCACCGAGCGTGTGGAACGTTTCCCACGCGACCCCTTGCGGATCTTCGATCCAGTACTTGTCCGAACGCGCGTAGCAGCACTCGGCCGCCGGTTCATCTTCGGCGGCGATTTCCGCACGCGCGACCTGCGCGCGCAGCTCGGCGAGCTCCCCGGGCGAATCCACCTGAAGCCCGAGATGATTCACGCCAGGCCTGCCGCCGCGGTTCGAGATGGCGAAGTTGATGCGTGGGTCTTCGAGCATCCACTTCGCGTAATCACTTTTTTCGACGGAAGGTCCGACGCCGAATACAGCCGTGTAGAAGCGGGTGCTCTTCGCGAGATCATCGACGGAAACATGGACATGAAAGCGTTTCATGAAAGCACCTTCCTGCGGCGGGTCGACGACTTCTTCGGCGAGCACGAGGGCGCGCACAGCACCGGCTTCCCGCCACAACAGTTCTCGGTGAGATAGTCGATGAGGCCGTTCATCGCTGCAAAGCTGGCCGTGTAGCGGATGAAGCGGCCTTCCTGTTTGCCGGTAACGAGGCCGGCACGGCTCAGCTCCTTGAGATGAAACGAAAGCGTCGGTGCCGCGACTTTCAGCGCATCCGCGATCGAGCCCACTGCGGCTCCCTGCGGACCCGCCTGGACGAGATAGCGGAACACGTCGAGGCGTGTCCGCTGGGACAACGCGCTCAGCGCAGCCAATGCGGCATCGGTTTTCATGATTCCATGATTATGGAAATATAGATGCATTGTCAAGCGGAGCGCCGTTTGGATCACGTTGAGCCCGGCTTCGGATTCCGGGACGAAGCGTGCGCTCTCGCGCAAAGGAGATGAAAGCGCCTGCTTTGCAGTTTCTAGACAACGGCGTAGCGTATGGCTGAGCACGTTCGGAGGGCCTCACCATGAAGGGCTACCTCGAAGCGCACGATGCCTTTGTCGAATGGCTGGAGGGCGCCGCCGGGTGCGCGCCTACTGCGGTCGAGGTGGAACATGCACTTTTCGATCTGGCGCAGTGTGCTGCCGAGCGCGGGATGTCCGAAGTCCACTGGGCTTTCGTGATTGATGGTCTGGTCGCGCACGCAAGACGACGATGCCCCGACAACCCCGAACTGGCGGCTTACATCGCTCGGGGATTCGATTTCGCTGCAAAGTGGCGAGACATCGAGGCCGAGGTGGCGAAGCACCACGTTCGCTAGCGATGGCGCCCGTGGTGTCGCGACGAGAACGGACCAATGGCGCGAATTTGGTGGGTTCAGAAAAGAAGAGGCAATGCTTGCGAACGCCCCATTGGTGCCGAAGGTGGGAATCGAACCCACACTCTGTCGCCAGAACCGGATTTTGAGTCCGGCGCGTCTACCAGTTCCGCCACTTCGGCTCGTGCGGTGCGGCCGCGTGCGCGCGAGACGCAGGCCGGTTGTGAGTGGGGATTATAAGTCAGGCGCGCGTGATCGCGTGCCGTGCGTCGGGGATTCGGAGAGTTTGTGAATTGGGGTCGGATCGGTGGGCTGAAGCCCACCCTATGACGAGCAGGGGCGGAGACGATCGAACCGGGTGGGCTTCGGCCCACCCACCGTCTCAATGCATCCGATTCAATGCGTCCGATCCAGCGAAAGCTGCCGCTGGTCGCGCACGTACCATCCGTCTCCGCTCGGCTGAAATACCGAGCACGACGTCATCGCGCCGCGATAGATGTGCAGCGACACGGCGGTCGCGTCGTCGCTCGGATTGACGATGGTGTGGTATTCGTGCGGCGGGATCAGGCTGCCGGCGGAGCCGGGGCCTGCGTTCATCGTGCCGCGCGGCTCGAAGCGATATCTGCCGTCGCGCTGCTCGACGAGCTCATAGGGCGTGATCTCGAGCGTGCCGGCCCAGACACCTTCGACGCACCACATGCCGGCGTGGTCGTGGATCGGCGTGCCCTGGCCGGGGCCCCAGGTCATGGCGATGACGCTGTAGCCGAGGTCGTCGCTGCGGTAGAGCTCGCGGCGCGCGTAGTGATCGGCGACGCGCTCGAAGCAGCATTCGGGCAGGGCGACGTCGCGCTCGCGCATGAGGCAGCAGAGCGTCTTGCGCAGCGCTTCGGTGATCGCGGTTTCCTCGCGCTGTGCGACGGCCGCGTCGAGCGCTTCGACGAGGCGGCGACAGCCGGGAAAATCGAGGGTCAGCATCGGGTCGGGGTCCGGTCGCCGGTGAAAGGATGCGCCTGTCCCGCTGGCGCGTGAACGGACGCTTCCAGCCATTTTACCTTACAGGCCAGCCAATAGCCTCGCGATGGGCTCGCCGAAGCGCGGGATGTCGACGAGAAACGAATCGTGGCCTTGCGGGCTGTCCAGGGCGACGAAATCGACCTCGGCGCCGCCGGCGCGGAATCCGTCGGCGATCTGCTCCTGCTGCGTCAGCGGAAACAGGATGTCGGTGCTGACGCCGATGACGCAGGCGCGCTCGAGACGGATGCCGGCCAGGGCTCTGGCGACGTCGCCGCCGGCGTATTCGCCGATGTCGAACCAGTCGCTCGCGCGCGAGAGGTAGAGATAGCTGTTCGGATCGAAGCTCCTCACGAAGCGCCGCGCGTGGCCGGCCAGATACGACTCGATCTGGAATTCGAAGGCGAAGGGTTCCTCCTCGCGCTCGTCCGAATCGAGGCGGATGCGCGCGAAGCGTCCGACCCATTCCATGGCGGAGCGGTAGGTGATGACGCCGAGCTTGCGCGCGATCGACATGCCGGCTTCGGGATAGTGCTCGTCGTCGTAGTGACCCTGCTTCCAGTTCGGATCGAGCCGGATCGCCTCGCGCTGCAGCGAGCGGATCGCGATCGCAAACGGCTGCGCCTGCGGCGCGGTCGAGATGCTGATGTGCGAGCGTGCGCTGCCGGGATGCTGCACGAGGTACGCGAGCCCGCTCATGCCGCCCATCGAATTGCCGACGAGGCAGGCGAGCTTTTCGATGCCGAGCCCCTGCACGAGCGCGAAGCTCGCATTGGCGACGTCTTCGAGCGTGAGATCGGGAAAATCGAGACGGTACGGTTCGCCCGTCGCGGGATTGATCGAGGCCGGGCCGGTGGAGCCCTTGCACGAGCCGAGCGTGTTGGCGCAGATCACGAACCACCGATTCGTGTCGATGTACTTGCCGGGGCCGAGCATCGCTTCCCACCAGCCCGGCGAAGGGTCTTCCTCATTGGACGCCGCGTGCGCGCTCGGCGAAAGCCCGGTGAGGATGAAGACCGCGTTGTCGCGCGCCGCGTTGAGCGTGCCCCAGGTTTCGTAGGCAAGCACGGCGCCTGTGAGCGCTCCGCCGCGTTTCATCGGAAATGGTGAAGGCAGATGGAAGTAGCGGCGGGCGTCGGGCATGCGTCGGTCGTGCGATGGCTCGGCGGACGCGCCAATTTAGCGGGGCATCCGTGCGGCGCCAAGTCGGCCGTGGCCGGCGCGCGTCTGCTAACGTACGCGGTGCTGGAGAGGCGCATCGGCGCAGCGACATTGCGACGCCGACGCAAGCGGACAGGGGAGACATGGCCAGCATCTACGGGCTGAAGCCGAAGTTTCAGGCGCTGCTGCGCCCGATCGTGCGCGCGCTGGCGCGGTCGGGCGTCACCGCGAATCAGGTCACCGTCGCTGCGGTCGCGCTGTCGCTTGCCGTCGGCGCGGCGATCTTCCTGGTCGGCGATCGGCGCATCCTGCTCCTGCTCCCGCTGGCGCTCGTCATGCGCATGGCGCTCAACGCGATCGACGGCATGCTGGCGCGCGAGCACGGGCAGGCGTCGAAGCTCGGCGCGCTTCTCAACGAAGCGGGCGACGTCGCGTCCGACGCGCTGATGTACCTGCCGCTGATGGCGCGTCCCGAATTTCCCTCGGTTGTCGTATTGATGCTGGTCGTGTTCGGCTTTTTGATCGAGACCGTCGGCATGGCGGCGGTGCAGTTCGGCGCGAGCCGCCGCTACGACGGGCCGTTCGGCAAGAGCGACCGCGCCTTTGCGTTCGGGGCGCTCGCGCTGCTGCTCGGGCTCGGCGTTCCAGGCGGCGTGTGGCTCCGGCTCATGTTCGTCGTCATGGCCGGCCTTGCCGTCGCGACGCTGATCCAACGCACCATCCGCGCCCTGAAGGAAGCCGCTCCCAGCGAGCCGTACTCATGAATCTGAAGCTCTGGATTCCCGAAAGCGTGCTGTGGACGCTCGGCGCCACCGTCGCGCTGCTCGTCGCGGCGACGGTCATCGTCGCGATCATGCGCCGCGGCGATCAGGCAGGGCGCCATGCCGAGCTCGCTGCGCGCGTGCGATCGTGGTGGGTGCTGGTGTTCGTGTTCGCGGCCGCGATCTCGTTCCGGCGCGGCGTGGCGATCGCATTCTTCGCCGTGCTGTCCTTCCTCGCGCTCAAGGAATATCTCTCGCTGCTCCCCACGCGCCGTACGGACCGGCGCGTCCTGTTCTGGGCCTACCTCTGCGTGCCGCTGCAATACCTCTGGATCGGCATGCACTGGTACAACCTGTTTCTGATTTTCATTCCGGTGTGGGCATTCCTCGCAATCGCGATGCGCATGGTGCTGCGCGGCGAAACGAAGGACTTCCTGCGCGCCGCCGGCACGATCCACTGGGGCCTGATGACGATGGTTTTCGGTCTCAGCCATCTCGCGTACTTGCTGGTGCTGCCCGAGGGCAAGACCGTTCCGGCGCACGGCGCCGCGCTGCTCCTCTTCGTCGTGCTGCTGACGGAGCTCAACGACGTCGCGCAGTACATCTGGGGCCGCACGCTCGGCCGGCACAAGGCGCTGGAAAGCGTGAGCCCGAAGAAGACCGTCGAGGGCCTCGTCGGCGGTGCGCTGACGACGACGGTGCTCGCCATCGCGCTCGCGCCGTACCTCACGCCGCTGACGCCGGCGCACAGCATCGCGGCCGGCCTCATGATCGGCTTCGGCGGTTTTCTCGGCGACGTGACGATCTCGGCGGTGAAGCGCGACATCGGCGTCAAGGACTCGGGCTCGATGATTCCGGGCCACGGCGGCATTCTCGACCGCATCGACAGCCTGCTCTTCACCGGACCGTTGTTCTTTCACTTCATGGCGTATTTCTATTTCTGATGCGACGAGCGTCCGAAGCCTCATCCTCGTCGTCCCGGCGAAAGCAGGGACCCGGCGCTTTTGCTCTCCGCCATACAAGAATCAAAGGCCCGGGTCTCCGCCTTCGCCGGGGCGGCGAAAGGTGAGGGATCGGCGATGAGCCATCGACGATGAGCTATCTGCTCCGCCTCTTCTTCTACGGTGTCCTTGTCCGCACCGTCGTCCTGTTCGTGCTCGGCCTCAACGTGCGCCATCGCGAGCGGCTGCCGACGAAGGGCCCGGTCATCATCGCCGCGAACCACAACAGCCATCTCGACGCGATGGCGATGATCAGCCTGCTGCCGCTGCGTCTGCTGCCGCGCGTGCGTCCGGTCGCGGCGGCCGATTATTTCCTGCGCAACCGGCTGCTCGCGTGGTTCGCGCTCAACGTCGTCGGCATCGTGCCGCTGAACCGGACGCGCCGCGATCCGCACGAGGATCTCCTGGCGCCGGTCGCGGCCGCGCTGGAGCGCGGCGAGATACTGATCTTCTTCCCTGAAGGCTCGCGCGGCGAACCCGAGCAGCTGGCCGAGTTCAAGACCGGTCTCGCGCGCATCGCCGAGCGGCGGCCGGATGTCGACGTGATTCCGGTTTTCACACACGGCCTCGGCAAGGCGCTGCCGAAAGGCGAATGGGTGATCGTGCCGTTCTTCATCGACATCTTCGTCGGCGAGCCGCTGCGCTTCGACGGCGACCGCGCGCGCTACATGCAGCGCTACCGCGATGCGATGGCCGCGCTCGCGAGCGAGGAGAAGCACAGCGACTGGGTGTGAGTTCCTGCGGTCCGTCTCCCTTTCCGCTTGCGAGAGGGGGAAATGAGGGCTACGGCACCACCTGGTCGATCGTCAGCGCGATCGGCTCGGTACGGCTCGAAGCGACCGGCGCCGAGAGCGTCTCCAGGTCACCGCTCCGCGGCATGGCGTTGCCGGATTTCGAGATGCGCGCGCCGACGACGACTTCGGTGAACTTCGAGAGTCTCATCGACGGCATCATGCTCGTGCTGTCGTCGAGCGTGACCGTCGCCGGCAACTGGCTCGCCTTCAGCCGCTGGATCGCGAGCGGCATCGGCGGGCCGCTGGCGGCGCGCGCGAAGACGAACAGCGTCGCCTCGGGGTCGAGCCGGTTCGCAAGCTTCGGGTCGAGGGCGACGTTGACGGTGAGCTTCGGCGGTGGGCCGGCGACCTGTGTGCCATTCGCGGAGCTTTCGTTCTGCATCACGCTTCCGTTGTCCGCTGCGGCTCCGCTCGAAGCGACCTCCGGTGCGGGCGGCGGGCGGCCGTCGCGGCGCGCCTCGGCCTCGGCGATCTCGCTGCGCACGCTGCGTGCGACCTCCGAATCCGGCGGCAGCATCGGCAGCAGGGTCTTCCAGCGCGCGATCGCGCTGGCATAGTCCTCGTCCTGGTAGTCGCTGATGCCGAGCAGCCACAGCGCGCGCTGGTTGTTCGGGTCTTTCGCGATCACGCCTTCGAGCAGCGCCCGCGCTTCGCCCTGCAGGCGATGATCCGGCGCGGCGAGCGCGAGCGCCTGCGCGTATTCGACGGTGACGTCGTCATCGTCCGGCGCGTGGACGTGCGCCTGCCTGAAAGCATCGCGCGCTTCCTCGATACGATCGAGCGCCTGATATGCGCGGGCCAGCAGTGCCCATCCGCGCGGATCGTCGGGGTTCTGCTGGAGCTTCGCGGCGAGGCCGGCGATCGCCTTCTCCATGTCCGCCGCCGTGTGCTGGGCGGATGGCGGCGCGAGATTGGCCGGGTCCAGCGCCTGCGGCGTGCCCACCAGCCGATAGATCAGCAGCGCAGACGCCGGCAGCAGCAGCGCGACGCCCAGAATCGCCACGAAGGTCGCGCGCGAGCGTGCGCCAGGTGCAGAGGTGCCGGCCGCGGACGCGTTCAGTGCGGCACGCTTCGCCGCGTATTCGTCCTGATCCAGCACGCCCGAGGCCAGCGCTTCGTCGAGCACGCGCAGGCGCCGCGCGGTGTCCGCTGCGGTTGCAGTCTTCGCGTTGCGAAGCAGTGGAACCAGCACGAAGGCGAGGGCAGCGGCGATCATCAGCGCCGCGAAGACAAGAAAGATCGCCATCACCAGTCGTCCTCGACGTTGCTCGCCGGTCTTGCCGCCAGAGTCGCCGCACGCGCGCGTCGCCTCACGATCACCACGATCGCCGCGCCACCGGCGAGCAGCGCCAGTGCAGGACCGAACCAGAGCAGCACGGTGCCGGCGCGCAGCGGCGGATCGTAGAGCACGAAATCGCTGTAGCGCGACGTCAGCCAGGCCTTGATCTCCTCGTCGCTCTTGCCGGCCTGCATCTGTTCGAACACGTCCCGGCGGAGATCCGCCGCGAGCGGCGCGTTCGAATCGGCGAGGCTTTCGTTCTGGCAGACGAGACAGCGCAATTGCTTGGTCAGTGCCTGGAAGCGCAGCTCCTCGGCGCGGTCCTTGAACGGCAGCGGATCGATCGCATGAGCGAGCGTGCAGGCTAAAAGAGAACACGCAACAAAGAGTGCGATCATCTTTCCGTCTTTCCCGCGAAAGCGGGAACCTGGCGCCTTTGATGCGGGGCGCCGCACAGCAAAGGCGCTGGGTTCCCGCTTTCGCGGGAAAGAGGAAACCATCCGGCGCAGGCGCCGCATCACTTCGTCACCTCCTTCTTCAGCAGCGAAATGCGCGGCAAGAGCTCCGTCGCGATGATCTCCGGAGTGATCGGGCTGATGTACTTGTAGCGGATCACGCCGTTCGCATCGACCAGGAATGTCTCCGGCGCGCCGGTCACGCCGAAGTCGATGGCGACGTCGCCGGGATAGTCGGCGATGACCACGTCGTACGGATCGCCGTACTGCGCGATCCAGCGCTTCGCATCGGCGGGCTCGTCCTTGTAGTTGAATCCGACCAGCTTGACGCCGAGCTCCTTGCCTTGCTGCATCAGGATCGGATGCTCCTCGCGGCACGCGAAGCACCAGCTCGCGAAGACATTGAGCAGATACGGCTGGCCGCGCAGGTCTGCGCTGCCGAGCTTCTTCCCGGGATCGTCAAGCAGCGGCAGCGAGAACTCAGGTGCGGGCTTGCCGATCAGCGGCGAGGGCACTTCGCGCGGATCGTGACTCTGGTTCCACCAGATGCCGAAGCCAAGCAACGCGAAAACGAGCACGAAGCCGAAAAATGGCAGAAGTCGCGAAGGCATTGCTGTCAGCGCTTCCCTTCGAAGCGAGAGTTGCCGAGGAAGAGCGTTTGCGACGAGCCGGCGGCCGCCAATGCCATCTCGCCCGCGGCCGAGCCGGGAAGCGCGTCGTTCCCCGGAATCGGAGCGTCGGCGCGAGCGGGCAGCCTGCGGAAACGCCGGTCCATGGCGGCGACGAAGCCGCCCAGCATCATGAACAGCGCGCCGAGCCAGATCCAGCGCACGAACGGCTTGATGTAGATGCGCACGGCCCAGGCGCCGTCGGTGCCGATCGGCTCGCCGAGCGCGATGTAGATGTCGCGCGTGAAGCCGGGATCGATCGCCGATTCGGTCTGTACCTGCGTGCCGCGCGAGTACTGGCGCTTCTCCGGATTCAGTGTCGCGACGACCGTATCGTTTTTCATGACCGTCAGCGTGCCGCGGTCCGCCTTGAAGTTCGGTCCCGTGGCCGCCTGCACGCCGTCGAAGCGGAACGTGTAGTCGCCGATCGCGACGTTCTCGCCGGGCGCAAGCTTGATGTCGCGCTCGATACTGGTCGCCTCGACGATCAGCACGCCGGCGACGAAGACCGCGATGCCGAAGTGCGCGAGGATCATGCCGAGCATCTCGGGCGTGTAGCGGCGCCCGCGCGGCGCGCTGCGCCAGCGCATCAGGACGTAGAGCGCGATGCCGAGGCCGACCCAGATCGATGCGGCCGCTCCGATCACGGCCTTGAGCGGCAAGCCGTCCGCGACGATCTTCGCGACGACCGCCGCGACCGCCGCGACGCCGATCGCGCCCCACAGCGCAGATTTCAGCTTGCCGAGCGCGGCGCGCCAGTCGCCGTTTCGCCAGCGCAGAAACGGGCCGAACGGCACCAGCGCGACCACCGGCAGCATCAGCAGCACGAACATGAAGCCGAAGTAAGGCGGCCCGATCGAGATGCGGCCGAGCTTCAGCGCCTCGCCGAGCAGCGGATACAGCGTGCCGAGCAGCACCATAGCCGCGGCGACGGTGAACATGAGGTTGTTGATCAGGAGCAGCGTTTCGCGCGAGGCCGCGGCGAACGGCTCGCCGCCGGCGACTTTCGGCGCGCGCAGCGCGTAGATGAGCAGCGATCCGCCGATGACGACGCCGAGGAACCCGAGGATGAAGAGCCCGCGCGTCGGATCGCTCGCGAACGCGTGCACGCTGGTCAAGACGCCCGAGCGCACGAGGAAGGTGCCGAGCAGCGAAAGCGAGAACGCGAAGATCGCGAGCAGCAGCGTCCAGGCGCGGAACGAGCCGCGCTTCTCGGTGACCGCCTGCGAATGGATCAGCGCCGTGCCGACCAGCCAGGGCATGAACGACGCGTTCTCGACCGGATCCCAGAACCACCAGCCGCCCCAGCCGAGCTCGTAATACGCCCACCAGGAGCCGAGCGCGATGCCCAGCGTCAGGAATCCCCAGGCGACGTTCGTCCACGGCCGCGCCCAGCGCACCCAGCGCACGTCCAGCTCGCCGCCGATCAGCGCGGCGAGCGCGAACGCGAACGCGACCGAGAAACCGACATAGCCCATGTACAGCATCGGCGGGTGCATGATGAGGCCGGGGTCCTGCAGCACCGGATTCAGGTCGTTGCCGTCGAACGGCACCGGCAGCGCGCGCTCGAACGGATTCGAGGTGAGCACCGTGAACAGGAGAAAGCCGAAACTGACGAAGCCGAGCACGCCCAGCACGCGCGCGATGAAATCGTCGGGCAGGCGATGGCTGAACGCCGCCACCGCGACCGTCCACACGTTGAGGATCAGCACCCAGAGCAGCAGCGAGCCTTCGTGCGCGCCCCACACGGCCGAGAAGCGGTAATACCAGGGCAGCGCGTGATTCGAGTTCAGCGCGACGTACTTGACCGAGAAATCCTGCACGACGAACGCGTAGGTCAGGATCGCGAACGCGATCGCGACGAACACCGCCTGTCCCGCGACCGCCGGGCGCGCGACCGCCATCAGGGAGCGGTTGCCGCTCTGCGCGCCGAACAGCGGCAGGACGCACTGCGCCGCCGCGAGCAGCAGCGCGAGGATCAGGGAGAGTTGGCCGAGCTCGGGGATCATTTGGGAGCCGGGATTTGGGATCGGGGATTCGGGATTGGGAAAGACATGGCGTCACTCAGGCTCGGAAGTTCTTCAGGGCTTTGCCGGATCTCCAATCCCGTCTCCCGAATCCCGGCTCTTCAGCGCCTTCGCCTTCGCAATCGCATCCGCCACTTCGGGCGGCATGTAAGTCTCGTCGTGCTTGGCCAGCACTTCGGTGGCGACGAAGCGGCCGTCCTTCATCGTGCCGGTCGCGACGATGCTCTGGCCTTCGCGGAACAGGTCGGGAAGGATGCCGGTGTACTCGACCGGAATCGTCTGGAAACGGTCGGTGACGACGAAGTCGACTTTCAGCGAATCGCTGGCGCGCCGCACCGAATGCTCCTCGACGACGCCGCCGAGCCGGAAGCGGCCGTCCGCCGGGGCATGGCCCTCGTGGACTTCGGTCGGCGAAAAGAGATACGTCATGTTCTGCTGCAGCGCGAGCACGGTCAGCGTCGCCGCGATCGCGACCGCGGCGACGACCAGCGAGATGACGATGAGGCGGCGCTTGCGTGTCGGCGTCATGGCGTCGCTCCGCGCGCCTCGCGGCGCTTCAGTCTGCCGCGGATCTCGCCGAGCACGCGCTTCCTGCGCCAGCGCGGAGCGAGCGCATCGATCGCGAGCACGATCACGAACACCGCGTACGAGGGCCAGAGATAGGCGCCGTAACCGCCCATCGAAAGAAAATCAGCCATGTGCAGCCACCGTCGTTTCACGCGCCACATCCGCAAGCGCGATCTCGCGCGCCCAGTCCTTGCCGCCTTCGAGCTCGAGCAGGCCGACGCGAGCGCGTGCGAACAGGCTGCCGAAGAACCATATGTGCGTCGCCAGTGCCATCACGAGCAGCGGCCAGACCATGTCGCCCGTGATGTGCGACTCGCCCATCAGGCGCACCGTCGAGCCCTGGTGCAGCGTGTTCCACCAGTTCACGGAAAAATGCACGATCGGCACGTTGACGATGCCGATCAGCGCGAGGAAGGACGCGGCGCGCGCGGCCTGGCGGCGGTCCTCGATGGCATGATGGAGGCCGATCACGCCGAGATAAAGGAAAAGGAGCACGAGCTCGGAAGTGAGGCGCGCGTCCCAGGTCCAGTACGTGCCCCACATCGGCTTGCCCCAGAGCGATCCCGAGACGAGCGTGATGAACGTGAACGCAGCGCCGATCGGCGCGCTCGCCATCGCGAGCACCTCGCTGAGCTTGATGCGCCAGACCAGCGCGATGAACGCGTTGACCGCGAGGAAGATGTAGGCGAAGAGGCTCATCCAGGCGCATGGCACGTGCACGAAGATGATGCGGTACGCGTCGCCCTGCTGGTAATCGCGCGGCGCGACCACGAGACCGCCGTACAGCGCGACCGCGCCGAGCACGATCGCGACGCCGAAGCACCACGGCGCCAGCGCGCCGGCGATGCGGTAGAACGTCGGCGGCGAGCCGATCCTGTGGAACCAGAGCGTCAGTCGATTCATGATCCGGACGAGGTCCGCGCCTGAGTCACCTCTCCCGCACGCGGGAGGAGGCAAGATCCCGCTCCGCGGCACTCGCGCTCACGACAGCGAGATCTTGAGGGCCGCCGCGCACGCCAGCGGCGCCAGCACCAGCGCCAGGACGAGGCCGGCGCCGAGCCAGAGCAGCGGCGCCGCGAACGCGAGCCCGGCCTGCGCCGCGTTGCACGCTCCCGCGCCGAAAATCAGCACCGGCACGTAGAGCGGCAGCACCAGCAGGGCCAGCAGCATACCAGAGCGGCGCATCCCGACCGTGAGCGCCACGCAGACCGCGCCGATCAGACTGAGGAGCGGCGTCGCCAGCGCCAGCGCCGCCAGCAGCACCGGCAGCACGGCGCGGGGCAGGTTCAGCATTTCCGCGAGGAGCGGCGCGACGACGAGCAGCGGCAGCGCCGTCGTAAGCCAGTGCACGGCGATCTTGCAGCCGAGCAGCAGCGCCAGCGGATGCGGCGACAGCACGAGCTGCTCGAGCGAGCCGTCCTCGTAGTCGCCGCGAAACAGCGTGTCGAGCGCGAGGAGACCCGACAGCAGCAGCGCCACGAACACGATGCCCGCGGCGATTCGCCGCAGGTTCTCGGGCTCGGGGCCGAGCGCCAGCGGGAACAGCGCGACGACGATCAACGCGAACAGGACCGGGTTCAGCGCGTCGCCGCGGCGGCGCCATATCAGTGTGAGATCGCGGCGAAGCAGGGCGGCGCAGGCCGCAAAGGTCGTGCCGGGTTTCACGAATGCATCCTCATCTCGTCGTTCCCGCGAAAGCAGGGATCCAGCGCCTTTGCGTTTCCGGCCATGGATAAGGCACTGGGTCCCCGCTTTCGCGAGGACGACGAGCTAGTGAGCATCGGCGCGCGCCTCCGTCGGCAGTTCGCGCAGCGTCCCACGCAGCGGGATCCTCCGCGGCGTCCCGCTGGTGAACGCATACGCGCCGTGAGACGTGATCAGCGCGGCGCCGCCGCGGCGCGCGTGCAGCTCGAGCAGCCGGTTCACGAGCCTGATGCCGTCGAGGTCGAGATTGGCGTACGGTTCGTCGAGCAGCCAGAGCCCGACCGGCGCGAGCAGCACGCGTGCGAGCGCGACGCGCTTCTTCTGCCCGGCCGAGAGCTGGCGCGTCGGCACGTCGGCGTAGCCTTCGAGGGCGACGCCGGCGAGCGCGGTCGTCGGGCTGATGCCGGATCGCACCCCGCCGAGACCGGCGAAGAAACGGAGGTTCTCGATCGCCGTGAGGTCGCCCTTGAGGCCGGGCTGGTGGCCGAGCAACGCGACCTGGTGCGACAGCCTGGCCAGCGTCAGCGGCGCGCCGTCGAGCAGGATCTCGCCCGAGGTGGGCTCGAGCAGACCCGAAAGCACGCGCAGCAGCGTCGTCTTGCCGGCGCCGTTGTCACCTTCGATCAGCACGACTTCGCCCTCGTGCAGCGCGAAATCGAGCGGGCCGAAGATCGGCTCGTCGTTGCGCGCATAGGTGAGGCGGCGCGCCTCGAGCAGGGCGGGGCGATCGTGGAGGTCTATCGCGGCCATCCGTGCGAGGCTAGCAAGGTTTCACGCCTCCGTCCTCCGATGGCGCAATTGTCGAACAGAAATGCCGCGTCGTCGCAGTGGACGCCACCCCTGCGCCCTCGCGATGTCACGGGCGACAGCAACAAGACGGGTCCCGGCTTCGGCGCTAGGCCCATTCGACATCGGCCCGCTCGCCGGCGAACGCGCGCCACTCCGGCCGGTAGACGCGGAGCGTCGCGATCGAGGTCGCCGGCACGACGATCACGCTGTTCTGGTCGTGGCACCGCACGACTTCGGCGATGCCGGCATCGCCGATGCCCGCGATGAGCAGCGAGGGCTCTCGCCAGGTGGCGCCGGGGACATGGCCGACGCCTTCCAGCCAGCGGCAGCCGCGCGTCCGCAGCTCGGCGCGCAATGTTTCTAGGCGCCTCAGGTTCTGATCGAGCGGCAGCGGTGTCGAGCGCGGATTGCAGGCGGTGGCATAGAACGCGACGTCATCATCGCCGATCCAGCGCTGCACCGGTGCGGGTGCGGGCGCGCCGACGCGGATCGTCGCGATCGCGCCACCCGGCATTTCCACGTCGTAGTGCGTTCCGAGATAAAGCGTCATCAGCGCGCGCACGCGCTCCGCCGTCTCGGGCGCGCGTCCGCTCACGGAGCGAGCAGCTCGATCTCGGCACGGACCCTGGCATCGGCCGCGTCGAGATCGATCTCGTCGAGGCGCTGCCGCCCTTCGGTCAGCTCGCGCAGCAGCCGTTCCTGCGCGGCGCCGCGCGCGAAGGCCTGCGCGTACGGCACGCGCGTGAAGGTGACCATCGAGTAGCGCGGCACGAAACGGCCCGGATTGCGCTCCGCGAGCACGCGGCCGAGCTCGCGCCGGAGCAGAAACGCGGGATCGGCGACCGAGTCGCGCATCTCGACATAATTCTCGATCGCCATCGCGGCGATGGCTTCGGCGTTCGGTCGGCGGCGGCGCTCGAATTCGGCGAACACGCCCGCGACGTCGTCGCGGCCAGCGGCGAAGAGATCGGCAAGCTCCACCGCATCCTCGAAACCGCAGTTCATGCCCTGGCCGTGAAACGGCACGATCGCGTGCGCCGCATCGCCGATGAGGAGCGCGCGGCCGTCGAGATGCCAGCGGTCGAGATAGAGCGTCGCGAGGAGGCCGACCGGATTGGCGGCGAAATCCTCTTCGAGATCGGGAATCAGCGGCAGCGCGTCGGCAAAGTCACGCTCGAACAATGCGCGCGCGGCGGCCGGCGAATCGACCGTGGCGAAGCTCGGATCCCCCTCATTCGGCAGGAACAGCGTCACCGTGAAGCTGCCTTCGGCGTTCGGCAGCGCGATGCACATGTAATTGCCGCGCGGCCAGATGTGCAGCGCGTTCGGCTCGATGGCGAAGGGGGAGGGCTGAGGGCTGAGAGCCGAGGGCTTTTCATCCCTCCGCCCTCCGCCCTCGGCCCTCACCGGCGGAATCTCCAGTTCCTTGTAGCCGTGCCCGAGCGGCTCGATGCGCTCGCCGAGCGGCTGCATCTCGTTCATCGCGGCGCGCAGCGCGGACCCGGCGCCGTCGGCGCCGATTGCGAAGGGCACGCGCTCTTCGCGCGCGCTGCCGTCTTCGCTTTCGAAGCGGAGGACGGCACCGTCCCCGAAGGTCGCGCCGGCCAGCCGCTGGCCGAACACGAAGCGCGCGCCGGCCGCCTCGGCGGCGTCGATCAGGGCGATGTTGAGCCGGCCGCGGCTCACCGACCAGATGACTTCGCTGTCGTCGCGACCGTAGCGCAGCAGCTCGGTGTGGCCGTCACGGTGATGCACCATGCGTCCGCGCATCATCACGGCGAGCTTCATCACCGCGTCCGTCATGCCGGCGAGGCGCAGGCCGTGCAGGCCGCGCTCGGCAAGCGCGAGGTTGATCGAGCGCCCGCCGGCATAGCCGGCGACGCGCGGATCGGGACGGCGCTCGAACACGCGCACGGCAAAGCCGCGCTGGGCGAGCAAGGCGGCGAGCAGCGAGCCGACGAGGCCGGCTCCGACGAGGGTGATGTCGTTGTGCTTCATGCGAGGCAAGTCGGAATCGATATCCGGGTTTCCTGGCCGAGGCCCCCGCTATGTGCGCGCAGCCCAGCTTTCCACTTCGCGGACGAACCTCAGGCAATCCATGCGCCGGTTGTAGAGTGGCGTCGGCGCCGCGCGGATCACATCGGGCTCGCGCCAGTCCACGACGATGCCGGCCGCGTTCAGGTGCTCGAACAGCGCGCGCCCGTCCTCGCGCCCGCCGCGCACGCGCAGCGAGAGCTGGCAGCCGCGCCGCTCCGGCTCGCGCGGCGTGGCGATGTCGAGCACACGGTCGACGCGCTCGCGCAGCAGCGTCTCGAAGTAGCCGGTCAGCGCGATCGACTTGCGGCGCAGCGCGTCCATCCCGGCGCGCCGGAAGATCTGCAGCGAGACGCGCAGCGGCGCGAGCGCGAGGATCGGTGGATTGGAGAGCTGCCAGCCGTCCGCGCCCGGTGTCGGCACGAACTCCGGCCCCATTCGGAACCGCGAGGCCTGGTCGTGGCCCCACCAGCCGGCGAAGCGCGGGCGATCGGTGCGTGCGTGGCGCTCGTGCACGAAGCAGCCGGCGACGGCGCCGGGACCGGAGTTGAGATACTTGTAGCTGCACCAGACCGCGAAATCGCAGTTCGTGTCGTGCAGGTGCAGATCGATGTTGCCGGCCGCGTGCGCGAGATCGAAGCCGACCACGCAACCCTTGCGGTGCGCGGCTTCTGTGATGGCGCGAAGATCGAAGGCCTGCCCGGTGCGGTACTGCACGCCGGCGAGCATCACCAGCGCGATGCTTGCGCCGTGCTCGTCGAGCGCGCGCTGGATCGCGGCATCGGAGATCGAGCCGTCCGGCTCGTCGCCCTCCAGCTCGATCAGCGCGGTCTTCGGATCGTAGCCATGGAAGCGGATCTGCGATTCCACCGCGTAGCGATCGGACGGAAACGCGTGCTTCTCGATGAGGATCGCGGGACGCTCCGGGGTCGGCCGGTAGAAGCTGACCATCATCAGGTGCAGGTTCACCGTCAGCGAGTTCATCGCGACGACTTCGTGCGGCAGCGCCCCGACCACGGCGGCGAGGTCTTCGCGCACCAGCTCGTGATAAGGCATCCACGGGTGCTTGCCGCGGAAATGCGCCTCGACCGCGAGCGCGCGCCAGTCGTCGAGCTCGTCCATGAGCGCCTGCCGCACCGCGCGCGGCTGCAGGCCCAGCGAATTGCCGCAGAAGTACGCCTGCTCCGAACCGTCGGCATTCTGCGGAATCAGGAACTCGTCGCGGAATGCGGCCAGCGGATCGGCCGCATCCTCGGCCAGGGCGCGCGCCTCGGCGGCGGCGAAAGCGTCCGTCGTCATCGTTGCGTCGGCACTCATCGCTTCAGCGAGGCGACGACGCTGCTGCACGCGGCGTCGAAGGCGTCGCTCCATTCCTTGGGCGTGGCGTCGAGCAGGGGCCGCTGACAGCGCACCTCGATGCCGACGTTGCCGTTGAGCTGGTAACTGTCGCGCACGAGATAGCGCGTGTGATTGTGCGTAACGAAGTAGCGGTGCACCGAGGAATCCTTGTTGGTCGAATCGTTCTCGTAGCCCGACTGGCCCTTGGCGCGCTCGAACGAGTCGGTGACGAAGCCGGAGAAGTCCGCGCTGGCCTTGAGGCTGCGCGTCTTCACGGTCACGCTCGCCGTGTCCTCGGTGCCCTGCGCAGCCGGGTCTGGCACCTGGAAGATCACGGCCTGCGGGTCGCCGTCGGCCTTTTCCATGATCGCCGTCCAGTCCGGCGGTACGTGGAAGCGCACCTGGCCCGCATTGAGCTCGTAGTCGGTTTTCGCCTGCGCGAAGACCGCGCAACTGACGATGGCGAAGGGAAGCGCGAGTGCTTTCATGATGTCAGTCCGTCGTCCGGAGCGAAGCGTTGGCGGGAAATGCCGAGCCATTCGAGCGCGGTGCCGTGAAAGAGGCGCGCCTGCTCGGCTTCGGTGAGCCCGAGCGCCGCGATGCCGCTGCCGGGCTCCTGCTCGCCGAGAGGGAAGGGATAATCCGTGCCGAGCATGACCGTGTCGATGCCGGCGACGCTGATCAGATAGCGCAGCGCGGCGACGTCGTGCACGCACGAGTCGAAGTAGAGTCGGCCGAAGTATTCGCGCGGATTGCGCGCGTTGTCGGTCGCGACGAGATCGGGGCGCATGCGGAAGCCGTGCTCGATGCGGCCGATGGTGTAGGGGAACGATCCGCCGCCGTGCGCGAAGCAGACCTTGAGCGTGGGCAGCCGCTCGAGCACGCCGCCGAAGATGAGGCAGCATGCGGCGCGCGACTGCTCGGCCGGCATGCCGACCAGCCAGGGCAGCCAGTATTTCGGCATGGACTCGCGGCCCATCATGTCCCAGGGATGCACGAGAATCGCCGCGCCGAGATCGGCGGCCGCCTCGAAGAACGGAAACAGCTCGGGGGCGTCGAGGTTCCAGTTCTCGCAGTGCGAGCCGATCTGCACGCCCGCGAGGCCGAGCTGCTCCACGCAGCGCTCCATCTCCTGGATCGCCAGCGTCGGCGCCTGCAGCGGCACGGTGCCGATGCCGGCATAGTGGCGCGGGTATTTCTGGCAGATACCTGCGGTGTGGTCGTTCAGAAAGCGATGCAGCTCGAGCGCCTGGCTCGGCCGCGCCCAGTACGAGAACAGCACCGGAACGGTGGAGATCACCTGCACGTCGACGCCGAATCTCGCGTATTCGGCGATGCGCACCTCGGGATCGAACGCATTGGCCCACACCTCGCGGAAGAACCGGCCGTCCTTGTAGATGCGATGCCGGCCTTCGGTCCTGACCATGACCGGGAAGCGGTCGTCCCCGTACTTCTCGGCAAGGTTCGGCCAGTCGGGCGGGAGGATGTGGGCGTGGGTGTCGATCTTGAGCATGGATTCTCGAGAAACCGTGTCGTCGCACGGATTCCATCGGATTTCCGCGCATGGGCTGCGCCGCGCTTCCGGCGCATGCTGCGTCCCGGCGCGAAGTTTACGCGAGAGAGCCAGGCTGCGGTGGGAACTCGATCGGAGCGCCACCGGCGTGCCGTCGTACGTGGCCGCCTCGAGCGATCGGGGCAGGGGCATCGCGCGGACGTGCCGCGAGTTACGAAAACGCTTCCGCCCGCGACGCGGCCTCGCGGGCCGTCATCGCGGGCGGGGAAGCGCGTCGTCGCTGGTCAGCTACGAAAGAACGACAGCAGATCGGGATTGATGACGTCCGCGTGCGTCGTGCACATGCCGTGCGGAAAGCCCTTGTAGATCTTGAGAGTCGCATTCCGCAACAGCTTTGACGAGAGCATCGCCGAACCCGCGACGGGTACGATCTGATCGTCGTCGCCGTGCAGGACGAGCGAGGGCACGTCGATGCGCTTCAGGTCCTCGGTGAAATCGGTCGCCGAGAAAGCCTCGATGCAGTCGTACTGCGCCGTGATGCCGCCCATCATCGCCTGGCGCCACCAGTTCTGGCGCACGGGTTCCGAGAGCGGCGTGCCTTCGCGGTTGAAGCCGTAGAACGGCACCGGGAAATCCCAGTAGAACGCGGCACGATTCGCGGCGAGCTGCGCGCGCAGGCCGTCGAACACGTCGCGCGGAATGCCGCCCGGATTCGCCGGCGTCTTCAGCAACAGCGGCGGCACCGCGCCGATCAGCACGAGCTTGGCGACGCGTCCCGCGCCATGACGAACGACGTATCGCGTCGCTTCGCCGCCGCCGGTCGAGTGGCCGACGTGGATCGCGTCGCGCAGATCGAGGTGCGCGGCGAGCGCGGCGACGTCGGCGGCGTACGTGTCCATGTCGTTGCCCTTCGCCGTCTGCATCGAGCGGCCGTGGCCGCGGCGATCGTGGGCGATGACGCGGTAGCCTTGCTGCAGGAAGAACTGCATCTGCGTGTCCCAGTCGTCGCCCGAAAGCGGCCAGCCGTGATGGAAGACGATGGGTTGTCCGGAGCCGAGATCCTTGTAGAAGATTTCGGTGCCGTCGTTGGTCGTGATCGAGCTCATGTCGCGGTCCTCATAAGAGTGGAAAAGCGGAACATCGATGGCGCAGCGCACTGTACGAAGGCGCTCGGGCCGCCGGTAGCTCCTCGGGCGGCCGCACTCTGTTGCGCTCGATGCATCAGTGGCAGCGGGAACCCTCGCGACTCGCGCGCCAGGAATCGTTGATCGGGATCGCGGCCGCGCGCGGCGGACGCTCAGCGGAGCAGGACGACCTGGTTCCCGACGATGCGCCGCAGCTTTTCGGGATTCCGCTGCACGTAGACGTGCGTGATGCGCTCGCCGTCGGTGTCGTACGACTGCGCCGATTCGAGCGCGCCGTGCAGGTAGCGCAGCACACCCGCGCGGCCGTTGATCGTCGCGAGCTCCATCCGCAGGCGATGCTCCGGACGCAGCGTCGCCGCGTAGAGGACCTGCGCGATGCGCGGTCCGCCGACCATCGGCTTCGGAAAACTCGTGACGATGCCGCCGCCATCACCGACGAGCTCCGCCGACTCGGCGAGCATGCCTTTCATCGCGGCGAAATCGCCGTGCGACACCGCATCGACGAAGCGGCGCAGCAGGCGCCGATGCGCCTCGGCCGAGACGGCATGGCGCACGCGCTCGTCGCGAAGCTGGGTACGTGCGCGATGGACGATCTGCCGGCACGCGGCTTCGCTCTTGTCGAGGATGCGCGCGATCTCGGCATAATCGACGTCGAGCACTTCGTGCAGGAGGAATGCGGCGCGCGCTTCCGGAGCGAGCCGTTCGAGCACGATCAGGAACGCGATCGAGAGATCGCTCGACGCTTCGTGCAGTTGCTCGGGCGTCCTCGCTTCGTCGGTCAGCACCGGCTCGGGCAGCCAGATGCCGACGTATTTCTCGCGTTCGGTCCGCGCCTGGCGCAGGCGGTCGATCGCGCGGCGCGTCGTCGTCGCGACGAGCCACGCCTCGGCGTTCGCGATGCCGCCGACGTCGGCACCGTGCCAGCGCGTCCAGACATCCTGCACGACGTCTTCGGCATCCGACAGCGACCCCAGCATGCGGTACGCCGCGCCGAGCATGCGCGGCTGGAGCCGGCTGAAGATCTGGATCGCGTCTTCCATGCGGGCACCGGTCGAGGCCGATGCCCGCATTGTGGCACGCGCGGCGACGCGGCGACGTGTGCCGCTGGTCCCGTCCGCGCGTCGCGATCAGTCGACGGGTGTCAGCGCGGGCTTGCCCTGATCCTTGACGAGCACGGCGAGAAATCGCGCGGGCTTCTCCTGGCTCGCGTTGCGGCCGATCGTGTGCACGTCGCGCGGGCCTTCGCGGAAGGTCTGGCCTGCGCTCAGCGTGACCGGCTCGCTGCCGGCGACGCCCATGACGATCGAGCCCCCGAGCACGTAGACGAACGCGTCGGCGTCGTGCCGATGGACCGGGTCGACGCCGCCCGGCGGGTACTCGACGAGCAGCATCTCCGCTTCCTTGCCAGGCAGGTCCGGCAGCGCCTGCGTCATCAGCGACGTGACGATTGGCTCCGGAGCGGCAGCGGAGTCGCTGTCGGCGACGAGGTCCGTGGAACAGAGGGCGACCGTGCCCGCGAGAACAAGAATGATCCTGTGCATGAAAGTCTCCGGCAGCGAATGGTGTCGATGAGGCTCACGCGAGCCCGGCGGCGTCGAGCCCGAGCTGCTTGTCGGACGAGCCCGGTGCAGTCCTGAACGCGATGTTGGCGCGGTTCCATCCGTTGATCGCGATGACGGCGTACGCGAGATCGACGATCTCGGCTTCCGAGAATTGATCGCGCACGCGGTCGTAGACGTCGTCCGGAACGCCATCGCGAGAAAGCTCGGTCAATGCCTCGCACCATGCCAGCGCCGCGCGCTCGCGAGGCCCGAACAGCGGCGACTCGCGCCAGATCGCGACGTGGTGCAGGCGCAGCGGTCGCTCGCCGCGGAGCGTCGCCTCCTTCACGTGCATATCGACACAGAACGCGCAGCAGTTGAGCTGCGATGCGCGCAGGAAGACGAGATCCATGATGGCCGGCTCGATCGAAGATTTCGCGACCTGCTGGCTGAATGCGGCGAATCTCCTGAAAAGCTCGGGTGCGTGCTGGCGATAGTCGGGACGCTGTGTCATGAGGCGATTCCTTCGATGAGAACGGGTGGGACGCGGTGTCCGCACATCGGAGTCCACCCTAAGCCGCAGGTTCGACAGCCGGAAGATGTCCGCACGGCCGCACGGTGTTGCGTGCCTCGCATCAATGCCGCCGGAACCGGCCTGTCACACCGCGGGGCTCCCGAACGTCTGGATTGCAGGTTTCGCAAAAAACGGGAGAGCGCGATTCATGAGCACGCCCCTGGAAGCTTCGCCCGAAGGTCGCGATACGCTGACGTCGAGCTTCTCGGCGAGCTACGCCGGCGTCGTCGCATTCATCGCGGTCGCGACCGAAGGAAGCTTCGCGCGCGCCGGTGAGCGGCTGGGCATCGGCCGCTCGGCGGTCAGCCGCAGTGTGCAGAAGCTCGAGGGACAGCTCGGAGCGCGCCTCTTTCAGCGCACGACGCGCGCGACCTCGCTGACGCGCGAAGGCGAAATCTTCTTCGAGAACTGCCGGCCTGGCGTCGAGCGCATCCTCCAGGCGCTGGAGGAGATGCGCGATCTGCGCGAGGGTCCGCCACGCGGGCTTTTGCGCGTTTCGGCGCCGTTGGGCTTCGGGCGGCGGGTCGTCGCGCCGCTAATTGCCGCGTTCCGTGAGCGATTCCGCGAAGTCGCGGTCGAACTCGTGTTGGATGAGCGCGAATCCGATCTCGTCACCGATCGCATCGACGTCGCGTTCCGCGAAGGCGTGCTCGACGACAGCCAGGTCATCGCGAAGCAGCTGATCCCGATGGAGATGCTCGTGTGTGCATCTCCAGCGTACGCGCGGGAGCATGGATTGCCGACAACCGTCGACGAGGTCGGCGCGCACACCTGCATCAACCAGCGCCTCGGGAACGGACGCTTGCGGAACTGGGAGTTCCGGATCGACGGTCGTCTGCGCCGCTTCGTGCCGCACGCCGAGCTCACGTTCAACGATCCCGGGCTGGTCCTGGAGGCGGCCATCGGCGGCGAGGGCCTGGCGCAGCTGCCTGCGTACGAGGTCTGCGAGGCGCTGCGCGCTGGATTGCTCGTCACCGGCCTCGAGCAGTTCGCGCCGGACGACGGAGGCCACTATCTCTGCTATCTCAGCCGCAAGCAGCTGCCGAAGCGCATCCGCGCATTCGTCGATTTCATGACGGCGGGAGTGCGCGCGCTCGATCTCGATCCTTCGGCCATTGCACTCAGCGACGCGTGCCCGCTCGCGGAAGCGCACGGTCCTACAGCCTGATGCGTGCGGGCCGCTGTCATCGACGCCGTCGCCTCGGCGAGCGCAGGCAGCCCCGCGATCTCCGCCGCGTGGCCACGCATCAGGCGCCACTGTGGCTGCTGTGACCCGAACCGGAGCGGCCATTGGTGCGCGGCAGGAAACATCGCGAGGCCCGCGGCAAGGCTACTCGCGACATGCATCGGCTCCTACGATCCTCGTCGAAATCGCCCGGACGCCTGCATCGCGGCGCGCCGGCCTTCCACCGCATCATGGAGCAATGACATGAAAATCGTCGTCATCGGCGGCACCGGCCGCATCGGCAGCAAGGTCGTCGCGCGCCTGCGCGGCCAGGGACATGAAGTGATCGCCGCCGCGCCGGCGAACGGCGTCGACGTTCTCACGGGTGAGGGGCTCGACGCCGCGGTGACGGGCGCTCGCGTCGTCGTCGATCTCTCGAATTCGCCCTCGTTCGAGGATGCCGCGGCGCTCTCGTTCTTCGAGACCGCCGGACGCAACCTGCTCGCCGCCGAGGCGAGGCACGGCGTCAGCCATCATCTCGCGCTGTCAGTGGTCGGGACCGAGAAACTCTCCGCGAGCGGCTATTTCCGCGCGAAGCAGGCGCAGGAAGCGCTGATCCGCGAGTCCGGCATTCCGTACACGATCATCCACTCGACGCAGTTCTTCGAGTTTCTGCCGGGCATCATCCAGTCTGCCGCCGACGGTTCGACGATCCGGCTGTCGCCTGCGTTCGTGCAGCCGATCGCCTCGGAGGACGTGGCCGAAGCGGTCGCGCGATTCGCGTTGCAGCCGCCGCCCAACGGGATCGTCGAGATCGCAGGTCCCGAGCGCGAGTCGCTGTCCGGTCTCGCGCAGCGATTCATGATGCTGATCGAGGATCCGCGCGAAGTCGTCGCCGACCTTCACGCGCCGTATTTCGGCGCGGAGCTCGCCGCCGACACGCTCGTGCCAGGAAAGTCGGCATGGAAAGGCTCGTTGAACTTTGATCGCTGGCTCGAGGCATCGGAATTCGCCGGCTACGAGTTGCGGCCCAACGTTCACTGAGAGCTGCGCCGACACGCGCGAGGACGCTCATGTCGCCACTGCAACCACCTCCTGCCAGCCTTCTCGACAAGTATCACGGCGAGGATGCCAAGCCTCTCTACACGGGACGCGTGCGCGTGACCGGTGGCGAGGCGGCGCATGGACGCGCCTCCGGGCTGGCCAGATCGGACGACGGCGCCCTCGACGTCGAGCTTCGCCTGCCCGCCGAGCTCGGCGGTGAAGGCGGCGGCACGAATCCCGAGCAGCTGCTCGCGGCGAGCTATGCGGCCTGTTTTCACGGCGCGCTGATGCTGCTCGCCGCGAGATCGGGCGTGACGCTCGACGACGCGACGGTCGATGCCGCGGTGACCTTCGCGCGCGACCCCGTCGACGGACGCTTCCTGCTCTCCGCGGATGTGCGCGTCGCGCTTCCTGGCATCGATCGGAAACTCGCCGCCGAGCTGATCCGCAACACCGAGCGCGTGTGCCCGTACACGAAGATGTTTCGCCAGGGAATCGAGCACGTGATCGCGCTCGCTCCCGAACCCTCGGACCTCGAATGAAACGGCTGCGATTGCCCGGCAAGGGCATCGCAGCGGGAGATCGCCATGCGTACCGGAAGACCCTACACCCTGCCCGAATTCATCGTCTGGACACGGCGGACGATCTATGTGCTCGTCGCGCTGAACACCGTGCCGGCGATCCTGTACCAGATCTCCGGACTCACGTGGCTCACGATTCCGTGGGGCGTGATCTTTCTGCTCGGCACAGCGGTCGCGCTGTCGGCGGGCTTCAAGACGCTGCAGACCTACAACCGCATGGAGGACGCGCAGCGGATCTGGGCCTCGATCGTCAGCAGCAGCCGCATCTGGGGCGCGGCGTGCCGCGATCTCGTCGCCGATCGCGAGATCGGCAGGGCACTGGTCTACCGCCATTTCGCCTGGCTCGCTGCGTTGCGCCATCAACTGCGCCACGTCATGGCGTGGGAGAGCACGAACAAGCCGTACAATGCCGAATATCGCAGCCACTACCGCATCCGCGAGCGCGAGGAATCGCTCGAAACCGAGCTGGCCCGGTACGTCGATCCCGACGATGCGGCTGAGATCCTGTCGTCGAGAAGCCACGCGCTGCAGACGCTCGATCTGCAGAGCCGCGAAACCAGACGGCTGCTCGCCGACAAGGCGCTGACATCCGCGGCATTCGCCGAGCTGCGCGAGGTGCTGCGCGAGCTGTATGACGAGCAGAGCCGCACCGAGCGCATCAAGAATTTTCCGTATCCGCGCCAGCACGCGTTCATCAATACGCTGTTCGTCCGGATCTTCTGCGTGCTGCTTCCATTCGGCGTGGTGGGTGAGTTCGCGCGGCTCGACAGCTTCGTCGGCGGGTGGGCCGCGGGGCACATGGTCTGGCTCGGCGTTCCGCTCGGCATCCTCATTTCGTGGATGTACGTGTCGCTCGACCGTGTCGGCGAGAGCACCGAGAATCCGTTCGAGGGCGGCGCGAACGATGTGCCGATCACGCGCATATGCAGCGAGATCGAAGGTGATCTGCGCGACATGCTGGGCGAGGTCGAGATCCCGCGCGTGGCGCCGGTCGAGGCCGACATCGCAATGTGATGCCGGAAACGGCACGCGCTAGCTCGGCGGCTTGCTCTCCTCAAGCGCGCGATCATTTCGCGTCGGCGCGCCGGGTCGAGAGAACTGCCGCACGAGGTGCGCCATTGTGTCGACGCTGTCCGTGATGCGATCGAATGCGTCGGCGATCGCGACGGCGACCTCGCCGCCGTTGCCATCCCGCGCGGCTTCGAGACGCTCGGCGAGCTCGCGTTCCGCTCCGCGCAGACGCTCGGCCGGCGGCGGCGTGCCATGGCGCAGCGAGCCGGCGATCGCGGCGAGATTCGCGCCGGCCCGCGCGGCAAATGCGAGCACGTGCTCGCGTTCGGGCAGGGCGGACGCGTCGTCGAGCGCGGCTTCGAGGGCCATGCCGGCGCGGATGAGTCGGTTGGCGTGAGCGAACAGGCTTTCGCCGAGCGAGAGGAGGGCGCAGTCATGACGCGGCTCGCCGCGCAGCCGCTCCAGCGATGCCTGCGCGTTGGTGCGGGCGCTGCGTGCGGCCGAGCGCGCCGTCGCGCGTGCGGATGCGTCGCCGCATAGCAGCGCGTCGAGATGCGCGCGGTAGGCGTCGATCATCGTTGCGAGCGCCGCGGGCACGCGCTGGCTCTCCCAGCTTGGCCAGGCGAGATAGCCGGCGAGCGCAAGCGCGCTGCCGATCGAGGTTGCGATGCCCCGTGCGAGCATCGTGTCGCCCGGCGGGATGCCGTCGAACGAAAGCAGGATCACGACGAGCCCGGTCAGGAGCATGACACCGATCCCGTAGTGCACCGTCGTCAGCAGCCGGAATCCGATGCAGAGCGCGGCGAGCAGCGCGAGACGCTCCCACTCGCTGCCGAATGCGTAGTGGACGAGCGCCGTCGTCAGCAGGAGTCCCAGCATCGTCCCCGTGACGCGCAGCATGCCGAAGCTGAACGTGCCGGCGAAATCGGGTTTCAGCACGATCGCGGTCGTCATCGGGATCCAGTAACCGTGCGGAACCGCAAGTGCTCGTTCGCCAGCCACCGCGATCGCGAGGCAGACACCGCAGCGGATCGCGTGACGGAAGGCGATCGAGGACAGCGTGAAGTTGGCGCGCAGCGTGGCAAGTGCGCTGCGTTGACGCAGTGCGTGCGGCAGACGCGCCTCGGCCGCCGCCGCGCGCAGCTCGCCGCGGCTGCCGGCGAAGTCGGCATTGCGCACCGCGGCACGCAACTGCCCGGCGAGCCCGTTCGCGCGCGCGATGGCGATGGCGAGCTTGCGCTGCGCGCGGTGATCGGTGGTGCGCGCGGCGATCGGGCGGAGCGCCGTGATCGCGGAGTCGACGCCTTCCATCGCGGCGGCGGCGGCGAGCGGGCTCGCGCCGCGCTCGAGCGCGTCCGCCAGTGCTTCGAGCGTGCGTGCCGCGTATTCGCGCAGGCGTGCGAGCGTCGCCTTCGTTTCGTCGTCGTCGAGCATCGCCGAGAGGTCGCCGATGGCGAGAAGTTCGCGGCGGATGCGCTCGACGATGCCGGCCAGCACGCGGAACGTTTCCATGACCTCGCCGCGGGCGCGATGGGGGCTGTGCAGGAGGCTCTCGACGTCGAGCAGCGCTTGGGTCACAGGGGGCGCCAGGGTCTCTCCACCGGGCCGTCGCGCGTTTGCGGCGAGTTGCGCGCAGAGCGCGGCGAGCGCGTGACGCTCCGGGCGATAGCGCTGCAGTGGCCACGCCGCGATCGCGAGCAGCGTCTGCAGCGCCCCGCCGGCGAAGATCAGGAGCGCGGCGGCGAGCGCCTGACTCGGCGTCATCGGCGTCGCGGCCGTGATGACGAGCAGAATCATGCTCGTGAGCCCGGCGCGACCGGCGTTCGGACCGAGCGCGACGAGCATGCCGCCGGCCACGCCCCAGATCAGCGCGATCAGCGTCAGCAGCAGCGTGTTCGGCCCGATCAGGCCGCCCGCGAAGGCCGAGACGCCGGCCGCGAGCGCGCCCAGCAGGAGGCGCTGCACGCGCAGCCGGTACGGCCCCGGCTGATCGAGGAACATCGTGTTGAGCGCGCCGGCCGCGATGCCCACGCCGATCGCTGTGTGTCCGGTCGCGATGCCGATGCCGAGCGGCCCGACGACCGCGGCCGCATTGCGCAACGCGACGCGAAGCGGAACGTCACGCGGTTTCAGTTGCAGCAGGGACTGCAGCATGCGGCAAGTATGGCGTGCATTTCTCCGGAAATTCCGGAGCAGAGGAGCGAAAGCGGAGGCGCGGGCGGAGGTGCTTTGCAAGCTTGCCCTCACCCTGGCCCTCTCCCGAACACGGGAGAGGGGATGGCACGCGAAGCCGCGATAGCTGAGACGAGGTGACGCGGGGAGAATCTTACGAGCGGTATTTCTCGGGCGCGGGATTCACGTGCCCGCACGATTTGCACGTGCGTGCGTCGAGCGAACGGTAGAAGCGTTCGAACACGGCCGGAAAGTCGGTCTCGATGTTCTGCAAAGTGAAGAATTCCTCGTAGAGCTTGTGATTGCAGCGTTCGCAGAACCAGAGCAGGCCGTCCTTCTCGTGCGGCAGGCGCTTGCGCTCGATGACGAGGCCGACCGAATCCGGCATGCGCTGCGGCGAATGCGGCACGCGCGGCGGCAGGTAGAAGATCTCGCCGGCGCGGATCGGAATGTCGCGCGCGCGGCCGTCTTCCTGCACCTTCAGCACCATCTCGCCTTCGATCTGGTAGAAGAACTCCGGGCCTTCGTCCCAATGATAGTCGGTGCGCGCATTCGGCCCGCCCACGACCATGACGATGAAATCGCCGTCGACGATGCACTTGTTGCCGACCGGCGGCTTCAGCAGATGCCGGTGCTCGTCGATCCAGTGCCTGAAGTCGAACGGAGGAGTCAGGTTCATCGTGCGCGGCCCTCGCGGAGAAGATCGGCCGATTTTGCGCCCAGTCGCCGCCGCCGTGAAGGATTCCCGCGCCACGTTTCTCGAGGATCCTGCAATCCTGCGATGCCATAGGGTGGGCCTCGGCCCACCTTGTTTCCGGCAATCGACCGCGAGATCAATCCAGCGCCGCGATGCACTTCAGCTCGATCCCTATCGGTGTCGGCAGCGCCGTGATGCCGAGCGTGGTACGGCACGGAGCGGTCACGGGATCGGGGAAGTGCTCGGCATAGACGCGGTTGTAGGCGGCGAAGTCGCGCGCCATGTCGGTCAGGAACACGGTCACGTCGACGAGCTGATCCCAGCGTGCGCCGCTCGCTTCGAGCACGGCGCGCACGTTCGCGAACACCTGCCGGCACTGCGCTTCGATGTCGTAGCGGATCAGCTGCCCGGCGGCGTCGTACACGTTGCCGGGAATCTCGTTCGTTCCTGGCGTGCGCGGGCCGATGCCGGACAGGAAGAGAAGGTGGCCGACACGGCGCGCATGCGGATAGGCACCGACCGGCGCGGGCGCGCGGCTGGTGCGGACGGATTCGCTCATCGCGCCGCTCACTTCGCCGGCGGGGACGGCATCGTCGAGGCGCCCGCGACCCTGATGTCCTGGCGGTAGAGCACGCGGTTCGCTTCACTCATGCTCGTGACGCGGTACGTCCCGGGCCGGAGATAGAGGCTGCCTTGCGCCACGCCGTGGCCCATGACGAGGCGGTCTTCGAGCCGCTCGGCCTTTTCGACCGGATTCAGCACCAGCCGGTCGGCAGGGATCGCATCGTCGCCCTCGTTCGAATAGCGCGCCTCGATCAGGCAGGGGTACTGGTCCTGGCAGAACGTGCTGCCGCTGACGGAGTACGGCTTGCGCAGTCCGCCGAGATCGAGCCAGGTCGGGCGGTCGTTCTGGATCTGGTCCACCGGAAAGAACACGCTGACGTCGTAGGCCTTCGCCTTGAGCGACCACGGCTTGCCGTCCTTGCCGACGAAAACGATCGGCTGGGTCGGGTGCAGCGAATCGACGACGGCGTGATAGTACGGATGATTCTCGGTGCCGGGCGGATGCTCGATCAGCATCGTCTGCTCGACCGTCAGCGGATCAATGCCGGAAAGCTTGCGGAAGTGCTGCGCCATGCTCGATCCGCCGAGATAGCGGCCGTTTTCCTGGATGTGCGCGTAGCCTGCGTTGACGACGACGCGTGCGTTCGGATCGTGCTTGAACACGCGCTCGTACAGGTTCTTCGCCTGGTCGTACTCGCGCACGTCGCCGTTGCCTTCCTTCTCGCTCTCGTAGCCGACCACCTTGAAGCCGAGCTTGAGCGCGGTGCGCACCATCTCGGCGCAGATCGGCTCCATGGTGTAGAAGCCGCTCTTCTCGGTCGGATAGCCGCGCTCCTGCAGGCCGGTGTCGCTCGCGTAGACGGTCTCGGCGGCGAAATAGTTGTAGCCGTCCTCGCGCAGGCGCGACAGCATCTGCACCGTCAGCGTGCGCGTCAGCGGCACGTTGTGCGCCTCGTTGAAGAACACGGCCTTGCGGCCGTGCGCGAGCGCCGCGATTTCGTCGATCGCGGGTCGGGCGGTGTAGCCTGCCGTCAGCGGCGAGACGTTGTCGTCATGCGCGGGCAGCTGCCGGATCGAGTACGCGTCGTGCGCGCCCGGATAGTCGCCGACGAAGCTCTGGTACCAGCTCATGTACTGGCCGAACACGACGCGGAACGCGCGATTCGGATTGCTGCGGTAGGCGTCGCGCATCGCCTTGAACTGCGCGAGCAGGCCGTTGCGCTTGAGAGCCTCGGCATAGATCTTCTCGGATTGCTCGAACGCGATCTTCTGCTGCTGCTGCCACTGGTACGGCGTGAGTTGCTGCTCCTGCTCTTCGGCAGCGAATGCGCCGGACAGCGTCAGCGCAACGGCAAGTGCGAGGGCGTATCGCATCGATTCCTCCTTTCGGCGCCCCGCGCGGCAAGTCTCACGGGGATTCGATCTCCAGCGCGCGAAGCGCGGCAGCCGCGGCGGGCCCGGTGTCCGTGCGGCCGGCGATGTCCAGGCCGAGGTCGCGCACGCGCCCGTCGTCGAGTCCATAAATCCAGCCATGGACGCTCAGCGGCTGGCCGCGATCCCACGCATCCTGCACCACCGTGGTCTGGCAGACGTTGACGGCCTGCTCGATCACGTTGAATTCGCAAAGTCTCGCATGCCGCGCCGCAGGATCCGCGATGCGCCGCAACGCTTCGGCGCGCTTGAGCTTCACGTCGCCGACGTGACGCAACCAATTGTCGACGAGGCCGAGCCGGCGCCCCTCGAGCGCGGCGAGAACGCCGCCGCAGCCGTAGTGGCCGACGACGAGGATGTGCTCGACCTTGAGCACGTCCACCGCGAACTGGATCGCGGTGATGCAGTTGAGATCGGTGTGCACGACGACGTTGGCGACATTGCGATGCACGAAGACCTCGCCGGGCGCCATGTCGATGATCTGGTTCGCCGGCACGCGGGAATCCGAGCAGCCGATCCAGAGGTACTTCGGCGCCTGCTGCTCCGAGAGCCTGTGAAAGAAACCAGGGTCGCGCTCGCGAAGCGCTTCGGACCAGGCGCGGTTGCGCTCCAAAAGATGAGAGAGATCGGCCACGGCTCAGCCCAGTCGGATGCAGACGTTCTTTGGCTCGGTGAAGAAGCGCAGCGCTTCGACGCCGCCCTCGCGCCCGACGCCCGAATTCTTCACGCCGCCGAACGGCGTGCGCAGATCGCGCAGCAGCCAGCAGTTGATCCAGACGATGCCGAACTCGAGGCGCGCGGCGATGCGGTGCGCGCGGTCGAGATCGGTGGTCCAGAGTGACGCGGCGAGGCCGTAACCGGTGCCGTTGGCGATGCCGAGCGCTTCCTCGTCGTCGTCGAACGGGATCAGCGTCACGACCGGGCCGAAGATTTCCTCCTGATTGGTGGCCGCACCGGGGCCGAGCCCTTCGATCACGGTCGGCTCGACGAACCAGCCGTTCGCGCAGCGCCCGCCGACTTTCGCGGCGTTGCCGCCGAGCAGCACCTTGCCGCCTTCGCTGCGGGCCCGCTCGATGCAGCCGACCACCTTGTCGAAATGCGCCCGCGACACGAGCGCGCCGAGGTCGGTCGTCGCGTCTTCCGGATCGCCGACGCGCAGCGCGCGCACGCGATCGAGATAGCGCTCCCTGAAGCGCTCGTAGATCGATCGCTGCACCAGCAGGCGCGATCCGCACAGGCAGATCTCGCCCTGATTGGCGAAGCCCGAGCGCACGATCGTGTCGAGATTCGCGTCGCTGAAGTCGAAATCGCCGAACACGATCGCGGGATTCTTGCCGCCGAGCTCGAGCGAGAGCTTCTTGAACTTCGGCGCCGCCGCGGCCGCGATCGCGGCACCGGTGCGCGTCGAGCCGGTGAACGAGATCGCCTTGACGTCCGCGTGCTCGACCAGCGGCTGCCCGACGCCGGGCCCCGTGCCCTGCACGATGTTGAAGACGCCGCGCGGAAAACCGGCCTCGATCGAAAGCTCGCCGAGCCGCGCCGCCGTGCACGGCGTGATTTCGGACGGCTTCGCGACGAGGGCGTTGCCGGCCGCGAGCGCCGGCGCGATTTTCCACGTGAAGAGATACAGCGGAAGATTCCACGGCGAGATGCAGGCGACGACGCCGAGCGGCTGGCGCAGCGTGTAATTGAGCGCGCGATCCTCCATCGGGTGCGCCTCGCTCGGCCACTGCGTGATGGCTGCGGCGAAGAAGCGCAGATTCGCCATTGCGCGCGGAATGTCGAGGCTGCGCGCGAGCTTGACGGTCTTGCCCGCATCGCGCGATTCGAGTGCGGCGAGCTCGTCCAGATCGCGCTCGACGAGATCGGCCAGCCGGTTGAGCAAGCGCGCACGCTCCTCGACGGGCGTCACAGCCCAGCCCGGCGCCGCCCGCCGTGCCGCCGCGACGGCGGCATCGACGTCGGCCGCGTCCGAATCGGGACATTTCGCGAAGGCCTCCCCGGTCGCGGGCTCGAACACGTCGAGATAGCGCCCGTTCCGCGGCACAACGATCTCGGCGTCGATCAGATTGCCTAGGGTCGGCTTCATAGGCTCAACGTGCGCCCGCCGTCGACCGGTACGTTGACGCCGTTCACGTAACCCGCGGCCGGCGTCGCGAGAAACGCGATCACGTTGGCGACATCCGCGGCCTCCGCGAAGCGGCCGAGCGGCACACCGGCCAGCATCGTCTTCGCGATCTCGTCCGCAGGCTTGCCGGTCGCCTTCGAGCGGTCGGCCAGGATCTGGTCGAGCCGCTGCGTTTTTGTGTAGCCCGGCAGCACGTTGTTGACCGTGGTGCCGAACGGGCCGAGCTCGGTCGCGAGCGTCTTGGCCCAGCTCGCCATCGCGCCGCGGATGGTGTTGGAGACGCCGAGGTTGCGGATCGGCTCCTTCACCGACGTCGAGATCACATTGATGACGCGCCCGTAACCCGCGGTCTGCATGCCGGGCAGCACGGCCTGCAGCACGATCTGCGCCGCCATCAGGTGCTGGTTGAACGCGATGCGGAAATCGTCGAGCGCGGCCGTGTGCGCCGGTCCGCCCGGCGGTCCGCCGGTGTTGTTGACGAGAATCTGCACGGCATGCGCGTTCGCCGTCGCTTCCACCTTGGCGCGCAGGTCGGCATGCTCGTTCATGTCCGCGGCGATCGTCGCGTGCGTCTGCGCTGCGTGCGTGCGCGGCAGCGCCGCGAGTGCCCGTTCGAGCGATTCGCGTGAGCGCGCGAGCAACGTCACGTCGGCGCCGAGGCTCGCGAGCTCGATCGCCGCCGCGTGGCCGATGCCCTGCGAGCCGCCGCAGACGAGCGCGTGTTTGCCGGTGAGGTCGAGATTCATGGGTGTTCCTCTGTTAGTGCTTCGCCGGCAGCTTCTGCACCATGCGCGGCAGCAGCTCTTCGTCGCTGTCGCCGCGCGGCGGCTCGACTGCGCCGAGGTCGAAGCCGAGCATCGCGGCGTCTTCCTCGTCGAGGCCGTCGAAGGCACGGAACTCGGCGTCGAGCAGCGCCATGCGCGCTTCGGTCTCGTCGTCATACCGAAGGGTGCGGCCGTCGTTGTCGAAGACCTCGGCGACGCCACTGTCGGTGATCGTGAGGCGCGCCCAGATCAGCGTGTCGCCGATCGCGGCGAGCCACCATTCGCCGTTGCCGCTCATCGCGTGCCTCCGACCAGTGCGAGCAGCTCGGAAACCGCAAGGCAGACGAAGCCGCCGACGATGCTCCATACGCCGACCGTGCCCGGAAACGCGAGCGCGTTGAGGCCTCTGTCCTTCGCCGAGCGCCAGGCCGCCGAGAGATACCAGAACAGTGCGCGCGGCGCGATCAGCACGCGGCCGATCGTCTCGCGCAGCGCAGGATGATGATCGCGCAGGTGCACGGCGACGAGCATCCAGACGATGATGTAGGCGGTGAGCCCCGCGACGATGAGTCCGAGGCCCATGATCAGCAGGAATTCGCGGGTGGCGAGGATCATGTCTTCAATGTTTGCACGCCGGCGAACGTGGAGCGTACTCCGCCGGAAGCGGCGTGCTGCGAGTCATGGTGTCAGAACTCGGCAAGGCCGGCCGCGCGCGGATACGGATGCGCGTCGCGGATGTTCGCAAGGCCGCAGACGTAGACGACCAGCCGCTCGAAGCCAAGGCCGAAGCCCGCGTGCGGAACCGTGCCGTAGCGGCGGAAGTCGCGATACCACTGGTAGTGCTTCGGATCGAGCCCGAATTGCGCCATGCGCCTGTCGAGCACGTCGAGCCGCTCCTCGCGCTGCGAGCCACCGATGATCTCGCCGATGCCGGGCGCGAGCACGTCCATCGCCGCGACAGTCCTGCCGTCGTCGTTGAGGCGCATGTAGAACGCCTTGATCTTTTCCGGATAGTTCGTGACGACCACCGGGCGGCCGACGTGCTGCTCGGTGAGATAGCGCTCGTGCTCGGTCTGGAGGTCCGCACCCCATTCGACCGGGTACTCGAACTTCCTGCCGGATTTCTTCAGGATCTCGATCGCGTCGGTGTAGTCGATGCGCTCGAACGGCGAGCTCACGAACGCTTCCAGCCTCGAGACGGCGGTCTTCTCGACACGCTCGGCGAAGAAGCGCATGTCGTCGGCACGCTCCTCGAGCACGGTCTTGAAGATGAATTTCAGGAACTCCTCGGCGAGCTTCGCGTCATCGTCGAGATCAGCGAACGCGATCTCAGGCTCGATCATCCAGAATTCCGCCAGGTGGCGCGGCGTGTTCGAGTTCTCGGCGCGGAACGTCGGTCCGAACGTGTAGACCTTGCTGAGCGCCAGGCAGTAGCCCTCGACGTTGAGCTGTCCCGACACGGTGAGGAAGGCCTCACGGCCGAAGAAGTCCTCGCGGAAGTCGATGGCGCCCTTGTCGTCACGCGGCAGGTTCAGAAGATCCAGCGTCGAGACGCGGAACATCTGGCCGGCGCCTTCGGCGTCGGAGGTGGTGATGATCGGCGTGTTGACCCAGAAGAAGCCGTTTTGGTCGAAGAAGCGATGGATCGCGCTCGCGATGGTGTGCCGCACGCGGGCGACGGCCCCGAAGAGATTCGTGCGCGGGCGCAGGTGCGCGACCTCGCGCAGGAATTCCAGCGAGTGCTGCTTCGGCTGGATCGGGTAGGTCTCCGGGTCGTCGACCCAGCCGACGACCTGAACGCGCTGCGCCTGGATCTCGAACGGCTGCCCCTTGCCCTGCGAGGGCACGAGCTCGCCCTCGGCGATGACGGAGCAGCCGGCCGTCAGCCGGGCGACTTCGTCGGCGTAATTCGGCAGCGTGTTCGGCGCGACGACCTGGATCGGATCGAAGCAGGAGCCGTCGCTCACGTTGACGAAGGACAGCCCCGCCTTGGAGTCGCGCCGGGTGCGTACCCAGCCGCGCACGCTGATCGTGCGGCCCGCCGGCACGCTGCCGGACAATGCCTGCCTGACGCTGACCACATTCTCTTGCGTTCCCGCCATGCCTTGAAGCTCCGCCAGCCGAAACCCACATCGTATGAACAGGGATCGCCGATCATAGCGGAATCGCCCGCCGTGCCGCGGGCCCTGCGCTAGAATCGAAAGACTCGCGCGATCATCGCCGACACGAAGGTGGAAAACGCGGCATCCGGCCGCACGAAGCGAACCATGGCCATCCGACTCACCGAAGCTGCCCGCCGCCGCATGCAGGACTATCTCGCCCGCGAATCCGGCGCGGCGGGAGTGCGTTTCGGCATCAAGCGGACCGGCTGCTCGGGATTCGGCTACACCGTCGATCTCGCCGACGCAGTGACCGACACCGACACGGTTTTCGATCAGGACGGCGTCCGTATTCTCGTCGACCGCAAGGCGCTGCCGTTCGTCGACGGCACCGAGATCGACTTTCAGAGGCAGGGCCTCAACGCGAGCTTCGTTTTCCGCAACCCGAACGCAACCGGCGAATGCGGTTGCGGCGAGAGCTTTACGGTGGAAGAAGGGCCGAGGGTCCAGAGCTGACGGCCGGCAAGAGCAGAGACCAGGCTTTTCAGTCCTCAGCCTTGCTTCGCCTCAGCCCTCATTTGCACCAATCCCCTGATTCCCCTACTATTCGCGCCCCTTCGGCCTGGCCGAAGGCCCAAACCTTGCCTCACCGCGCCGCGGGAGGCTGCCGGAGCGGAATCGCCCGCCCGGTATCCACAAGGAGACGACATGCGTCACTACGAAATCGTGTTTCTGGTCCACCCTGACCAGAGCGAGCAGGTGCCCGCGATGATCGAGCGTTACAAGACGCTGATCGAGGGCAACGGCGGCAAGATCCATCGCCTCGAGGACTGGGGCCGCCGCCAGCTCGCCTATCCGATCCAGCACCTCGCCAAGGCCCACTACGTGCTCATGAACATCGAGTGCGGCCTGGAGACGCTGAACGAGCTCGAATCCGGTTTCCGCTTCAATGACGCGGTGCTGCGCCACCTCATCATGAAGCGCGACGACGCGGTCACCGAGATGTCCGCGATCATGAAGAACAAGGACGACAAGGGCGAGCGCCGCCGCCGCGACGATGAAGGCTTCGGCTTCGGTGACGACGACGATTCGCGTCCGCGCCGCGAAGCGCGCGCGCCGCGCGAGGAACCCAGCGAGCCCGCCGCCGAGTAAGCGGCCGCCCCGTCATCCGGAGATATCGAAATGTCCAAGTTCTTCCGCCGCAAGAAATTCTGCCGCTTCACGGCCGAGGGCGTGGTCGAGATCGACTACAAGGATCTCAACACGCTGCGCCAGTACATCACCGAAACCGGCAAGATCGTGCCGAGCCGCATCACCGGCACGAAGGCGCGCTATCAGCGCCAGCTCGCCACCGCCGTGCAGCGCGCGCGATTCCTGGCGCTGCTGCCGTACAGCGACAGCCACTGAGCGAACGCTGCGGGACACTTCGTCGTCATCCCGGCGAAAGCCGGGGCGATTTTCGATCTTCCCGACAATGGATTCCGGCCTTCGCCGGAATGACGGACAGGGAAGCGTTCCGCTCGAAACAACGTCCATTCGGACAGCCACCGCTGCGTCGGCGATGCGCCGGCGCTAACGAATCGGAGAAAGCACATGGATCTCATCCTGCTCCAGAAAGTGAAGAATCTCGGCAATCTCGGCGACAAGGTCCGCGTGAAGCCGGGTTACGGCCGCAACTATCTCGTGCCGCAGGGCAAGGCCGTGCCGGCGACCGAGGCGAATCTCGCCGAGTTCGAGAAGCGCCGCGCCGAATACGAGGCCAAGGCCAACCAGCAGCTCGCCGGCGCCGAGGCGCGCAAGGCGCAGCTCGAAGGCGTGTCGGTCACGCTCCGCGCCAATGCCAGCCCCGAAGGCAAGCTGTTCGGCTCCGTCGGCCCGCGCGACATCGCCGAGGCTCTGACCGCCGCCGGCACTGCCGTCGAGAAGAGCGAAGTCGTCATGACCGAAGGGCCGATCCGTCATGTCGGCGAATTCGAGGTGCAGATCCATCTGCACGCCGACGTGCACACGACGGTCAAGGTCGTCGTCGCCCCCGAGGAATAGGCCGAGAGACCGCCGCGGCCTGCGCCTCCCGGTGCAGGCCGGCACGGCAATGGCTGCATGTTTCCGCGAAATCGGCTTGTCTTGAATCGCCGCTGAGCGATCACGCATCGCATTCGAATGAAGCACGCGAGCGGCGATCACGCCGCCGAAACCGCAGCGATCCGCCTCGACGTCTGGCTCTGGGCCGCGCGCTTCTTCAGGACGCGCTCGCTGGCGAAGCAGGCGATCGAAGCCGGCAAGGTCACGCTCAATGACGCACCCGGCAAGCCCTCGAAGGCCGTGCACGTCGGCGACCGGCTCCGCATCCGCCGTGGCGAAGAGGTCTTCGGCGTGGACGTCGCCGCACTTTCCGGTCAGCGCGGCCCCGCCGCCGCCGCGCAGACGCTCTATCGGGAAACCGACGAAAGCCGCGCCGCACGAGACGCATTGCGCGAGCAGCGCCGCATCGAAGGCGCCGCCCTCGCCAAACCCGCAACCAAACCCGACAAGCGCGCCCGCCGCCTGATCCGCGCGCTCGGCGACATCGACGCATTCTGACCGTCGGCGGTTGCGTCCATTGTTCATAGGGTGGGCTTCAGCTCACCGCCTGTGATCACCGCGAGATGGGGCCGGGCGCCCGCGACTCGATGCGGCCGCGTGGAACTCAGTAGAGGATGCTCCGGGTACTTCCCGCTCCGGGCTGACAACCGGAACTCGTCGCAGGCTCACTCCGTGTTCGCCAGCGCCGTCGTGTCCGCGAATCGTTTCATCCACGTTTCGAAGTGTGGCGCGAGCACCCGATTGCCGTAGCCGCTCAAGTGATCGCCATCGTAGAAAAGCGGATGGCCGTCGACGACCGCCTCGCAGATCGGATCGGGGCACAGCAGAGGAAACGGATCCCAGATGGTGACGCCCTTGGTGCGTTCCACGATCTGCGCGAAGGCATCCATGACGGGCTGGCGGTAGCGGAGCAGGTCCGCGCGCTGCATCTCGAGGCCCGGAGCGCAGATCGGGTTGCCGGCATTGAACCAGTCGACGCAGCGAAACGGAGGGACACGAAAAATCGGCTTGGGGGCTTCGAGAACGATGTGTATTCCGCGTTCGGCGAAAGGACGCAGCACGGCAACGGCTTCGTCGACGGCGCGGGCGCGCATCTGCTCGGCGCTGCGATTGAGCATGGCGCGCCGCTCGGCCTGCTCGTTGCGCGCGGTGTTCTGGTCGGCAAAGCGGTTCAGGCGCAGCGACGGCAGGAAAAGGATGTCCCCGGAGCGCATCCGGCGGAGCATGTCCGCCACCGACGCTTGCGTATAGCCGGGACAGGCGCCGGCTTCGCGGTGCAGCTGAAGACTGAGGAACGGACAGCCTCCATTACCGTATTTGTAGACTTCGCCGCCAGTGTCCATCGCGAACAGCTGCAGCATCGTCGAATAGGCTTCGGCGTGCGAGTCGCCGATGACGAAGAGGCGTTGCGGCGACGAGGGCGGTCGGCTGCACCCGACGCCGGACCAGATGGAAAGGTGGCCTCCGCCCACCGTCTCGCCTCGCGCCCTCAGAACGCAGTTCCGCTTGCCGACACCGTCCAGCCTGCCCGGATACCACTCGGACATGTTGCGGCCGACGCTGGTGAGCGACCAGTCCGGAGTCTTCTGCGTGATCGCCTGCGCCACCAGCGCGGAGGATCCGACGACGACGATGCCGGCGGCGATGATGACGAGGCGCGGCGCACGCCGCACGAATCCTGCGCGGCGCGGCGGCCGCTCGATGGCATAGTACGAGGCGATCGCCAGCATGAACGTGAGCGCGACGGCTGCGATCTTCGCGGACGTCGCTTCGAGACCGGCCGTCCAGCGGAACACGACGAAGACGGGCCAGTGCCAGAGATAGAGCGAATACGAGATCTGGCCGATGAATACGACGACGGGGTGCTCGAGCAAGTACTTGACCGGCCCCTCGCCGCGTCTGCCGTGCAACGCACCAAGCAGACCCAGCGTGCCGACCACCGGCAGGAGCGCTCCGGGATAAGGAAACGTCCAGGGATGCGATCTCGCGAAGCCGATGCCGATCAGCGCCACGGACAGGATCGACACGCCGTGGGACCACCACGTCATCGGCCGGTCCCGTTCCGAGAATTCATGGCCCAGCCAGACGAACGCCTGGTAGAGCAGAACGCCCGCGGCAAGCTCCCAGAAGCGCGTGTACAGCATGTAGAACGCGAGGTTCCGTTCGGTCCTGGCGAGCCATGCCGCCCAGGCCAGCGAGGCGACCAGCCCCGCGGCGAACAGCAGCGTCGACCAGCGCCGGGCTCGGCCGCCGGCGATCCACGCGGCGAACAGCGGCGGGAAAATCAGGTAGAACTGCTCCTCGACGCCGAGCGACCAGGTATGCGTGAACGGGTTGAATTCGGCTCTCGGCGAAAAGTAGTCGTTGCCGGTGGTGGCGAGGACGAAGTTGCTGAGGCCGAAAAACGCAAAAATCCCCGTCTGCTGGCTTGTGTGGCTGAGCCAGGCCCACGGGATGAACAGCATCGCCGCGACGTGCGTGACCACCAGGCAGACGACAAGCGCCGGCACGATGCGCAGGATGCGGCGCGCGTAGAAGTACGGGAAGAACGCGAGCGGCGTCGAGTTCCTGAACTCCGCCAGCGACGCGCTGACGACGAAGCCCGAGATCACGAAGAAGATGTCGACCCCCGAGAATCCGCCAGGCAGCCAGGCGTTCTTGAGGTGATAAACGATGACAGACAGCACGGCGACGGCACGCAGGCCATCGATGTGCGGGACGTAGGTCGTCCTGGCTACGGGCCGGATCATCGCCGGCACATCCGGATTCCGGAAACGCCCCTCATGCGATCAGTTTCTTGAGCCGATAAAGCGCTTCGAGCGCATCGCGCGGACTCATCGCGTCGGGGTCGATCTCGCGGAGCGCGTCCTCGACGGGCGAGCGTCGCGGCGCGTCGAACAGGCCGAGCTGCGGAGTCGGCGTCGATTCGCGCGGCGGCTTCCGCGCGGCGGAACCCTGCTCAAGCATCGCAAGGCAGGCGCGCGCCTCCTCGATGACACGTTTCGGCAGGCCGGCGAGTGCGGCGACCTGCAGTCCGAAGCTGCGGTTCGCCGGGCCTTCCTTGACGGCGTGCATGAAGACGAGCTGATCGCCGTACTCCACGGCGTCCAGGTGCACGTTCGCGATGCC
>Ga0182749_1000184_pt1 | contig 67143 bp, 53 predicted proteins | sample eDN3rd37CKraftMG_FD_128875 | JGI IMG/M metagenome (GOLD analysis project Ga0182749, IMG submission 128875) | Enriched Miracle-Growth compost microbial communities from Emeryville, California, USA - eDNA 3rd pass 37_C Kraft MG (version 2) (version 2) ...
GAAGTCTGCTGGCGCTTCAACCATCGCGACGAGGACCGCAAACCCTTGCTGCGCAAGCTTCTCAAGACTTTGACCACTTCCGATATCAAACCAATTTTGGTCCGGAAAGGTTAGGAATTACCTAAATAGAACCCGTAAGATCGGTCTCCCTTGCCGGTAATGTTACGCAGCATCGCGTTCGACGCCTATGTTGCGGCGAGGGTGGCACCGGTTCGCGGTGGCCCTTCACGTACGTGGTGTCTGCACCGCACCGCTCAGAAGTGCACTCCAACGCGCGCGTCGCGATACACCGGGCGCCCCGCCATCAGCGTCAGCACTACGTGCACTTCATGCAGTTTCGCAAGATCGGTTTCGAAGAGATTGCGGTCGAGCACGATGATGTCGGCGTCCTTGCCGACCGTGATCGAGCCCGAGGTCGATTCCGCGCGTGCGCTCCAGGCCGCGTCGCGCGTGTATGCGGCAAGGATCGCGGAGAGGCGCAGGCGCTGATCGGGTTGCAGCGGCGGCTTTCCGCCGTCAAGCGGCTGGTGCGTGATCGCAGTCTGGATCGCATCCAGCGGATTCATCGAGGGCGACGGCCAGTCGCTGCTGGCGAGGATGCGCCCGCCGGCCGAGGCGATGCTCGCGATCGGGAACATGCGGCGCGCACGCTCCGCGCCCAGCGCGCGCACGCTCGGCCCGGTCGCGGGGTCGTCGGCCTGGAACCAGATCGGCTGGAAATTTGCGGTGATGCCGAGGGCGGCGAAGCGGCGCACGTCTTCCGTACTCGCGACGCCGATGTGGGCGATCTGGTGCCGGCGATCGCGTGGACTATTGCGGCGCATCGCGCGCTCGATCGCGTCGAGCCCCGCGCGCACGGCGCGATCGCCCATGCCGTGCATGTGAATCATGAAGCCTTCGGCATCGAGGCGCGCGACGATCGCGTCGAGCGTATCGGAATCGATGGGGAGATCGCCGCGCGTGTCCGGCGCGTCGGCATAGGGTTCGAGCAGCGCGGCGGTGTGGTTCTCGAACTCGGCGTCGAGGAAGATCTTCGCGGCGTCGGCGCGGAACAGCGGCCGACGCACGCGCTCGCGCCTGGCCACCATTTCGTCGATCTGCTCGGGTCCGCGGCGTGCATCGATGCGCTGCGCGGCGACGACGCGCAGGCTCAGCTCGCCGGCGTCCGCGGCGGCAGCGTAGGCTTCCAGCATCTCTGCGTTCGCGCTCGCGTCGACGATGGAAACGATGCCGAAGCGGTTTGCAAGCGCGCTGGCCTGCCGAAGCGCCTGGCGATATTCGACCTGCGTCGGCTGTGGAACGACGCTTCGCAGACGCCGCAGGGCCGCACCTTCGACGATGCCAGTCGGCTCGCGGCCGGCAGCGTCACGATGCAGTCCGTCGAGGCTCGTATCGGCAGGATCGATCTTCGCGGCGGCGAGCGCCCTCGAGTTGACCCACGCCGCGAAGCCGTCCTGCGTGGTCAGGAGCGCCGGCCGGTCCGGCACGAGCGCATCGAGCTTCTTCAGCGTTAGCCGCCGGCTCGCGGCGCTGCCCGGCGTCCATCCGCCGCCGAGCAGCCATGCGTGATGCGCGGCCTCCGTTGCGCAGCGCCTGACGGCCTTGCGAATCGCGGCCTCCGACGCGAGCCCATCGAGGCGGCAGCGGAGCAGCCGCATGCCGCCCGACATCGGGTGCGCGTGCGAATCGTGGAAGGCCGGCAGCACCATGCGCCGCCCGAGGTCGACCACGTGCGTATCCGCGCGAAGCCGCGCTCGCGCTCCGGCATCGTCACCCACGTAAGCGATGCGGCCGTGCTCGATGAGCACCGCAGTGGCCCAGGGTTGGACAGGATCGGCCGTGTAGACGGCTGCGTTGCGAAGCAGTACGGATTCGCTCGCTGCATCTCGCGCGGCCACATCGGCCGGCGCGAGCGCGAGGACTGCGACGAGTAGTGCAGCGGGTGAGGGCACGCGTCGGCGCCGTGGCGAAGGTTCCTCATGCTGCCTGACGGCAGCGGCCTGCGCCACTCCGGCCGTCCGCGTGGTGCCCGCCAGGGCGTCAGTTGCGCAGCGACTTCCGCACGCGTTCGAGCAGTCCGCTGCGGTCGTTCGGCAGCGTGACCGGCAGCACGGCCTCGCACTCGATGTAGCCCAGCGCGTGGTACGCGTTGATGAAATCGACCACGTCGGCGGCGCCGGCCTTGCTCTGCGCGGCGATCTCGTCGATCGTGCCGGTGCCGCTCATCATCGCCGTCGCGATGCGGAAGTGCTTGGGGAATTCGCGCTCGACCTGCGGCCAGCGGGTCAGCCGGTAGCGCGCGTCGGCGGGCAGGCCGGGATCGAGATTGCCTTCGCTGCGCGCGAGGTGCGCGAGCCAGACGAGTCGCGCATACGGCTGCGCGGCGAGGATTTCGATCGCCTGCGCGAACTCGTCGGGCGGAAGGTGGACGAGCTGGCTGCGGCGCACCGGCTCCTTGGCCCAGCCGGCGAGCGCCTTGAGCCCGACACCGGCATACCAGCGCTGGCGCGCGGGATCGATGATGATGGATGGCAGGCCTTCGTGAAGCAGGCGCACAGGACCCTCGGCCGGACTCAGTGTGCCGAGCAACGCGTCGATGAAGCAGGTTTCGGGCGCCGCGGGCGCCTTGGGCTGCGGCGGGGCGACGATCGCCGTGGCGGCAGGAGCTGCGGACTTCGGTCCGCGCTCGGGTGCCGGCGTCGCGGATTGCGTTTCGCGTGCCGGGCGCGACTCGTAAGTCGACGCGTTGGCGGGCTGCATTGCGGCCTGCCCGTTCGCGCGGCCGTCGATGCTCGCGCCGATGCGGTTCAGAAGCGCGATGAGATCGCCGCTGACGACCGGTTTGCGCAGCGAGAACTCGGGCTCGAGCGGCTCGGCCGCGCTCGTGTACGCGACGACCAGGCGTCCGCGCGAACGGGCACGCAGCCAGTCCATCTGGCCGTACATCGATTCGATGTCGACGAGCAGCAGGTCGGCGTCGGCCGCGTCGGCGGCCTGCCACGTGTGCGAGAGCTTGTGGCGGTGACGCTCCAGAAGCGTCGCGATGCGCGCGGTGTCCTGCTCGGAAGCGCCGGTCACGGCAATGGTGCGAGTCGTGCTCATGGCGGTCCAGGTTCCCCCATGCCTGATTTTCGTTGGGACCTGACCATGCAAACGGTATGCCCGGGCGGGCTCAGCCGGTTCGCCCCGGCTCCAGGACGCGGTTTTGCGCAAAAGCGACGTTGCCTGTCAGGCCTCGACGGCCGCCACGGGCTGGTCCGAGGCCTCGCCGGCATGGCGCTCGCGCTGCATGCGCCAGAGCTGTGCGTAGCGGCCGTCCAGCGCGATGAGCTCCTCGTGCGTGCCGCGCTCGACGATGCGGCCGTGCTCGAGCACGAGGATCTGGTCGGCGTGGACGATCGTCGAGAGGCGGTGCGCGATGATGAGCGTCGTGCGGTTCTCGGCGATCTCCGCGAGCTCGGCCTGGATGATCTTCTCGGTGCGCGTGTCGAGGGCGCTGGTCGCCTCGTCGAAGACGAGGATGGCAGGGTTCTTCAGCAGCGTGCGCGCGATCGCGACGCGCTGCTTCTCGCCGCCGGAGAGCTTGAGGCCGCGCTCGCCCACCATCGTGTCGTAGCCGAGGGGCAGCGATTCGATGAAGGCGTGCACGTGCGCGGCCTTCGCCGCCGCGACGATCTCCTCGCGCGTCGCGTCGGGCCGGCCGTAGGCGATGTTGTAGAGGATCGTGTCGTTGAACAGCACCGTGTCCTGGGGAACGATGCCGATCGCGCGTCGCAGCGTTTCCTGGGTCACGGTGCGGATGTCCTGCCCGTCGATCGTGATGCGCCCGCCGGTGACGTCGTAGAAGCGGAACAGCAGCCGCGCCAGCGTGGACTTGCCCGCGCCGGTGGTGCCGACCACGGCGACGGTGTGTCCCGCCGGAATGCGGAAGTCGACGTCGCGCAGGATCGTGCGCGTCGGCTCGTAGTCGAAATCGACGTGCTCGAAGCGCACTTCGCCGCCGGACAGCGCAAGCGGCTTTGCGTCCGGCGCATCCTCCACTTCCTTCGTTTCCTCCAGCAGCGCGAACATCCGCTCGATGTTGGTCAGTGCCTGCTTGACCTCGCGGTAGACCATGCCGAGGTAGTTGAGCGGAATCGACAACTGGATCAGGAACGCATTGACGAGCACGAGGTCGCCGAGGCTCAGCGTGCCGGCCACGACGCCGAGTGACGCGCGCCAGAGCAGCAGCGTGAGGCCGGTCGCGACAATGCCGGCCTGGCCGATGTTGAGCACGGCGAGCGTCTTCAGGCTCTTGACCGTCGCTTCCTCGAGCTTGACCAGGCTGCCGTCGTAACGCGCAAACTCATGGCGCTCGTTGCCGAAGTATTTGACCGTCTCGTAATTCAGCAGCGAATCGACCGCTCGTGCGTTCGCCTCGGTGTCGGCTGCGTTGGCGGCGCGGTAGTAGCGCAGGCGCCATTCGGTGACGGAGAACGTGAACGTGATGTAGATCACGAGCGTCGCCAGCGTGATCGCGGCGAAGGCCCAGTCGTAGCGCAGGATCAGGATGCCGCAAACGATGGCGACTTCGAGCAGCGTCGGCAGGATCGTGTAGATGGTCCAGTCGAGGAGGTCGCTGGTAGCCGTCATGCCGCGCTCGACGTCGCGCGCGACGCCGCCCGTGCGCCGGTCGAGGTGAAAGCGCAGCGACAGCGCGTGCAGGTGCTCGAACACGCGCAGTGTGATCTGGCGCGAGGTGCGCGCCATGACGCGCGCGAACACGATCTGGCGCAGCTCCTGGAACAGCGAGGCGGACAGCCGCAGCGCGCCGTACGCGACCAGCAGCAGCATCGGCACCAGCAGCGGCTTCGGCGCGATGTCGAGATGATCGACCAGCTCCTTCAGCACCACCGGCACGCCGATGTTGGCGAGCTTGGCGACGACGAGGAAGACGAGCGCGACGCCGACGCGCATGCGGTAGCGCCACACCTGCGGCCACAGGCGGCGGAACACGGCGAGAAAGCTGGCGGGGCGGGGCTCGGCTTGCGGCATGGATCTCACTAGTTGGGGCGGCTCCGCCCGTTAACAATCGGGTTACGCGAGGCGGAGCTATGATCCGCATTCCTCATGCCGGAGTGTCAGTCATGCGCAAGATATCGCTGCTCGCCACCGCGTTCGCTCTCGCCGCAGGCACCGCGCTGGCTCAGGATGCCTCCACCGCGGCGCAGCTGAAGGCGCCGCAGGGCGCGAAGGTGTTCATCGTATCGCCGAAGGACGGCGCGACGGTGGGACAGGACGTCACCGTGAAGTTCGGCGCCGAAGGCATCGCGATCAAGCCGGCGGGCGATACGACGCCGAATTCAGGCCACCACCATCTCCTGATCGACGCAAAGGAGCTGCCGCCGCTCGACGCACCGATACCGGCCGATGCGACACACAAGCATTACGGCAAGGGGCAGACCGAGGACACGATTCATCTCGAGCCCGGCACGCACACCTTGCAGCTCGACCTCGGCGACGCAGCGCACCGCCAGTTCGACCCGCCGATCGTGTCGGAGAAGATCACGGTGCACGTCGAATAGCTTCCCTGACGTGGGCGATTCCCTCCCGCTTCGCGGGAGAGGGTAGGGTGAGGGAACCTTCTGTCTGAAGCAGGTGACGGCGAAGCGTTTGCACCCACCGGCGCTCCCCTCCCGCAAGCGGGAGAGGAGCGCATCTCGCCTACTGAATCGGCTCGTCGAGCATCAATTCCCGCACGTATCGCACCGGCGGCGAGCCGAACGACAGCAGCTTGTCGTGATAGGCCTTGAGATCGAACTTGTCGCCTTCGCGCTGTTCGACTTCCTTGCGCAGGTCCATGTGCTCCTGCCAGCCGACGAAGTACGTCGGCAGCTGCGCCGAGGTGAGGCGCGCGCGCGTCCACTTGCCCGCAGCCTCGCGCTCTTCCTGGAAAGTGGCGACCGTCATCAGCTTCATCGCATCGGCTTCGCTCATGCCGTCGACGTGGATCGCCTGATCGAGGATCGCGTTGGCGATCGCACGCAGGTCCCACTTGAGGTGGACAAGGTGGTAGAGCGGATCGTTATCGAGATAGCCCTCGTCGGCCATGACCTTCTCGGCGTACACGGCCCAGCCTTCGACGAACGGGCCCGAGTACAGCACCGCGCGCAGCACGGACGGATACTTGTTCGAGTGCCAGAGCTGCAGATAGTGGCCCGGCATCGCCTCGTGGATCGTCAGCTCGTGGATCGAGCGCGTGTTGTATTCGCGCAGGAACGAGTCGACCTGCTGCTTCGTCCAGTCCTCCGGAATCGGCGACACCGCGTAGAACGTGTCGAGGCCCTTGTCGAGCGGGCCGGGCGGATCGCAGTACGCCAGCGCGACGCCACGCTGGAACTCCGGCATCGCGATCACCTTGACCGGCGTGTCCGGCACGGTGACGAGATTCTTCGCCCGCACGAACTCGGTCGCCTTCGCGAGCGCGTCCTCGGCCGTCGACATGACCTTGTCGCGCGCCGGGCGCTCGGCATAGGCGAGCTCCAGCGCCGCCTGAATGGCCTTCTGCTTCTGGTCTTCGCTGGGATTGTCCGGGGTCGGCGGCGCCTTCTTTTTGCCGGCGAGCACCTGCTTCGCGATGCCGTACATCTCGTCGCGCGTCGAGGCGAGCGCTGCCTCCGCGCGCCGGCGGATCTCTTCGCGGCCCATTGGCGAGTTCAGCGCGAAGGCGAGCTTCTGGTCGTACAGCTCGGCGCCGAGGCGGAAATCGCCTTCCGCGTTCGGCACCAGCTCCTTGTCGAGCCAGACCTGGTTGTCCTCCACAGCCTTGCGCAGCGCCGCCACGGCGGCCTCGAGCTTCTGCCTGTCCGCGTCGGGCAGCTCGTTCGCGTGCGGCATGATCAGCCCGTCGACGAGGCTCAGCACGCCCTTGTTCTGCTTCGACACGGTTTCGGCGTGGATCTTTGGCACGCGCTTCGGATCGAGATTCGCGTGCATCGCTTCAAAGAGCTTCGGCAGCTTTTCCATGCGCGCGGTGGCCGCGCGCAGGCGGTCGGGCATCGGCGCGAACTCGCGCGCCATCAGCGAGTAGAGCGCGCCGCCGGCGATCTGGCTGTAGATCGTCGGATCCCAGGCCCAGCCTTGCAGCGTCTCGATGCTCCAGATGTCCGAGCGCAGCTGATTGTGCAGCATGCCGTAATCGACCTGGTTCTCGCGCGAGAGCTTCGTGCGATCGATCTTTTCGAGCTCGGTGAGCATGCCTTTCAAGAAATCGAGACCACGCTGGCGGCCTTCGGCGCTGAGGTCGTCGAGCTCCGCGTCGAAGCGGTGATCGCCGACCTGTGTCGCGGTGATGGGGTTCAGCCTGAACGCGCCGTCGAGCCAGCGCTTGGAAAGATCGGCGAACTGCTCGTCGGCGCTCGGCGTCGGCGGCTGCTCGGCGGCTGGTGCCGCGGCGGGCTTTTGGTCCTGCGGCGGCGCCTCGGAATTGCAGGCGACCAGGAACATCGAAAGCGAGAGCGAAATCGCGAGAGCGAGGCGAGACATCGACGGCTCCGGTGGTGTGCGTTGTGCGAATTTACACCACACGGCGCTTTTTCTCTTGTGCGAAGAGTCAGGGCATTGGTCGGCCGGAATCAGCGTCCGGCCGGCGCATCCTGCCTCGCGGCGAAGTCGATCGCGTAAGTCGCGAAGTCGTCGCCGTTGTCCCTGACCCATCGCACGCCGAGGCCGTCGGCAAGAGCGGCCTTGCCCGCCGCGGATGTGAAGACGACCGGTCCGCGCGTGCGTGCCGGCACGAAACGCCAGTTGCGGTCCGATCCGTCCGCCGCGCGCGTCAGATGCCGATGCCGGCGCACCCAGTCGATCAGCACGTCGCGGTTCGCGTCCGGTGCCGACAGCACGATGTTCGAGCCGTCGAGGCCGGGGAAGCGGCCGCCGCCGCTGGCGCGGTAGTTGTTCGTGACGACGATGAAGCTCTGTGCCGATCCGACGGGCGCGCCGCGGTAGCGAAGATCGCGGATGCGGTCGCCTTCCGGTCGCGTCACGTCGATCGCATAGGTGAGGTCGCCCTGGATCACGTCGAAGTTGTAGCTCGGAAACCTGCGGTTCACGAGCTCCTGCGGATCTTTCCGGGCGGGATCGATGCGGTTGAAGCGCCCGGCCGCGCGCTCGAGCCAGTTCTTGAGCGCCGCACCATCGATTTTCACCGCGGTCAGCGTGTTCGGATAGAGATAGAGGTCGGCCGCATTGCGGATCGCGAGCGGCCCTGCTGCGACATCCGTGTAATCGGCCGGTCCGCCGAAACCGCCCTTGAACGGCGCGGCCGCGGAGAGCACCGGAATGCCGGCGTGCTGCGGCAGGTTCCTGGCGATGTAGTGCTCGACGTATTCGCGCTGTGCGGCGTTCACCGGTTGCAGCGCGGTGACGTCGCCGGCGTCGGCGAAATACGTCGTCATCGCGAAGTCGCTGTCGCCGATCGGCGTGGAGACGTAGGCGATCGTCGCCTCGTGCACCGGCGCGACGAGCGCGGCGATCGCGGGATCGGGCGCGACGAAGCTTCCATCCGCGTTCCTGATGTCGCGCACTTCGGAGTGCGTCGCCGCCGGATCGATCTGCCAGCGCCCGTTCCGGCGCACCAATGCGAGATCGATCACGCCGAGGCTCCTGCCCCAGAAGTTGCCCATGACCGCGGGCTTGCCGTGGATGAAGCCGCGCTCATTGTCGACGTCGGGCAGCTTCGCGTAGCGCGACTTCGGATGGCCGGGGTCGGGAAACCTGGTGTGCGAATGGCCGAGCAGCAGCACGTCGATGCCGGGTTCCTGCGCGAGGTGCCAGTTCGCGTTCTCCATCGCCGGGCCGTAGGGCGAGGCGTCGATGCCGCCGTGCGAGATCGCGATGACGAGATCGACTTCGTGCGCGCGCAGCTCAGGCACGAACTCGCGCGCGGCCTCGACCAGTCCTTTCGTGTAGACCTTGCCTTCGAGGTTGCGCTTGTCCCACTGCATGATCGGCGGCGGCGTGAAGCCGATGAAGCCGATGCGGATCGGCGCTTCGCCTTCGCGGCCGTCGGGCTCGCGGATTTTCAGCCTCCGCTCGATCCACGCGAACGGTGGATAGATCGGCTTGCCGTCGCGCTGGCTGAACACGTTCGACAGCACCAGCGGATACGAGGGGCCCCGGCAGTCGCGCGGGGCGATGCCGTCAACGTTCATCGCGCGGCCGGTTGCTTCCGCCAGGAACGGCAGGCCGTAGTTGAATTCGTGATTGCCGATCGTGCCGCCGTCGTAACCGAGCGCGTCCATCGCGCGGTACATCGCGAGCTCCCCTTCGCAGCCGACCGGCTTGACCCGCGCCTGATAGTCGGCGAGCGCGGTGCCCTGGATCGTGTCGCCGGCGTCGAACAGCATCGTGTTCGGAAACTCGGCCCGTGCCTGCTTCACCAGCGTCGCCATGCGCTCGAAGCCGAACGAGGGGTCCTCGGCCAGCCGGTAGTAGTCGTAGCTCAGGATGTTCGAATGGATGTCTGTCGATTCGAGGATGGCGAGCTCGGCACGCGCACCGTCGGTGATGCCGTGCCGCGCCAGGGCGTCGCCACGCCCGGCACCGTGCGGCGCGGCGCCGCAGCCGGCGAGGAGTACACATGCAAAGATGGCGGCGAGACAGTGCGGTCGGGCGCGTGAATGCATCGAGTGCATCCCGTGAGGCTTGCGGGGACGGCGCGCATTGTGCCTCAGCCCGATGGCGGTTCGGTGCAGCCGTGCCCGGATCGGCTAAACTTGCGCGCTGCGGACGCTTGCCTCGAGCAGGGACGCCGCCGACAGAACACGCCTGCGATCCCGATGACCATCCGCACTCGATTCGCCCCGAGCCCGACCGGTTACCTGCACATCGGTGGCGCCCGCACCGCGCTCTACTGCTGGCTCGAGGCGCGCCATCGCGGCGGCGAGTTCATCCTGCGCATCGAGGACACCGACCGCGAGCGCTCCACGCAGGAGGCGGTGCAGGCGATCCTCGACGCGATGCACTGGCTCGGCCTCGACGCCGACGAGGGCCCGTACTACCAGACGCTGCGCATGGATCGCTATCGCCAGGTTGCCGAGGAGCTGCTGCGCGCCGGCAAGGCGTACTACGCCTACGAGACGCGCGAGGAAATCGAGGCGATGCGCAATGCCGCAATGGCGAAGGGCGAGAAGCCGCGCTACAACGGCTATTACCGCGAGCGCAACGAGCCGCTGCGCGACGATCCGAACCGCGTGATCCGCTTCAAGAATCCGCTGTCCGGCAGCGTCGTGTTCGAGGACAAGGTCAAGGGCCGCGTCGAGTGGAGCAACGAGGAGCTCGACGATCTCGTGCTGATCCGGTCGGACGGTTTCCCGACATACAATTTCGCCGTGGTCGTCGACGACGTCGACATGAACATCACCGAGGTGATCCGCGGCGACGATCACGTCAACAACACGCCGCGCCAGATCAACATCTATCACGCGCTCGGCGCCGAAGTGCCGGCGTTCGCGCACCTGCCGATGATCCTCGGCCCCGACGGCCAGAAGCTATCGAAGCGACACGGCGCCGTCAGCGTCATGCAGTACCGCGACGACGGCTTCCTGCCGCACGCGCTCCTGAACTATCTCGTGCGGCTCGGCTGGTCGCACGGCGACCAGGAGATCTTCTCTCGCGAGGAGATGATCCGGCTCTTCGACATCGCCGACGTCAACAAGGCGGCGTCGCGCTTCGATGTCGCCAAGCTCGAGTGGCTGAACCAGCAATACCTCAAGAACGACGATCCGCTGGAGCTCGCGCCGCATTTCGAGTGGCACCTGCGCGCGGCCGGCATCGATCCCGAGCGCGGGCCGGATCCGGTCGATGTCATCGTCGCGCTGCGCGATCGCGCCAAGACGTTGAAGGAGATGGCCGAGAAGGCGCGTGTCTGGTACGCGCCGCTCGAGCGCTACGACGACGCAGCCGTGGCCAAGCATCTGAAGACGCCGACCGCGCGCGCCGCGCTCGAAGCGGTGCATGCTAAGCTCGCCGGGCTGTCGGAGTGGACGGTCGAGAACGTGCACGGCGCGATCGAAGCTGCTGCCGCGTCGATCGGCGAGGGCATGGGCAAGGTGGCGCAGCCGCTCCGCGTCGCGCTCACCGGCACGCAGGTGTCGCCGTCGATCGATCACACGGCATTTCTCGCCGGCCAGGGCGAGGCGCTGCGCCGCATCGAAGCGGCGCTGAAGCAGGTCGGTTGAGCGTCCGTCATGGCGCTCGAGTGCACGTTCACATCGCTGGCCGCGATCGACACGACCGATCCCGAAGCGGTGCAGGGCCTGCTGCAGACCTGCATCGACACGCTGCTGAACCCGACGCTATGGGAATGGGCGCTGCTGCTGACACTGATCTGCGCTCTCGTCGGCGCGCTGATCGGATGGGCCAAGGGCCGCTGGGTCGCAGGCCTGATCTGGGGCGCCGCGCTAGGGCCAATCGGCTGGCTCGTCGTCGCGCTGTCGCCATCGAGCCTGAAGGAATGTCCCGAGTGCGGCAGGCGCAACCGCCCCGACGCGAAAGTCTGCCGCTACTGCGGCATCGATTTCCGCAAGTACGCGGAGCAGACCTCACGCTCGCGCCTGAAGGCGCAGGATAGATCCCGGCGCTGGTAAGCGCCGAGCGGCCTTGCAGAGGCCGTGCCGCGCCTCAATTTCATGACGGAGCTGTATCGCGGCGCTAAGATCGCAGCAGCGCCATAGGGTGGGCTTCAGCCCACCGATGAACGGATGGCGGGTAGAAGCCCAGCCGTCAGATGAAGATGGCGGGCCGAAACCCGCCATTGCGATACGTTACCCATGCCATGCAGCAACCCGCACGCCAGCGCCACGGCCGCCACCAGCACCGGCACGATGCGAAAGCATTCGTCGGCGCGGTCGCCAGCGCGTGCGAGCTGCGCGGCCTGCGCCTGACGCCCCTGCGCCTGCGCGTGCTGGAGCTCATCGCCGCGTCCGAAAAGCCGGTCAAGGCCTACGACCTGCTCGACCAGTTGCGCGAAGGACGCGGCGGCGCGGCGCCGCCGACCGTTTATCGCGCGCTCGATTTTCTGCTCGAGCACCGCTTCATCCACAAGCTCGAGTCGGTCAATGCGTTCGTCGGCTGCCATCATCCGAACGAGGCGCACCAGGTGCCGTTCCTGATCTGCGACATCTGCGCCGGCGCCGTCGAGATCTGCGACGAGCGCGTCGCGCGGCTCCTCGGCGAACAGGCACGCGAGCACGGCTTCAAGCCGCGCGCGCAGACGCTCGAAGTGCACGGCATCTGCGAAAGCTGCCGCGAGAGCGGGGACGCGTCGCGCGCATAGCGTTCATTCGGATAGGGCGGGCTTCAGCCCCCCGATCGCGTCGTCAAAACAAAAAAGGCGGGCTGAGCCCACCCTGTGGGTGCGACCTCAGGCAGCGTCGATGCGCTCCTCGGTCTTCGCGTCGAAAAGGTGCATTCGCTCGTGACGTATCGCGATGCGCACCGTCGATCCCGCTTCCGGCAGCTCCTGCGGCGGCACGCGCATCACGACCGGCTCGTTCTCGCAACGCAGATTCAGGAAGATCTCGTTGCCCACCGGCTCGACGACTTCGAGCTTCGCCTCCAGCGTGGTATCCGCGCTCGAGTCGGCGCCCAGGAGGAGGTCCTCCGGACGCACGCCGACGATCAGCTCCTGTCCTTCCAGCGGCTGCAGCCGATGCGCAGGCGTGTCGTCGGGCAGGCGCATCGACGCGGCACCGAGGCGGAGGCGCACGCCGCCGTCGACGCTCACGCGGCCGCGAAAGAAGTTCATCGAGGGGCTGCCGAGGAAACCCGCGACGAACACGTTGCAGGGCTTTTCGTAGAGCCGCATCGGCGTGTCGATCTGCTGGATCTCGCCTTCCTTCATCACGACGATGCGATGGCCGAGCGTCATCGCCTCGATCTGGTCGTGCGTGACATAGATCATCGTCGCGCCGAGCGCGCGGTGCAGCCGCGCGATCTCGACGCGCATGCCGAGGCGCAGCTTCGCGTCGAGATTCGACAGCGGCTCGTCCAGCAGGAACACCGCCGGCTTGCGCACCAGCGCGCGGCCGAGCGCGACGCGCTGGCGCTGTCCGCCGGAAAGCTGCGTGGGCCTGCGGTCGAGGACGGCTTCGAGATCGAGCATGGCCGCAGCCTGGCGCACGCGCCGCTCGGTCTCCGCGCGCGGCGTGCGGCGCAGGTTGAGCCCGAACGCGAGATTTTCCGCGACGGTCATGTGCGGATAGAGCGCGTAGTTCTGGAACACCATCGCGATGTCGCGATCGCGCGGGGGCACGTCGTTGACGACGCGCCCGCCGATCGCGAGCGTGCCCGAAGTGATCGATTCCAGCCCCGCGATCATCCGCAGCAGTGTGGACTTGCCGCAGCCGGACGGTCCGACCAGCACGAGGAACTCGCCGTCCGCCGCGTCGAAACTCGCGTCTTTGACGGCCACGTGGCCGTTCTCGTAGACCTTGCGCACTGCGTCGAGGCGGACAGCGGCCATCTTTCCTTCCGTCAGGGGCTCCGGGAAAAAAACACGAGCGCGGCGAACCGCATTCGGTGTCACTGCCCGCGCCGGCGCGAGGATGCAGACAGAGCAGCTTCGACAGTCACGGTGCCGGCGCCCGCAGAGTGCCAAACGCGAGCACGATCGGCTATCCTGCAGGCCACGAATGTAAACGTTTTCACGCATTCGCCGCCAGATGCCGATGCGCGGGGAACCGATGGCCGAATCTTTTGAATTTCCCCAGGGATTTCTTTGGGGTAGCGCAACTTCTGCATACCAGATCGAGGGCTCGCCGCTCGCTGACGGCGCCGGGCCGAGCATCTGGCATCGCTTCGTGCGCACGCCGGGCATGGTGAAGGACGGCGACACCGGGGACGTGGCCTGCGATCACTACCGCCGTTTCCGCGACGACGTCGCGCTCATGCGCTCGCTCGGCATGAAGGCGTACCGCTTCAGCATCGCCTGGGCGCGCGTGCTGCCGGAGGGCAAGGGCTACGTGAACCCGCTCGGCCTCGACTTCTACGAGCGGCTGGTCGACACGCTGCTCGAGAACGGCATCGAACCCCTGGCGACGCTTTATCACTGGGACCTGCCGGCGGCGCTCGACGATCGCGGCGGCTGGCTGAATCCGGACATCGCACACTGGTTCGCCGACTACGCCAGCGTCGTCTATCGCCGGCTCGACGGGCGCGTGAAGACATGGGCGACGCTCAACGAACCGTGGGTCGTCACCGACGGCGGCTATCTGCACGGCGCGCTCGCGCCGGGCCATCGCAACCGCTTCGAGGCGCCGATCGCGAGCCATCACCTCCTGCGCGCGCACGGCGCCGCCGTGCAGGCGTACCGCGCCGAAGGCCGGCATCGCGTGGGCATCGTGGTGAACCTCGAACCGAAATACCCCGCGTCGGATTCCGTCGAGGATCGCGCGGCGACGACGCGCGCGGATGCGTACATGAATCGCCAGTACCTCGACCCGGTGTTCCGCGGCGAATATCCGCCTGAGCTCCGGGAAATCTTCGGCGAAGCCTGGCCCGAGTGGCCGGCCGAGGATTTCGAGCTGATCCGCCAGCCGATCGACTTCCTCGGCGTCAATTACTACACGCGCAACGTGACTCGTGATGATCCGGCGGCATGGCCGCTCCGGGCATCCGCAGTGCGCCAGGACGCGACGTACACCGAAACCGGCTGGGAAGTCTTCCCGCAGGGCCTCGCGGACACGCTGGCCTGGGTGAGGGACCGCTACGGCAACCCGCCGGTCTACATCACCGAGAACGGCGCGGCTTTCTACGATCCGCCGCGCGCCGAAGGTGAAACGCTGCAGGATCCGCTTCGCGTCGATTACCTGCGCAAGCACCTCATGGCCGTGCACGCCGCGATTTCCGCCGGCTGCGACGTGCGCGGCTACATGGCCTGGTCGCTGCTCGACAACCTCGAATGGTCGCTCGGCTTTTCCAAGCGCTTCGGCATCGTCCATGTCGATTTCGCGACGCAGGAACGCACACCGAAGGCGAGCGCGCGTTTCTATTCAGACGTGATCGCGAGCAACGGCCGCGCGCTCGGTGCGACGGTGCGCTAGCGCGACGGCGAACGAGCCGGTAGCGTGTGCCGGTCGCAGCAGCGGTGGATCGCATGAATGCAGCGAATGGCCCGGTCCTCGTCGCGGACGTCGGCGGCACGCACGTGCGCTTCGCGCTGGTCGATGTCGCTGCGGCCGAGCCGATCGTCGCCGGCAGCGACCGGCGCTTTCGCGCTGCCGAGTTCGCCGGCTTCTCCGATGCGGCGCGCCGATATCTCGATGAGACCGCTTCGAGGCCCAAGTCGATCGTGATCGCCGCGGCGGGTCCGCGCGTCGGCGGCGAAGTGCGCCTGACGAACCTGCCGTGGGTGATCTCCAGCGCGCGCATCGAAGCGGCATTCGGCTTCAAGCGAGCGACGCTGATCAACGACTTCGCCGCGATGGCGCTCTCGGTGCCGCTGCTGAAGCGCAGCGACCTGCGTCCGCTCGGTGCGCCCGAGCCGCCGGCGCTCGATGCTGCCACGTCGCGCGCATTCGCGATCGTCGGCCCCGGCACCGGCCTCGGCGTCGGCGCGCTGCTCGTGCGCGACGCGCGGCTGACCGCGCTCGAAACCGAAGGTGGCCACGCGGGTTTCGCACCCGGCGATGCCGAGGAGATCGAGATCCTGCGCCGACTCGCCGCGCGCTTCGGCCGCGTCTCGAACGAGCGGCTCCTGTGCGGCAGCGGGCTGTTGAATCTGTACGAGGTGCTGTGCGAAATCGGCGGCACCCCGGTGCGGATGTCGACGCCCGAGGACGTCACACGTCATGCCGACGACGATGACGATTGCCGTCGCGCCGTCGAGCGGTTCTGCGCGATCCTGGGCTCGGTCGCCGGCGATCTCGCACTCGTTTTCGGTGCGTGGGACGGTGTCTACCTCACCGGTGGCCTCGCGCCGCGGCTCGAACACTGGCTCGCCGCCGGCGCGTTCCGCACGCGCTTCGAGGCGAAGGGACGGTTCGCGTCGGCGATGGCGCGCGTACCCGCCTCGATCGTGCTGCACGCCGACGCGGGCCTGCTCGGCGCCGCCGCGTTCGCGCTGATCGAATCGGGAAGAAGCGTGCTGGCGCTGGAACGCTAGTGATAGCGCGGCTGCGCGCCTTTCGCAGCGATCTCGACCCGTGCGGGCAGCGTGCGGATGCGCAGCTCGCCGTTCTCCCACGCGGCCGCATGCCCATTCACGCGCGCCTCCGGTGGCGGTCCGCCGTCGAGCCAGGGAAACACGATGCCGCCTTCGGGAAGTCGAAGTCCGTCCGAGCGAATGTCGAGTCGCAGCACGCCGTTTGCAGTTCGCGCGAGCGAGTAGCCGAGCCTGCCGTACGGCGTGCGCAGGTTTTCGATCGCGACGCCGTCGTCGTCCAGCCACGCGGCCGGCATGCCGGCGGCGATCACCAGCGAACGGTCGGCTGCGCGCTCGTAGGCGAAAAGATCGAGCACCGAGCGGATGAAGTCCGATGCGACCCAGCCGTGCGGCATGTCACCGACGAAGCGCGATTCGCGCGGATCGCGGCCGACGACCTCGGCCCACTGGTTCCAGCCGGCAGGACGCCGGTCGTGCATGAAGAAATCGATCGCCTCGAGCGCGCGCTCGCGCCAGCCGAGTCTCACGAATGTACCGACCGTGCGCCATTCGTAGGGCGTGTAGTCCTTCCAGCGCGCACTGTCGCGGCGGTCGGTGAACTGCTGCCAGTAGCGTTCGAACGTGTTGTGCAGCAGATCCTGCGGCAGGCTCGCCTGCTGCCCGGCCGGCGACAGCGCGATCGTCGTCGAGGTCGCGTCGAAATCGCCGAGCTCGGCGCAGCCGGGAAGATAGTCGATGCCGTGATCGGCGACGGCGCGCTGGATCGAGGCGTAGAGATCGCCGCGGAATTCATCGCGCGAGCGCGCGATGCGGGCAGCGTCGCCGGCTCTGCCGAGCACTTCGGCAATGCGGACGGCGTCGTCGTAACCGATCAGCGCCCAGAAATCGTCCCAGTACGAGTGCATCGGCTTGGCCGAATAGCCTTCGTGGCTGATCGAAGCCGGCATCAGGCCGTAGAACGCCTGCCGGCCGCGTTCGCGGTTCGCACCGGTGCGTTCGCTCGCGCGAAGCTCGTCCATGTACTTCACCGCGGCGTCGACATGCGGCCAGGTCGACTCGAGCAGCGCGCCGTCGCCGGTGTAGCGGTAGACATCGTAGGCGAGATGGATCAGCTCGCCGTGGCTGTCGTTTTCCGGCACCGGGTCGGAGCCGCGCGCGTCGACGCAGCACGGCACTTTTCCGTTCCTGAACTGGTACGGCGCGTACCACTCGAGATAGTCGCGCGCGGCATCCTCGCGGCCGAGGCGCAGCAGCGCGGACGACATCATCGCACCGTCGCGTATCCATGAGCGCGCGTACGCGCGCGTGCCGGGCCGCAGCGCCGGACCGTCGCGGCTGATCAACATGTGCGCGAGCGCCGTCCGCAAGGTATCGGCCAGCGGCTGGGCGACGGGCGGCACGCGGATTCCGACACCGTCGAGCCTCGCGTGCCGTTGCGTGGCGACGGCCTCCTCGCGGGCGGTCAGCCACTGCAGAGACGTTGCGCTGCGGGCGAGCATTGGTCGTTGCGGTGCGCCGTCGAGTGGAATGACGAGGCCGATCGTGCGTGACCCGTGCGGTTGCAGCGCGATGCGGTAGAGCAACGCACCCGAGGCAAGTCCGGTGTCGTCACGGGTCATCGCTTGCGGCGCCCGCGAGGTAGCGCGATCGCGGTGCGCGTCCGTCGCGATGCGTGCGAGCTGTTCGAATGCCATGCCCGCATCGAAGGTGGTCGCGAACGCATCGTCCGGCGCTTCGAGCGGATACGCGCGCAGCCTGCCATCGACCTTGATGGTGTCGCCGAGCGCAAGCTCGCGGATCGGGCTGACGCCGCCCGGCGTGTTGAGAAACTGCACGGCCGGGTTGACCTGGAACGGCTGCACGACCAGCGCGAGCGTGAGGTTCTCCGGCGCGTCCGTCGTATTCTCGATCGTGTAGCGTGCAAGGAGCCTTGAGTTGCCGCGCTCGCCTTCGGCGAACGCGGTCGTGGTCAGCGTGAACGCGTCATGGCGCCAGCGCACGCTCGGAATGGGCAGGTAACGGTCGCGCAGCGTATGCTCGATCGCGACGTCCACCCAGCTCGTGAGCGCGCCGCGCGCATCGATGATGAACGGGGCGATCGAGAATCCGCCTCTCGCGACTTCGATGGCACCATCCTCGGACAAAAGCCCGGTTTCCTGCCCGCCGTCGACGCCGACGACGGTCCAGTAGGTCTGCTCGCCATAGAAGCCGCGCGGATAAAAGCCGCGTGGCGCGGATTTCGCGAGCTCGGCGAAGAACGCATTGGCCGACGCGCCGAAGGCGAGATCCTTGATCTCGACTTCGTCCAGCGCGTAGGGAGATTTCGAGCCGCGCATGTCCAGGCGCAGGTATCGCGCTTCAGATTCCGGCAGGTACAAAGGATCGGCGCCGCCGTTGCCGTCGACGACCCTGCGCACGGTGCGCCAATGTCGTGCGTCGTCGGACAGCGCCACCTCGTAGCGTTGCGCGTGGCGTGCGCCGTGCCAGCGCAGCACGAGCCCGCCGAACTCGCGCTCGTAGCCGAGATCGAGCGTCAGTGTCTGCGTGGCGGCGCCGGCGTCGCCGCTCTGCCAGAACGTATCCGGATTTCCATCGACGGCTGCCGAGGCCGGCGCATCCGGTGATGATGATGACGCACTTGCGACGGGCCGCGGTGGCGTGGCCGGCGGCGGCGTCCGCTCGCGGAGCACGAGATCGTCGAAACAGACTTCGCCACGCCCGCCACCGACGGCATAGACGGTGAGCTCGAGCGACTCACTGCGACGCAGCGTGCGGTCCGTCGCCGGTCCCCAGGCGAAGGCGATATGACGCTTCCTGTAGCGCAGCGGGGTCCATGCATCGGGAAACTCGAAGTCGGCGCGGTTGACCCACCAGACATTCTCGCTGCTCGCGTCGGCGAGCTTGAACTGCAGCGCGTTGTCCGGTCCGCTGCCGCGCACGCTGAAATCGAACTCGTAGTCGACCGGGTAGTCGATGCGGAGAGGGCGGCGCATCGCGGCGTAGCCCGAGACACCGTGAAAGTCGAAATCGAGGCAGAGCGCCGGTCCGTGCACGCCCTCGATTGCGCGCAGGCTCGCGCTGACCTGATCGGACGCGACGGCGGTCCATGCGGCCGGATCGGAGAAATCGTCGAGCACGAGCGCCTTGTCTGCAGCCGGAGCCGCGAAGGCGCGCAGGGCGCACGCCGCGAGCAGCGAAATCACGATGCGAGGCCGCACGCTCAACCCTTCACACTGCCGAGCAGAAGGCCCGCGAGATAGTGGCGCTGCAGCGCGAGGAAGAGCACCAGCACCGGCAGTATCGTCACAACCGAGCCCGCCATCATCAGCTCGTTGTCCTGCACGTGCTCGCGCGACAGCGCGGCGAGCGCGACCGGCGCCGTCTGTCGGGCCGCGTCGCTCAGCACGATCAGGGGCCACATGAAATCATTCCAGCTTGCGAGGAATGTAAAAATGGCGAGCGTGACGATGATCGGCTTCAGCAGCGGCAGCACGATGGTCGCGAAGATGCGCCATTCGCCGGCGCCGTCCATGCGCGCGGCTTCGAGCAGCTCGTCGGGAATCGAGCGCGCGTACTGGCGCACGAGGAAGATGCCGAACACGCTCGCCATCGCCGGCACGATGACGCCGCCGTAGCTGTTGACGAGGCCGAGCCCTTTCATCATCAGGAACAGCGGAATCATCGCGACCTGGGCCGGAATCACGAGCGCGCCCAGCAAGGTCCGGAACAGGCGCTCGCGCCCGGCGAACCGGAGCTTGGCGAAGGCGTAGCCGGCGGCGAGATTGAAGAAGATCGCGAGCGCGGTGGTCGCGCTCGCGATCAGCAGGCTGTTGATGAGATAGCGGCCCATGCCGGCACGCCCGAACAGCTCGCGGTAGTTAGCGAGAGTCGCCGCTTCCGGCAACAGCGGCGGCGGCAGCGAGCTCGCCTCGCCGGGGCGCATGAACGAAACCGACACCATCCAGAGCAGCGGAAACAGCGCGAAAAGCGCGAGCAGCACGAGCGTCACATTCACGAGCACGGTCTGCCAGCGCGGCGCGTTCATGCGGCTTCTCCACGCCGGCCGGCGCGCAGCAGCAGAAGCGTCGACGCGAGGATCAGCGCGAACAGCAGGAACGCGATCGCGGACGCGCGGCCTAGGCTCCACCAGGTGAAGCCTTCCTCGTACATGAAATAAAGCACGCTCACTGTGCTCTGCAGCGGCCCGCCGAGCGTCATCACATAAGGTTCCGCGAAGAGTTGGAAATAGCCCGACACCGTGATGATGGCGACGAGCAGCAGCGCCGGCCGCAGCATCGGCAGAGTAATGTGGCGCAGCCGCTGCACCAGCGATGCGCCGTCGATGTGGGCGGCCTCGTAGAGATCGCGCGGAATGCCCTGCAACGCGGCGAGCAGGATGATCATGTTGTAGCCGAAGTTCTTCCACACGGCGAACAGGATGATGGCCGGCATCGACCAGTGCGGATCGCCGAGCCAGTCGATCGGCGCGATGCCGATCTTCGCGAGCGCGTAGTTGATGAGGCCATAGCGCGTGTGGAAGAGATAGCGCCAGATCACCGCGACGGCGACGACCGTCGTCACGACGGGCGCGAACAGGGCGGTGCGGAAAAAGCCCCGGAAGCGGGCGAGCTTCGAATCGAGCAGCAGCGCGGCGCCGAGTGAGAGTGCGATCGAGAGCGGCACGCCGGCCAGCACGAAATAGAACGTGTTGCCCAGCGACTTCCAGAACAGCGGCGTTCTCAGCACATCGATGTAGTTGCCGAGCCAGACGAAGCGCAGATTGCGGAGATCGGCAAGCGCATAGAGATCGAAATCCGTCAGGCTGAGCGCGAGCGCGGCGAGCACGGGCACGAGAAAGAACGCGCCGATGACAGAGAGCGCGGGCGCGACGAAGGTCCAGGCAGCGCGGCGCTCGTTCATGGCGGCAGGCGCTGCTGCGCGGCGGCCTCTTTGGGCTGCGAAGAAGGCTGTGCAGGCGAGGGCAGCGCAAGCGTGAGCGATGCCTTGGCTCGCCGCTGCAGCATCCAGCGGCGTTTCTCGAGAATTTCGTCCGTGCGCGCGTCGAGGTCGCGCAGTGCGGCGTCCACGCTTTCCCCGCCGCGAATCACGCGTTCGGACGCAAGCCGCATCTGCTGCGCGATGCGCTCCCACTCGGGAACCTTGGGCGTCGGCTTGACACGTTCGAGCTGGTCGCGGAACGCCTTCGCATGCTCGTCGTTGGCGAGCGCGGGATCGTCCCAGCTGCTGCGCCGCGGCGGCAGATCGCCGCAGAGCGCGTGAAAGCGGCGCTGCTGCTCGGGCTGCGAGAGGAATTCGATCAGCTGCCAGACTTCGCGCTTGTGCTTCGAATTCGAGAACAGCACCAGGCTGGAGCCGCCGCCGATCGCCGCGCCCGGGCCGTCGGGGCCCGGCAGCGGCGCGGTGGCCCAGTCGTCCTGCAGCTCGGCCGGCAGGCGATGGCGGAACTCGCCGACGTTCCAGGGCCCGGTTATGTAGAACGTGTAGAAGCCGCGCGCGAACTCGTCCCAGACGTTCGAGATCTCCTGATTGCTCATCGGCGGCGCCCAGCCACGGCGGAACATCTCGACGTAGAAGTCGAACGCGCGGCGGAAGCCGGGGCTCTCGAAATTGCCGCGCGTGTCGTTGTCGCGCAGCAGCGGATCGGGCTCCTGCACGGCGAGATTGAGCAGCGGCTCGAACTCGTTGAGCGGCAGCAGAATTGCGTAGTTGCCGGCGCCGGCCGTCGCCTTGACGGCGGCGAGCGCGCGCTTCCATGCCTCCCAGTCGCGCGGCGGCTCGGCGAACCCGGCGCGCGCGAGCAGGTCCTTGCGATAGAAGAGGAGGCGCGTGTCGATGTACCAAGGAACGCCGTAAAGGCGACCGTCGATGACGTTGGTGTCCCAGATGCCGGCGAAATAATCTTCCTGTGGCACCTTGTCCGAGGCGGCCACGTAACCGTCGAGCGGCTCGAGCGCGCCGAGTGTCGCGAGCTCCGGAATCCACGTGTTGCCGAGCTGGCCGAGGTCGGGCAGCGCGTCGCCCGCGAACGCCGTGAGCAGCTTCTCGTGCGCGGCCGTCAGCGGCACCTGCTGGTTCTCGACGCGCACGCCCGGGTGCGTCCGCTCGAAGTCGTCGAGCAGCTCGCGCACGACTTCCCCTTCGCGGCCGATGGTCCAGAATCGGACGACGGTGACGTCGCTCGCGTGGCGGCTGCATGCGGCGATCGGCAGCGTCGCGCACGCGAGCAGCAGGAGCCCGCGCATCGCGCATCGCGAGCGCGCGCCGAGGCTCACCGCGCGGCCACCCGCTCGGCCGGCTCGTCGAGCCAGCCCCCCGTGAAGCCCGCTCGCTCCAGGCCGCGGCGGATGTACGGATTCCTGCGCATGACCTTCCAGACGAAGTCGTCGCGATAGTTCTCGATCATCGCGATGATAGGCCCCTGGTCGATGCCGATGTAGTCGCTCGCGACCCAGCCGAAGCCCGGAACCAGATGGCCGGTCTTGAGCGGCACGTCGTAGGTGAAGCTCGGGTTGAATGCGTCGAGGAAGCCGTACGTCGAATAGATCTGCTCGCCGAACAGCTTGTGCATTTCCTCCACGGCCGGAATCACGATCTCCGGCGCGAACGGCAGCGAAGCCGCGGCCGCGGTGGGCGCGATGGTGCCGTCGTCGAACGCGTCGGCGATGCCGGCGCCGCGCGCGGAATAGTGGCGGAAGGCGCGGACCGTTCCGGCGTAGTCCTGCGAAGTACCGGCCGGGCCGTCGCTCGCCGTGAGGCCCCAGACGTTCTCGCCGTAGAGCTTCCAACCCATCGGATTCGCGATCGCGTACGCGCGCTGGGCATAGGTGGCGCGGCGGCTGTTCTCGAAGTAGTCGAAGCCGCGCTCGCGCATGTACTTGTCCTGGATGCCGCGGAAGTCGATCCAGACGTGCGAGTACTGATGGCCGAACAGCGGCGCGAAGCCGAGGTATTCCTGCTGCTGGAACGTGCCCCAGGCACGCTCGTAGCTCTTCGTCCATGCAGTCCACGCGTCGCTGCCGACGCCCTGCGTCGGCGAGCCGAGCGCGAGCACATAGATCAGCATGCCTTCGTTGTAGCCCTGCCAGTCGTACGGGATGTATCCGTGCTTGGGCATCCAGCCCATCGAGATCAAAGGCGCCCGCACCTGCATCCACGGCCATTCGACGCGGCGGTAGATCGTGTCGGCGAGGCGGCGGATTTCCTTTTCCTCGGGCGTGTTCCGGTCGAAGTACGACTGCGAGAACAAAACGCCGCCGAGCAGCAGCGCCGTATCGACCGACGAGAGCTCGACCCAGTCGGCGTAGCGCGCGCCGGTCTGGAGATCGAGGAAGTGATAGAAGAAGCCGTGATAGCCGGACATGCCCTCGGCACGTGAGCCCTGTGGCGCGCCTTCGAGAAAGCGCAGCGTCGCCAGCGTGCGTTGCACGGCCTGCTCGCGCGTGACGTAGCCGCGTTCGACGCCGATGCCGTAGGCGGTGAGCCCGAAGCCGATCGCGGCGATGCTGGAGAACGGCTCGGTGTACGGGTAGCGGTCGGGGATCAGGCCGGTGTCGGGATTCGCCGTCTCCCAGAAATAGTTGAACGTGCGCCGTTCCAGATCGTCGAAAAGCGGCGTCAGCGGAGGGCGCAGCAGCGGCGTGACCGCGGCGCGCGGAGTTTCCGATTCGTGGTGGCTGCAGGCGACGTAGAGAAGGACCGCGGCGAGGATGACGAAGGCCGAAGCAAACTGCGGAAGACGGTGGCGAAGGAGCACGAGCTGATCGGAGAGCTTGCGAATCTGAACGGCAGGCCGGTTCATCCCGCCGTTCATCCTGATGCGAGGCAGTATGCGGGGTTCGGCAGAGGCAACGACGATTCGAAAAGCTGCCCGGCCGGAAGTTCCCGCCGGGCAGCCTGGATTTTCATCACCAGCGCACCCCCGCGCTCAGCTTGAACAGGCGCGGGTAGGTGTACATGTTGCCGATCGTGTTCAGCGCAATGGTCGGGTTGAAGACGCCGTCCGAACCCCAGTTCACATTGTAATCCGAGTAGTTCTTCCAGTTGAACGCATTGATGAGGTCCGCGCGCACGTACATGGTGACGCCGGCGCTCATGTCGAAGTCCTTGCTGACGGCGAAATCGAGCTGGCGCACGCCGAATATCTTGCCGCCAAAGAGGAACTTGCCGCTGCCCGGCGCGTCGATCACGGCCGGGATGCAGTGCGTCGGGCCGCCGAAGCAGGCGATGTCGGATCGCGGCATCGGCGTCGCGAGCGTCAGCTTGCTTGAGAACGTGAGGCCCCACGGACCGTCGTAGATGCCGGTCGCGACGAGCCGGTGCTTGGACACGCCGCCGGACGTCAGGAACGGATAGTCCGTGATGTCGGGCAGGTCGAGCGCGTAGTGCTCGCCGAATTTGCGGTTCTCCTCGGCGTCGGTGTACGTGTACGCGATCGTCACGCCCCAGCCCGAATCCCGCGTGTACGGCTTCTCGGCCGAGAGCAGCAATTGGTTCGCGTTCGACTCGATCCCGTTCTTGCCGAGGATCAGCGCGCCGAAACCCGGAATCGGAAAGCCCCAGGGCTGGCCGAAGTCGTTGTTGGTGCCGTCGCCGAAGAAGGCGCCGTTCGGCCGGCGGTTGCCGAGGATGAACGCGAAGCCGTCATGGCTCTCGATGCGCGCCAGCGTCACGCTGGTGCTCCAGTCCTGCTGGCCGAGATGCACCATGTTGCGCATGCCGAGGCTGAACTGGTCGGAGTAGGGCACTTTCAGATTGTTGTTCAGCATGTCGATCTCGCGGCCGCCGCCGTTCTGCGAGACCAGGGCACGCAGGTTGTCGATGTTGAAGAACGCCGGGTCCCAGTCGAAGCAGTTCGGCTGCGCCGTGTCGCAGCTCTGGCCGCTCGGCGAGTTGAAGAAGATCTCGTACGAGGGGAACGTCGCCTTAGAGAGCTCGAGCTGGAGGTAGTCGAAGCTGTCGCGATCGTAGGCGCGGCCGGCGCCGCCGAAAATGACGTGCTCCTGGTCGCCGTTGATGTCGTACGAAAAGCCGAGGCGCGGCTGCCACTCGTCGGTCGGTGCGTCGCGGTTGCTGCCCGTCGAGATGTAATCATTGATGTTGATGCCGCCGAGCGCGAGCGACTGCGCGTAGGTCTGCCCGGCGGGCGCGTTCGGGTCCTGGCTGTTGAGCGCGGCGATGACGTTCGCGGGCGTGACGTAGTCGAGATAGGACGGTGTCTTTTCGTAGTCCCAGCGGATGCCGAGATTCAGGGTCAGCTTCTCGTTGACCGCCCAGTCGTCCTGGATGTAGATGCCGAACTGCTTGTTCTTGGACTCGGCCGTGCCGTCGCCGACGCCGGCGAGCGGCACGCCAAAAAACGCGCGGTACGGATCGGCATCCGCGCCGTCCGGGCCGACGTTGAAGAAGAACTGCGGATTGGCCGGGTTGATCTCCTGCGTCGAGAGCTTGACTTCCTTGTACTTGAAGCCGGTCTTGACCAGGTGATCGCCGTGCCAATGCAGGTCGGTGAACGAGAGATCGTCCTGGATGGCGGGGCCTTCCTGCCCCTTGTCCTGGAAGTTGGCGCCGGCGCCGGTCTGCAGCAGGACGCGGTTGTTGTCCGCCTTGACAGCGTAGATCTGCGCGACGCCGTTGTTGATCGGCCGCGGTCCCCAGGTCGTTTCCTCCCAGGTGATGTGCCCGTCGTTGAGCCAGCGGTCCGCTGTGTGCTGCCAGCGGAGGTCGGCGCGCTTCTCGTCGTTGACGATGTCGGTGCCGAAGCTCGGCGCTTGCGTACCGCTGACGTTGTCGCGCTGCGCTTCCTTGCGATAGCGCGCGGTCAGCTCGACGAGGTCGGAATCGGTGGGCGACCAGTCGAGCTTGCCGAAGTAGAGATCCTGGTTGAACGGCACGCTGGTCGGGCCGGCCTCCGCCGCCGCTTCCGGCGGCAGCGGCCCGGGCAAGGGCGTGCCGGGCACGACCACGGCCGGCGTCACGTAGTCCTTCGCTTCGTACGCGAAGAAGAAGTGCATGACGTCCTTGATGATCGGCCCCCCGAGCGCGATGCCGTAGTCCTTTTCCATCGTGTCCTTCTTCTCGTGCGCGTTGTTCTCGGCCGGTGTCTTCGCGCGCCAGTCCTGATCGGTGTACTGGCCGAACAGCTCGCCGTGGAATTCGTTCGTGCCGGATTTGGTGATGGCCGTGACCGCCGCGCTCGAGAGCTGGTCGTACTCCGCCTTGTAGTTCTGCGTGATGACCTTGTACTCACTGATGCCAAGCTGCGGGAACGGATTGCCGCGCGAGGAATCCTGGCCGGTGATGCCGCCCTGCAGCACGTAGTTCTTCTGGCCGACGCCGTCGATGTAGACGTTGATCGCGCTCGCCGACTGCGCGCCGCCCTGCAGCTTCGTGGTGCCGGTCGCGGGATCGACGCTGAACGCGACACCCGGCACGACGTCGGCGAATTCGAGGAAGTTGCGCGTGACCTGCGGGATGGTGTTGATGAGCTTCGTCGACACCGTCATGCCGACTTCGGACGTCTTCACCTCCGGCAGCGCGCTCGCGGTGACGGTGACGCCTTCGAGCGTCGTCGTCGCGGCTTCCGCGGCGGCTTCGAGATCCAGCGTCGCGGTCTGCGCGACCGAGAGCGTGATCGTGCGCGAGGCGCCGCCTTCGACCTGCACCGTGTAGGTGCCCGGCGGCAGGCCTGCCATCGTGTAGCTGCCGTTGCTGGTCGCCGTCACGTGGCGAACGAGGCCGGTATCGGCGTTGGTAGCGGTGATCTCGGCACCCGCCGCGGCCTGGCCACGCAGCGTCGCACCGGTGCTCTGCGCGATGGCGGACGATGCGGCCACCGCGAGACAGCCGGTCAACGCGCAGGCCAGCAGGTTCGACTTCGGAATCCTGTAGCGAAGACGTTGCAGTTGCATGAGCCTTACTCCCCGGACATGTCGCTGAATGAGAAGCGCATACATCGAGATGGAAGCTGAATCAGGTCAGCTCGCATCGACAGCGGACACAGCCGCCGGCGAGCGCGTCGACTGGCGCACGACGAGCGCGCATTCGAGCCGTTCCGTCTTGCGCTCGCACCCGCCGTCGTCGATCAGCATTGCGAGACGCTCGAACGCGAGCCGGCCGAGCTCGGCAATGCGCACGCGCACCGTGGTCAGCGGCGGCGTGACGAAACGCGCGATCGGGATGTCGTCGAAGCCGGCGAGCGCGACATCGCCCGGAACGCGCAGGCCGCGCTCGGTCAATGCGAACAGGCAGCCCAGCGCCATCATGTCGTTCGCCGCGAAGATCGCGTCGGGACGCTCGCTGCGCGCGCAGAGCTCGACGCCGGCGCGGTAGCCCGAGCCTTCGCTGAAATCGCCGCGCAGGACGGTTGCGCTCGCCGAAGGTTCGAGCGCCATTGCGTCGCGATAGCCGCGCAGGCGCTCGTCGGCGTCGAAATTGTGTTCGGGCCCGCTTATGAACGCGATGCGCCGGTAACCGCAGGCGAGGAGATGGCGCACCATCCCGTCGGCGCCGCCGCGATTGTCGACCGACAACGCGGCGTAACTGCCGGCGGCGATGCGCGTGTTCATCAGCACCGTGGGCAGCGTCGCCGGCAGGTTCGCTGCGAGCATGCGCGTGTCGGCGTGCGGCGACATGATGAGCAGGCCGTCGACGCGTCCTTGTAGCGTGCGCAGCGCTTGCGCTGCTTCCGACGCCGAGCCGTGCGAGCTCGAAATCAGCAGATGACGGCCGCTCGCGCGCGCCGCCGAATCCATGCCGCGGATCAGCTCCGAAAAGAACTCGCCGTGGAGATCGGGGAGCAGCACGCCGATCGTGTCGGTCCGCCGCGTGATGAGGCTGCGCGCACCCGCGTGCGGGACGTAACGCAGCTGGCCGGCGGCTTCGAGGATGCGTTTGCGCGTGTCCTCGGTGACGCTGCCGTGGCCGTTGAGCGCGCGTGAGACGGAGGCGACGGAAACACCGGCAGCGCGGGCGACATCTTTGATCGTTGCGGTCACGACGTCCTCAGTGAGCGAGAGCGCGCGTCCCGGCGCCGGGATGTAAACGTTTACGTAAACGTTTACATCGTGAGGTTTTCGTTGCCGCTTGTCATGCTGCGGCACAGCACGTCGGGAACGCCGGACTGGCCTGGCATGGCGAATTGCAGAGCCCGGCAACATCGTGCGCCTGCCGAATCCGCGTTCGAGGTAGCGAGAACGGGCACGCGCCGTGAACCAGCCGACGCGGCGTCCTCCGCGCCGACGGCCAGCGCTGAACCGGCGCGGCGTCGGCGCGACGCGCGCGTCAGAGGTCGAAGGTCGGGAAACTTGTCTTGTGCGTCATGGGCCGGCGTCGCCGTGCAGCGGCGCGCGCTCGCTCGCCCCCGCTCTTCGGGCCGCGGCTTCCTGGACGGTGTGCCATCGGGTCGACAGGTCGAATCCGCGGGCGACGTTGCTCGACAGGACGACGTTGCCGGGCCAGCGCCGGTTGACGTGTGCGACGAGGCCATCGACGACGAACGTCCAGTGCACGTCCGTCATGCCTCTGTCTGCCGCGCACTGGGCGAGTGCCCAGAGGCGCCGATCGATTTCCGCAGGAGACGGATTGGGCGTTTGATCCAGCCAGGCGATGAACTCGTCGTGGGCGACCAGGTAGGCCTTCATGCGTCACGTGGCAGTCGGCAGACTGCCTTCAGGATACGCAATGACATCGCCGGCGCAAAGCGTAAAGTGGGACGTCAGCGGCGACGCTTCGGACGTGCGCTTTCGGCAACGAGATCGGCGGGCGTCTTGTCCGCACGCAGGGTCTTGAACGCCGCCTGCCGCAGCAGGCCCTGGCCGCCGAAGCCCTGGTGGAACACTTCGACGATGAGCCTCGGCTTCACCCAGATCGCCAGCGGCCGGTCCTTGCGTTCCATCAGCTCGGCGTTCGCGCTCGGCTCGTCGACGACATCGGCGGCGAGCTGCCTGCGCAGCTCACGCAGCAGCTTGTCGTCGAAGCCCGTTCCGACGCGGCCGACGTAGACCCATTCGCCGCCGACGTAGCGCGCGAGCAGCAGCGCACCGATGCCGGCGCGACCGCCCTTGGGCCGAGTGAATCCGACGACGGCGAACTCCTCGGAGGGTCGCGCTTTGACCTTGACCCAGTCGCCGTTGCGCGCGCCGTAGCGATACGGGCTGTCGACGCGCTTGCTGACGATGCCTTCCCAGCCGTTCCGCAACGCCTGCGCGTAGAGCTCCGCGCCGTGCCCGATCAGATGCTCGGAATAGGCGAGCAGCTTTGAGCGCCGTCTGCCGAGCAGGTCGGCAAGGCCCGCCTTGCGCTCGACGAGCGGACGTTCGGCGAGCGATCTGCCGTTGCAGTAGGGCATGTCGAAAAGCACGTAGAGGACCGGCGCCTTGTTTTCTGCGGAGAGGCGGCCCTGCAGCGCGTTGAAATCGGAGCCGGTGCCGGTCGGCACGATCATCTCGCCGTCGAGCTGCGCGCTCTTCAGCCGCAGCGAGGCGACCGCATCGGCAAGCTCCGGAACCTTCTGCGTCCATTCGATCGCGTTCCGCGACCACAGGCGCACCTTTCCGTTCACGACGGTCGCGACGATGCGGTAGCCGTCCCACTTGATCTCGTGCAGCCAGCCGTCGCCGGCGGGCGGCGCCTTCATGAGGCGCGTGAGCTCCGGAGCGAATGCTTCGTCTTTCACGACGGCGGCCATCGCGGTCAACCTAGCACGGCCAGGCACGTTCGAGACCACGCCAGCCATCGGTGGCATATCGCCGACGAATGGCGGCGTCCGCTCGGGCGGGACAGGCGCGTTTTCACGCGCTCGCTGCAATGCCGCAATTAGTCTCCCCGGTGCAGGCGACGTGCATCGCTCGCAGGCCTGCGGGCGGTCATGACGGAGACGGGCGAGCCATGGATTTTTCACTGATCCACGACATTCGCGACAGCGACGGCATGCGTGTTCCGGCGGCGCGCCGGCCAGCCTGCGGCTTCGCGACCGTCCGGGCCTGCTGACATGCGCTTCCTCATTGCCCTGCGCGAGGTCGACGCCGACCTCCATTGCGCAATGATTCCCGATCTGCCGGGATGCCGCGCCGTGGGCCGCGATCAGCAGCAGGCGATCCTGTATGCGCGCCGCGCGATCGACGAGCACTGCCGGAGGCTCGCCAGCGACGGCGAACCGATGCCCGAAGCGCAGCCACTCGAGCGTCATACGCCACTACCGGACCTCTTCGCCGACGCGATGTGGACATCGGTGGACGTCCCGATCGAGCGCCATTTCGCGCGCTGATCCCGCATGCGCTTCACGAGCGCGCTACGGCGGCCAGTGAAAGCGGCCTTTGACCGGAACGGCAGGCGCGCGTAGGCTCCCCACCCTTCATGCGCATCACGTTCGAACTCGAGCCCGCCGACATCGAGCGCTTTCACGCGGCGCTCGCGCGAGCGCGGCGCATGACGCGCTGCGCGGACGAAGTCGATGTGATCGACGCCGCGAAGTATTCCCTCGATCATCTCGCCACGAGCACGGCACCGAGCTACGTACGGCGGCGCCTCGTCGAAGTGCAGCGCCTGATCCTGATGCTGGAGGACGAAGCCTGGGCGCTGTCCGAGCCTGAGCGCTCGGAGGTCATCGAGACGCTCGCGTACTTCAGCGATCCGGACGACATGATTCCGGACCATGTCGAGGTGATCGGTCTCCTGGATGACGCGATCATGCTCGAGCTGCTGCTGCGCCGCCTGCGTCCCGTGCTCCGGGCCTATGCCGACTTCTGCGTGTACCGCTCGACGCTCGCCTCGATGTCCGGCGACGCCGAAGCGCGACGCCAGCACGCGCGCAGCCTCGCCGAACGCCGCGCCAAGCTGCACGCGCGCATGCGTCGCCGCCGAAGCGCGACGAACGGAAAAGCCGCAACCGACAAGTAGAGCACGTGCGATCTCCGGCGCGTCTCCGCTCGGCTACGCACCCGGTTCGCGCCGCGCCACGAACAGGTAGCTGTTGAACGGCGTGCGCCCCCAGAGCGGCACCACGTGCGTCGCGAATCCCATCGCGCGCAGCGGGCTCTCGATCTCCTCGCGCTCCGGAAAATGGCAGGCGGGAAAGCGCATCCAGCCGAGCGCTCCCGAAAACCGCTCCTGCGCGACGGTTGCAGCGAAGCGCCAGCTGCCATCTTTCAGCACGTTGCGGATGACGAGGATGCCGTCCGGCGCGACGCGCGATGCAACTTCCACCAGCGTGCGCTGCTGCGCTTCGGCGGGCATGTAGTGCAGCACGTCGAGCAGCGCGACGTCGCCGAGAAAGCCGGGCAGCGACGCAGCCGATCCGGCAGCGAACTCGAGATCGAGGCCATCGCCCGATGCGGCGAGTCGCGCTTCCTCGATCTTGCGTTCGTCCAGATCGAGTCCCAGGTACGGCGCACGAAAGCCGCGCTCGCGCAGGTACTGGCCCAGCAGGCCGAGCCCGCAGCCGATGTCGAGCAGCGGACGCGAGGAACCGACGAACAGCGGAGCGACTCCCGCGAACAGCGGATCCCAGCGCAGCTTGCTGCGCACGTACGAACGGTGGCGCCGCAACCGGTAGCGTGCCGCGATTCGCGCGACGATCGCTTCCTCCGGGACGTCGATCGAAACATCGTTCATGGCGTCCCTCGCGCGCAGGAGCGGGCGGTCAAGGCCGGCGCGCGCGGGAGGGCGATCATCCCGCCGGCCAGGTTTCCGTGAAGAGTCGCAGGAAGTTGCCGCCCAGCACTTTCTCGATGACGCGGTCCGGCTTGCCGCGCCTCGCGAGCAGCGTCGCGATCGTTTCGTAGCGCCGCGGCGTGTTGAGATCGGGCACGAAGGTGTAGACGGCCTCGATTTCGCCGGGTGCCGAAATGCCGCGCTTGCGCCGCTCCGCGATTTCGTCGGCGAAGGCCTTCTTGTATTCGTCGGTCAGCCGCACGGCCGAGAGCGCGCCGTCGGTGCCGATGCCGACGTGGTCCTCGCCGCAGACGTCGAGGGCGTGCTCGATGTGCGCAATGACGTCCTCCGCCATCGGCTGGCCCGACGTGCGAAGGTAAGGCATCAGATAGATGCCGGCCACGCCGCCGCGCTCGGCGAGGCGGCGCAGCGTCGCGTCGGTCTTGTTGCGCGGCAGGTTCGCGATCGCGGCGCAGCCGGTGTGCGTGATCGCGACCGGCTTCTTCGAGGCTTCGATCGCCTCGTCCGTCGTGCGGCGTCCGCAATGGCTGAGATCGACGAGCACGTTGCGCGCGTTCATGCGCTCGACGAGATCGCGCCCGAACAGGCTGAGCCCGGCGTCGCCGGGCTCCAGGCAGCCGTCGCCGACGAGATTGCGGCGGTTGTAGGTGAGCTGGACGATGCGCAGGCCGAGGTCACGGAACGTCTCCAGGCGATCGAGGTCCTCGCCGAACGGCGTCGCATCCTGGAATCCATAGATGATCGCGAGGCGGCGGCTCCGCTTGGCCTCGACGAAATCGCGCGCGTCGCGGAATTTCATCAGCACGTCGGAATGCGTGTCGATCTCGCGGTCCCAGCGTGCGATGTCGGCGATCGCAAGATCGTAGTCATGGGCGTAGCTGCCGACCGAGCCGAGCGTCATGTTCACCGCCGTGAGGCCGGAGTCACGCACGTCGGCGAGATCCTCTGCGTCGAGCGGTTTGCCAAGCTTGTTCGCGCTGCCGGGCCCGCCGAGCGCGTCGATGACGGTCGCGCGTGCATAGCCGGGCCATGTCGCCGCGGAACCTGATGCTGCCGCGCGCGCCCTGGCAGGCATGGCGGCGACGAATGTCCCGGCGGCCATCGCGGAGACGAACCGTCGGCGCGATTCGAACGAGGTGCTCATGTGATGCCGGACCCCACGCATTGGACGAGCGGCGATTGTGGCCGGCGCTGCGAACCTGCACAAGCCGCAATGTGCGCGGCGGTGGCGTTTGGACTTATGCTCGGCATGACGCCGTCGCGTTCGACGCACGCTGCCGAGCGCAAACGCGGCCGGTGTCACGCTGAGGCGGCCTCGGGCGGGCGAACCCACGATGCAATTCATCTCGACACTGCGCGAGCTCGACACCACGCAACGCAAGGTTGTGCTCGCCAGCTTCCTCGGCTGGACGCTCGATGCGTTCGACTTCTTCCTGCTGGTCTTCGTCATTCCCGAAGTCGCGGACGCATTCGACGCCGGCATCCCGGAAGTCGCCTTTTCGCTGACGCTGACATTGGCGATGCGCCCGGTCGGCGCCTTCATCTTCGGACGGCTCGCCGACCGTTACGGGAGGCGGCCGGTGCTGATGGCCGACATCGTGCTGTTCGCCGTGCTCGAAGCGGCGTCGGCGCTGGCGCCGTCGCTCGCGGCGCTGCTCGTGATCCGCGCGCTGTTCGGCATCGCGATGGGCGGCGAGTGGGGCATCGGCGCGTCGCTCGCGATGGAATCGATACCGCCGAAGGCACGCGGCGCGGTCTCGGGCCTGCTGCAGGAAGGCTATGCGGTCGGCTATCTGATCGGCGGCCTTTTCTACATCGCGCTGTTCGACCACATCGGCTGGCGCGGCATGTTCGCGCTGGGCGTCCTGCCGGCCTTGCTCGTGCTCTATATCCGCCGGCACGTGCCGGAATCGCCGGTGTGGCGGCACGGCGAGAGCAGGGCGCGGCGAAGCCTCACCGAGATCATGCGCGGGCGCTGGAAGCTGTTCGCGTATCTCGTCCTGCTGATGACGGCTTTCAACATGTTCAGCCATGGCTCGCAGGATCTCTATCCGACGTTCCTGAAGGAGCAGCTGCACCTCGGCACGCGCACGGTCGGCACGCTCGCGGTGGTGCTGAATCTCGGCGCGATCGCCGGCGGCCTTTTCTTCGGCGCGTGGTCGGAGAAGGTGGGGCGCCGCCGCGCGATCGTCACCGCGGCTCTGCTCGCGCTGCCGATGATTCCGCTCTGGGCGTACGGCGGTTCGGTCGTGCTGCTCGGCATCGGCGTGTTCCTGTTGCAGGTGATGGTGCAGGGCGCCTGGGGCGTGGTGCCGGCGCATCTCAACGAGCTTTCGCCGGAAGGCGCGCGCGGCACGCTGCCGGGATTCGCCTACCAGGGCGGCAATCTGCTCGCGTCGGCGACCGCGCCGCTGCTGACGAAGTTCGCGGTCATGCACGACAAGAACTATGCGCTCGCGATGTCCGTGTTCATCGCCTGCGTCGCGGTGTTCCTGGCGCTGGTCACGGCGCTGGGTCCCGAGGCGCGCGGCGCACGCTTCGGCGAGCTTCCAGCGCCATCGCCTGGACCGTGAATTCCGCGGCGGTCACAAGAGGCCCTCGGGGCTGCGATCTGCTAGGCTCGCGCGCTCGCACGGAGTCCCTATGAAAATCGAAGCCAGCAAGGTCGCCTCGTTCCATTATATCGTCAGCGACGCGCGCGGGCCGGTCGAATCCTCGCACGACCGCGGCGAGCCGCTCGCGTTCCTGATCGGCAGCGGCGGCCTGATTCCCGGTCTGGAGAAGGCGCTGATGGGCCGCGAACGCGGCGAGCGGTTCGAAGTGACCGTGGAGCCTGCGGAAGCCTACGGTGAGCGGCGCGAGAACTTCACGCAGCGCGTGCCGAAGAAGTACTTCCAGCAGCCTGAGAAGCTCAGGCCCGGCATGACGACGGTGCTGAGCGTCAGCGGCGGAGGGCGGCGGCAGGTGACGGTGCTGAAGATCGGATCGAGCGTGATCGATGTCGATCTCAATCATCCGCTCGCGGGCAGGACATTGAAGTTCGACGTCGAGATCGTCGACGTGCGCGACGCGACGCCCGAAGAGATCGCGCATGGACATGCGCATGGCGTCGGCGGGCACGGCCACTGACGGCGCGGAAGCGGCGCTCCTTGAAGTTTTCCGCTAGCGGCTGCCCGCGACGGCCGCTCCACCGCCGGCGCGATCGAGCACGCGCTTTCCGTACACGAAGTGCTCGTTCCACCAGGAGTCGTCGAGCCGGTCCAGCCGCACCGTGCCGCCGGAGTTCGGTGCGTGCACGAAACGCCGCTCGCCGACATAGATGCCGACGTGGCTGATGCGCCGGCCTTCGGCGAAGAACACGAGATCTCCGGCCTGGAGGTCGTCGCGATCGAGCCGCCGCGCGCCGATATCGCCCATCTCGTGCGACGTGCGCGGCAGGATGACGCCGGCTGCGTCCCGAAAGACGTAGCCGACGAGCCCGCTGCAGTCGAAGCCGCTCTGCGGCGTATTGCCGCCGTATCGGTACGGTGTGCCGACCAGCGCGATCGCGCGGAACAGCACCGCATTCGCGGCGTCTGCGCGCGGCGTGCCGGCAATGAGCGGGGATTCGGTCCGGTGCGGAGCGCTGGAGCAACCGGCGAGAAGGACGGTCAGGGCGATGACGCGAAAGCGTGAGGCGGGCCGTGGCACGGCGCTAAGCTCGCCGAGCCAGGCCGTTCTGTCAATCCAGGACGAGGCCGGCGAGCCTCGCGGATGTCAGCCCGTGCCGCCGCAAACTGTCAGTTTCGGACGCGTGGCGACCGGTGGCGGCGGGGCCGGCTGCGCCTCGACGAGATAGGCCTGCAGATCCTTGACCGTTTCCTCGAAGCTCTCGAGGCGCCGGTTCGCTGCGACGGCGACCGGCTGCGGCACGACACCCGCATCGAGCAGCCCACGCACCAGATCGCGCTGATGATCGGTGAACGCCGGATCCTGCAGCGCCTCGTCGAGCGCGCAGATCAGCGCGGCCAGCCAGCCCGAGGACGGCGAGCGCAGGGCCAGCAGCAGCTCATGGTTCGAGGCTTTCATCGGCATCCCCCGTTGATCACTGCGACAATCGATGCAGATTTGATGCCAGCTTCGCGCGAGTCCGCGACCGCACGCGTTATCGGTTAGGCTCTGCGGTTTTTGCACCGGGGGTGATTCCATGCGGATGCGTGCCTGGATTGCGGCCGCGCTTGCCGTCCTCGTTGCCGGTTGTGCGGTCTCGCCGCAAGCGCCGGCGACGCGCGGCTACGATCTCGTGATCCGCGGCGGGACCGTGTACGACGGCTCGGGCGGCGAGCCGTCGCAGGCCGATGTCGGCATTCGCGGCGACCGCGTCGTCGCGATCGGCGATCTTTCCGGCGCGCGCGCGAAGCGCAGCATCGATGCGAAAGGCATGGCCGTCGCGCCCGGCTTCGTCAACGTGCTGTCGTGGGCGCCCGATTCGCTGATCGCCGACGGCCGTGGCGTGTCGGACATCGTGCAGGGCGTGACGCTCGAAATCTTCGGCGAGGGCTGGTCCTACGGTCCGCTCAGCGAAGCGATGAAGGAGGAAGCGCGCGAGCAGCAGGCAGACATCAGGTACGACATCGACTGGACGACGCTCGGCGAGTTCATGCGCTCTCTCGAGAAGCACGGCATCGCGCCGAACGTCGCGAGCTTCGTCGGCGCAAGCACCCTGCGCCAGTACGTGATCGGCAACGCGAACCGTCCCGCGACGCCCGACGAGCTCGAACGCATGCAAGCGCTCGCGCGCGAGGCGATGGAGGAGGGCGCGCTCGGCGTTGGCTCCGCGCTGATCTACTTCCCCGGCAATTTTGCCGACACGGCCGAGCTGACCGCGCTCGCCAGGGCGGTCGCGCCTTACGGCGGAGCGTACATATCGCACCTCCGCAGCGAGGGTGATCGCCTGCTCGAAGGCATCGACGAGCTGATCGGGATCGCGAAGGCGGCCGGCGTTCACGGCGAGATCTATCACCTCAAGGCCGCCGGCCGCGACAACTGGCCGAAAATGCAGGAAGCGATCGCGCGCATCGACGCGGCGCGCGCGCAAGGCCTCCCGGTCAGCGCGAACATGTACACCTACACGGCTGGCGCGACCGGCCTCAACGCGTGCATGCCGCCTTCGGTGCAGGAAGGCGGGCTCGAGGCCTGGATTGAGCGGCTCAAGGATCCGCACACGCGCGCGACGCTGATCGAGGCGATGCGCGCGCCCGGCAAGGACTGGGAGAATCTCTGCTACGCCGCCGGCGATCCGTCGAACATTCTCCTGATCGGATTCAGGAACGAGAAGCTGAAGGCGATGACGGGCAAGACGCTGGCCGACGTCGCGCGGCTGCGCGGCACTTCGCCCGAGGAAACCGCGATCGATCTCGTCATCGAGGATCACGCCCGCGTCGACACGGCGTTCTTCCTGATGAGCGAGGAGAACGTCAAGCTCGGCCTATCACAGCCCTGGGTCTCGCTCGGCTCGGATGAGGGCGCGTATGTGCCGGAAGGCGTGTTCCTGAAATGGCAGCCGCACCCGCGCGCCTACGGGAATTTCGCGCGCTTCCTCGGCCATTACGTGCGCGACGGTCACGTCGACACGCTGGCGAACGCGGTGCGCCGGCTGTCCGGGCTGCCGGCGGACAACTTCAAGCTGCGTGATCGCGGCTACCTGAAAACCGGCTACTACGCCGACGTCGTCGTGTTCGATCCCGCGACGATCGCCGACCACGCGACCTACGACGATCCGCGCGAGTTCGCCACCGGCGTCAGCACGGTGATCGTCAACGGCACGGAGATCGTGCGCGACGGACAGCCGACTGGCGCCAGGCCAGGCCGCTTCGTGACCGGACCGGGCTTCGCATCGCGCCATTGAACGGGCGTCGCCGATGAGCGCACCGCGCGACAACGACGTGCTGATTCTCGGCGGCGGCGTGATCGGGCTTTCCTGCGCGTATTACCTGCTCCAGGCCGGCCGCGCGGTGATCGTCCTGGAGCAGGGCACGGCCGGCTGCGGCAGCTCGCACGGCAACTGCGGCACGCTGACGCCGAGCCATGCGACGCCACTCGCCATGCCCGGCATGATCGGCGTCGCGCTGCGTGCGCTCGCGACGCCGGATGCGCCGCTGCGCATCGCGCCGCGACGCGACCTCGCACTCTGGCGCTGGCTGTTCGGTTTCGCGCGGCGCTGCAACTGGCACGATTTCCGCGCGGCGACCCTGGCCAAGGCGCCGTTGCTGCGGCATTCGCGGCGGCTGATCGAGGAGCTGGTGCGGCGGGAGTCGCTCAACTGCGAGTTCGAAACGAGCGGAACGCTGTACGTGTTTCGCGACGCCGCAGAATTCGAACATTCGAGCTGGCTGCCGCGCGCGCTCGGCGAGGCCGGCCTGCCGATCGAGACGCTCGACGGCGCGCGCGCCGAGGCGCTGGAGCCTGCGCTGAAGCCCGGCGTCGTCGGCGCATATTTCAATCCCGAGGATGCGCATCTCAGGCCGGACCGCTACGTCGCCGAGCTGGCACGACTGGTGCGCGCGAAAGGTGGGATGATCGAGGAGGACACGCATGTGCACGCGATCGTGCGCGAGCGTTCGCGCATCGTGCGCGTCGCCACCGGCCGCGGCGACTTTGCAGGGCGCGAGATCGTGCTCGCGCTCGGCGCGTGGACGCCCGATCTCGCCCGCCAGCTCGGCCTTCGCGTGCCGATCCAGCCCGGCAAGGGCTATTCGATCACGTACGCACGCCCAGAGATCTGCCCGCGCATCCCCCTGGTGCTGAAGGAGCGCAGCGTCTGCGTGACGGCGTGGAGCTCCGGCTACCGCCTCGGCAGCACGATGGAGTTCGCGGGCTACGACACCTCGCTGAACCGCACGCGGCTCGACGCGCTCCGGCGCGGCGCTGCGGAATACCTTCGCGAGCCCGAAGGACCGCGGATCGTCGAGGAGTGGTACGGCTGGCGCCCGATGACCCCTGACGATCTGCCCATGCTCGGCCGCGCGCCGGGCGTGGAGAATCTGGTGCTGGCGACGGGACACGGCATGCTCGGTGTCAGCATGTCCGCGGTCACCGGCCTTCTGGTCAGCGAAGTCGTTTCCGGGAAGCCGCCGTCGCTCGATCTCGCGCCGTACAGCGTCACACGCTTTGCCTGACTGTCCAGCCTGTGGGGGAATTCATGCGCTACCGCTTTCTCGTCCTCGGTTATCTGCTCGCCTTGGGAAGCTCCGTCGCGCTCGCCGCCGGAAATGAGGGCAGGGCCCCGGCCGATCCGGTGCAGTTCCAGTGGGGAGCGAAAATTCCGATGCGCGACGGCGTCAAGCTCAACGCGACTGTCTACCGTCCGCTGGATCAGAAGGAGCCGCTGCCGTGCGTGTTCACGCTGACGCCGTACATCTCGCAGAGCTATCACGATCGCGGCATGTACTTCGCGGGCCATGGCTACGTGTTCCTCACCGTCGACGTGCGCGGCCGCGGCAACTCCGAAGGCGAATTCACGCCACTGCTGCAGGAGGCGAAGGACGGCCACGATGTCGTCGAGTGGCTGGCCGCGCAGCCGTATTGCAATGGCAAGGTGACGATGTGGGGCGGCTCGTACGCGGGCTACGACCAGTGGGCGACGGCCAAGGAATTTCCGCCGCACCTCGCCACGATCGTGCCGGTCGCCTCGCCCAAGCCCGGCGTCGACTATCCGATGCGCAACAACATCTTCTATCCGTACGATATGCAGTGGCTGACCTACGTCAGCGGCAAGGCCGGGCAGGACAAGATCTTCGGCGACGGCAGCTTCTGGAGCGCGCACTTCAAGCGGCTCTACGAGGCGCACGCGCCGTTCGCCGAGCTCGACAAGTACATCGGCAACCCGTCGCCGATCTTCCACACCTGGCTCGCACACCCTGCGCAGGACGACTACTGGGACAGCTACAGCCCGACGAAGGAGCAGTACGCCAGGCTCGATCTGCCGATCCTGACCATCACCGGCCATTACGACGGCGATCAACCCGGCGCGCTCGCGTTCTATCGCGAGTACATGCGCTACGCGTCCGCGGCGGGCACGGACCGGCATTACCTCATCATCGGCCCCTGGGATCATCCGGGCACGCGCACGCCGCAGGTCGAGGTCGCCGGGCTCAAGTTCGGCGAGGCCTCGCTGATCGACATGAACGCGCTGCACAAGGCCTGGTACGACTGGACGATGAAGGACGGGCCGAAGCCGGAGTTTCTCAAGGACAAAGTGGCGTTCTACGTGGTCGGCGAGGAAGCGTGGCGGTACGCGCCGACGCTCGATGCCGTGACCGCGAAGAGCGAAGCCTGGTATCTCGATTCCGTCGCCAGCCGAGCCAACGACGTGTTCGCGTCCGGCAGTCTCGATCCGTCCAGGCCCGGCAGCGGCAAGCCGGATCGCTACGTCTACGATCCCCTCGACACCTCGCCGGCGACATGGGAGACGGTCGAAGTTCCGAACGGGTTCACCGACCAGCGATGGCTCTTCAATTCCGTCGGCAAGGTGCTAGTCTATCACACGGCGCCGCTCGCGAAGGACATCGATGTCGCCGGCTTCTTCAAGCTCTCGGCCTGGATATCGATCGACCAGCCGGACACCGACTTCGCCGTCGGCGTCTACGAGATCAAGCCCGACGGCACCAGCATCGCGCTCACCGACGACATGATGCGCGCACGCTACCGCAAGAGCCTGCGTGAGGCCGAGCTCGTCAAGCCCGGCGCCGTAGAGCGCTATGACTTCGACCACTTCAGCTTCACCGCGCGCCGCATCGCCAAAGGCAGCCGGCTGCGCCTCGTGCTCGCGCCGCTCAACTCGATGTACAGCCAGAAGAACTACAACAGCGGCGGAGTGGTCGCGAACGAATCCGGCAAGGACGCGCGCACGGTGACGGTGACGCTTTATCACGACGCCTCGCACCCGAGCGCGCTCTACGTGCCGATTGCGGCGGCTTCGTCGGCAACGCGCAGGAAATAGGAGGCTGTCCGCGCCGGAATGACGTCGTTGCTTGCTGGAGATTCGCGAGCGAGAACCTCGTGTCGCGGCCGCGAGCGCTCCGGAGCTTCGTTACTCACGTATGCCGAACGGCACCGTGAGATTCCCGCCCAGGCGACGGTTCTTCATCGGCCGCAGCGACGCGGCTTTCTCGGCGATCGCGCCGCTGCAGCCGACCGTCCAGCAGTAAGGCTCCAGCCACGCCAGCTTCGAGTCCTGATTGTCGAAGCCTTCGAGATCCTGCTCCTTGCCGGTCTTCGCCTCGAACACGCGCGGATCGGCGACGCCGGTCAGCGTGCGCTCGACGGCCCGTTTCAGCGCGCCGTCGCCCTCGGCCGCAAGATCGACACCGTTTGCCTTGCCGAACGCCGCCATCATCGCGACGGGCGTGATCGCATAGTTGTTGTAGCCGAGCGCTCGCGTCTCGCGCGCGAGCTCGTTCGGCAGATAGCCTTCCGCATCCACCTGGCGCGCGAAGATGCCGTACATGCGCGTCGACCAGTCGAAGAGATCGCGCCGGTTCGTCACGACGCTGGTCGCCATGACGCTCCACGCCGCCCAGTAATAGTGGTTGTTGATCTTCTCGACCGGGTCGGTCTCGGGCCATTCGGCGACGACGCGGTCCGCGACCTTGCCGAGCCAGTCCTGGATCGTCTGCGCCTGAGCGGGATACTGCGCCAGCGGCTTCGACGCCGAGAACTCGAGTTTGAGATATGTACTGCTCAGGGTACCCAGCGTCCACTTGCGCAGCGAGCGCCCGGTGTGGTTCGCCGCATCGCCGAGCAGCGCGTTCGCGGTCGCCCAGCCGGCATACCAGTCGACCGCGCACTTCAGCGCGACGGGATTGCCGGCGCTCATGTACTTGTCGATGCTCTTGACGACGCCTTTTTCCATGTCGGTCATCGGCTGCGTCATCGACTTGTAGCGTGCGTTTGCCGCCTCATTGACCACATTGCGCGCCTTGCCCGAGCCTTCATACTTGCTGGGAAATTCGAGCTTGCCGCTGAACGGCGACGGCATCGCGGGACATTCGAACCTGCTTTTCTTGTAGTTCACCGGCCGCATGTAGCCCGATGGCGGCACCAGCGCCTCCGCGGCGGCGCAGGCCAGCGGCGACAGCAGGATGACTGCCGTCAGGAACCGGAGTGCGAGTTGGGACTTGGTCGGGAGCGTCATGATTCACCTCGATGCCGGCGCGCCGTCCGTTTCAGCGCTGCGCCGCGACGCTGGAGCCGCTCCCGCGCGAACAGAGCTGCGCGGTGACGGTCATCGGCTTTGCGGCAGCGCCGTTGCCCGCCGGCTTCACGTCGTCGATGGTCACGTGCGCCGCTGCGGCGGGGCCGTTGCCGGACGCCCCGCGCGAGGTCGCATAGGCATAGTTGACGTCGCCGCTGTAGGTCGCGACCAGCGCGGCGGGCGAGGGCGCGGGCCCGGCAAGGTTGCAGCTCGTCGCCGGCAGCGTGAACGAGCACGAGGACTCGCCGTTGCTGATCGACACGCTGCCCGTCGGCGTCGCCGTCGCGGGCGGAACCGGCGTCACGGTCGCGGACACGGTGTAGAGCGGATCGATTTCCAGCGTCGCGCCCATCAAGGTCGCCGCGGCGTAGTCCGGCCGGTCGGTGCGCAGTTCCGCAACGAAGCGTCCGCCGTTGTCCACGTACTGGTTGAAGTGCAGCTTCAGCGATTCGCGCAGGCCGTTGAAGTACCAGAGCTCGGCGTGCATGTCCTTGACAGTCGGATCGCTGAACTGGAAATCGAGCTGCGCGCTGCGCCCGACCAGCGGCAGGATCCGGCCGCCGCCATTGAACAGCAGCTCGTTGCTGCCGGCGTGCACGGTGATCGTGTTCGACAGCAGCGCCGGCTTGTCCTTGCAGCCGTCGTCGACCAGCGGCACGGCCTGGCGGAAGATCTTGAACGGATTCTTGTCCGGGCCCGGATAGTTCTGGTACGGCATTTCCCAGATCAGGATCCTGGGCGGATGCTCCTGGAATTCCTTGCTCATGAGGTAATGGATCAGCGAGCCCTCGAACGCGCCGCCGCTCAGCGCGACATTGACGATGTCGGCGCCGAGGTACTGCTGGAGATAGCCGCCGAAGTTGTAGCCGCCCTTGGAGTCGCTGTTGCTGGTGCCGACGAGCGTGATCTGGGGCTGCGCGGCTTCGCCGAGCAGACCACCGCCGGCATCGCCGCTGCCGGCCGCTTCGGTGGCGTACATCGGCACGTACTGCAGCGAGTAGCCGCCGCCGCAGAGCTGCTCGGCGATCTTCTGCAGAGTGCCGGGCTTGGCCAGCACGCCGACCTTGTGCGTCTCGAACTGGTGACGCGGGATCGATGCGAAAGCCGGCAGCTTCTGCACGGTCTCGGCCACGACCTTCGCGCTCTGCTCGGCGCCGGCCGGCGTCCAGTGATGATCGCGTCTGAAGAAATATTCGTAGCCCTTGTTTTCGTCCACCAGCGTGTCGAGCGGAGCGACGACGACGCCGGCGCCGGTGCGCAGCCGCTCGAGCGCGGCTGCGTAGTTGCGCCGTGCGGCATCGAAGTCGTAGGCGCGGCGCTGCTCGGGCTCGAGCTTGTCCACATCCATCAGACCGCGCGGCGGCTGATAGACGAGCACCAGCTCGGTGCCGCGCCGGCGGAGCGCATCGGCAAGGCGCCTGAGCCCGCGCAGGCTCTGATCGGTGATATCGAATGTCGTCGCGAGATCCATCCCCGTACGGAACAGCCAGCCGTCACGCCCGTCGACCAGCACGCGGAAATCGCTGAGGTACTGAGAGCCCGCGTACGCCGAGGACTCGGCCGCGCGCGGGCAGAGCGCGCAGCAGCGCTCGATCGCATACTTCGGCGCGGCCGGCGTGGCGGCCTTCGCCGACGCCGGCTTCGCTGCGTTCGCAGCCGGTGCCGCAGCCGACATCAATGGAGCGCCGGTCACGGCAATGCAGGCGGCGACGATCAGGCACCGCATCCGCCTCAATTCACCGACCAGATCAGCACAGGCTGGCTCGCGCTGCCGGTCACGAACAGGCTGAAGGTCTTGCCGCGCTCGAGCGTCACCGGCTTGGCGTCGGCCAGCTTGGTCGAGCCGTTGTAGACCGCGAGGCTGGCCTTGACCGGGTTGACCTCGCGATGGCCGCTCGCGTTCGCCGCGACGTTCTCGACGACGGCCTGGCTGCCGTCGGCGGTCTTCAGGCTGAGCGTGGTGCCGTCGACGAGATTGAACATCGAGACCAGCGCCTTGAGCTGGCTGTTGAAGCAGTCCTGCTCGAAGAGGTGCACGCCGCTCTGCTCGAGCGCGGCGGTGTAGCACTTTGATCCTTGCAGCGGCAGGTTCGAAGACGCGCTGCCGATCTTCGCGGGATACGTGCCGGGCGCGAGGAAGATGTACGGGCTTGCTTCAAGGGCTGCGGTGTCGCCGATGTTCTTGTCGCCGATCTGCGCGCTGATCTTCGGTTGCGTCGTGCCGTTGAAGACGCGTACGAAGGCCGAGCCCGGCGGCGCGGCGGGCGGGTAGAGCCCGGCCGTAGCCGAGACGGCGATTCCGGCGAGAACGAATGCCAGAAGCGCGCAGATCAGGAAGCGCGTGCGAGAAGTGCGTTGGTGGATGAACGATCTCATGATGGCTTCTCCTTGGGTGGGACGAACTAGGGGTTCGAATGGCCCTCCTGCTCGGTACGGCCGGCCTGCGCGAGGAAGACGTCGGCGGGAAGGTGATAGGCGTCGAGGTTCTGGTGGACCAGCAGATAGCGCTCCGGCACTTCCCAGATCACGAGCCGCGGCGGAGACGCGTGCAGATCGTCGCCTTCGAGATAGCCGAACATCGGCTCGAAGGGCCCGACGCCGTCCCTCGCGTAGTTCATGACGTCGGCGTGCAGCGCCTGTTTCAGCGCGCCGGCGAAATTCCATTGCAGCTCGGCGCTGTAGCTGGTGCCGACCAGCGCGGCCGGAGCGGCGACTGCTTCACCGAAGAGACCGGCTCCGGTATCCGACACCGCTTCCGTGCGCACCTGCTCGACTCGATCCGGCGGCGGCAGCAGGAACGCGAAATACGGATCGAGCGGCAGAAAGTTGAAGAGGTCGCCGCGGTGTTCGCGCTCGCCTTCGGCCAGCGTGCGGAAGCGCGCGTGCGCATCGACTCGGAACGCCCGCGCCGCATCCGCGATGGCGTCGGCGGCGAGTCCGGCACCGTATGGCGTCCAGTGCGTGTCGGTGCGAAGATACGTCGGCTCGTTCGACTTGCCGGCCGCGAGCGGCGTCAGCAGATCCACGCTCGCGATGCCGTCGGCCTGGAGCGCCGCCTGGACGTGCGCATACAGGTCGCGGTGCAGCGGCGGCGGGCGCCGCCGGCCGAGATGCTCGGGATACACGCGCGCCTTGGCTGGAACGACGGCGACGAGCAGCGCGATGTTGCGGCGGGCCAGCTCCTTGTGTACCCACTCGACCAGCGCGAGATTCCGCTCGAGCTCGCGCTGCGCGCCGTCCGCTATCCTGAATTCCTCGTCGGTGTAGAGCCAGCCGTCTGTGCCGAGCACCACCCCAGGCCGACCTTCCTTGAACAAGGTGTAGTCGAGGGCGGCCCACAGGGAGACGCCGAGCCTGCGCACCGGGAACACGGCGTCGTAGTGGGACTCGAACGCGTGAGCGAGCCTGCCGTGCAGCACGTCGTCGTCATTGCCTGGCCGGAAACCCCACGCGCGCATCAGGGCCGCTCCGCTGAGGATCAGCACCAGCAGGGCGAAAAGGAATGCATTGACGGTCTTCGTACGTTGCACGGCGGCCTAGAACTGGAAGTAGAGAAAAGGCGAATAGCTCTGCGCCGAGAGCTTGAAGATTGCCAGCAGGAACAGCGGCCAGACGGCGAGCTGCGCCGCGACATGACCGTGCGCAAATATCGGCGGCCGTGGAGCAGGGCGCAGACTCGTCGCGCCCGTGAAGGCGGAGACGGCAATGGCGAGGGCGAGCGTCGCGACTTCGATCGAGGTGATCGCGCTCGCATAGACATCCGACAATCCGACCCCATCGAAGCGGAGCATCGCCGCGTACATGGCCACCGCCGCGCCGACGTTCTCGGAGCGGAACATCACCCACCCGAGCACGACGACGAGAAACGTGAGCAGCCAGCGGTGCAGGCGGAAGCGCGCCGGACCTTCCTTGCCCGTGACTTTCACGCCGAGCGCGCGCTCGATGCAGAGCACGAGCCCGTGCCAGGCACCCCACAGCGCGAACGTCCAGTTGGCGCCGTGCCAGAGCCCGCCTAGCAGCATCGTCAGGAAGAGGTTGCGGTACGTGTTCAGCGTGCCGTGGCGATTGCCGCCCAGCGAGATGTAGAGATAGTCGCGCAGCCAGCTCGACAGGCTCATGTGCCAGCGCCGCCAGAACTCGGTGATGCTCTGGCTGATGTAGGGCTGGTTGAAGTTCTCGACGAAGCGGAAGCCCATCATGAGGCCGAGGCCGATCGCCATGTCGCTGTAGCCCGAGAAGTCGAAATAGAGCTGTGCCGTGTAGGCGATCGCGCCGAGCCACGCGTCGGCCGTGGTCGGATGCGAAAGCCCGAAGGCGCTCGACACGAGGGGCGCGATCGAGTCCGCGATGAATACCTTCTTGATGAAGCCCTGCATGAAGCGCAACGAGCCTTCGCCGAATTTTTCCCAGCTGTGCTCGCGATGCTCGAACTGGCCGGCGAGGTCCTTGTAGCGGAACACCGGGCCGGCGATGAGGTGCGGGAACAGCGCGATGAACGTCGCGAAATCGACCGGATGGCGCGTCGCCGCGGTATCGCCACGGTAGACGTCCGCGATGTAACTGATCGATTCGAAGATGTAGAACGAGATGCCGATCGGCAGGATCACGTGCGTCCATGCCACCGGCTCCTGGCCGAGCGTGCCGAGGATCGCATTGAGGCTGTCGACGCCGAAGTTCGCGTATTTGAAATAGCCGAGCGTGAGGAGATTCATCGTCACGCCGAGCGCCAGCCAGCGCCGCGAGCGCGTGGTGCGCACGCCGTTGCGCGCAATCGCCATGCCGACCAGATAGTTCCAGACAGTGACCGCCGCGAACAGAAACAGAAAATCGATGCGCCACCACGCGTAGAACGCGTAGCTGCCGATCAGCACGATCCAGTTGCGCAGCCGCGCCCGGTTCGGCGTCGCGTAGTACACCGCCAGAAACAGCGGCAGGAACAGAAACAGGAAGACGTTCGACGAGAAGACCATGCCGTCCTCGCTCAGCCGCGCGCGTCCGGGGGTTCGCCGCCGGCCGGCCGGATCACCACGGGCAACTTGCGCCGCACCAGAATGTCGAGCACCTGCTCCTGGTATCGCCCGAGCACGCCGGTGAAGCGGATGCCGAGGTCGCGCGCGGGCCGGCGCAGGTCGACGTCGTAAAGCTCGAGGCTGAGCGGCTGGTCGATCGTCACTGGGCCGGAGCCGTTGGAAACGAGCTGGCCGCCGACCACCGTCATCGAGATCGTCTGGTCGAACGGATCGAGGCGGAGATTGCGGCCGGTCTCGCTGAGATTCTTGATGTGCCCGTAGATGCCGGCGAGGCCGTTGCCGATGGCTAAGTTGCCGCGCAGGTCCGCGTCGATGCTGTTGCGCACGCGGATGCCATGCCGGTAGTTGGCCACGACGAGGTTCTGCCAGAGGGTCGTGCTCGGGCTCTCGTAGATCGTGATGCCGTCGGCATGATTGCGGTAGACCTGGTTGTGCGCGACGACGTTGTTGACGCTGCTGCGGTCGACGACGATGCCGGAAAGGCCGTTCTCGAACGACTTGTTCTCGAAGATCCAGCTGTCGTTGACCTCGCGTGAGACGATGATGCCGTGCTTCTCCTTGGTGCCTGAGGTCGTGTTCCTCGCGATGATCAGGCGCAGCGAGCGGTCGTGCGGATCGATGCCGTATTTGATGTTGTCGTGGTAGTTGTTGCCGACGATGACGATGTCGTCGGCCTCGTAGCAGTAGAAGCCGTACCAGTTGTCGAAGAATTCGGAGTCGAGGATCCAGCCGGTCGGCCGCGGGCGCTTGAAGATCGGCGCGAGCTTCGGACTGAACTGCGAGATCGAGACGCCATAGGCCTTGGTCGCGGCATAGCCGAGGTGCGCCACGACACTGCCGACGATGTAGGTCTGCGATGCTGCCCACGAGATCAGGAACGGGCGGAACTTGTGCTCGTCCTCGAACACTGCCGGGGCGTTCCTGGTTTCGTTCCACGCTTCCAGCCGGCTGCCGGTGAGGAACAGCATGCCTTCGTTGACGAGGAATGCGCCGCGGTCCAGCGACAGCCTGAAATCCTTGACATCCTCGCCGATGTGGAGCGTCGCGCCCGGCTTGACGTCGATCGGCAGGCGCGCGACGAAGACGCCCTTGGACGTTTCCGCGAAGTATTGCTTCGGCAAGGCACGCGCGAGGTCGTGCGGCGTCACGTAGCCGCCGGTGACGTAGATGATCTTCGGCAGCGAATTCTGGCGCATCGCCCATTCACGCAGCTGCTCATTGCGTCCCTTGAAGCTGTTGAAGCTCATCTCCGTGAGCATGCTGCCGACGCTGACGTGGCCGGCCGGTGCGCGTCTGATCTTCGCTTTCGCGGCTTCCGCGGTGTACGGTGACAGATCGGGCAGCTTCGGCGCCGCGCCTTCGAGCCGCGCAAGATCCTTGCCCGAGCCGGCCAGCACGATGTAGTTCTGCCCCTCGCGTTCCGGCAACAGCAGCTCTTCCGGAGGAGGCGCGTTCGGATCCTCCTCGTCGGAGCCGTCGGTCTGATCCATCGCATCCGGATCGGCGGCGTCGTAATCGTTGGATGCGGACTCCGGCGGAGTCGCATGCGACGATTTTTGCGCCGCGTGCGTGATCGGCGCCGCCGCTGCCGGCATCGCCGGCAACAGAGCGAGCAGGGCGGCGATAGCGAGCGGCCTCAGTACCACAAGGTCAGCTCCAGGGTGACGCGGTACTCCGGGTCGCCTTGCGCGTAGGCCGAGCCGGGGTCGAACACCGAGCCGCGCAGGCGCAGCGAGCTCTGGTGCTCATCCGCAAGCAGCCAGTTCCGCTGCTCCGTCCGTCCGCCGAAATAGCGCGTGAGCACGAAGTCGTAGCCGTCGCCGAGATCGCGGCTGATCGTGTTCGGCTCCACGAGCAGGTTGTCCACCGTCACCGGCGCATCGCCGTGCACGCGGTTGTAGCGGCTCCAGATCAGGCTGGTGTCCCAGTTCTGGCCGAAGTTGAGCGACGCGTACGCGCTGCCGACACGCAGGTTGCCGAGCTCGGCGCGGTACGCGTCGGTGAAGCGGTTGATCAGCGCGCGCGTGCCGGTGAACGTCGAATAGTTGCTCTGCAATCCCGTCTGCGCGAACTGATCCGATAGGTCGCCCGCGTGGCCGCCGCTCGAATACCTATACGACGCCCCGAGCTGCAGTGGAAACTTCTCGATCGGCAACCGGTAGCGCAGGCCGACATCCGCCGCCCACGCGTGCAGGTTGTCCGAGTCGCGGCCGGTCACGGTCTGCGAAAGCGGATCGACCAGCGCGGTCCGCTGGCTGCCGAGCAACCAGGTCATCGACGCGTCGTAGACGAGCGCGGGTGCATCGAGGCCATCGTAGTAATGGTTGTCGAGGAAGAAGCCGGCCCAGGTCAGGTGCCCGTTCTGCAGCTTGGTGCGGCTATTCACGATCTCGCCGATGCCGGGCCCGCCGCCGTCGTCGTCAGCGTGCACGAAGCGCACGCCGATGCGCTGCTGCGGATGCCACTCGCCGCTCAGCGCGCCGAACGTGTAGATGCGGTTTTTCTGGTCGGGCGGCAGCTTGACGTCGTCGGTGCGATAGGTGCCGAACTCCTTGCCGACGCCGATCTCAGCCTGCAGCAGCGTGGTGTTGAAGATCCAGCGCAGCGAGTCGATGTCCTGGTCCCAGTACAGCGCGTCGTCCTGGCGGATGCGCTGGCGGCCGAAGCGGATCGACTCGTCGGGATAGCTCGTCAGTCCGCCGTAGTCGATCCACGCTTCCTTGAGGCCGAGGAAGGTCTCGTTGGTCGCGCTCGCGTTGTTGTTGTCGTTGCCGTTCGACAGCACGGTGCCGGTGGGTGCGAACAGTCGGACGCGCACGAATGCGGACCACTGCGGCGAAAACTGGAAATGCGCCCACGGCGTGGTGTCGAGGAACGCCTCCGTGGAATCGTCGAGGCCGAGCAGTCCAAGGTCGCGGCCGCGATCGCCCTCGCCGGTCACGTTGATCTTCCACGCATAGTCGGTCTCGACCGCGGATGCGTTCGGAACGATGACGAGCGGCATGCACAGGCCCAGTGCGATCGAACCCAGCCATTTCGGAAAACGCGTGTTCCTGTTCACGGGTGTCCTCCGCTTGTGTCCGCCTGGGCGAGCCCGGGCATTCGGTTCGATGAGGAGCGCGCGGCGAGCTCCTGCTGGAGAAGCTCGCCGGCCGCAGCGCGCTCCTTTGCGTCGAGCGTTTCGCGCAGCCGGTCGCGCAGCATCCGCGTCGTGCCGGCGCCGCCGCGCGCGCCGAGCTCGGCAAAAACGTACGCATAGACGCGATTCGTGCAGGCGCCTTTGCCCGATGCGTAGAGCCGCGCGAGCGCGCCATCGGCGGGCATGTAGCCCTGACGCGCCGCGATGAGCAGCTGCGCCTGCGCCTTCACGGGGTCCACTTCGTCGAGGTAGCCGTACTGATAAAGCCGGCCGAGCAGGTAATGCGCCTCAACGGCCGTGGGCGGTGACTTCGCTGCTTCCTCGAGGTAACGGAGCGCGGCTTGCGGATCGCGCGTGCCGCGCTGGCCATGGAGGTGCAGCTGGCCGAGGAACAGCGTCGCGTCGGCGACACCCTGCTTGCGTCCCTCCTCGAGCGCCGCTTCGACGTCGAAGTGGGGCGCGAGATACGGATACCGTACGACGACGCCCGCGGCCTGGACGCGCGCTTCCGCCGGGCCGGACGCGAGCTTCGCGACGATGCGGTTGGCGAGTTCGGCGTTCGCGCCGGGCGACGCGGAGGAGGGCGACGACACAGCAGCTTGCGCCGCAGGAGCCGCCTGCGTTCCCGACGCCGCAGGCACATTCGCTTCCGCAGACGCTGCTGACATCGGTGCCGCTGCTGCCGCCGGTGCCTGCGCCACGGGTGCGGCGGCAGTCGTCGTAGCGAGACCGACCGGCGCCTCGGCGCAGCTGCGCATCGCACTCGCGGCACCGGAGGCGCTACCGATGTTCGAAGCCGGCGCAAGCTCGCTGGCGTCGACCTCGGGCACGTCGGATACGGCGACCGGTGCCGCGTTCGGCTCGTCGTCTTTCGGTGTCGCGACGAGCGCACGCGCGATGCCCGCAAGGACGGTGAAAGGCACGCGGTCCTGGCCGAACTGTGACAGCGCTGCGGCGACCAGCTGTTCCATCGCCGTGCCGTCGCCCCTCGCGCGCGCGTCACGCACGAGCTCGACGTGGCATTCGGGCACGAGATCGAGCGACTTGTGGCAGAGCGCGCGCATGCGCTCGGCGTGGCCTTCGACTTCCTGCGTGCTGCGATACCAGCGGATCACCGCCACGGTCGCCTGCGGCTGCCCGAGCTTCTCCGCAGTGGCGACCAGGGTCTCGACCCGGTGCTGCCGGTCGTATTGCGGATGAATCGCGTAGAGCTCGATCAGCCGGCCAGCGCATCGACGTCCTCTCGCTCGTCCCAGCCGTGCGCGAAGATCTGCTCGGCTTCTGCCAGCGATTTCGCGCTGCCTTCGCGCACCAGCGCGCGCGCGAGCGGTACTTCGGCGAGCGGTGTGTCCGGCTGCGCGGCGCGCAGCCAGTGGATCGCTTTCGCGTCCGCGTCGGCGCTCTGCATGTGCGTGTACAGGCGACCGAGGGCGAGCTGCGCTTCGACGTAGCCGAGCTCGGCGAGCGGCAGCAGGTCGCGCTCGGCGTCTTCGAGGCGGCCGGCGGCCGCCTCCGCCTTGCCGCGCGCGAGATCGGGCAGGCCCTCGGCGCCTTCGATGATCGCGCCTTGCCCCTCCTTGTCGACGCGCTGCTGCGCTCGCGACGGCGAAGCCGGCGCGACGCCGAGCGCGAGCGCAGTCAGCGCGACGAGGGGCAGGGCACGAAGCGGGGGCATGGCGTCAGAGCTTCGCGACGAGCGAGCGCACGCGCTCGACGCTCATGTGGAAGAGATTGGCGATGCCGCTGCGCGGATCGCCGACACTGACGTCGACGGGCCGCTCGATCAGCGCGGGATCGATCGGCTGATTCGGCTCGATTTCCGCGACGACGTCGCTCACCGGACCCGGCGTGTTGAGCCCGCGCAGGTCGGTGGCGGCGCCAAGATCGGTGGTGCTGGCCGGTCCCGGCAGCATGCGCAGCCGGCGCACCGTGCCGTAGCGGTCGGCTGGCTCGCCGCTGATGTGGAAGGCGACGCCGCTGCCGACGGCGAGATCCTCGATACTGTCGAAATGGAAGCGTGCCAGCACGTAAGGCTTGGCGTCGTCCGGCAGCAGCTCCATCAGCGGCTGGTTGCGATTGACGAACTGCGAATCGAGCGCGTACTGATCGTGCACCGTGCAGTCGCACGGGCTCGACAGCGTGCCCTTCAGCGTTTCGCCCATCAGCAGCGAGATCTGCTGCGGCGTCAGGTGCAGTACACCGGGATCGTTCTGCACCACGTCGAGCATCGCGGCCTGAAACGTGCCGAGCGGCTGTCCCTTCTTCACCTTGCCATCCGGCGGAATCAGGCTGAAGTACGTGCCATCGCGCGGCATCGTGATCGCGAAGCTCGGCGCGGCGACCTTGGCCGCCGTCGCGTGCGTGACGAACGCGACGCCGTAAACCTTCGATGCGGCATAGATGAACGCCGCCACGCCGGCCGCGAGGATCACGCCGGTCAGCGTCACGGCGCGCGTGCGCTCGGCCGCCTTCAGCTTGCCCATATCCTGCTTGGTGCGCGGCTTGGTGTAGTTGTCGCGCGAGAGTGTGGTCAGCACGTCGCCGACGCTGATCAGCTCGCCGGCGAGGTGGGCGCCGATGAGGTGCCGCAGCATCGCCGCCTTGCGCCGGTCGATGTCCTGGAACTCGCAGCCGACCCGGCGTCCGCTGCGGTCGAGATTGCGCACCTGGAACGTCACCGGCAGTGACAGGCCGATCGGCTCGATGGCGAAATCGAGCGTGCCCTGGTGGATCGAACTGAAGCGGTACAGGTCGTTCTGCGCGTCGAACGAGAATCCGCCGAGCGAAACGTCGAGCACGCGATAGGCGTGCCCGCGCCCGTCGGGACCGACGTGCAGGGTGGCGGGAATGCGCACTCTCGGATGCTGGCGTTGCGCCTCGGCTTCATGCACGACGCTCGCCTGAAGTTCACTGGACATGCAAAAACTCCTTAGAAACTCATCAAGCACAGGACCGCTGCGACGAACATGCTCGTCGCGGAAAAGATCATGGCCAGCGACGACCAGCGGTTGAACGCACGCTGGAACGCGTCGAGATCGCGATCGAGCACGGTCTTCTGGCGCGTCCACGACTGCCGGTCGAGATTGAAGAACACGCTGATCTTGGTCAGCGAGCCGACCACCTGGTTGTAATAGAGCAGCAGCGGAAACATCGGTCCGACGCGATGGCCGGAAGCCATCAGCACCAGCGACATGACCAGGCGCGTGAGTCCTACCCAGAGCAGGAACGCGACGAGATAGACCGCGCTGTACTGGATGCTGGCCGCGATGGCGAGCGCGAGGCCGAGCAGGCCCGTCCACATCAGGATGCGCTGGTCGAACAGCACGTAGTACGTGAACCAGCCGAGTCGGCGCGGCCCGAGCCGGAGCGCGTGGCTGTTCTGCCGCAGCGAGTTGCCGTACCAGCGGAACATGAGCTGGCGGCTCGCGACGAGGAATCTCGGATCGGGCGGATGCTCGACCGTGGACACCGCGGCGTCGGGGACGTAGTACGTGTCCCAGCCAAGCCGCATCAGGCTGTACCAGGTGCTCTTGTCGTCGCCGGTCAGGAACTTGAAGCGGCCGAGCCGCCAGTGGTCGAGCGCGTCGTGCTGGACGTCATGGATGAAGCGCGCGTCGGTGACGATGTCGGCGCGGAACAGCGACATGCGGCCGGTGAGCGTCAGCACGCGCCGCGTCAGCGCCATCGAGCACATGTTGAGATGCCGTTGCGCGAAACGCAGCTTGTGCCATTCGCTCATCGTGTAGCTGCCGCGCACCTTGCAGAACTCGTTGGTGGTGAGCCCGCCGACGCTGGGCATCAGCTTCAGGAACGGCACGGTGCTGGCGATGACGCCGCGTTCCAGCAGCGTGTCGCCGTCGACGACCGCGACGACCGCGTCGGCGTCGGGCATGTCGCGCGAGATCGAGCGAAACCCGAGCGCGAGCCCGTCGCGCTTGCCGGTGCCGGCGATGCGCACGAGCTTCAGGCGCACGCGCTCCGGCGGCGCGCAGCGCTCCCAGATGTCGAGGATCAGGCGCTGGTCGCCCATCTCGACGATCGAGGCGATGATCGTCGCCGGCCAGCCGCAGGCGACGGCCTCCTCGATGACGGCGCGGTAGACCATCGCCGTCGTCGACGCCTCGATGCGAAAGCTCGTGACCAGCAGGTAGACGTGCGATGGCGACCACTTCGCCGCGATACGGTCCGCCGCGCGGCGCGCACGCGGAAAGGCGAAATGCAGGAACAGCATGCTGCGCACGAGGTGCACGCCGCGCAGGCCGTAGCGCCAGATGCCGAGCAGGCCGATCGCGAACACGTAGATCCGCGAGCCCGGCACGAACGCGTCGCGCGGCAGCATCATGACGAATGCGAGCAGCGTACCCACGTAGATCAGCCAGCCGCCGACGTCGGCCAGCACGCTGCGCGTGCGCTCCGAAAGCGAAACGTCCCGGAAGCCGGGCAAGGTCGAGAGCAAGCGAGACATCGCCGTCTCCGGCGTGCTACCAGCAGATACCCTGCATCTCGGCGGTCGAGGTGTGCGGCATGAAACCGACGAGGTCGACCACCTTGCGGCCGTTGCGGCTGCCGTTGAGGACGCGCTCGAAATTCCGGTCGCGCAGCCCGACGACGAGTATGTCGGAGGATTCGACCACCTCGTCGAGGCTCGGCTTCAGGAGCGAGGCGACGTGCGGAATCCTGCTGTTGATGTATTCGCGGTTGGCGCCGTGCACGCGCGCGTATTCGACGTTCTCGTCGAAGATCGCAAGCTCGTAGCCCTTGCCGATCAGCATCTCGGCGAGCTCGACCAGCGGGCTTTCGCGCAGATCGTCGGTCTTCGCCTTGAACGACAGCCCCAGCATGCCTACGCGGCGCTGGCCGAACGAGGCGACCAGCTCGAATGCGCGCTTGACGTGAATCTCGTTGCTGCGCATCAGTGAGGAGATCATCGGATGTTCGGCATGCACCTGGTTCGCGCGGAAGTCGAGCGCGCGGACGTCCTTGGGCAGGCACGAGCCACCGAATGCGTAGCCCGGTCGCAGGTAATAGCTCGACAGGTTCAGCTTGTGATCCTGGCAGATCACCTCCATGACCTGCCGCCCGTCGACGCCGAGACCCTTGGCGATATTGCCGATCTCGTTGGCGAAGGTGATCTTTGTCGCGTGCCAGACGTTGCAGGTGTACTTGACCATCTCGGCGATCTCGACGGGCTTTCGGACGATCGGCGCCGGCAGCTCCGCGTAGATCGACGCAAGCCGGTCACCGGACTCGCTATCCCATTCCCCGATCACGGTCATCGGCGGCGAGTCGTAGTCGGCGATCGCGGTGCCTTCGCGCAGGAACTCGGGATTGACCGCCACGCCGAAGTCGGGGCCGGCACGTTTGCCCGAGACCTGCTCGAGCAGCGGCACGATCACGCTCTTGACGGTGCCGGGCAGCACCGTGCTGCGCACGACGACGGTATGGCGCTCGTCCTTGTCCTTGAGCACGGCGCCGATCTCGCGCACCACGTTCTCGACGAAGTGCAGGTCCAGATCGCCGTTCTTCTTGCTCGGTGTGCCGACACAGATCATCGAAAGATCCGAATCGCGAATCGCGTCGATGGTGTTCGTCGTCGCGCGGATGCGGCCCGCCGCGACGCCGGCGCGCAGCAGCTCGTCGAGGCCGGGCTCGACGATGGGCGACCGGCCTGCATTGATCAGATCGACCTTGACCTCGGAGATGTCGACGCCGATGACGCTGTGGCCGCGATTGGCCAGACAACCGGCGCACACGGCGCCCACGTAGCCCATTCCAAAAATGCTGATGCGCATGATCCTGCTTCCTCGTAAAGGTGTATGTCCCGTTTCCATCTCGGCGACACGCCCCTACGCGTACCGATACTGCCCATTCGGTGATCCGGATCGGAATGTCTTGCGAATGCTGCTTTGGCGGTTCCTCTGTGGAGAGCGCACGTCCGCGCCCGTGGGACTGCAATGGCGACTAGGCGTCGATGAGGCGCAGGACGTCCTGCGTTCTTCGCTCCATCAACGCGCGGTCGCCGCGTGACTCGACGTTGAGCCTCAGCACGGGCTCGGTGTTGGAACCGCGCAGGTTGAAGCGCCAGTCGGCGAATTCCATTGAAAGCCCGTCGACTTTGCTGATGGCGAGCGCGTCGGCGGCGTAGCGCTCCTCGACGTGTGCCAGCGTCGATGCGATGTCCGCCACCGTGCGGTTGATCTCGCCGCTCGCCGGGAACGCGCGCATGCGCTCGCCGACCAGGCGCGACAGCGGCTCGCCGCGTGCGCTGATCAGCGCGGCGACCATCAGCCACGGAATCGTGCCGTTGTCGCAGTAGGCGAAATCGCGGAAGTAATGGTGCGCGCTCATCTCGCCGCCGTAGACGGCGTTCTCGGCGCGCATGCGCTCCTTGATGAACGCATGGCCGGTCTTGGATTCGACGGGCACGCCGCCGGCGCGGCGCACGATGTCGACCGTGTTCCAGACCAGGCGTGGATCGTGAATGATCCTGCTGCCCGGGTGCGACGCCAGCATCGCGTCGGCCAGCAGGCCGACGATGTAATAGCCCTCGACGAACTCGCCGCGCTCGTCGAACAGGAAGCAGCGGTCGAAATCGCCGTCCCAGGCGACGCCGAAATCGGCGCCGCTGGCGATCACTGCAGCGGAAGTCGCCGCGCGATTCTCCGGCAGCAGCGGATTCGGAATGCCGTTCGGAAAAGTCCCGTCAGGCTCATGGTGCACGCGCACGAGCTCGAACGGCAGGTGCGGCGCGAGCGCATCGACGACGAGGCCGGCACTGCCGTTGCCGGGATTGACGACGATCTTGAGCGGCCGCAGCGCATCGACGTCGACATACCCGAGCAGGTGGCGCACGTAGTCGTCGCGGAACGATGTCGGCACCAAGCGTGCAGGGCCGTCGCCGGCGCGCAGCGTGGAGCCTGCCACATCGCTTTCGAGTTCGCGCAGGCCGGTGTCGCCCGAAATCGGCAACGCGCCGCCGCGCACCAGCTTCATGCCGTTGTAATCGCCGGGATTGTGGCTGGCGGTCACCATGATGCCGCCGTCGACGCCGGGCTGGAACGCGGCGAAATAGACTTCCTCGGTGCCGCACAGGCCGAGGTCGAGCACTTCGGCGCCGCCGCGGTTCAATCCCTGCGCCAGCGCATCGAGCAGCGGCTTGCTGGTCCCGCGCACGTCGCGGCCAAGCGCGACGCGCGCGGGACGGAATCGTTCCGCGTAGGCGAAGCCGAGCCGGCACGCAATGTCGGGATTCAGCTCGTCCGGCACGCGGCCGCGCAAGTCATAGGCCTTGAAACAGGCGAGGCGCCGCGCGGGCGCGCTCTCGGTGATGCCATCCATCGTCGTCTTATCCTGTCGAAGCGGTTGCCGTGATGTCTGCGTGCGCAGGCTCGCGTTCTTCCTGCTGCGGATGGGCCGTCTCGATGCGGCCGTAGGCGTCGCTGAAGCGCACGATGTCGTCCTCGCCGAGATAGGCGCCGGACTGCACTTCGATCAGCTCGAGCGGCAGCTTGCCGGCGTTCTCGAGCCGGTGCGTGTTGCCGACCGGAATGAAGGTCGACTGGTTTTCCGTCAGGATGAACGTCCTGTGGGCAATGCTCACGCGTGCGGTGCCCTTGACCACCACCCAGTGCTCGGCGCGGTGGTAGTGCATCTGCAGGCTCAGCTTGTGGCCGGGCTTCACCTGGATGCGCTTGACCTGGAAGCGCTCGCCGAGCGCGATGATTTCGTAGAAGCCCCACGGCCGATAGACGCGGCGGTGGCTTTCGGCTTCGGTGCGCCTGTCACGCTTGAGCATCTGCACGGCCTTGCCGACTTCCTGCGCGCGGCTCTTGGGTGCGACCAGCACGGCGTCGTCGGTTTCGACGACGATGTGATCCTGCACGCCGAGCAGCGCGACGAGGCGCCCGCTCGAATGTGCGAGATTGCCGGCCGCATCGATCATCAGCACGTCGCCGCGCGCACGGTTGCCGAGCTCGTCGCTGGCAGGCAAACGCTCAAGGAAATTCCACGAGCCGACGTCGTCCCAGCCTGCGTCCAGCGGAACCAGCGCCACGCGATCCGTTTTTTCCATCACCGCGTAGTCGATCGACTGGTTGCGGCAGAGCGCGAACGAAGCCTCGTCCAGGCTGACAAAACCGTTTTCGCGGCGCGCCCTGGCAAGGCACTGCAGCGCGTTGGCGTGCGTCTCGGGTTCGAGCCTGCGCAGCTCGTCGAGGAAGCGATCGCAGCGAAACAGGAACATGCCGCCGTTCCAGTAGTGATCGCCGCGCTCGACGAATGTGCGCGCCGTGTCGGCATCGGGCTTTTCGACGAATGCATCGACGAGAAGGGCGCTGCCGTCGCGAAGCGGAGCACCGGTCCGGAGATAGCCGTAGCCGGTCTCGACACGCGTCGGCCGAATGCCGAAGGTGACGATGTAACCGTCGGCCGCCGCCTGGGCCGCGGTGCGCAACGCATTCGCGAAAGCCGCGTGATCGAGGATCGCGTGATCGGCCGCCGCGAGGAAGATCAGCGCGTCTTCACCGATTTCGCGCGCGACGAAATGCGCGGCGACGGCGGCGGCGGTAACCGTGTTGCGGCCGTGCGGCTCGAGCAGGATAGACGCGGCGTTCGCATCCGCTTCGCGCAGCTGCTCGGCGATGACGAAGCGGTGCGCGCGGGAGCCGATCACGACCGGCGCAGCGCAGACTTCGATCGAGCGGAGGCGCTCGACCGTGTTCTGGAACAGGCTGCGCTGCCCGAGGAAGGGCAGGAACTGTTTCGGATATTGTTCCCGGGACAGCGGCCACAGTCGTGTTCCCGAGCCACCGGCCAGCAGCACCGGTGTGACCGCGAGCGGGCTCGCTTGCGGACGGGGCATGGAGTCCATTGGCAGTACCTCGTGCGGCCGCAATAGGCCGCTTGCATCCCCTGTCCAGCGTTTTCCCTCCCGTGACGGTCAGCGAGTAGCGGTCCCTCCGAATTGAGATCTGGGTGCAGTGTGCTGCGATGCAGCAACAGCGTCAAGCGCGAAAATCGAAGCGGGCTGAGCCGTCGATTTGTTTCAAAACGCTTTCATTTCGTTCGCATTCTGTACCTTGGCCTCGCAAAGCGGCAAGCTCGGCGGACCGCCGTCGATGTTGCTTGCTGCGTGCGGAATTCGTCGCGATATGCGGCGGGGTCGTTCGGAACAGCTTATCGTTTCATACGACGCACAAGGCTGTAGCGCGAGCACTGAATCACCGGTTAATCGCGCGCCAAAAACTTGTCGGTGAGTGCATTCAGCAAACACCTGAACGACTCGAGGCAGAAGAAGAAAACACAGATGGAGAAACGCGATCTGATCGTTCTCGGCGCGGGCTCGGGCGGAATTTCCGTCGCCATCCGCGCCGCGCGCCGCGGCGCACGCGTCAGCGTGATCGAGCCGAACGCGATCGGCGGAACATGCGTCAATGTCGGCTGCATTCCGAAGAAGGCGATGTGGCTCGCCGCCGAGCTCGCGGAAGCGCAGGTGCTCGCGCGCGATGTCGGCTTCGCGGTCCAGCCGGGCGCGCTCGACTGGATAGAGTTCGTGCGCCACCGCGAGGCCTACATCGCCGACATCCGTGCGAGTTACCGGCGCCGTTTCGACGAGTTCGGCATCGAGCTGGTCGCGGACTACGGCCGCTTCATCGCGGCCAGCCGGATTGCCGCAGGCGGACGCGAATTCACAGCGTCGCACATCGTGATCGCCACCGGATCGAAGCCGCGGCGCCTCGCGATTCCCGGCGGCGAGCTCGGCATCGATTCGAACGGTTTTTTTGCGCTGCGTGCGGCGCCGCGTCGCGTCGCCATCGTCGGCGGCGGTTACATCGCCGTCGAGCTCGCGGGCGTGCTGCGCGCGCTCGGCGCCGAAGTCGGCGTATTCGTGCGCGGCGAGCGCCTGCTTGCCGGCTTCGATCACGAGCTCACGGCCGAGCTTTCGGCGGCGATGGCTGCGCGTGGCGTGTCGGTGGTCACGGGACGGCGCCTGGTCGCGGTCTCGCGCGAATCGGACGGGCACGTCCTGCGTTTCGCCGACGGCGAAAGCGTGTCCGGATTCGACACGCTGATCTGGGCGGTCGGGCGCGATGCGAACACGCAGCATCTCGAACTCGACGCGGCAGGTGTCCGCATCGACCGCACCGGCCATGTCGAAGCCGACGAATGGCAGAACACGAACGTCGATGGCGTGTACGCGCTCGGCGACGTGACGGGGAGACTCGCGCTGACGCCGGTCGCGGTCGCTGCGGGGCGCCGCCTCGCAGACCGCCTGTTCGGTGGCGTTCCGGACGCGAAGCTCGACTACGCGAACGTGCCGACCGTCGTGTTCGCGCATCCGCCGCTCGGGACCGTCGGCCTCTCCGAGGAAGCCGCGCGCGAGCTGCACGGCGATGCAGTCGCCGTCTATCGCATGCGCTTCCGCCCGATGCTCGGCGCACTGACGGGCGACGGTGAACGTACCTTCATGAAGGTCGTGTGCGCCGGCCGCGAAGAGCGCGTGGTCGGCGTCCACATCGTCGGCCGCTATGCGGACGAGATGCTGCAGGGCTTCGCGGTGGCGATCAAGGCGGGTGCGCGCAAGGCCGATTTCGACGCGACGGTCGCGATCCATCCGACCTCGGCCGAAGAGCTCGTGCTGATGGGCGAGATGAACCGCACGCCGGTCATCTAGGACTGCTTATCGGCGCCCCACGTGCGTACATTCCCCTCTCCCGCTGGCGGGAGAGGGGCACACGAAGGAAGTCAGTGCTTGCGGGCCGCGTTCTTCGTATCGCCGAAGACTTCGACGGTGAGCGTGAAGGTACGCGCTTCGCCGGGGCGCATCGCGCCGACGCCGACGATCTTGCGATCGATCTCCTCGTCGCGATCGTTGCGGATCGAAAGCACCATCGAGTACTCCCAGGCGTCGCCTTCGGCCGGATGCCGCACGGTGCCTTCGACGCGCAAGGCCGACGTCGTCGCGAGGGCGCGCTTGGCGACTTCCGGATCGAACCGGACGTGATGCCTGCACTGCGGGCAGACGCTCGCGCTTTCGAGTATCGTCGATTTGCAGTGCGGGCAGGTCCGCGTTGCGCCTGCGGTCCCGGGCCGTGGCGGCGCCGGACGCGTCGCGCTCATGAGCCGGACCCGTTCTCCGCTCCGTTGCGGTGCGATTTCGACGACGACGCCTTTTCGTCCCAGCCGAACTCGGCCTGGCCGCGCATGCGCGAGCCCGCGGCGACCGTCAGCGAGCCGGCCTTGAGATCGCCGATGAGCACGCCGGACGACTGCAGGTCGACCTGCGAGGCCGCCTCGATGTTACCTTCGAGCTCACCCGCGACCGTGATCTTCTTGGCGCGCACGCTGCCGTTGAGCTTCGCGTCCTTTTCGATGGTGAGGTCGCCCTGCACGTTGACGTCGCCCTTGAACTTGCCGGCGATGCGCACGTGCCCGGTACCTTCGATCTTGCCTTCGATCGTGATGTCGGACGCGATCAGCGATTCCTTGGCGTCGCTGCGCGCCTCGTTCCAGCGCGTCGCGCCGGGCTGCGGCGTGGCGTAGTCGTTGATCGGCGACGTTTCCTTGGCGGGAGCCGGGATGGGGTCGGACGTGAACGGCACGGATTCCTTCTTCGCCGTTGAGGGTTGATTGAAAATGGCCATGCTTGCGAGCTCCGCTTCGGGTGTTGCCAGGGGAATTCGGAGCGTAGCACGCGAGTTGGCCGATACTCCTGTGACCAAGCTCACCAATTGTCGCTGAACGCATTGGCCGATAACGCTTTTTTTGCGTTCTTAACGAGCGGACTCGACCGCTTCAGGCGTTGCCCGTGCCGACGATCGGTCACATGCGGAACACGCCGTAGCGCTGCGGCTCGATCGGCGCGTTCAGGGCCGCGGAAATGGCGAGGCCGAGCACGCGGCGCGTATCGACAGGATCGATCACACCGTCATCCCAGAGCCGGGCAGTCGCGTAGTACGGATGGCCCTGGCGCTCGTACTGCTCGCGGATCGTCGCCTTGAACGCATCCTCTTCTTCCTTCGGCCACGATTTGCCGGAGGCTTCGATGCCGTCGCGCTTGACCGTCGCGAGCACGCTCGCCGCCTGCTCGCCGCCCATCACGCTGATGCGTGCGTTCGGCCACATCCAGAGAAAGCGCGGCTGGTAGCCGCGCCCGCACATCGCATAGTTGCCGGCGCCGAAGCTGCCGCCGGTGATCACGGTGAACTTCGGCACGTGAGAGCAGGCGACCGCGGTCACCATCTTCGCGCCGTCCTTCGCAATGCCGGAGTGCTCGTATTTTCTGCCGACCATGAAGCCCGTGATGTTCTGCAGGAACACGAGCGGCACGTTGCGCTGGTTGCAGAGCTCGATGAAGTGCGTGCCCTTGAGCGCAGACTCCGAAAAGAGGATGCCGTTGTTCGCGATGATCCCCACCGGATAGCCGTGGATGTGCGCGAAGCCGGTGACCAGCGTCTTGCCGTAGCGCGCCTTGAACTCGTGAAGCTCCGAGCCGTCGACGATGCGTGCGATGATCTCGCGGATGTCGAAAGGGATGCGCGTGTCGCGCGGCACGATGCCGTAGATGTCCTCGGCGGCATAGAGCGGCTCGCGCGGTTCCCGCGTGGCGACGGGCAGGTGTTTGCCTCGATTGAGATGCTTGACGACGTCGCGCGCGATCGCGAGCGCGTGGGCGTCGTTCTCCGCGAAATGATCGGCGACGCCGGAGATCGACGTGTGCACGTCCGCGCCGCCCAGCGTCTCGGCGTCCACCACCTCGCCGGTCGCCGCCTTGACCAGCGGCGGGCCTCCGAGAAATATCGTGCCCTGTTCCTTGACGATGATGGTCTCGTCGCTCATCGCCGGCACGTAGGCGCCGCCGGCCGTGCACGAGCCCATGACCACCGCGATCTGGGGGATGCCAAGCGCGCTCATGCGCGCCTGGTTATAGAAGATGCGGCCGAAGTGATCGCGATCCGGAAACACCTCGTCCTGCAGCGGCAGGAACGCGCCGCCGGAATCGACGAGGTAGACGCAGGACAGGCGGTTCTCGAGCGCGATCTCCTGCGCGCGCAGGTGCTTCTTGACGGTGATCGGGAAATACGTGCCGCCCTTGACCGTCGCGTCGTTCGCGACGACGAGCGTCTCGACGCCGCTGACGCGCCCGATGCCGGTGATGATGCCGGCGGACGGCGCCTGATCGTCGTACATGCCGTGCGCCGCGAGCGGCGACAGCTCGAGGAACGGCGAGCCCGGATCGAGCAGTGCGCGGATGCGCTCACGCGGCAGCAGCTTGCCGCGCTCGACGTGCTTCGCCCGCGCCTTCTCGCCGCCGCCCTCGGCGGCCCTGGCGAGCTGCTTCTTGAGATCGCCGACGAGGCCGCGCATCAGCGCGGCGTTGTCCAGGAACTCGGGCGAACGCGGATCAATTTGCGAGCGGATGGCAGGCATCGGTCGTCACGCAGCGGACGAGGGCCACATGAAAACACAGCGCCTCGCCGCCGCGCCAGCATTCCGGGAGCCGGAAACGCAACCGGCCGCGCGAGGCGGCCGGTGCGTTACATGCATCGTTGCCGCGGCGTCAGTGCTCGTCGCCGTCCTTCTTGGCGTCGCCCGTCACTGCGTCCTTGGCGTCCTTCGCCGCCTCCTTGACGTCGTGGCCGACCTCGCGGGCGCCTTCGGCCACCGCGTGCCCGACATCCTTCGCCGTGTCCTTGGCCGCATCGGCGGCGTCTGCGGCGGCATCTTTCGCGTTTTCCATCGCGCCCGAGGTCGCATCCGCCGCCTCGTTGCCGGCCTGCTTCAATGTGTCGGTGGCCTGCTGCGCCGCGTTCGCGGTCGCCTCGGCCGCCTGCTTCGCCGCCTCCGCGGTCGCGTCCGCGGCCTGCTTCGCCGCCGCGGCTGCCTTGTCGGCCGCGTCCTGCGCCTGCTGCTGAGCGTTGTCGTTGCACGCGGCCAGCGCCGCGACGAGCGCCGTGATCAAGGCGATGCGTTGGATGTTCATCGGTCTCTCCCCATTGCGATTGAACGGCGGCGGCGCACTCGGCGCCGCCGAGTGGAAAATCCGCACAATTACACGATCTCGAGCGCGACCGCGGTGGCCTCGCCGCCGCCGATGCAGAGCGAAGCGACGCCGCGCTTGCCGCCGGTTCTCCTGAGCGCGTTGATCAGCGTGACGATGAGGCGCGCGCCCGAGGCGCCGATCGGATGCCCGAGCGCGGTCGCGCCGCCATGAATGTTGAGCTTCGCGTGCGGAATGCCGAGCTCCTTCATCGGCGCCATCGCGACCACGGCGAATGCCTCGTTGACTTCGAAAAGATCGACGTCCTCGACTTTCCACCCGGCCTTCTTCAGCACCTTCTCGATCGCGCCGACCGGTGCCGTCGTGAACCATTCGGGCGCTTGCGAGTGCGTCGCGTGCGCGACGATGCGCGCGAGCGCCTTCGCGCCGCGCTTTTTCGCCTCGTCCGCGCTCATCAGCACCGTCGCGGCCGCGCCGTCGGAGATGCTCGACGAGCTCGCCGCCGTGATGGTGCCGTTCTCCTTGCGGAACGCCGGCTTCAGCGTCGGAATCTTCGAGATGTCGGACTTGCCCGGCTGCTCGTCGGTGTCGACGACCGTGTCGCCCTTGCGGCCCTTCACTGTGACCGGGACGATCTCGTCCTTGAACGCGCCCGACGCGATCGCGGCCTGCGCACGCTTGACCGATTCGGTCGCGAAGGCATCCTGCTGCTCGCGCGTGAAATGGTACTTGTCCGCGCAGGATTCGCCGAACACGCCCATCGCCTTGCCGTCGTACGGATTCGTAAGGCCGTCCCAGGCCATGTGGTCGACGGCCTCGAAGTTGCCGTAGCGGTTACCGGTGCGCGAGTTCGGGATCATGTGCGGCGCGTTGGTCATCGACTCCATGCCGCCCGCGACGACGACCGACGCCGAGCCCGCCTTGATGAGATCGTGGCCGAGCATCACGGCCTTCATGCCGGAGCCGCAGACCTTGTTGATCGTCGTGCAGCCCGTCGAAGGCGGCAGGCCGGCCGCCAGCGAGGCCTGCCGCGCCGGCGCCTGGCCGAGATTCGCCGGCAGGACGCAGCCCATGATCACTTCGGACACGTCGGTCGGCGCAACGCCGGACTGCTCCAGCGCCGCCTTGATCGCGGCCGCGCCTAGCGTCGGCGTGGGAACACCGGTGAACTGGCCGAGGAAGGAACCGATCGCGGTGCGCTTGGCGCCGACGATGACGATGTCTGACATGAGTGGGCCTCTCGCGATAAGTGCGCGCCCGATGAGGCGCAGGAGCGAATTATGACGCTGTTGCTGCGGTGCGGCAAACGCGCTTCAGAGTCGCAGCGCCCCGTGTTCCACGGGTTCTTCGATGCGGGGCGGAATCTGCATCCCGTCGACCAGCAGCATGATGTCATTCAACGCTGCCAATCGCTGGCTCGGTGTCATTGCGCGAGCTTGGGCGACATCATGCAGGCGGTCCGTGCTCAACGGAGGGCAATCGTCATCGCCCGCTCGATGGAGCGCGAGCATCAGCCGCGATTGAGCACGAGCGCTCATGCGGCTGGCTTCAGCTCTTCCCGTGGAAAAGCTCGCGCCCGATCAGCATGCGCCGGATCTCGTTCGTGCCCGCGCCGATCTCGTATAGCTTGGCATCGCGCAGGATGCGGCCGGTCGGGTAGTCGTTGATGTAGCCGTTGCCGCCGAGTGCCTGGATCGCGTCCAGCGCGACCTGCACGGCGCTCTGCGAGGCGTGCAGCAGGCACGAGGCCGGATCGATGCGCGACTTGACGCCGCGATCGTAATCCTGCGCGACCATGTAGGCATACGCGCGCGAGGACTGCAGCATCGTGTACATGTCGGCGATCTTCGCCTGCATGATGCCGAACGTGCCAATCGGCGCGTTGAACTGCTTGCGCTCGCGCACGTACGGCAGCACGACGTCCATCGCGGCCTGCATCAGGCCGAGCGGACCGCCGGAGAGCACGAGGCGCTCGGTGTCCAGGCCGCTCATCAGCACGCGCACGCCTTCGTTGACTTCGCCGACGCGGTTCTCGTCCGGGATCTCGCAGTTCTCGAACACGAGCTCGCAGGTGTTCGAGCCGCGCATACCGAGCTTGTCGAGCTTCTGCGCCGTCGTGAAGCCCTTCATGCCTTTCTCGACCAGGAATGCGGTCATGCAGCGCGATCCCGCCGGCCGGTGCGCGGTGCGCATGTAGACGAGGACGACGTCGGCGTCCGGGCCGTTCGTGATCCACATCTTCGAGCCGTTCGCGATCCAGCGGTCGCCTCTCTGTTCCGCGCGGCAGGCCATCGAGCCGACGACGTCCGAGCCGGCGCCGGGCTCGCTCATCGCGAGCGCGCCGACCCATTCGCCGCTGGTGAGTTTCGGCAGGTATTTCTTCTTCTGCGCTTCGGTCGCGTTGTTCGCGATGTTCTGCACGCAGAGGTTCGAGTGCGCGCCGTAGGAGAGGCCGACCGAGCCCGAGCCGCGAGAGATTTCCTCCATCGCGACGACGTGCGCGAGATAGCCGAGCTCCGAGCCGCCGTATTCGCCGGATACCGTGATGCCGAGCAGCCCCATTTCGCCGAGCTTTTTCCACAGGTCGGACGGAAACGCGTTCTCGCGGTCGATCAGGTCCGCACGCGGCGCGATTTCCTTGTCGACGAACGCGCGCACGCTTTCGCGGAGGAGGTCGATGTCTTCGCCGAGCGGGAATGGGCGCATGGGGTAGGGCGGAGTTCGGAGATTCGGGATTCGGGATTCGGGATTCGAAAGCAGTCTCGCGGACCGGATGCACCGATTCTAGTGCGTCTTTCCGAATCCCCGGCCCCAATCCCGAATCCCGGCCCTATCTACTGCCCGCGCATCCGGCCCTGGAAGCGCGGCGCGTGATTGCCCATGTGCGGGAGCTTGATCCGCCCGATC
>Ga0182749_1000187_pt1 | contig 66941 bp, 61 predicted proteins | sample eDN3rd37CKraftMG_FD_128875 | JGI IMG/M metagenome (GOLD analysis project Ga0182749, IMG submission 128875) | Enriched Miracle-Growth compost microbial communities from Emeryville, California, USA - eDNA 3rd pass 37_C Kraft MG (version 2) (version 2) ...
AATTGGAGAGAGGGCAGTCCCGCGCAAGCGGGACCGAGGGCCCGTGATTTTGGGCCCGAGCCGAACGACTTGGCCGGACAGGCCCCCCGGCGCCCCCGCCCCGGCCCCCTGCCGGACAGAGGCTCGCGTTATCTCATGCCATCGGAATGCCGTGACAGAGCGGAGCGTGTTCATGGGGCTCTGCAATTGCGTTATCGCGCCCAGGCATGAGCTACCCCCGCATGCCATTGACGCAAGTCCCTGACGAGGGTTGGGGTGCCCGTGACGGCCAATTGGAGAGAGGGCAGTCCCGCGCAAGCGGGACCGAAGGCCCGTGATTTTGGGCCCGAGCCGAGCGACTTGGCCGGTACAGGCACCCCAACCCTCGGCAGGGACGGCTTAGGGCGACAACCTACGCCAGCACGAGCCACGCGCCGCCCCGAAGACGACCATCACGGAAGATGAGAAAAACCGAAAGACCGGCAGAAACTCAGCGCCGCCGCAACAGATACCGGTACACGAACCCCGGATAAGCCAGCACCAGATACAGGCTCAGGGTGACGGCATAGAACTCCCACCCCTGCCCGAAGCGATTCCCCAGGCTGGATTCGGCGGCAAAGGCCAGCGCCCCCACCACCGCATACCAGACCAGCACCTCGAGCAGCCGGACCCAGAACGGCTTGGCCGCCCTGCCCTTTTTCCAGGGAACGACGGCCAGCACGCGTTCCGTGACAAACGGCAGGTTGGCGCTGACCAGGGCCAGCGCGATCAATAGCCAAATGGCCAGCGTCTGGTCCATGGCCCCGTCAGAACGGCAGCGACGTCTGGATAGCCCGCACGCACAGGGCCATCAGGCCGCCCGGCAGCACGCCGAGCAGCAGGATCAGCGCGCCGTTGACCGACATCAGGCCGCGCAGGCAGGCCGGCGTGGCCAGGGCGGACGCGTCGGCGGGCTCGTCGAAGTACATGACCTTGATCACCCGCAGGTAGTAGAACGCGCCGATCAGCGAGAGCACGACGGCGACCACCGCCAGGGCGACGTGGCCCGCGCCGACCAGGGCCTGCAGCACGGCCAGCTTGGCGTAGAAGCCCACCAGCGGCGGCAGCCCGGCCAGGGAGAACATCAGCAGCAGCAGGACGGCGGCGTGCCAGGGGCTGCGGCGGTTCAGGCCCTTGAGGTCGTCGATCTGCTCGCATTCGAAGCCGGCGCGCGACAGCAGCAGGATCATGCCGAAGCTGCCCAGCGTGGTGAGCACATAGGTCAGCATGTAGAAGAGCGACGCGCCGTAGGCGCCGGCGGCCAGGCCCGACTTGCCCTCGGCCGTGCCGGCCAGGAGGCCCAGCAGCACGAAGCCCATGTGGGAAATCGTCGAGTAGGCCAGCATGCGCTTGAAATTGCTCTGCGCGATGGCCGTCAGGTTGCCGATGATGAGCGAGAGCACGGCGATGATGGCCAGCATGGGCTGCCAATCGGCAGCCAGGCCGTGCAGGCCCGTGACCAGCAGCCGCAGCGTGATGGCGAAGGCGGCGAGCTTGGGCGCGGCGCCCAGGATCAGGGTCACGGCGGTGGGAGAGCCCTGGTAGACGTCGGGCACCCACATGTGGAAAGGCACGGCGCCGAGCTTGAACGCCAGGCCCGCCACCAGGAAGACCACGCCGAAGACCAGCGCCATGCGGCCGGCCTGGCCCGCGGCCACGACCCGGGCGACTTCGCCCAGGTCCAGATGGCCGGTGGCGCCGTAGATCATGGACATGCCGTAGAGCAGGAAGCCCGAGGCCAGCGCGCCCAGCACGAAGTACTTCATGGCGGCTTCGGTCGCCGTCACGTCGTCGCGACGCAGCGCGATCAGTGCGTACAGGGCGAGCGACATCAGTTCCAGGCCGAGGTAGATGCTGATGAGGTTGCCGGCCGAGATCATGACCATCTGGCCCAGCAGCGCGAACAGCGACAGGGCGTAGAGCTCGCCGCTGCGCAGCATTTCGCGCGCCTGCGAATACGAACGGCCATAGGCCAGGGTGAAGCCCAGCGACAGGTAGGATGCGACCTTGAGCAGGTGGGACAGGTCGTCGACCACGTACAGCCCGTTGAAGGAGCTGCCCTGGGCGCCGGAATTCCACTGGACCAGCGAGACGACGGTGAGCGCCGCCAGGGTGGCCTGCGTCAGCCAGTAGGTCAGGCGGCGGCCCGGGTCGGAACCGACGGCGTCGATGAGCAGGATCGCCAGCCCCAGCACCAGCAGGAGCACTTCGGGTGCGGCCAGGGCGAAATCGTATTGGGATTGCATCATGGTCTTGGCTTACAGTTTCGAGGCGGCGACGTGTTGCAGCAGGGCCTGGACCGAAACGTGCATGACGTCGGTGAAGGGCTTGGGATAGATCCCCATGTACAGGACGGCGATCGCCATGATGCCCAGCATCAGGAATTCGCGCGGGTTGATGTCCGCCAGCGCCTTGACGTGGTCATTGGAGACGTCGCCGAAGACGACGCGCTTGACCATCCAGAGCGAGTACGCCGCTCCCAGGATCAGCGCCGTGGCGGCGGCCATGCCGATCCAGAAGTTGTGCTGGACCGCGCCCATGATGACCATGAATTCGCCCACGAAACCGCTGGTCGCGGGCAGGCCGCTGTTGGCCATGGAGAACAGGACGAAGAAGGTGGCGAAGCGCGGCATGGTGTTGACCACGCCGCCGTAGTCGGCGATGCGCCGGCTGTGCATGCGGTCGTACAGCACGCCGATGCACAGGAACATGGCGCCGGACACGAAGCCGTGCGAGATCATCTGCACGATCGCGCCCTCGACCCCGGCGGTGTTGAAAATGAAAAAACCCAGGGTGACGAAGCCCATGTGGGCCACCGACGAATACGCCACGAGTTTCTTCATGTCGTCCTGGACGATGGCGACCAGGCCGATATAGATGACCGCGATCAGCGACAGCGTGATCATGAAGCCCGCCATGCCGTGGGCGGCATCGGGCGCGATCGGCAGGGAGAACCGCAGGAAGCCGTAGGCGCCCAGCTTGAGCATGATGGCCGCCAGCACCACCGAACCGCCCGTGGGGGCCTCGACGTGGGCGTCCGGCAGCCAGGTGTGGACCGGCCACATCGGCACCTTGACCGCGAAGGCGGCCAGCAACGCCAGGAAAATCAGGAGCTGCGGCGTATAGGCCAGCGGCAGGCGCTGCCAGGCCTGGATGTCGAAGGAGCCGCCGGAGGCGTGCCACAGGTAGACGAAGGCGACCAGCGTCAGCAACGAGCCGAGCAGCGTATACAGGAAGAACTTGACCGCCGCGTAGACCCGGTTGGGACCGCCCCACACCCCCACGATGATGTACATGGGGATCAGCGTGGCTTCGAAGAACACGTAGAACAGCAGGCCGTCGAGGGCCGCGAACACGCCCACCATGAGGCCCGAAAGGATCAGGAAGGCCGCCATGTACTGGGCGACGCGAGTGGTGATCACTTCCCAGCCGGCGACCACCACGATGATGGTGATGAAGGCCGTCAGCAGCACGAACCACAGGGAAATGCCGTCGATGCCCAGGTGGTAGTAGACGGAGAAGGTCTCGATCCAGGCCGCCTTCTCGACGAACTGCATGCTGGCGGTGCCGGCGTCGAACCCCGCGTACAGCGGCAGCGTCGCCACGAAGCCGGCGATGGCGCCGACCAGGGACAGCCAGCGGACCAGGCCGGGCCGGTCGTCGCGTCCCAGCGCCAGCACCAGCAGGCCGAAGACGATGGGGATGAAAATCGCAAGCGTGAGCCAAGGAAAGGTAGTGGATGCCATCTCGCTTGCCATCATTGGTGAATCAGCACGAAGAAAGAGACCAGCGCCATGACGCCGATGATCATTGCGAACGCGTAGTGATAGATGTAGCCGGACTGGAGGTGGCGGCTGGTGGCGGCCACCCAGCCGACGAAGCGCGCGCTGCCGTTGATGACCACGCCGTCGATCAGGCCGCGGTCGCCCGTCTGCCACAGGCCCCGGCCCAGGCCCCGGGCGGCGCGGGCGATGACCTGCTCGTTGAACCAGTCGACGTAGTATTTGTTGTCGAGCACGCGGTAGACGCCGGACAGGGCCGAGCGGATCGCCGTCGGCACGGCCGGATTGATCAGGTAGCAGTACCAGGCCACCACCGCGCCCGCCAGCGTCAGCAGGAACGGCAGCGTGGTGAAGGCATGCAGGCCGTAGGCCACCCAGCCGTGCCATTCCTCGGCGAGATCGGCCATGGCGGGATGCGAGGGCAGGACGGAGATGGCGCTCTCGAAGTAGCTGCCGAAGAGCAGCGGATCGATGACCCAGGCGCCGATCACCACCGACGGGATGGCCAGCAGCACCAGCGGCAGGGTGACCACCCAGGGCGATTCGTGCGGCGTGCCGCCGTGCCCGTGGCCGTGCTCGTCGTGGCCATGGCCGTCATGCCCGTGCCCATGGCCATGGGCGCCGAAGCGCTCCTTGCCGTGGAACACCAGGAAGTACACGCGGAACGAATACAGCGAGGTCACGAACACGCCGATCAGGGTCGCGTAGTGGGCGAACTGCGCCCCCCAGACATTGGCCGCGCCGGCCGCCTCGATGATGTGTTCCTTGGAATAGAAACCGGCGAAGAACGGCGTGCCGACCAGGGCCAGCGTGCCCAGCAGGAAGGTCAGCCAGGTGATCGGCATGTACTTGCGCAGGCCGCCCATGTTGCGGATGTCCTGGTCGTGGTGCATGCCGATGATGACCGAGCCCGCCGCCAGGAACAGCAGCGCCTTGAAGAAGGCGTGCGTCATCAGGTGGAAGATCGCCACCGAATAGGCCGAGGCGCCCAGCGCCACGGTCATGTAGCCGAGCTGCGACAGCGTGGAATACGCGACCACGCGCTTGATGTCGTTCTGGATGATGCCCAGGATGCCCAGGAACAGCGCGCCGATGGCGCCGATCACGATGACGAAGGACAGCGCGGTGTCCGACAGCTCGAACAGCGGCGAGAAGCGGGCCACCATGAAGATGCCCGCCGTCACCATGGTGGCGGCGTGGATCAGCGCGGAGATCGGCGTCGGGCCCTCCATGGAGTCGGGCAGCCAGGCATGCAGGGGCACCTGCGCGGACTTGCCCATGGCGCCGACGAACAGGCTGATGCAGGCGACCGTCAGCAGTTGCCAGTCGGTGCCCGGGAAGGCCAGCGCGCCCAGCTTTTCGCTCTGCGCGAACAGGTCGCCGTAGTGCATGGTGCCGGCATAGGCGAACAGCAGGCCGATGCCCAGCACGAAGCCGAAGTCCCCTACCCGGTTGATCAGGAAGGCCTTCATGTTGGCGAAGATGGCCGTGGGCCGGGTGTACCAGAAGCCGATCAGCAGATAAGACACCAGGCCGACGGCCTCCCAGCCGAAGAATAGCTGGAGCATGTTGTTGGACATGACCAGCATCAGCATGGAAAAGGTGAACAGCGAGATATACGCGAAGAAACGCTGGTAGCCGGGATCGTCGGCCATGTAGCCGATGGTGTAGATGTGGACCATCAGCGAGACCGAGGTCACCACCACCATCATGAGCGCGGACAGCGGATCGATCAGGAATCCGATGTCCAGCCGCGCGCTGCCGATCAGGCTCCAGGTGTAGACCGTGCCGTCGAAGGTATTGCCGCCGAGCACGTCGACCAGCACCATCACCGAGCCGATGGCCGAGACCAGCACGCCCGCGATGGTGATGCAGTGGGCGGCCCTGCGGCCGACCTGGCGGCCCAGGAATCCGGTGCCGAACAGGCCCGAGAGCAAGGCGCCGACGAGCGGGGCCAGGGCGATGATCAGGTAGAGATTGGGTACGCTAGGCATTTTCTTGTGGGTCCCGTCAGCCCTTGAGGCGGTCGAGTTCCTCGACGTTGATGGTGTTCAGGTTGCGGAACAGCAGGACCAGGATGGCCAGGCCGATGGCCGCTTCGGCCGCCGCGACCGTCAGGATGAAGAACACGAACACCTGGCCGGCGGTGTCGCCGAACCAGCTCGAGAAAGCGACGAAATTCATGTTGACGGCCAGCAGCATGAGCTCGATGGACATCAGCAGAATGATGAGATTGCGGCGGTTCAGGAAAATGCCGAAGACCCCGATGGCGAACAGGATCGCCCCCAGGATCAGGTAGTGCGCCAGGGTGAGGGTCATTGCTGTTCTCCTTGCGCGCCCCGGCCGGCCCTTTCGCTCTGGGCGGGCATGCTGACCATGCGGAAGCGGTCCCTGGCGCGCACCCGCACCTGGTCGGACGGATTGTTGTACTTGACGTCGCGGCGGCGGCGCAGGGTCAGCGCGATGGCGGCCACCATGCCGACCAGCAGCAGCACCGCGCCGACTTCGATGCCGTACACGTACTGCGTATACATGGCCTCGCCCAGGGCGCGGGCGTTGTTGTAGTCGGCCGCCCGGGCCGCCGGCGGGCCCGCCTCGTGCCAGGTGCTGCCCAGCACGAAGGACATCTCGGCCACCATGATGACGCCGATCGCCAGGCCCAGCGGCAGGTAGGTCTTGAGACCGCGCCGCAAGGCATCCATGCGGATGTCGAGCATCATCACCACGAAGAGGAACAGCACCATGACGGCGCCGACGTAGACCAGCACCAGCAGCAGCGCCAGGAATTCCGCGCCGAGCAGCATCCAGATCATGGCGGCATTGAAGAACGCCAGGATCAGGTGCATGACGGCGGTCACCGGGCTGCGCGCCGTGATCACGCGGAAGGCCGCCACCACGAGAACCGCGGACAGCACATAGAACAGGAAGGTCGTGAAGGTCATGGGTTACCTGGCGATCAGCGGTAAGGCGCGTCCGCCGCCCGGTTGCGGGCGATCTCGGCTTCGTAGCGGTCGCCCACGGCGAGCAGCATGTCCTTGGTGAAATACAGGTCGCCGCGCTTTTCGCCGTGGTACTCGTAGATATGGGTTTCGACGATCGAGTCGACCGGGCAGCTTTCCTCGCAGAAGCCGCAGAAAATGCACTTGGTCAGGTCGATGTCGTAGCGCGTGGTGCGCCGGGTGCCGTCGTCGCGCAGATCCGATTCGATCGTGATCGCCAGCGCCGGACAGACGGCTTCGCAGAGCTTGCAGGCAATGCAGCGCTCTTCGCCGTTGGGGTAGCGGCGCAGGGCGTGCAGCCCGCGAAAGCGCGGCGACGTCGGCGTTTTTTCCTCGGGGTAGCGCAAGGTGATCTTGCGCTTGAAGAAATACTTGCCCGTCAGGCGCATGCCCTTGAGCAGCTCGGCCAGCATCAGGCTGCCGAAGAAATCCTTGATCGCTTCCATTTCGTATTCCCAGTCGCGTCGCGCGTCACCGCCATATGTTCCAGGGCGTCTGCATCCAGATCGCCACCACCAGCAACCAGACGCCGGTCAGCGGGATGAAGATCTTCCAGCCCAGGCGCATGATCTGGTCGTACCGGTAGCGCGGGAACGAGGCCCGGAACCACACGAACAGCGACACGACGACGAAAGTCTTGAGGCCCAGCCAGATCCAGCCCGGGATCCAGGTCAGCGGCGCAATGTCCAGCGGCGGCATCCAGCCGCCCAGGAACATGATGGACGCCAGGCAGGACAGCAGGATCATGTTGGCGTATTCGCCCAGGAAGAACAGGGCGAAGGCCATGCCCGAGTACTCGACCATGTGGCCGGCCACGATTTCCGATTCGCCTTCGACCACGTCGAACGGATGGCGGTTGGTCTCGGCCACCGCGGACACGACGTAGATCACGAACAGCGGCAGGAGCGGCAGCCAGTTCCAGGACAGGAAGCTCAGGCCGTGCGACGCGAACCAGCCCCGGTGCTGGCCGAGCACGATCTCGCTCATGTTCAGGCTGCCCGAGACCAGCAGCACCGTGACCAGCACGAAGCCGATGGCCAGTTCGTAGGAGACCATTTGCGCCGAGGCGCGCAACGCCGCCAGCAGGGCGTACTTGGAGTTCGAGGCCCAGCCAGCCACGATCACGCCGTAGACGCCGATGGAAGTGATGGCCATGACATACAGCAGGCCGGCGTTGACGTTGGCCAGCACGACCTCGGGACCGAACGGCACCACCGCCCAGGCCGCCAGGGCCGGCATCAGCGTGACGACCGGCGCCACGATATACAGGACCTTGTTGGCCTGGCTGGGGACGATGACCTCTTTAGTGAGCAGCTTGAAGACGTCGGCGAACGGCTGCAGCAGGCCGCGGAAACCCACCCGGTTGGGGCCCAGCCGGACGTGCATCCAGCCGATCATCTTGCGTTCCCAGTACGTGAGGTAGGCCACGCAAAGAATGACCGGCACGGCGATGACCAGGATCTTGACGAGGGTCCAGACCACCGTCCAGGCCGTGGCGCCGAGCAGCGCCTGCCCATGGCTTTCGAGTATTGTGAGCCAGTCCATCAGGCACGCTCCACCGAGAGTTCACCGAACGCGCTGCCCAGCACGGCCGTCTGTTCGAAGCCGGCGGCGATGCGCACGGCCCGGTCGGCCACGGCGTCGTCCTGGACGGTTTCGAGTTCGACCTGCCCGGCCGGCGTGGCGACGCGGACCTTGATGCCGGCCGCCAGGCCCAGTTGCCCGAGGGTGCGGCCATTCATGCGCGCCGTCGGCGCGCGCGACGCCGGCGCCGCCTGCAACGGCTCGGAGCGGCGCACGATGGCGTCGCTGCGATAGATGGGCACGTCGGCGACGCGCTCCAGGCCCCCGGCGGCCTTGCCCAGGCCGCGCGCGGCGCGGATGTCGTTGGACAGGCGCGGCTCGATGCCGGCCGCCAGCACGGTGTCGCGCACCGATTCGGAGGTTTCGTCGTCGAAACCGGGCAGTTGCAGCACATTGCCCAGCACGCGCAGCACCTTCCAGCCCGGCCGGGCCTGGCCCAGCGGCGCCACCGTGCCCTTGAAGCTTTGCGGCAGGCCCTGGGCGTTGACGAAAGTGCCGGAGGTCTCGGTGAACGGCGCCACCGGCAGCATGACGTGCGCCCAGTCGGCGGCGGCCGAACGATAGGAGGTGAGCGCCACGGCGAACTGCGCGTCGCGCAGGGCCTGCACGGCCCGCGGGCCGTCGTCGGCGTCGAGCAACGGCTCGGCATGCAGCACGATATAGGCCTTGAGCGGATCGGCCAGCATGGCCGCCGCCGTCTTGCCGCCCTGCCCCGGCACCGCGCCGGCCAGGTAGCCGCCCACGGTATTGCCGCCGGCGGTCAGGAAACCCAGCCGGCCGTCGGCCAGATCGGCCACGGCGCGCGCGTTGGCAGCCACGGTCGAGGCCTGCGGCGCGGCCACCGCCTGGTTGCCCAGCAGCACGGCGACCTTGGAACCCGAGGCCAGGCTGGCGGCGATCAGCTTGGCGTTCTCGCCCGGCTGCGCCTGCGCGAATTCGGCGACGGCATCGCGCGACCTGGCTTGCGCCAGCGCGGCGGCGACTTCGGCCAGGGCGCGCGGCAGCTCGCTGGGCGCCACCGTCATGCGGGCCGTGACGGGCATGAGCGGATCGTCGGCCGCGGTGTCGACCAGCAGGATCTGCGTGCCCCGCTTGGCGGCCTGGCGCAGGCGCTGCGCCATGAGGGGATGGTCCTTGCGCAGGAAGGAGCCGACCACCAGCACGCGGTCCAGCGTGTCGAGCTCGGCGACCGGCATGCCCAGCCAGGGCACGCCGGCCAGCGCCGAGTCGAAGGCCGGATCGGTCTGGCGCAGGCGGAAATCGACGTTCTCGGACCCCAGGGCGCGCACCAGGCGGCCCAGCAGGGCGTATTCCTCGAGCGTGCCGTATTCGGCGGCCAGCGCGCCGATCTGCCCGGCGCCGAAACTGTCGCGCACGCGGCTCAGGCCCTGGGCCACGGCCTGCAGCGCGTCCTGCCAGGAGGCTTCGCGCCACTGGCCGTCGGCGCCGCGGATCATGGGCGCGTCCAGGCGATCGTCGCTGTTCAGCCCTTCATAGGAGAAGCGATCGCGGTCGCTCAGCCAGCATTCGTTGAGGGCCTCGTTCTCGAAAGGCACCACGCGCAGGACGCGCGCGCCCTTGACCTGCACGATGAGGTTGGCGCCCAGGCTGTCGTGCGGGCTGACCGAGCGCCGGCGCGCCAGTTCCCAGGTGCGGGCCTGGTAGCGGAAAGGCTTGGAAGTCAGGGCGCCGACCGGGCACAGGTCGATCATGTTGCCGGACAGCTCGGATTCGACCGTGCGGCCGACGAACGAGGTGATCTCGGAATGCTCGCCGCGGTTGACCATGCCCAGCTCCATGACGCCGGCGATTTCCTGGCCGAAGCGCACGCAGCGGGTGCAATGAATGCAGCGGGTCATTTCCTCGGCCGCCACCAGCGGCCCGATGTCCTTGCGGAACACCACGCGCTTTTCTTCCTGGTAGCGCGAGGACGAGGCCCCGTAGCCGACCGCCAGGTCCTGTAGCTGGCACTCGCCGCCCTGGTCGCAGATGGGGCAATCCAGCGGATGGTTGATCAGCAGGAATTCCATCACGCTCTTCTGGGCGGCCACGGCCTTTTCGGAGCAGGTGTGGACCACCATGCCGTTGGTCGCCGGCGTGGCGCAGGCCGGCAGCGCCTTGGGCGCCTTTTCCACCTCGACCAGGCACATGCGGCAGTTGGCCGCGATGGACAGCTTCTTGTGGTAGCAGAAATGCGGCACGTACAGCCCGAGCTTGTGGGCCGCATGCATGACCATGCTGCCCTCTGGGACTTCGACTTTGTTGCCGTCGACGGTCAGTTCAACCATAGTCTTGTCCTAACCCTACAGGTATTGCGGGACCACACAGCGCTTGTGCTCGATGTGGTGCGCGAATTCGTCGCGATAGTGCTTGAGGAAGCCGCGCACCGGCATGGCGGCGGCGTCGCCCAGCGCGCAGATGGTGCGGCCCATGATGTTGCCGGCCACGGAATCCAGCATGTCGAGATCCTCGGCGCGGCCCTGGCCGTGCTCGATGCGATGGACCATGCGGTAGAGCCAGCCGGTGCCTTCGCGGCACGGCGTGCACTGGCCGCAGCTTTCCTCGAAATAGAAATACGACAGGCGCAACAGCGACTTGACCATGCAGCGGGTGTCGTCCATGACGATGACCGCGCCCGAACCCAGCATGGAGCCGGCCTTGGCGATGGCGTCGTAGTCCATGGTGGTGTCCATCATGGTGTCGCCCGGGATCACCGGCGCGCTGGAGCCGCCGGGGATCACCGCCTTGAGCGCCCGGCCGCCGCGCATGCCGCCGGCCAGCTCGAGCAGCCTGGAGAACGGCGTGCCCAGCGGGATCTCGTAGTTGCCCGGGCGCTCGACGTCGCCCGTGATGGAGAACAGCTTGGTGCCGCCGTTGTTCGGCTTGCCGACTTCGAGATAGGCCTGGCCGCCGTTGCGGATGATCCAGGGCACCGCGGCGAAGGTCTCGGTGTTGTTGATGGTGGTGGGCTTGCCGTACAGGCCGAAGCTGGCCGGGAACGGCGGCTTGAAGCGGGGCTGCCCCTTCTTGCCTTCGAGCGATTCCAGCAGCGCCGTTTCCTCGCCGCAGATGTACGCGCCGTAGCCGTGGAAGGCATGCAGCTCGAAATCGAAGCCGGCACCCAGAATGTCATTGCCCAGGAAGCCCGCGGCGCGCGCCTGCTCGAGCGCCTGCTCGAAGCGGTCGTAGACTTCGAAGATCTCGCCGTGGATGTAGTTGTATCCCACGCTGATGCCCATGGCGTAGGCGGCGATGGCCATGCCCTCGATCACGATGTGCGGATTGAAGCGCAGGATGTCGCGATCCTTGAAGGTGCCGGGCTCGCCCTCGTCCGAGTTGCACACCAGGTATTTCTGGCCGGGGAAGCCGCGCGGCATGAAGCTCCACTTCAGGCCGGTGGGAAAGCCCGCGCCGCCGCGCCCGCGCAGGCCCGAGGCCTTGACTTCGGCGATGACGTCTTCCGGCTTCATGCCGGTGGTCAGGATCTTGCGCAGGGCTTCGTAGCCGCCGCGCTTGACGTAGTCTTCCAGGCCCCAGTTCCGGCCGTCGAGATCGGCCATGATCTGCGGCTGCATGTGGCGGCCGTGCAGGCACATGGTGCTGGCCGGATCGCCGGCGGGGTCGGCCACCAGGCCTTGCGAAAAGCGTTGCAGGGAACCGGGCGCGCTCATGCCGATTCTCCCGGGGACTTGAGATCCTGGATCATGGCGTCGAGTTTGTCGTCGGACATGCGCACGCACATATGCTTGTTGTTGACCAGCAGCACCGGCGCGTCGCCGCAGGCACCCATGCATTCGCCTTCGACCAGGGTGAACAGGCCGTCGGCCGTGGTCTCGCGGAAATCGATGCCCAGCTTGCGCTTGAGGTGGTCGGCGGCCCTTTCGCCGTCGCGCAAGGCACAGGGCAGGTTCGTGCAGACCGAGATCTTGAACTTGCCGGCCGGCTGGACGTTGAACATGTTGTAGAAGGTGGCGACCTCCTGGACCGCGATGGGCGGCACGCCCAGGTACGCGGCCACGTCGTCGATGACGTCGGTCGACACCCAGCCTTTCTCGTCCTGCGCGATGGCCAGGGCGGCCATGATCGCGGACTGCTTCTGGTCGCCCGGGTACTTGGTCAGCTCCCGGTCGATTCGTTGGTAGGCCTGTTCGGAAAGCAGCATGGTTGGAATCCGGATTAGCGCGGCGGGATCTTGGCGGTTAACGGTCGATCTCGCCGAATACGATGTCCTGCGTGCCGATGATCGTGACGGCGTCGGCGATCATGTGGCCCCTGGCCATTTCGTCCAGCGACTGGAGGTGGGGGAAGCCGGGGGCGCGGATCTTCAGGCGGTACGGCTTGTTGGCGCCGTCGGACACCAGGTAGATGCCGAACTCGCCCTTGGGATGCTCGACCGCGGCGTAGGCCTGGCCGGCGGGCACGCGGAAGCCTTCGGTGAAGAGCTTGAAATGGTGGATCAGCTCTTCCATGTTGGACTTCATGGCGGTGCGCGCGGGCGGCGCCACCTTGTGGTTGGCGATCATGACCGGACCGGGGTTGTTGCGCAGCCATTCCACGCACTGGCGGATGATGCGGTTGCTTTCGCGCATTTCGGCCACGCGCACCAGGTAGCGGTCGTAGCAATCGCCGTTGACGCCGACCGGCACGTCGAAGTCGACCAGGTCGTAGACTTCGTAGGGCTGCATCTTGCGCAGGTCCCAGGCCACGCCGGAACCGCGCAGCATGGGGCCGGTGAACCCCAGCGCCTTGGCCCGCTCGGGTTCGACCACGCCGATGCCGACCAGCCGCTGTTTCCAGATGCGGTTGTCCGTGAGCAGCGTCTCGTATTCGTCGACACAGGCCGGGAAGCGGTTGGTGAAGTCTTCGATGAAGTCCAGCAGCGAGCCGGACCGCGCCTCGTTGATGGCGCGCAATTCCTTTTCGCTGCGGTACTTGCCGGAACCCGCCAGTTGCGGCATGGAATCGGGCAGGTCGCGGTACACGCCGCCGGGCCGGTAGTAGGCGGCATGCATGCGCGCGCCGGACACGGCCTCGTAGCAGTCCATGAGGTCTTCGCGCTCGCGGAAGGCATACAGGAAGACCGCCATGGCGCCGACGTCCAGCGCGTGCGAGCCGAGCGACATCAGGTGGTTCAGGATGCGCGTGATCTCGTCGAACATGACCCGGATGTACTGGGCGCGCAGCGGCGGCTCGACGCCCACCAGCTTTTCGATGGCCATGACGTAGGCGTGCTCGTTGCACATCATGGAGACGTAGTCCAGACGATCCATGTAGGGCAGCGCCTGGATGAAAGTCTTGTGCTCGGCCAGTTTCTCGGTGGCGCGATGCAGCAGGCCGATATGCGGATCGGCCCGCTGGATGACTTCGCCGTCGAGCTCGAGCACCAGGCGCAGCACGCCGTGGGCAGCCGGGTGCTGGGGACCGAAGTTCAGCGTGTAGTTCTTGATTTCCGCCATGTCAGCGCCCTGCTCCGTAACCTTCTTCGCGGACCACCCGCGGCGTGATTTCGCGCGGCTCGATCGTGACCGGCTGGTAGATCACGCGCTTCTGTTCGGGGTCGTACCGCATCTCGACGTTGCCCGAGAGCGGGAAATCCTTGCGGAAGGGATGGCCGATGAAACCGTAGTCGGTCAGGATGCGGCGCAGGTCGGGATGGCCTTCGAAGACGATGCCGTAGAGGTCGAAGGCTTCGCGCTCGTACCAGTTCACGCTGGGCCAGACGTCGATCAGCGAAGCCACCATGGGAAAGTCGTCGTCCGGCGCCCAGGTGCGCAGGCGCAGGCGCCAGTTGTGCTCGACCGACAGCAGGTGCACCACCACGGCGAAGCGCCCGGGAAAGGCCGGCGCGGTCGTGGCGTCGCCCGGCAGCTTGCCGGCGCCCCATGCCGAGTAATCCATGCCGCACAGGTCGACGCAGATCTCGAACTTGAGCCCGGCGTCGGTGCGCAGCCGGCCGCAAGCGGAGACCCACTGGTTGACGGGCACGTCGATCGAAAGCTCGCCCAGCGATTCGTCGATCGCGAGGCTTTCGCCGAATGCCGCATGCAGATTGTGTTTCAGGGTTTCTAGCCTGGTCATTTTCTCAACGCTCGGAACAACCCGGCCGCTGATGCGGCGGCCGGCGCGCCCACCGCATCAGCGGGCGATGGTGTTGGTTTGGCGGATCTTGTTCTGCATTTGCAGCAGACCGTAAACCAGGGCCTCGGCCGTCGGCGGACAGCCCGGCACGTAGACATCGACCGGCACGATGCGGTCGCAGCCGCGCACCACCGAATACGAGTAGTGGTAGTAGCCGCCGCCGTTGGCACAGGAGCCCATGGACACGACCCAGCGCGGCTCGGGCATCTGGTCGTAGACCTTGCGCAGGGCCGGCGCCATTTTGTTGCACAGCGTGCCTGCCACGATCATCAGGTCGGACTGGCGGGGGCTGGGGCGGAAGATGATGCCGAACTGGTCCAGGTCGTAGCGGGCCGCGCCGGCGTGCATCATTTCGACCGCGCAGCAGGCCAGGCCGAAGGTCATGGGCCACATGGAACCCGTCTTGGCCCAGTTGATGAACTTGTCCGCGCTGGTGGTGATGAATCCCTGTTTGAGGATGCCGTCTATAGCCATGATTCGTCTCTTGAAGGCCGCCGCGGGATCATTCCCAGTCCAGCGCGCCTTTTTTCCATTCGTAAACAAAGCCGACGGTCAATACGGCCAGAAAGACCATGACCGTCCAGAAGCCGACCAGGCCCACCGTGCCGTTGGCGATGGCCCACGGAAACAGGTAGGCGATTTCGAGGTCGAACAGAATGAACAGGATGGCGACGAGGTAGTAACGCACGTCGAACTTCATGCGGGAGTCTTCGAAGGCGTCGAACCCGCATTCGTAGGGCGAAAGCTTCTCGGGATCGGGGCGGCGCGGGCCGATCACGGCGCCCGCCGTGATCAGCGCGAAACCGATCAAGGTCGCCACGATGATGAACAGCAGAACGGGGAAATACTGTTGCAGGTTCATGCCGGCGTCCGCCAAATGCTTAAACCTAAAGATTGTAGCATTTGCGGATTTACTTTCGGCTGAACCTCACCCGGCCAAATTAGGGGCCAATAAGGCGAAAAAGCCACCCGAAGGTGGCTTTTTCGCGAACGGGCCGAAGCCCGTTCGCACGCTCGGATCGTAGCGGGGCAAGACCCCGCCCGCGATCAGAAGCGGTGGCGGATGCCCAGGCCGACGGCCGTGCTCTTGGCGTCGTCGATGAAGGCGAAGTCCTTGGCATACGAACCGTAGACGTACAGGTTGGTACGCTTGGACAGGTCGTAGGTGTAGGCCAGGCTGAAGACGTTCATCGTCTCGTCGCCGCCGGTCAGGTTGTCGTTCTTCGGATCGACCATCTGCCAGGAACCCAGCACCTTGCCGGCGCCGAGGGGGGCGGTCAGGCCGACCATGTAGGAGTTCGCGCGGAAGCCGTCGGCGAAGGAGTTGCTGGCCAGGCCACCCAGGGGGGAGCCGGCAGCGCCCTGAACCGTCGGGCCTTGGAACCAGCCGTCTTCGGTGCGGGCATAAGCCAGCGACAGCGACACGACTTCGAAGTCGTAGGCGCCGCCAATGGCGTACTGGCGGGGAGTGGCGTCTTCGTCCGCCGCGTTGGGGCCATTGAGCTGGTCGAAGCTCAGGGCGACTTGCAGCGGGCCGTTGACGTAGCGGCCGCCAGCGGTGATGGCGCGCGTGTTGTCAGCGGTTTCGAAGCTGTTCTGTTGGTCGGCCGAGAAGGAATAGCCGGCGCCGAACTGGAAGCCACCGAACGACGGGGTCTGGTACAGGACCATGTTGTCGAGACGGTAGGTGTTGGCGGCGCTGATCCCCACGCCGATGTTGGCCTGGCCGAAGCCGGCCGAGAACGGGTCGATCGAAGCGAAGTACTTCGAGGCGATGTTGGTCTGGCGGCCGAAGTCGAGTTGACCCCAGGAGTCGCTGGCCAGGCCGACGGTGGCCTGACGACCGAACAGGCGGCCGCCTTGTGCTTGGTCGCCGTCGGACGAATCGAAGCCGCTTTCGAGAGTGAACACAGCCTTCAGGCCATCACCCAGATCTTCGGTGCCACGCAGGCCCCAGCGCGAGCCGCTCTGCACACCATTGACCATGCCGACACGGCTATGGTCGTACCCAGGGACATCGACCTTGTTGTAGCCGATACCGGTATCGATGATGCCGTACAGCGTCACCGACGTTTCTGCCTGGGCCACACCGGCGAAACCGGCGAGCAGGGCGGCAGCGAGCAGAGTCTTTTTCATTTAAGAAATCTCCGTTGATTTGAGTGACAAGAGCAGCAATCCAGCTAACCGTCTGCCGCCCCCCTAACTCCGCGAAGGGAAGTTGACGCTATTGCATCAAAATTTGGCATACCTGGCTACGGTCGGAGCCCGAAAAACCGGGGATGGCGGGCCGGTTGTTGGGAACGTGCAACACGCCCCTGCTCCGGTCCGCCCCCGACCGAGGGATTACCCTAGGTTCTCCCGGGGACAGCCTGGAATCCGGCCGTCCGGGCCCGGCACCGCCCGGCGGCGGGCACGTCCTGGACGAACGGCCCGTTTTCGATGCCGGCACGGGGTCCGTGCCCAGGACCTGGACCCGTCACCTCTGGCCACCGGAGGCATCGCGCGCCGCCTCCAGCGCCAGATCATGGCATTCGACGCGTTCGAACGCGCGGCCGCCGCCGGAGCAATCCCAGCGTTCGATACGGCAGGTCCGCCCTGCCCCGCTTTCCATACAGTCGATGAGGTTGACCGAATTGGGCACGGCAGCGCGCACGCGGCGCGAGACGGCCGTGCCGGCCTGCACGGCCCACAGGCGCCGATGCGCCCCGGCGCCGGATCCGGATTCATGCAGCGCCCGCACGTAGGGCAGATGGATATGGCCTCCCAGCAGCAGGTCGGCGCCGGCATCGAGCCAGGCGTCGATCGCGGCGCGGCGTCCGTGCATGAGATTGGCGCGGTCCTTGTCGACGACGGCCCGCACCGGATGATGCGCGACCACCAGCCGGAACTGCCGCGGGCCGGCGCTGCGCAGGCGCCCCGCCACCCGCTCGATCTGCTCGCGCGAGATTTCGCCGTCCTTGTGACGGGAAGGACGCGTCGAGTTGACGCCGACCGCCAGCAGGCCGGCGGATTCATAGACAGGCTCGAGATCGTCGCCGAAGACGCGGCGATAGCCGCCATAGGGCGCGCGCCAGCGGGCCAGCAGGTTGAACAGCGGAATATCGTGATTGCCGGGCACGGCCAGCACCGGCGCCGGGAGACGCGCGACGAAGCGCGCCGCGGCCTCGAACTGCCCGTGCCGGGCACGCTGGGTGATATCCCCGCCCAGCACCACGAGCTCCGGCGCCTGTGCGCGAGCCAGGGTGACGAGGGCCTCGACGACGTCGGGGATTTCCGTGCCGAAATGGGGATCGGAAATGTGCAGGACGCGCGTCATGCGCGATCCGCCGGATCGGCATGGCGCGGCACGAGCAACGGCAAGGGATGCGGCGCCACCTTGAATTCGAGGGGGGCAGGCAGCCAGGAGATTTCGCCGTCCATGGCGACCTTGAAGCGGCGCGGGCGGCTCGCCCGCGGCCCGCGCACCCGCATGCAGGAAAAATCGAAGCTCGATACGTTGTCCGCTTCGCCCAGGCGGCTGAACGCGCCGCGGATCAGCAGGCCGTAGAGCGCCAGCGTGCCCACCGGGCGCACCGTCATGGCGACCAGGCGGCTGCGCTCCAGCGCCTCGGCCTCTTCGATGCCGACCCGTTCGAGCTGCAGGAGATTGTTGCCCACCACCAGCGTGGGCGTGCGCAAAGTGCGCGTCTGCCCTGCTTCGACATCCAGTTCCAGGTGGAGTTGCCGGGGAGGACGCAGCAGCGTCGCGAGGCCGGACCACAGCGCGACCATCCGGCTGCGCCCGAAGCGCTGCTTGTAGGCCTCGCGGTCTTCCAGCAATTGGGGGTACAGGCCGACGCTGGCGTTGACCAGGAACGCCCGCCCGTTCAGCAGTCCCACCTGCACCGGGCGCACCACGGCATCGAGCAGCGCATGCGCGGCGCGCTCGGCGTCGGCGGGGATCCCGTAGGCGCGGCCGAAGTAATTGAAGGTGCCCTGCGGCAGGATGCCGAACGGCAGGCCGGCGCCCAGGACGAGCTGGGCGACGGCGTTGAGCGTGCCGTCGCCCCCGGCGGCGACCACCACGCCGCGCTCGCGGCGGGCCTGCTCGACCACCCGGCGGGCGGTCCGCTCGAGCTCCTGCGGGTGCAGCACGACCCGGATTTCGTGGCGCCGCCCGGCCCGCCCGAGCACGCCGGCGATGGTGCGCTGCACGGCCCGGGCGTCCTCGCGCCCGGAACCTGCGTTGAGCACGACGAAGAACGGCTCCTGCCCTGTCAGGGCCGGGATGGGTGCGGTATGCGCCGGAGCCGTCCCTGCCATGCGCCGTCCGTCAGACCTTGCCGCCGAGCCGCCGCTCGACCGCCGTCAATGCCGCCGGCAGCCTCTGCCCGAGCGTGTGGAACAGTTCCCGATGCAGCGCGAGTTCCTGCTTCCAGGCCTGCGGGTCGATGGCGGTGATCTGGGCGAAGCGCTCGTCGTCGAACGGCAGGCCGTCCCAGGTGATGTCGTCGTAGCGCGGCGTCACGCCGAACAGATGCTCGGCGCCCCCGGCCTTGCCTTCGACGCGCTCGAGCATCCACTTGAGGACCCGCATGTTCTCGCCGAAACCGGGCCAGACGAACTTGCCGTCCGCCCCGGTCCGGAACCAGTTCACGCAGAAGATGCGCGGCGCGCGCACGCCCGAGGCCTGCAGCCGCTTGCCCATTTCGAGCCAGTGCGCGAAATAGTCGCTCATGTTGTAGCCGCAGAACGGCAGCATGGCGAACGGGTCGCGGCGCACCACGCCCTGCTTGCCGGTGGCGGCCGCCGTGGTCTCGGAGCCCATGGTCGCCGCCATGTAGACGCCTTCGACCCAGTCGCGGGCTTCGGTGACCAGCGGCACGGTATTGGAACGGCGGCCGCCGAAGACGAAGGCGTCGATGGGCACGCCGGCCGGGTTGTCCCATTCGGGGTCGATGGCCGGATTCTGGGTGGCCGGAGCCGTGAAGCGCGCATTGGGGTGCGCCGCCTTGCGGCCGGTGGCGCGGCCGATCTCGGGCGTCCAGTCGCGGCCCTGCCAGTCCAGGCAATGCTCGGGGGCCGGTCCCATGCCTTCCCACCAGACATCGCCGTCGTCGGTGAGCGCGACGTTGGTGAAGAGCACGTTGGCGCGCAGCGAGGCCATGCAGTTGAAATTGGTGTCTTCGCTGGTGCCCGGGGCCACGCCGAAGTAGCCGGCCTCGGGATTGATGGCGTACAGGCGGCCGTCCGCGCCCGGCTTGATCCAGGCGATGTCGTCGCCGATGGTGGTCACCTTCCAGCCCGGCATGGACGCGGGCGGGACCATCATGGCGAAATTGGTCTTGCCGCAGGCCGACGGGAATGCCGCCGCGACGTGCATCTTGCGGCCTTCCGGCGAGGTCACGCCCAGCACCAGCATGTGCTCGGCCAGCCAGCCTTCGTCGCGTCCCATGGTCGAGGCGATGCGCAGCGCGAAGCATTTCTTGCCCAGCAGCGCGTTGCCGCCGTAGCCCGAGCCGAACGACCAGATTTCCCGGGTCTCGGGATAATGGACGATGTACTTGGTCTCGTTGCAGGGCCAGGGAACGTCCGCCTGGCCGGGGGACAGCGGCATGCCCACGGAATGCACGCAGGGCACGAAATCGCCGTCGGCGCCCAGGACGTCGTAGACCTTGCGGCCCATGCGGGTCATGATGCGCATGCTCACCGCCACATAGGGCGAGTCGGAGAGTTCGACGCCGATGTGGGCGATGGGCGAGCCCAGCGGGCCCATGGAAAACGGAATCACGTACAGCGTGCGCCCGCGCATGCAGCCTTCGAACAGGCCATGCAGGGTCTTGCGCATTTCGGCCGGAGACAGCCAGTTGTTGGTGGGCCCGGCGTCCTCGGCGCGCTCCGAACAGACGAAGGTGCGGTCCTCGACCCGCGCGACGTCGGCGGGATCGGACCACGCGAGATAGGAGTTCGGCCGCTTGGTCGGGTTCAGCCGCCGCAGCGTGCCCGCCTCCACCATGAGCTCGCACAGGCGATCGTATTCTTCCTGGGAACCGTCGCACCATTCGATGCGGTCGGGCTGCGTGAGCCGGGCGATGTCGGCCACCCACTGCTTGAGGCGGTCATGCCGCAGCCAGGCGGGGGCCTGCACGTCGACGGTGGGAGAAGCTTTCGATACGGCGTCCATTCGGGTTCGGTCTCCGAGAACAAAGCCGCTCTGCGATGGAGCGACTTTTTCGTTTCCAACGAAAAATAGGGGGACATACATGAGCGGCGCGAACCGCCATGCCCGTACATTACATCGAATCGCGGGATTTGCGAGGGAACAGTACGCAACCCCCGCAAGCAGCCGTAACCGGCATTGCCCGAAAGCAAACGCGCCGGATTGCAGAAAGCGGGGATCGAGGCGGGGTCGAACCCGTGCCGGCTGCCGACTATTGCAAGGCGGACTCGTTACAGGTGAGGTGGCAAGGTGAATGCGTTACAGCCCCGTCGCATCGTTCGCCGGCGCCCCGCCGGTTTCCCCGCCGTCGCCGTCTCGCGGTTCGAAGCGCTCCAGCAGGCCGGCCAGCAACGGCCGCACGGCGCGCAGCTCGTCCAGGTGCGCCTGCGACAGCGCGGCCAGGCGCCGCTGGCCTTCCGCGGTCAGCCTGACCAGCACCCGCCGGCGATCGTCGGGATCGGATTCGCGCTCGACCATGCCCATGCGCGCCAGGCGGTCGACCAGTTCGACCGCGCTGTGGTGCCGGACCAACAGGCGCTCGGAGATCTCCCGGATGTTCAGGGCCTCGCCGCCGGGGTTGCCCTTGATGGCCAATAGCGCCTGGTGCTGCTGCGGGGTGAGCCCGGCCGCCCCGGCGGCCGTCTCGCTGAAGACGGCGAACCGGCGCAAGGCATGGCGGAACGCCGCCAGGGCCTGGTAGTCGATTCCGTCGGACGAGCCGTCGATTTCTTTCATGCCGGGCTCCCGCCGCGGCGCCCGGCCACGCCAGGCAGGCCGGCCTGCCGCTCCCGCCATATATATCGCCTCACGATATAATGCTCGATTCGGCTGCAACCTGCCTGTCCCCGATTCGCCATGAGCCTTTCCTTTACTTCCGATACCGCACCCGCCACGCCCGAGCATCCCGCCGAACCCCGACTGGGGGATTTCACGACCGACCGGCGCGTATTGCGCCTGATGGTGCTGGCCGTCCTGGTCGGCGCGGCGGGCGTGTGCGCCGCCTGGTTCCTGCTGCGGCTGATCACGCTGTGCACCAACCTTGCCTATTATGGACGTCTCTCGCTGGAGAACCTGCCGATCTCCGGTTCGCCCTTCGGGCTGGGAACGGTGCTGGTGCCGGTGGCGGGCTGCCTCATCATCGGCCTGATGGCGCGCTACGGATCCGAGAAGATCCGCGGCCACGGCATCCCGGAAGCGATGGAAGCGATCCTGATCGGCAAGAGCCGCATCCAGCCCAAGGTGGCCTTGCTCAAGCCGCTGTCCTCCGCGATCTCGATCGGCACCGGCGGTCCGTTCGGCGCCGAAGGCCCCATCATCATGACGGGCGGCGCCATCGGCTCGCTGCTGGCGCAGACCATGCACATGACCTCGGCCGAGCGCAAGACCCTGCTGGTGGCGGGCGCGGCCGCAGGCATGACGGCGGTGTTCGGCACGCCGGTCGCGGCGATCCTGCTGGCCGTCGAATTGCTGCTGTTCGAATGGAAGCCGCGCAGCTTCCTGCCGGTGGTCGTGGCGGCGATCGTGGCGGCCACGGGACGCACGCTGCTGCTGGATCCGGCGCCCTTGTTCCCCTACTCCGGCCACGTACATATCGACTTCGTCCATGTCGCCTGCTGGGCGCTGATGGGCCTGGCCGCGGGACTGGGCTCGGGTCTGCTGACCGCGATGGTCTACGCCGCCGAGGACGCATTCCAGAAACTGCCCATCCACTGGATGTGGTGGCCGGCCCTCGGCGGCGTGGTCATCGGGCTGGGAGGCCTGGTCGAACCGGCCGCGCTGGGCGTGGGCTACGACAATATCCGCCACTTGCTGGCCGGCGACCTGGCGCTGCGCGCGATCCTGGTGCTGGTCGTCGTCAAGGCCGTCATCTGGGCCGTGGCGCTGGGCTCGGGCACTTCGGGCGGCGTGCTCGCGCCCTTGCTGATCCTGGGCGGGGCGATGGGCGCGCTGGGCGGCGCCACCCTGCTGCCCCATGCCGATCCCGGCTTCTGGGCGCTGCTGGGCATGGCCGCGATGATGGGCGGCACCATGCGTTCGCCGCTGACCGCCACGCTGTTCGCCGTCGAGCTCACCGGCGATCCCGGGCTGCTGCTGCCGATCATGGCCGCCAGCGGCATGGCCTACGCGGTGACCGTGCTGCTGCTCAAGCGCTCGATCCTGACCGAAAAGATCGCCCGCCGCGGACACCACATCACCCGCGAATACCACGCGGATCCGTTCGAATTCTCGCGGGTATTCGAGGTCATGACCCGCGACGTCCAGACCATGGACGCCGACATGACGGTCGGGCAGGCCGTCGAATTCTTCACCACCGCCGAGCGCCGCCACACCAGCTACCCCGTGGTCGACGCCGGACGGCGCGTGATCGGACTGGTCTCGCGGGCGGACAGCCTGGCCTGGACCGTGGAAAACGTGCCGTCCGACACCCCGCTAGCCGACGCCTTGCAGAGCCGTCCCCTGCACGTGGCCTATCCCGACGAGCTGGCCGGCCGCCTGGCCGACCGCATGGCCGCGACCGACGTCGGACGGGTGCCGGTCATCGACCGCCAGGACGGCCGGCTAGTCGGCCTGGTCGGACGCAAGGACCTGATGCGGGTACGGGCGCGGCGACTGGCCGAGGAACGCGAGCGCGCGGTCTACCTGAGCTGGCGCGACCGCGGCAACGGAGCGCCGCGCTAGGCGGCGGCGAGACGACGCGTAGTGCGGCGCCGCGGGGTTGTGTACGATGTATTCACGACCCGCTCGCGACCACCAGGAGACTGCAATGGCCCACTACGTAGATGGATTCGTCGTCCCCGTTCCCTCCAGGAACCTGGAGGCCTACCAGCGCATCGCCCGGCAGGCCGGCGAAGTCTGGAAGGAATACGGAGCGCTGGAATACTGGGAATGCCTCGCCGACGACGTGCAACCGGGCAAGGTCACGTCGTTTCCGCAAAGCGTCAACCTCAAGCCGGACGAAGTCGTGGTGTTTTCCTGGATCGTCTATGAATCCCGCGAACGGCGCGACGAGATCAACGCCAAGGTCATGGCGGACCCCCGGCTCAAGGACATGATGGACCCCGAGGACATGCCGTTCGACGGCACGCGCATGTTCTGGGGCGGGTTCAAGACCATCGTCGAACTGTAGGCACCACCGCTGCGGACGCCGCCTCCCACGTCCGGGCGGGCCGGCTCACTCGAGCTTGGCGCCGGACACTTCGATGACCTTCTTCCACTTGTCGTAATCGCGACGGATCCGGTCGGCGAAGGCCTGCGGGCTGGCGCTGATGGGTTCGGCGCCTTCGGTGGCCAGCCGCTCCTTGACGTCGGGCATCGTGATCACCTTGCGGATTTCCGCGTTGAGCCGGTCGACGATCGGCTGCGGCGTGCCGTGGGGCGCGAAAACGCCGTACCAGACGATCACTTCGAAACCCGGCAGTCCCGATTCCGCCACGGTGGGCAGGTCGGGAAACAGGCTGGAGCGATCGAGGCTGGTCACGGCCAGCGGCTTGATCTGCCTGGCCTGGATCGCGGCAAGCAGCGACGGGATATTGGCGATGAGGATATGGACGTCGCCCCGGGTCAGGCCCAGCAGCGCCGGCGCCGAACCCTTGTACGGCACGTGCGTGGCCTGGATCCCGGCCTGCATCTTGAACAGCTCGCCCGCGAGATGGTGCGAGGTCCCGTAGCCCGCCGACCCGAAATTCACGCTGCCCGGCTTTTCCTTGGCGAGCGCGATCAGTTCCTGCACCGAGGAAACCGGCAGGCTGTTGGGCACCGCCAGGATGCTGGGGGTGGAGCCGATCAGGCTGATGGGCGCGAGATCGGTCAGGGGATCGGTGCCCAGGTTCTTGTACAGGCTGGGGTTGATGCTGATGGTGCTGACGGATCCCAGCATCAGCGTGTAGCCGTCCGGCGCGGCCCGGGCGGCGATGTCCGTTCCCAGCGTGCCGCCCGCTCCGGGCTTGTTCTCCACCACCACCGACCGGCCCAGGCTGCGGGTCAGCTTTTCGGCGATCAGGCGGGCCATGATGTCCGTGCCGCCGCCGGAAGTGAACGGCACGATGATGGTGATCGGCCGCGACGGATACGTGTCGGCCGCGACCGCGGCGCCGCTCGCGCACAGGACCAGCAGACTTGCCAATAGCTTGCGCATCATCTCGTCTCCCATCCTCGTTATAAGTATGTGCCCGGCCGCTCGTCGCGGCGCGGTCAAAGCCGCAGCGCTTCGCTCCACCACGCGTAGTCCGGCGGCCGGCCTTCTTCGTAGGCGCGGATCCACGGGTAATCGCCCGCCTGCTTGAAGCCGTGCACCGGATGGCTGCCCGAGCGCAAGGCTTCCAGGTACCCGAGTTCCTCGAGCCGGGCATTGCCGATATTGACTTCGGTGCCGAAGAGAGTCACCAGCCAGAATTGCAGCACGCGGCGATTGAGCAGCGGACGCAACGAAGACACTTCGAACATGATGCGCTCGGGCCCGATTTCGTTGGCCACGCGCATGACCTGCCGGGTGCCGCGCTCGCGCTTGGCGAGCAGTTCCTCGGGGTTGTCGCCCATGACCCGGCGCAGCAGGTGGCCTTCCCAATAGACGCGCTCGGCCCCCGCTTCCAGCAGCGCCTTGAATTCGCGGACGGTCGCCTCTTCGTCGATTTCCTCTTCGCTCTTGCGGGTGGCGTCGTTCTCGGGAAACTTCTTGCCGACTTCGCCGAACACGGCGAAGCCGAGCTGCTTGGCGCGGCGGATGAAATCCCGTTCCTTGTCCAGGTCGCGTTCGGCGTTGGTGGCCGTGCTCGAGACCTCGATCACGTTGAAGCCCAGGTCCGACAGGCGCGGCATGACCTCGTGTTCGATGCCCTGGATGCGGGCGACCTCCATGAAAATGCCGCCGGGCTGCACGCGCACGCCGTGCTTGCGGTAGACGTCGATCTTGCGGCGGATTTCGCGCTCGGGCGCGCGCAGATGGGGGTCCCAGAGCTTGACGACATCCAGGTACTCGCCGTACTGAGCGAGCATGCCGTCGACGAAGGGCACCGGCCAGCCATTGTCCATGACCATGGTCAGCCCGCGGTCGCGCGGCTTGGCGGACCGCTCGTGCCAGGCGATGCCGAGATACTGCTGCAGGGTGGTCTCCATGGTTCGTCCTGTCGGGTTCGGGTCGGAGGTGCACCACTGTAGACTTTGGCGATCATTCGGTCCAAGAATAAAATTACATCATTTCATTCAATAACCGGATGATCCATGAAACTGCACGAACTGCGGTCCGTGCGGGCGGTGGCGGACTCGGGATTCCGCATCACGGCGGCCGCCGAGGCGATCCACGGCTCGCAACCCGGCATCAGCCGCCACGTCCAGCACGTCGAGCAGGAACTGGGAGTCGAGTTGTTCGAGCGCCGCAGGAACCGCCTGGTCGGCCTGACGGCGGCGGGCCGCGCGCTGCTGCCCATCATCGAACATGCGCTGGACCAGATCGACGGCCTGCCCCAGGCAGCGGCCGGATACGCGGCGGGCGAGCTGGGCAGCCTGACGGTGGCCACTTCGCACACCCACGCCCGCTATCTGCTGCCCCCGATCATCGAGGCCTTCATCCAGAAATACCCGGCGGTGCGCCTGACGCTGCGCCAGGGCTACGGCGAACAGGTGGCGGCCTGGCTGCATTCCGGCGAAGCGGATATCTCGATCTCGACCGAGCCGCCGCGCCATGCGCCCAGCCTGAGCTTCCACCCCATCGGCGAGATACACCGGGTGGTGCTGGCCCCGCCCGGCCATCCGCTGCTGCGGCGGCGCAAGCCCAGCCTGGCCGACCTGGCGGCATACCCCATCATTACCTACAGCCCGGAATACGCGGCCTATGCGCAGATCATGAAGACATTCGAGTCGCGCGGGCTGTTTCCGACGATCGCGCTGGGCACCAGCGATACCGACACGATCAAGACTTACGCCATGTGCGGGCTGGGCATCGCGATCCTGGCGGACTCGGCCTTCGAGCCGCAGCGCGACGACGGCCTGCGGGCCATCGACGTCCGCCATCTGTTCCCGTCCAGCCCGATCACCGTCGGACTCAATCGCGAGCGGCCGCTGAGCCCGCACGCCTCGCGCCTGATGGAATTGCTGGAACTCGATCTCGCGCCCAGGCGCGGATCCCGTTCCGCCCGGCCCTGAAATGCGAATCCCCCGGCCGTCGAGCCGGGGGATTCGCGCCAGCGGCCTAATGGTTCAGGGACGCCCTGACCTCTTCCTCGATCAACTGCCAGACTTCGTCCACGATCGCGCCGAATTCGGCCGAACGCTTGATCGACAGCGCCCGCGGCCGGGGAAACGGCACGGGAATGGAACGCTTGACCTTGCCGGGACGGGCGCTGAACACCACGATGCGGTCGGCCAGGAACACGGCCTCGTCGATCTGGTGGGTGATCATCACCACGGTCTTGCGGGTTGCTCCCCAGATCCGCAACAGTTCGGCCTGCATGATCTCGCGGGTCTGCGAGTCCAGCGCGGCGAAGGGCTCGTCGAGCATCAGCAGCTTGGGATCGACCGCCATCGCCCGCGCCACGTTGGCCCGCTGGCGCATGCCGCCCGAAAGCTGGTGCGGATAATGGTGCTCGAAGCCGCCCAGCCCGGCGACGTCGATGTAGCGCTGGGCCGTCGACCTGGCCTTCTCCGCCGGGACGCGGGCCAGGGTCAGGCCGTAGGCGACATTGTCGATGATCGACTTCCAGGGCAGCAGGCAGTCGCGCTGGAACACCATGGCGCGGTCGGTGCCGGGGCGCGTGACGCGCTTGCCGTGCACCGTCGCCGAGCCGCTGGTCGGCTCCATCAGGCCGCTGACGATGCGCAGCAGCGTCGACTTGCCGCTGCCGCTGGCCCCGACGATGGCGACGAACTCGCCTTCCGCGACCTGCAGGTCGATGCCTTCGAGCGCCACCACCGGCTTGCTCTTGCGCGAGCCGAATACCTTGGTGACACCTTCGATTTCCAGGGCCACGCCGCTCATACGTATCTCCAGGGAGCCAGCCGCTTTTCCGCGTACTCCAGCAACAGGCTGCCGACCAGGCCCAGCACGCCGAGGATGAACACGTAGGCGAGCAGGGTCGCCGTGTCGAAGGTCTGGCCCGCCGCCATGATGGCGTAGCCGTAGCCGGCGAAGGAGCCGAAGAATTCGGCGACCACCACGCCCACCAGGGCGCGCGCCCAGGCCACGCGGACGCCGCCGATGATGAACGACACCGCGTACGGAAAGGTCACCGTGCGGAACACCTGCCAGCCCGAGGCGTTGAAGGCGCGCGACGCTTCGATCAGGTCGGCGTCGGCCGAGCGCAGCGCCGATTCGGTGGTCACGATCACGGGAAAGACCGCCACCATGCCGATCAGCACGAACTTCGAGGCGTAGCCCAGTCCCAGCCAGGCCACGAACAGCGGCGCCAGCGCGATGATGGGAATGGACGACAGCGCCGTGAGCATCGGGCCGAACATCATGGACACCAGCCGGTTGCTGCACAGCGCCAGCCCGATGAAGACGCCCAGCACCACCGAAATCGGGAAGGCCACCGCCAGCGAGATCGACGTCGCGATGGTGTTCTTCCAGAGCATGCCGCCCTGGATTTCGTTGACCAGGGCCTTCAGCACTTCGGAGGGCGGCGCCAGCAGCATGGAGCTGGTGACGAACTGGGTGGCGATCAGTTGCCACAGCGCGATGACCACCACGAAGGAGATCGCCGAGCGTACCAGCGTCGGCACGGCGCCGTGGCGTTCCAGGTAGGCGAGCAGCGCGCGCATCATTGGCGCGTGCCCGGATAGCTGGCGCGCGCCAGCTCGCCGTGGCCCGGCTCGCCCACCACCTTGCCGTCCAGGTACACGGTCTTGCCGCGGACCAGGGTGCGCACCGGCTTGGCGCGGACTTTGCGGCCGGCGTAGGGGCTCCAGCCCACCAGGCTCAGCACGTCCTCGTCGCGGATCTCGTACTCGGCCTCCAGGTCGACCAGGACCAGGTCGGCGTGGTTGCCGACAACGATGTCGCCCTTGTCCTGGATGCCGAAGATGCGCGCGGGCGCCGTGGCGCCGGCCTCGACCACCCGCTCCAGCGGGATCTTGCCTTCCAGGGCGGCGGTCATGAACATGCTCATGTAGAACTGGATCGAAGGCGTGCCGGTGTGGGCCTTCCAGCCGTCGGTCCAGCCGATTTCCTTTTCCTCGCGGGTGTGGGGGGCGTGATCGGTGGCCAGGATGTCGATGGTGCCGTCGTTCAGGCCTTCCCACAGGCCGGGCACGTTCTTCTCGGGCACCCAATAGGACAGCGCGTAGGACCCCAGCCGCTGGATGGCGGTCCAGTCGCAGCCCAGGAACAGCGCCCAGGGGTTCAGTTCGCAGGTCACGCGCTGGCCTTCTCGCTTGGCCTGGCGGATGAGCTCGACGCTGCCGGCGGTCTGCGTGTGCAGCAGGTGGAGATGGCAGCCCGAGGCCTTCTGCAGGCGCAGCAAGGTCGCGATGGCGGTTTCCCAGATCACGCCGTCGAAGGCCGCGTAGGCCTTGGCATAGGCCAGGGCGTCGCGCTCGCCGCGCTTCCAGTAGGTCTGCTCGATCACGTCCATGAGCGCCTGGTCGTGGGGGTGGACCATGAGCGGGATATTGGCCTCGGCGCAGCGCTGCATGATCTCCAGGATCTTGCCGTGGTCGTGCACGCCGATGCCGGGCATGTGGGGATAGCTGCGGCCGGTGTCGACCACCATGAAGATCTTGAAGGCGGCGATGCCGGACTTCGCCATCTCGGGGATTTCCTCGGTCACGGTCGGCGCCGGATTGAAGTTCCAGTCGATCAGGGAACCGGCTTCGTAGCGGGCGAACTGGCGGCGCAGCAGTTCGGCGGTATTGGGCGGCGGCACCACGTTGGGCATGCCGACCGCGGTCGTCACGCCGCCGGCGGCGGCGGCCATGGTGGCCGTGCGGATGGTTTCCTTGTATTCGAAACCCGGCTCCGATCCTTCGCGGTGATGGCAATGCATGTCGATGAAGCCGGGGATCAGGGCCTTGCCCCGGGCGTCGATGACCTGGTCCGCCGCCGGTTCGGCGCCGTCGGTATAGACGCCGGCGATGCGGCCGTCATGGATGCCGACCGCGCCTTGGAAACGGCGGGTCGAGCTGATGATGTCGGCGTTCTTGATGAGACAATCCATTCACTGCTCCAGAGGGTGGGAAGCCGGGGACGCGGCTTGCGCCCGCGACAGAATGACGGCGAGGACCTCTTCCACGTATTCGCGGGACAGGTCCTTGGTGATGAACACCACGCGGGAAGACCGGTCGTCGTCGGGCCAGTCCTCGAGTTCGGTGGGGGGATGAAACAGGCTCTGCACGGCATGCACGGCGAGCGGCTTGCGCCGGCCCTGCACCGAGAAGATCCCCTTGACGCGCAGCAACTGCTCGGGATGCGCCATGGTCAGGGCGTCGAGCCAGGCGGCCAGGTGCTCCCAGGCGATGGGCCGTTCCAGCCGCAGCACGAAGCTCCGGATGCCGGCGTCGTGGCGCGCGGCGTCGCGGTACTTGCGCTGGCCGAGGTAGCCGGGCGCCGCGCCGACGCCTTCGAAGGCGTCGAGGTCCAGCCATTGGGTCGCCTGCGCCGCATTCATGTGCGGGACGTAGCCGCGGTCGCGCAGCACGTCGGACACCGACGGGCAGGATTGTGGCCTGCTCTGGAAGATTTCCGCCGCGGGGTTCAGGCCGCGGCAGCGCTCCAGCGCGGCAAGCCGCGCCGCTTCGGTTGCCAGGTCGACCTTGGTCAGCACCAGCTGGTCGGCCACGGCGACTTGCTTGACCGCCTCCGCGTGGCGATCGAGGGTGCCCTCGCCGTTCACGGCGTCGACAGTGGAAATGACGTCGCACAGCCGGTAGCGGGTGGCGACGGGCTGGGTCATGAGCACCTGCACCACGGGGCCGGGATCGGCCATGCCGGTGGTCTCGACCAGTACGCGCGAGAAGGCGCGGATCTCGCCCCGGGTGCGGCGCACGTACAGGTCGCGCAGGGTGTCGACCAGGTCGCCCGATACCGTGCAGCACAGGCAGCCGGTGGAAAGCTCGATGGTGTTGTCGCTGCTGGATGCGATCAGCGCGTGGTCGATGCCGATCTCGCCCAGCTCGTTGACGACCACCGCTGCGTCGGCCAGGGCGGGATCCGCCAGCCAGCGGTTGAGCAGCGAAGTCTTGCCGCTGCCCAGGAAACCGGTGAGCAGCGCGACGGGAATGCGCTGCGCCGGGTCGATGCCGCCAGGAGTCATTTGCCCGCCAGGAAGCTGGGGTCGAAGTACTTGGCCACGTCGAACTTGATCGACGAGGGCGCCTGCTTGACGCCGGCTTCGGTGCTCAGGCGGATCAGGCTTTCCAGGCCGGCGGGCTCGACGCGCAGGCCGCGGCCCACGGCCTGCTGCTGATTGATGATGAACTCGTACGACGCGGCGCAGATGTCCCTGGGCGTGGAGGTGTAGCGGGCCAGGATATCGATCGCCTTGTCCTTGTTGGCGGGGTCGTACAGCCAGTCGGCGGCTTCCTTCAGGGCCTGGGTCATGGCCACGGCGGCCTGGCGGTGCGAGGCGGCCCAGTTCCTGTCGAAGATCAGCGCGGTTTCGATATAGGGATCGGGATAGACGTCCAGCACCTTCATGCCTTCGCGCTCGGCGATGGTGTCGAACGGCGCGATCAGCAGCGCGCCCTTGACCTGGCCGTTGCCCAGCGCCACCACGCGGTCCTTGGAGTTGGTCAGCGACAGCATCTTGACCGAGGACGGGTCGACGCCGCGGTTGGCCAGTTGCAGGCGCAGCAGATTGGCGGTGCCGCCCTGCACCGCGCCGGCGGTGACGGTGGCGCCTTCCAGGGCCTTCACGGAAGGCACGTCCTTGCCCACGACCAGGCGCAGGATGCTTTTCTCGATGATGGAGCCGGCGATGGTAATGGGCGCGCCGCGATCGATCGCGGCCACCGAGGCGTCGCCCAGCGCGGCGCCGGCATTGGCGCTCGACGTGGCGACCGCCTGGACCAGGGCGGTGCTGGAGCCGACGCGCAATTCGCGCACGGCGATGCCGCGCCTGGCGTACATGCCTTGCGCGTTGGCCACCGCGTGCGGCCACAGCAGGGCGCTGGGCGCCAGCGTGGCGAAAGTGACTTCCTGGGCCTGCTGGGCCTGGGCAGCGCCGGTGCCCAGCAGCGCGCCGGCGGCCAGGCCGATGCCGAGCGCCGCGGCACGAATGCTTGAGAGATTCATGGACTTCCCCGAAGTTGGCGTTGTGGAGGGTCAAACAGGCGCAAGATTATTTAAACCGGAATAAATTGTCAATATTTGGCAAAAGTGTACTTTCGCCAAAAATGTTATACAGTTGCTTTTCCGTAGCAACCCCCAGGAAAACACCAATGAAAAAAGCCGCCTCCGCCCTCGCCCGGGGTCTGGCCCTGCTGGATCTTTTCGAAGGAGAGGATGCCGCCCTGACGATCGAGGAAATGGCGCAGACGCTGGGCGTATCCGCCCGCACGGTCTACCGCGACGTGCGCACGCTGCGCGACGCGGGTTTCCTGGACCCCACCGCGAACGCGGGCTACACGCTGGGCCCGGCCTTCGTGCACTTCGACTGGCTGTTGCGCAAGGGCGACGGGCTGATCCGCTGCGCGGCCGGCCCCATGCGCCAGTTGCTGGACACGACCCGTCAGGAAGCCACCGTGGTGCTGTGCCGGCGCTACCGGGACTGCGTCATGTGCATCCACCAGGAACACGGCCTGGCGCCGCACACCTCGCCCGTCTACGAGCGCGGGGTGAGCGTGCCGATCTTCGCCGGCGCGACGTCCAAGGCGATCCTGGCCCATCTTTCCGCCCGCGGGCTCAAGCGCATCTACCTGGAAAACGAGGCCGAGATCCGGGCGGCGTCCCGCAACGTCGACTGGAAGACATTCAGCGCCGAACTGGCGCGCATCCGGACCGAAGGCTACGCGCTGACGATCTCGGAACTGCGTCCGGGCGGCGTGGGCATCGCCTCGCCCATTCTGCGGGACGATCAGGTGGTGGGCAGCCTGGCGCTGATTTTCCAGAAGACCGGCAGCGACACGGAAGACACGTACCGCGGCTACGCGAAGCGGGTCAAGGAAGGCGCCCGGGAAATCTCCGCTTCGCTGATGCAACTGGCCGACGCGACCATCGCCCGGCAGTGACCGCCGGCGGGCCGCGGCACGCCGATTGCTGGCCATCGTCCCCTTTACCGGAGGACCACCATGGCCCCATACCACTTATCCCGGCATTTCCGACGCCCGGCGTCGCCCGAAAAGCCATCGCGCGGCGCGGGCGCCGGCCCGGACGCCGCGAAGCCGGACGATCCGGCCCCGGCGACGCGCAGATCCGGGCAGCCCCGGCGCGAAGCCGAGGAAAGGCTGCCCGACAGTCCGGAGTTCAAGGCGACGCAGTTCGACGGCGATCCCAGCCCGCAAGCCGACGATCCCGGGGGAACCTTCAGCCCTCCCGACGAAACCCCGGCCGTGCTCGAGAAGCGGCAGGGCCCGCGAAACGAGCGGAAATAGACGACGCTCCCGGCCCGCCTGATATAGAATCATGGGCGATGGGAATGGAGCTTCCCGAAACCGCCGATCCAGGCTGATGGCTCCTGCTGAACCGGGCAACCTGCCCGCAGCGGGGCCATTCCGAATGAACCCGCGAACGCGGGTTTTTTTGTTGCTCTTTTGCCTGAGTCCAAGCCAAAGGAGAAAAAAATCATGAACTATCTGCTGGTTTTCGTGGGAGGCGGCCTGGGATCCGCCGCCCGCTACGGCATCAGCGCAGCCGCCATCCGCCTGGGGTGGACCGCCTTTCCCTATGCGACGCTGGCGGCCAACATCCTGGGCTGCTTCCTGATGGGCCTGCTGACCGAACTCCTGGCGCTCAAGTTCTCCCTGCCCCAGTCCACGCGTCTGTTCCTGGCCACCGGCGTGCTCGGCGGATTCACCACCTTCTCCACCTTCGGGCTGGAAACCGCGCTGTTCGTCGAGGAAGGCCGGCTGGCGGCGGCGCTGTCGTATCTGGCGCTGTCCGTCGTCGTGGGACTGGCCGCGCTGTTCGCGGGCATGGCGCTGGTCCGCACGGCCTGACGCGCCCCGCCGGCCTCATCATGCAGCCGGGAAACAGGGCCGCGAAACGGCGCGCCGGCCCGCGGCAAGCGTCGGCCGACCCGCCGCTGTCGCGTCGGACCGGCATCAGTTGTTGTTGCCACAACCACTAGTGTGCTCTATCCTGCCATGCTGCGAACCGGTCGCAGGAGCGCCGCGATCGCGGCCGCCCCGGGATCGGGCAGGCCTGGAACGATATTCAAGCGCGGGGCTGGCGGATCATCCGGCCTTGGCGCGCCCGCGGCCTGTCGCGGCCTGAACAAGAACGAGGAGACCTTCGATGCTCAAGCATTGCCTTGTCGCCCTGGCCACGGCCGCCGCCGCGCTCGCGGCCGCCCCCGCCCGCGCCCAGCAGCCCGCCGGCGACTACCCTTCGCGTCCGGTCAAGATCGTCGTCGCCTTCGCGCCGGGCCAGTCCGGCGACATTCTGGCGCGCACGGTGGCGGAATCGCTCGCCAGGGTATGGGGCGGCAAGCCCGTGGTGGTGGAAAACCGCCCCGGCGCGGGCGGAGCCGTCGGCGCGCAGTACGTGGCGCGTTCGGCGCCGGACGGCTACACGCTGCTGCTCGGCTCCACCGGCCCGGTCGCCATCGCACCCCAGTTGGTCAAGACCGCCGGCTACGATCCGCACAAGGACTTCACCCCGGTGGCGATGCTGATCAATGCGCCCCAGATCATGGTCGTCACCACCCGGTCTCCCTACAAGACGGTCCAGGACGTCATCGACGACGCCAGGCGCCGTCCCGGGCAACTCAGCTACGGCACCGGCGGCGTGGGATCGATGTCGAATCTGACCATGGAGATCCTGAACCACGACGCCGGGCTGAATATCGTGCACGTTCCGTATCGGGGGGCCGGCCCCGCCTACACCGACCTGCTGGCCGGCCGCCTGCAAGTCATGTTCGACACCGCTCCCGCGGCCATGGGCTACGTGAAGGCCGGCCAGATGCGCTTTCTCGCGGTGTCGAGCATCAAGCGCCTGAGCATCCTGCCGGACGTGCCGACGCTCGACGAGGCCGGCGTGAAAGGCTTCGACGCCAATGGGTCGCTGGGCATACTCGGGCCTGCCGGCCTGCCCCCCGCCATCGTCGAGAAATTGAACCAGGGCCTGCGCCAGGCCGTGGCCGACCCCCGCGTCGCCACGGCCCTGACCGAGCTGGGATTCCCGCCGGAACCGGGCAGCCCCGAGCAATACCGCGAGCGGATCGACCGCGAATATGCGGTGTTCGCCAAGGCCATCAAGGAAGCCGACATCCACGTCGAATAGCCGCCGCCGGCGCGGCGCGCCGTCCTTGCCTGACCAGCCGATCGAGCACCACCGATGTCCTCCAGCCACGCTCCGCGCACGATGTATCCGGCGGGAAACTGCTTCTACGTCGCCGGCGCCCACGTCGAATCCCGGCACGGCGCGCGCATCGCCGGCCAGATGTACGTCCAGCACTTCCCGGCCCCGGCCCGCGCCTTTCCTTTCCCGGTCGTCATGGTCCATGGCCTGGGGCAAAGCGGAAACTGCTATCTGGGCACCCCCGACGGCAGGCCGGGCTGGGCGGCCCATTTCGTGGCGAGCGGCTTCGACGTCTACGTCGTCGACCAGGTCGGCCACGCACGCTCCGGCACGGCCCTGGAGCCCGCCGGATACGCCGAAATGGACGTAGCGCGCGTCCAGCACCTGCTGGGCGGCGACCCTTACCCGCAGGCCGGCCTGCACACCCAATGGCCCGGCATCGCCAAGGCGCCGGGCGACCCCGCCTTCGACCAGATGATGGCCGGCCAGATGGCCTTCCTGGCCGATCCGGAAAGGCACGAAGCGCTCAATTTCGCCGCCCAGGCCGCCCTCCTGCACCGGATCGGCCCGGCGGTGTACCTGACGCATTCGCAATCGGGGCCGACGGGTTGGAAGCTGGCCGACGAATATCCGGAACTCGTCAAGGCCGTGGTGGCGGTGGAGCCGAACGGGCCGCCCTACTTCGACCTGGTGTTCACGGGCGGCGACCCCTGGTACCGCTATGCGGACCGTCCGGCCAGGGCCTATGGCCTGACCCGCCTGCCGCTGCGCTTCGACCCGCCGCTGGCCGAAAACGAAACCCTGCCGTATGTTGCAGGGCCGGCGGCACGGGACGCCAACCTGGCGCACGGCTTCCTGCAACCGGCGCCGGCGCGCAGGCTGCCCCGGCTGGCGTGCGTACCCGTCGCGGTCGTGACGGCGCAAGCCTCCTACCGGACGCCCTACGACCATTGCACGGTCGACTTCCTGAGACAGGCGGGCGTGCAGGCCGAGCATCTCCGGCTGGAGGAACACGGCATCTCCGGCAACGGGCACATGATGATGCTGGAACGCAATAACGCGGAGATCGCGACGCTCCTGGCGGCGTGGATTCAACGGAACGTACCCGCGTCCGGCGCGCCCCGGGGCGCCGGCCGACCCTGACACCTCCCCCCTACCCCGCCAACCCGGCCGCGTCCAGGTCGACGACGATGCGCGCCACGGTCTCGCCGATCGCCTGGATGATGCGAGCGCGGCGGGGCTCCGCCAGGCGCTCGGCGATCGCCGACACGCTGACCGCAGCAATGGCGGGACCGGAGGGCGAGCGCAAGGGCATGCCGGCGGCATGCACGCCGCCGGCCAGGTGGTTCTCGGTATAGGTATACCCCTGGCCGTACGACGCGGCGATGTCGGCGCGCAGCGTGGCCGGCGTCACGTAGCGATAGCCGGCCAGCTTGGGGGCATTGCGCTGCAGAATGGCTTCGATTTCCCCCGGCGCGAGATCCGCCAGCAGCGCCAGCCCACCGGCCCCGATGCCCAGCGGGCGCCGGCTGCCGATGTCGGTGGTATAAGCCTGCGCCGGATGCGCGCCGACCGCGCGGAATACGCAGATCGAATCGTCGCCGCTGCGCACGGTCAGGTAGGCGGCGTCGCCGGTTTCCTGTGCAAGCGCCACCAGATGCGGCGTGACCAGCCCGATCATGGGATGCTGGCGGGCCGCCGACAATCCCATGTAGACCAACTCCGTTCCCAGCTTCCAGGTCTTGTCGCCTTCGGCCTCGACCAGCCGCTCCCGCGCCATGGCCGCCAGCAACCGGGCCGTCGTCGGCAACGACAGGCCGGTCGCCCGCGCGATGTCGGTCAGCCGCATGCGCGAACTGCGGGCCGAGGCCAGCGCGCGAACGACCGCGGTCATGCGTCCTAGGCTTTGCACGGGCGGCGGAGCGGCGACGGCGCGCTATTTCCCCGGCTGCGCAGGATGCGCACGCAACGCGTCTTCGTTTGGCTCGGTGCCCCAGCCCGGCCGGTCGGGGACGATGAGATGGCCATCGCGGTACTCGGGTACGTGGGTGAACAGTTCATCATCCCACGCGATCCGGTCGATGTCGACTTCCATGATCCGCAGATTGGGCACCGCCGCCGCAAAATGGGCGTTCATCATGGTGCAGAGGTGGCCGTAGAAGTTGTGCGGGGCGACGTTGACTTCGTGCCCGTCCGCCAGCGCCGCCACCTTCATCGACTGCCATACGCCGTTCCAGACCGTGTCGACGATGGCGACGTCCAGCGCGTTCGCGCGCAGGAAAGGCAGGAAATCGCGCATGCCGAACAGCGTTTCGCCGGACGCGACCGGATGCGGACTGTGGTCGCGGATGTACGACAGGGCCCGGGCGTCGAAGCTGTCGATCTCGACCCAGAAGATGTCCAGGTCGGCGATCTCCCGCAGGATCTTCAGGCAGCCCTCGGTCCTGGCATTGAAGTTCAGGTCCAGCAGGATGTCCATGTCCGGCCCCGCGCCGTCGCGCAGGGCTTCCAGGTGATCCCGCACGTTGCGCAGCACCTTGCGGTCGACGTTGACCTCCGGCAGGAAAGGCGAGCCGAACGCCGGCCGCCAGAAAGACGCCGGCCCCTCGTCGTGGATGAACAGATTAGTCTTCAGCGCCGTGAAACCTCTTTCTCGCGCCTCGCGCGCCGTGGCGGCGACGCCGGCCAGGTCGGTCACCGCCGGCGTGTAGTGGCGGGGATGCGCGATGCGCCAGGTGGGGCAATGCGACCAGTAGACCGGCAGCCGGTCCCGGATCTTGCCGCCCAGGAGATCATGGCAAGGCACCCCCAGCGCCCGCGCCTTGACGTCGAGCAGCGCATTCTCGATCGCGCCGATCGCCTGCGGCACGATGCCCCGGGCCGAGGTCCGGGTCGCCGCGCAGGCCTGGGCGTAAAAGCGTTCGTGCTCGGCCGGGTTCGTGCCGATCAGCAGGCGCGAGAGCCGCTCGATGACGGCGCCCACGCCCGGCAGTCCCGGCCGCTCGTCGAATTCGCTCCATCCCGTGATGCCCGCGTCCGTGCTCACTTTCAGGAAATGATAATTGCGCCAGCCCGCATCGCAACCGAGTATCTGGACTTCAGTGACTTTCAAAATCATGTCTTCCCTGGACGCGCGGGCGCTCAATCGGCCTGCAGGTTCAGCTTGCGGATGATGGCCCCGAAGCGGTCGATTTCCGATTCGATGAACGACTGCGTTTGCGCGGCCGTCGCATACACCGGCGTGGCGCCCTGGGTGGCGAAGCTCTTGCGGGCCCGCGGGGATTCCAGGACGCTCTTGATGGCGAAGTTCAAGCTGTCGATCACGGGCTGGGGCGTGGCGGAAGGCGCGACGATGGCGAACCATTGCGCGAATTCCATGTTCGGATAGCCGGACTCGTCCATGGTGGGGACATCGGGCAGCATGGGCAGCCGCTTGTCGCTGGCCACGGCCAGGATCTTGATCCGCCCCGACGCCAGTTGCGGCGTGGCCGACGACAGCGCCACGAAGGACACGGGCACCTGGCCCGACATCGTGTCCGTCACGGCCGGCGCGTCGCCCTTGTAGGGAACGTGCACCATATCGATCCCGGACGCCAGGATGAACGCTTCGCCGGCCAGGTGGCCCGCGCCCCCGATGCCGCTGCTGCCAAAGCCCAGCCGGCCCGGGTGGCTTTTGCCGTAGGCGACCAGTTCCTTCAGGCTGTCGGCCGGCAGGTCCTTGTTGGCCACCACGACAATGGGCACCGACGCCACCATGCCGACGGCCCGGAAATCCTTGAGCGCGTCGTATTGCAGATGAGGATACAGCGTGGGATTGATGCCGTGGGACGCGCTGTTGCCCATCAGCAGGGTATAGCCGTCGCCCGCGGACCGGGCCACCATGCTGGTGCCCACGATGCCGTTGGCGCCCGGCTTGTTCTCGACGACGGCATTGGCCTTGAGTTGCTCGCCGACGCCTTGGGCGATGAACCGGGTCAGGAAATCGTTGGTGCCGCCCGGCACATAGGCCGACACGAACGTGATGGGCTTGTCCGGATAGTCGGCGTGGGCCGGCAGCGAGAACGCTGTGGCGCAGAGCGAGAGCAGGCCCGGGAGCAGGCTCCGGCCGATGCGTTGCGGGAATTTCATGGTGCCTCCATGCTCATAATAATCACGATCGTGATATTGGTTTGCGGATTGCCGGCTCGCGGATACGCGGTCCCGCGCGCGTCGACGACTTGGTCGATGGGCCGAGATGGTATCAACGGGAAATGGGGCAAAGCCGGCGGCGGCGCCGCGTTCTATCGCCTGGTGAAAGTTTTCGACGCCGGCAGGCAGCGTGTCGGGCAAGGGCATCCCGGGATGCGGGGGCGGCCGAGGGCCGTCCGCCCGGACAGGTCACCACTGGCCGAAATAGACACCCGCCTGCTTGTGCGCGTTGGTGCCGCGCTGCACGTCCTCGTCCGACATGGTCGTCCTGCGCTTGCCGCGCAGCGACCAGTCCAGCAGGTGCTGGCGCATGGCGGCGCGCACCGCGGCGTGCGTATCGCTGGTGCCCAGGTCCTGGAATTCGCCGGGATCGGCTTCCAGGTCGAACAACTGCTCGGGTTCGTCCCGCCAGTAGACATAGCGCCACCGGTCGGTGCGGACCGACCACGCGCGGGCCTGCTGCGGCGTCTTGCCCAGCATCACCCGCGCATGGCGAAAACCGTAGTCCAGTTCGGAGATTGCGGCCTCGCGCCACATCCGCGCGGGCCGCGGGTCATGCAGCAGCGGCTGCAGCGCCCTTCCCTCCAGTCGATGGGTCGCCAGGGGCACGCCCAGCGCCTGCAGGATCGTCGGCAGGATGTCCACCCCCTCGACCAGTTCCCGCCGCACCTGCCCGCGCGCGGCATTCGCGGCCGCCGTCGGGTCCACCACGATCAGCGGCACCCGCTGCACCATGTCGTAGAACAGCTCCTTCTCGCCCAGCCAATGATCGCCCAGGAAGTCGCCATGGTCGGACGTGAACAGGATCAGCGTGTTGCGCATCAGGCCGGCGCCTTCCATGTAGTCGAACAGCCGCCCCAGGTGGGTATCGAGCTGGCTGATCAGCCCCTGGTAGACCGGCCGCACCGTGCGCACGCACTCTTCGCGCGCGAAGCTCAGGCTTTCCTCCTGCCGGCGATACGCCTGCAGCACAGGGTGCGCATGCTCGAGTTCCTGCTGATTGCGCACCACCGGCAGGCACTGGTCGCTGCGGTACATGCGGTGGTAGGGATCGGGCGCCATGTACGGCCAGTGCGGCTTGACATAGCTCAGGTGCAGCGTCCAGGGCCGCGCCCCCTGCCGGCGCATGAATTCCAGCGCGCAATCGGTGGTGTAGGCCGTTTCCGAATGCGGCTCCCGTACGCGGGAAGGCAGGCAGGCATTGCGCATATGCCAGCCGCTGGCCACCTCGCCCCGCTCATTCACGCCGGAAATGACGAAGTCCGACCATGGGTCGGGCGAATCGTAGCCGTGGCGCCGCAGGAAGGCCGGATAGCCGCTTTCGTCGCCGGGTTCGTGGTGCCCATCGTAGCGGTCGGCCTCGCGAAAACCGCCGCGCGCCAGCAGGGTCCCGAGTTCCGACCCGCCGTCTATCGCCAGCCGCTGCATGCCGGCACGGTCCGGGATGACGTGGCTCTTGCCGATGAGCGCCAGGTCGCGGCCATGGTCCGCCAGGTACTCGCCCAGCGTCACCTCGCCCACCGACAGCGGCACGCGGTTCCAGGTCGTGCCGTGGCTCGACGGATAGCGTCCGGTGTAATAGCTCATGCGCGACGGGCCGCACACCCCCGAGTTCACGAACGCGCGCTCGAAGCGCACGCCGCACGCCGCCAGGGCATCGAGGTTGGGGGTGCTCAGGTAGGGATGGCCATAGCAACCCAGATGGTCCGCCCGCAACTGGTCGGCCATGATGAACAGCACATTCCGGATGTCGCTCATGCAAGACTCGTCCCGGCCTTACTGGGTTGCCTTGAAACCGGATTCCCGCACCACCGGCTCCCATTGCCTGCGGAAAGCGTCCAGGGCCTGCCCGGTCCGGGCGGCGTCGGCCGACACCGGCTCCAGGTCGACCGCGCGCACCGCCTGCCGCATGGCCGGGTCGCGCAGGATTTCGGCGATATCGCGCGACAGGCGCTCGACCTTGTCTTGCGGCATGGCCGCCGGCGCGAAGAAGGCGTTCCAGCCGTCGGCCGCCAGGTCGATGCCCGCCTGGCGAAAGGTCGGCACGTCCGGCAGCCCGGGCTCGCGCTCGGCGCCCGAGGTGGCCAGGATGCGGACCTTGCCGCCCCGGTGTTGGGGCAGCAGCGTGTCCAGCGTATCGATCGCCTGCGGCAGAATGCCGCCGATCAGCTCGCTGAGCAGGGGGCCGGAACCGCGATACCCCACCACTTCAGGGGGCTGGCCGATTTCATGGCCCAGCATCAGCGCGAAAAAGTGCGGCAGGCTGCCGGTCGCCGGCACGCCCACCGTGAAGCGCTCGGGGTTGGCCTTGAGCGAAGCCAGCAGCGCCTTGATGTCGCGCACCGGCGAATCCGCCGACACGGCCAGGGCGAACCTGTAGCCGGTGACCAGCGACACCGGCTTGAAATCCCCCTGGGCGTCGTAGCCGGGATCGGCATAGACCAGGGGCGCGACCACCATCACGGCGGGATTGCCCAGCAGCAGCACGTTCTGGTCGGCGCTGGCATGGCGCACCGTCTGCGCGGAAATGCGCCCCCCTGCCCCGGTCTTGTTCTCGACGATGACCGGGACGCCGACCCGGTCCTTCAGGCGCTCGGCCACCAGCCGGGCGATGCGGTCCGAACTGCCGCCGGGCGGATAGCCGACCACGATGGTCAGGGGTCCGTCGAGCGGCGCCGCGGCCCACGCTGCCGGGGCGACCAGCGCACACGCCGCCAGGGCGGCCAGTATCCGTTTGATCATGTCGTCCTCCCGTTACATATTCATGCAGGTTTGCGATCCAGGGGGAGGACTGTAGCAACGGCGGGTTTTCTTGATCTAATCCAGTATCGGCCCGAACCGGGGCCCGGAACCTGCCTGGAGTCCCCGATGTCCCGCCTGCCCGCCCCTGCTCTCGACCACCTGGCGGATATGCCCATGTATCGCCTGTACCAGGCCTGGGCGCAGGCCAGCCCGGTATTCGTGCGGCTGTGCGAGGGACGATTCGGCATCACCCGGCGCGAATGGCGCCTGCTGGCGGTGGCCGTGGAGCATGGTCCGCTGACGTCGGCCGAACTGGCCGCCGCGGCCCGGCTGGACCTGGTGCGGACGTCGCGGGCCCTGGGCACGCTCTGCGGGAAAGGCTGGACGGAACGGATACGCGACGCGGACGACAAGCGCGTCATGCACGTCATGGCCACCGGCGCGGGGCGGGCGCTGTACCGGGCGATGCTGCCGGAGATCGCGCGCCTGAACGAATTGCTCGTGGCGGACCTGGACCTGAAGGAAAGGCGGCAACTGGAGCGCCTGCTGGACATCGTGGCCGAGCGGGGCGCCCGCATGGCCATGGAGAACGTGGTCGCCGACAAGGCCAGCCGGCGCCAGGGCGGCACGCGGCGCCTGCCGGCCAGGGCCGTATAGCGCCGCGGGCACCGGCCTGCGTTGCCGCGCGCGATTGCAAGCAAACATGACGCGATGACCGGGCCCGATACTATGAAAAACCCGCATGGCATTTTGCGGAACGGGTCCGCATACTCGGCGCAGTCCTTGAACGATGCCGGCATGCCGAATATGGATGACATCATCCTGGAGACAAGGAAACTGACCAAGGAATTTCGCGGCTTCGTGGCCGTGAACGAAGTCGACCTGCGTGTCCGGCGTGGCCACATCCATGCGCTGATCGGCCCCAACGGGGCCGGCAAGACCACTTGCTTCAACCTGCTCACCAAGTTCCTGGCGCCCACGTCCGGCGCCATTGCGTTCAACGGGATCGACATCACCGGCGAGCGGCCCGCGCAGATCGCCCGCCGCGGCATCATCCGCTCGTTCCAGATCTCGGCCGTGTTCCCGCACCTGACGGTGCTCGAGAACGTGCGCATCGGCCTGCAGCGCAAGACCGGCCTGTCCTTTCATTTCTGGAAAAGCGAATCGCGCCTGCGCACCCTGGACGGGGCCGCGCTCGCACTGCTCGAACAGGTGGACCTGGCGGGCTTCGCCCGCGAGACTACCATCCACCTGCCCTATGGCCGCAAGCGCGCGCTGGAGATCGCCACCACGCTGGCCATGGAGCCCGAGCTGATGCTGCTGGACGAACCCACGCAGGGCATGGGCCACGAAGACGTCGACCGCGTCACGCAGTTGATCAAGCGCGTCGGCGCCGGGCGCACGATTCTCATGGTCGAGCACAACATGAACGTGGTGTCGTCGATCGCCGACACCATCACCGTGCTGGCGCGCGGCTCGGTGCTGGCCGAAGGGCCGTACGCCGAAGTGTCCCGCGACCCTGCGGTGATGCAGGCCTACATGGGCACCACCGACGGCGAGCTCCAGGGAGCGCACGCATGAGCACGCCGGGCCGCCCCAAGTGCGAATTCCCCCTCGGGGGGACGGCGCGCAGCGCCAAGGGGGTATCATGAGCGCGGCTGCCGCCCCTGCGCTGCGGATCTCCGGCCTGCACGCCTGGTACGGCGAATCCCATATCCTGCACGGCGTCGATCTCGAGGTGGCCCAGGGCGAAGTGGTCACGCTGCTGGGGCGCAACGGCGCCGGGCGCACGACCACGCTGCGCGCCATTCTCGGCCTGACCGGCGCGCGCAAGGGCTCGGTGCGCATCCACGGCACCGAGTCCATCGGCCTGCCCACCTACCGCATCGCGCACCTGGGCGTGGGCTACTGTCCGGAGGAACGCGGCATCTTCGCCGGCCTGTCCTGCGAAGAGAACCTGCTGCTTCCGCCGCCGGTGGGCACGCCGGGCGGCGGCATGTCGCTGGCGGAGATCTACGGCATGTTTCCCAACCTGCACGAGCGGCGCAGCTCGCCGGGCACCCGTCTGTCGGGCGGGGAGCAGCAGATGCTGGCGGTCGCGCGGATCCTGCGCACGGGCGCCGACCTGCTGCTGCTCGACGAGATCTCCGAGGGGCTGGCGCCGGTCATCGTGCAGGCGCTGGCGCGCATGATCACCGCGCTCAAGGCGCGCGGCTACACCATCGTCATGGTGGAACAGAACTTCCGCTTCGCCGCTCCGCTGGCCGACCGCTTCTACGTCATGGAGCACGGCCGCGTCGTCGAGCACTTCGAGGCGGCGCAACTCGCACGGAAACAGGACACGCTCAACGAACTGCTGGGCGTCTGACGCAGGCCCTGTCACCCCCCGGCCCTGCCGGCATCCCGAAACAGGAGAAGGAGTCGTCCCATGAAGCTGCACACCATCACTGCCGCGCTGGCCCTGGCCGGCCTGGGAGTCGCCGGGCTACCCGCCCAGGCGCAGGGGATTTCCGACGATGTCATCCGCATCGGCTTCATCACCGACATGTCGGGCGTGTATTCCGACATCGACGGCAAGGCCGGCCTGCAGGCCATCCAGATGGCGATCGACGACGCCGGCGGCGCGATCGACGGCAAGAAGATCGAAGTGATCTCGGCCGATCACCAGAACAAGGCGGACGTGGCCTCGGCACGGGCCCGCGAATGGTTCGACCAGCAAAAGGTCGACCTGCTGATCGGGGGCACCAACTCCGGCACCAGCCTGGCCATGGCGGCCGTGGCGGCCGAGAAGAAGCGCCCGTTCATCTCGATCGGCGCGGGCGCGTCCGACCTGACCAACGAACAGTGCGCGCCCTACACCGTGCACTATGCCTACGACACCATCGCGCTGGCGCGCGGCACCGGCTCGGCCGTGGTGAAGGACGGCGGCAAGAGCTGGTTCTTCCTGACCGCCGACTACGCCTTCGGCCACGCGCTGGAGCGCGACACCATCGAGGTGGTCAAGGCTTCCGGGGGCGAGATCAAGGGCACGGTGCGCGCGCCGCTGTCCACCACCGACTTCTCGTCGTTCCTGCTGCAGGCGCAGGCTTCCGGCGCGCAGATCCTGGGCCTGGCCAATGCCGGCGGCGACACCATCAACTCGATCAAGGCCGCCAACGAGTTCGGCGTGACCGCCACCATGAAAATGGCCGGACTGCTGGTCTTCATCAACGATATCCACTCGCTGGGCCTGCAAGCCACCCAGGGCATGTACCTGACCGACAGCTGGTATTGGGACCAGAGCGACCAGGCGCGCGCATGGTCCAAGAAATTCGAAAGCAAGGTCAACCGCAAACCGTCGTCGCTGCAAGCCGCCGATTACTCGGCCGTGGCCTTCTACCTGAAGGGCGTCAAGGCCGCCGGCACGGACGATCCCGACGCGATCATGAAGTGGATGAAGTCGAACAAGGTCAATGACTTCTACACCAAGGACGGCTACGTGCGCGAAGACGGCATGATGATCCACGACATGTACCTGATGCAGGTCAAGACGCCGAAGGAGTCCAAGGCCCCCTGGGACTACTACAAGGTAGTCGCCACCCTGCCGGGCGAGAAGGTCTACAACACGCTCGAGGAATCGACCTGCCCGCTGGTCAGGAAGTAGGCTTCTCCGTCGTCCGCTTCGCGGCCTTGCCCGCCCGGCAAGACCGCGTCGCGAACCGGAAACGCGGGACTCGCATGCGCGCAGGAATATCCAGGCAATGACCACACTATTCGGCATCCCCATCCAGGCGCTGCTGGGACAGCTGCTGCTGGGCCTGGTGAACGGCTCGTTCTACGCCATGCTGTCGCTGGGCCTGGCGGTCATTTTCGGCTTGCTCAACGTCATCAATTTCGCGCACGGCGCGCTCTACATGATGGGCGCCTTCGTCGCCTGGATGGGGCTGTCGTACCTGGGCCTGAACTACTGGGCCATGCTGGTCCTGGCTCCCCTCGCGGTGGGAGCATTCGGCATCGTGATCGAGAAGCTGCTGATGCGGCACCTGTACAAGCTGGACCATCTCTACGGGCTGCTGCTCACCTTCGGCCTGACGCTCATGATCGAAGGACTGTTCCGCAGCTTCTACGGCGTATCCGGCCAACCCTACCCCACGCCCCAGGCCCTGACCGGCGCCACCAACCTGGGCTTCATGGTACTGCCCAACTACCGCGCCTGGGTGGTGGCCGCCTCGGTCATCGTGTGCCTGGCGACCTGGTATGTCATCGAACGCACCCGCCTGGGCGCCCTGCTGCGCGCCGGCACGGAAAACCCCCGGCTGGTCGAAGCGTTCGGCGTCAACGTGCCGCGCATGATTTCCCTGACCTACGGCTTCGGCGTGGCGCTGGCCGCCTTCGCCGGCGTGCTGGCCGCGCCGGTGCTGCAGGTGTCGCCGCTCATGGGCTCGAACCTGATCATCGTGGTGTTCGCCGTGGTGGTCATCGGCGGCATGGGCTCGATCCTGGGCTCCATCGTCACCGGCCTGGGACTGGGCGTGATCGAAGGCTTCACCAAGGTGTTCTGGCCGGAGGCCTCCAGCACGGTGGTCTTCATCATCATGGCCATCGTGCTGGCGCTGCGGCCCGCCGGGCTGTTCGGGAGGGAGAAATGAACCGCCAACTGCCGGCCTACGGATTGGCGGCCGTCATCGTCGCCGCGCTGCCGTTCGTCGGGGTCTATCCGATCTTCGCCATGAAGGTCATGTGCTATGCGCTCTTCGCCTGCGCCTTCAACCTGCTGCTGGGCTATACCGGGCTGCTGTCGTTCGGCCATGCCGCCTTCCTGGGCAGCGCGGCCTATGCGGCGGGCCATGCGCTCAAGACATGGGGCTGGCCCACCGAGCTGGGACTGCTGTTCGGCGTGTGCGTGGCCGGGCTGCTGGGGCTGGCGGTAGGCCTGCTGGCGATCCGCCGCAGCGGCATCTACTTCGCCATGATCACGCTGGCCATGGCGCAGATGGTGTTCTTTTTCTTCCTGCAGGCGCACTTCACCGGCGGCGAGGACGGCCTGCAACGCATTCCGCGCGGCACGCTGTTCGGCATCGTCGACCTGCACAATGACCTGAACCTGTACTACCTGGTGATGGCCATCTTCGCGATCGGCTACTTCATCATCTGGCGCGCGGTGCATTCCCCGTTCGGGCAGGTGCTCAAGGCCTTGCGCGAGAACGAGCCGCGGACCCTGTCGCTGGGCTACGACGTCGACCGCTTCAAGCTGCTGGCCTTCGTGCTGTCGGCCGCGCTCGCGGGCCTGGCGGGCGCCACCAAGGCCCTGGTGTTCGTGTCCGCCACCCTGTCGGACGCCACCTGGCAGATGTCGGGCCTGGTGATCCTGATGACATTGATCGGGGGCATGGGCACGCTTACCGGGCCCATCATCGGCGCCTTCATCGTGGTGCTGCTCGAGAACAAGGTGGGCGACTTCGGGCGGGCGCTGGCGAACCTGACCGGGCTGGACTGGTTCATGCGGCTGGGGGAATCGGTCACGATCGTGATCGGGTTGATCTTCGTGGTGTGCGTGATGGCGTTCCGGCGAGGTATCGTGGGGGAACTCGCCGCGCTCAAGGCGCGGCGGGCCCCGGCGGCGAAGGCCTGAGGAAACCGTGACCGGCCGCGGAATCGCCGGCCGCGCCGCTCGGGGCTATCCGGACATGCCGGAAAGCAGGGCACGCACATTGGAAACGAGACCCCATCACCGCAGGCCGGCGGCCGCGCGAGTCAAACCGCCGGCCGGGCGGCGCATGCGTGCGCGGCGTGGCGGACGGACTTCCGGCATGCATTCCAGCAGCGCCTGCAGCGCGGGCGCCCTGTCCGCCGTGCGCCACACCACCGCGATGTCCAGCTCCGCCTTGCGCGACAGAGTGTCCAGGGGCTTGAACACGACGCCGGCGTGCTCGAACACGCCCAGGTCGGACGGCACCAGCGCCACACCGACGCCGGCGGCCACGAAACTCAGGATGCTCGAAGCCTGCCAGACCTGGCACACGATATTCGGATAGAAGCCTTCGTCCATGCACAGGGCGGTGCCGGCCGAATGCAGGACCGGCACCCGCTCGCTCGAATAGGCGATGAAAGGCTCGCGAGCCAACTGGCCCAGCGCCACCCGCGGCAGCCCGGCCAGCCGGTGGCGGGCGGGCATCGCCAGCATGAAGCGGTCGACACCGATCACGCGAATGCTCATTCCCGTGTCCTGCTGGACCGGCAGCCGCACGATGGCCACATCGAGCTGGCCGGCCATGAGACCGCCGAGTTGCTCGCGGGTCAACATTTCGGCCAGGTCCACATGCACCGCGGGATGGTCGCGCCGGAATTCGCGCAACAGCCTTGGCACGATGCCGTAGGCCACATTGCCCACGAACCCGATGGCCAGCCGCCCGGAACCGGATGCCTGGGCCTGCTTGACCATGGCCACGGTGGCGTCCTCGGCGCGCAGCATGGCGCGGGCCTGGCGCAGGAAAACCTCGCCGGCCGGCGTGAGCGCGACAGCCCGCTTGGTACGCGCGAACAATGCCACGCCGAGATTGTCTTCCAGGCGGCGAATGGCCTGGCTCAGCGGCGACTGCGCCATATGGACACGGGCCGCCGCGCGGCCGAAATGCAATTCCTCGGCAACCGCGACGAACTGGGCAAGCAGGCGGGAGGAAAACATATAAAGACCTAAATTGTCTTACCAATGGCGATTTTTAATATTAGACGTCAGGTTCTCTTGAGCGCAACATGCTGCTCCACGGATGCCGTCCCGGCCCGGCCGCGGCCGGGCGCGGCAGGCAGCGCTTCCGGAGAAAAACCGGCGCCGCAGCGCGCCTATCGCCTCGCGAGGAGACAATGATGAAAAGCACGTTTCGGACGATGTTCGGGGGACTGATGCTGTTGGGCGCCGGATGGCTGTCCGTTCCCGCCATGGCGCAGGGCGATTCACCCTTCGGGTCGTCGCGCCCGGTCACGCTGACGATCGGCTTTACTCCCGGCGGCTCGGTCGATCTCGCCGCCCGCCTGATTTCCGAGAAAGCGTCGCAGTCCCTGGGACAGACCATCGTGGTCGAGTACAAGCCGGGCGCGGCCGGGAACATCGCGGCCTCTTTGGTGGCCCGCAACGAGCCGGACGGCCGTTCCATGGTGCTGGTCACGTCGGTCAACGCCGTCAGCCCCTTTCTCTACAAGCATATGGGCTATGACCCCGTCAAGGATCTCGCGCCGATCGCCCGCTGGGTGACCACTGCGTATTTCATGGTCGTGCCCGCCTCGCTGCCCGTGCATTCGGTCCAGGAACTGGTGGCCTACGCCAAGGCCCACCCCGGCCGGTTGAACTACGGGTCGCAGGGCATCGGCAGTCCGGCCCACCTGGCGGGCGAACTGCTGTCGCTGCAGGCCGGCATCAAGGCGGTCCACGTCCCGTTCAAGGGAGGCCCGGAAGTCATGTCGTCCATGATGAGCGGCGATGTCCAACTGAGCTTCGCGCCCATTCCGAACGCCCTGCCCCTGGTTCGCGCCGGCAAGCTGCGCGTGCTGGGCGTCACCAGCCGGGAACGCTTTGCCCTCACCCCCGATATCCCCACGGTCGCCGAGCAAGGCTACCCGGATTTCGAAGTAGTGTCTTTCTACGGAGCCATGGCGCCGGCTGGCACCCCCGCGGCCATCCGCGAACGGATCAGCGACGAAATGCGCCAGGCGCTGGCCATGCCGGAAGTCAAGCGCAAGCTGGCCGAACAGGGATTGGAGGCGGCCTGGCTCTCGCCGGAGGATTTCGGGAAGTATTTCCAGGAAGAAATGCACAAGTACGGCGAACTGACCCGCCGGGCCAAGATCGAGAAGCAATGACACCATGAGCTACGACTCGCAGAAGCTTCGCAGACTCAAGGGCCGCGTCGCCATCGCCGGCGTGGGCGCCTCCGAACAGGGCTGCTTCCCCGAACTCGACGACTACACGCTGGCGGCGCAGGCTCTCAAGCAGGCGCTCGACGACTGCGGCCTGGCCGTCAAGGACATCGACGGCCTGTTCGTTCACGGGCCGGGCCCCATCAGTTTCGTGCGTTTCGGGGAAATGCTGGGCCTGAACCCCATCATCGGCGGCAACTACCAGGTGGGAGGCCCGGCGATCGGCGCGCTGATCCACCATGCCGCCATGCTGCTCGATTCCGGCGCCTGCGAATGCGTGGCCCTGGTGCACGGCAATGCCTCGCGCAGCGAACAGCGCAAGTTCGGCGGCATGACCCTGTACAACCCGGCGCAGGAATACGCGAACGCGTTCTTCTATTACGGGCTGACGTCGCCGGGCGCGGCCAGCGCCTTCCAGGCACGCATCCATTTCGAAACGTACGGCACCACCAGCGAGCAGCTGGCTACGGTGGCAGTGACCCAGCGCGCCCACGCCCGGCTCAATCCGGGGGCGATCAAGCAGGAACCCCTGACCGTGGCCCAGCACCAGGCCTCGCGCTATGTCTGCGAACCGCTGCACCTGTACGACTATTGCCTCATCAACGACGGCGGCGTGGCGCTGATCATGACGACCGCCGAACGGGCCCGCGACCTCCGGAAAAAACCGGTACTCATCCAGGGAATCGGCCGGCAGGACACCTATCGCCATTCGTCGATGCCGAACTGGAACCTGTGGCGCGACACACTGCCCAGGTGCGCCGACATGGCGTTCTCCATGGCCGAGGTCGACCGCAAGGACATCGATGGCCTCATGATCTACGACAGCTTCTCGATCAATATCTGGATCGCGCTGGAAACCTTCGGCTATTGCGGCGAGGGCGAGGCCGGCGCCTTCATCCAGGGCGGGCGCATCGGGCTCGGCGGCGAGCTGCCGGTCAACACCCATGGCGGCCATCTGTCCGACAGCTACATGCAGGGTTGGCTGCATCAGGTCGAAGCGGTGCGCCAACTGCGCGGCGAGTGCGGCGCGCGGCAAATCCCGGATGCGCGGCTGATCCAATACATCTGCCGCGCCAATCTGGGCAATTCCATTATTTACGGAGCACCGTAATGGGCGAGTCGACCAAACCCACCGTGGCCAAGCCGCGCCCCATCGTCACGCGACAGGACGAACCCTACTGGAACTACCTGCGCCAGCACGAATTCCGCCTGCAATGCTGCGGCGCCTGCGGCACCTTCCGGTTTCCCGCGTCTCCCCTGTGCGCCCAGTGCGGCTCGACCGAATCGGAATGGAAGCGCTGCAGCGGCCGAGGCGAGGTGTTTTCCTGGGTCGTGTTCCACAAGAGCTACTTTCCCGGTTTCGATGCCGAACTGCCCTACAACGTGGCCATGGTCCGCCTTGACGAAGGTCCCATGTTCATCGCCAACATCGTGGGAACCCGGAACGAAGACATTTACCGGAGCATGCAAGTGGAAATCTTCTTCGACGACGACACCCAGCCCGACCTGACCATTCCCCGGCTGCGCGCCCGCGCCCGATGTCCCACCCCGAACGCGGAACCCCGGCCATGACGTACCAGATCGACTACCCGGAAAGACTTATACATCGCCTGCTGGCCCGGCAAGTCGCCACGCGCCCCGCACGCATCTTCCTGGCCGACAGCCGGCGCACGCTGAGCTACGCGGCCACCGCCGATAGCGTGGCCCGAGTGGCCGCCGGCCTGCGCCAGGCCGGCGTGCAAGCCGGCGACCGCGTGGCGCTGATGCTGCCCAACGGCATCGAGTTCGTCCTGTTCTGGATGGCCTGCGCCCGCCTGTCGGCCACCAGCATTTTCATCAATCCCGACTACACGGGCGAGATGGTCGACTATGTGTTCGGCGACGCGCAACCCTGCGGCCTGGTCACGCATGCGTCGGTGGTGCCGAACCTGCAAAGCAGGACCGACACCGCCCTGGCCGGCCTGCGGTGGATCTGCACCCTGGAAGAGCCCGGGCCCTGGCACGATCGTCGGGTGCTGGCGCCCGAGGCCTTTTTCGATGCGGCGCCGCTGGACGACGCCGAGGCGCCCGAAGGCGATCCGTCCGCACCGAACTGCGTGGTATACACCTCCGGCACGACCGGCCCGTCCAAGGGCGCGGTGCTGTCCAGCGCCGCACTGCTGGCCGGCGCCTGCACCTTCGTCGAGCTGGCCGAACTGACGGCCGACGATATTTTGTTCACCCCCCTGCCGCTGTTCCATGGCCTGGCCAGCCGCCAGGGCGTCATGGGCTGCCTGATCGCCGGGGCCCGCGCCCACATCGGCGAGCGCTTCAGCGCCAGCCGTTTCTGGGCCCAGGCTCGCGCCGCCGGCGCCACGCTGGCCCACACCATGTTCAACATTCCCGCCATGCTCAAGGCCCAACCGGCCGATCCCCAGGAGCGCGACCACACGCTGCGGCTCATGTACAACGCCAACTTCGACGAAGCGTTCGAGACGCGCTTCGGCGTACCTCTGCTGGAATCGTACGGCCTGGTCGAGACCGGCATTACGATCTATGCCCCGTGCAGCCGGCGTGTGCCCGGGTCGTGCGGGCGCCTGCATCCCGACTGGGAAGCCCGCATCGTCGGTCCGGACGGCTTGGCGCTGCCGGACGGCCAGAGCGGCGAACTGTGGCTGCGCCCGCGCCGTCCGGGCTTGTTCATGAGCGGCTACCTGAACAAGCCCCTGGCCACGCTGGAGGCTTGCCGCGATTTCTGGTTCCACACCGGAGATTTCCTGTACCGCGATTCCGGCGGCAATTTCTATTTCGCCGGACGCCAGAAAGAACGCATCCGCCGGCGCGGCGAGAACATCTCCGCTTGGGAAATCGAACGGGTGGCCGCCGAACACGACGATGTCCGGCTGTGCGCCGCCATCGGCCATCCCGCCGAAGTGGGCGACGACGACGTGCGCCTGGTGCTTACGCTCAAGGCCGGCGCCACGCTGGCCCCCGAGGCGTTGCACCAGTGGCTGGGCCAGCGGCTGCCCCGGTTCATGGTGCCCCGCTACATCGAGATCGTCGAGCACCTGCCGCTCACGCCCACGGAAAAAGTGCGCAAGAACGAAGTCATCGCCGCCGGCCTCGGCCCCACCGCCTGGGACGCCGAAGCCGGCGGCCGCCAGGCCCGCGCCGCGCACACGGCCACCCTGTCATGAGCGGATCCGCAGTCGTCAGCTTGCCGCCGGACCCGCACCCCGCACCGCCGGCGTGCCGCCTGCCCGACGGCGCTTGCGATAGCCACATCCATCTGTTCGGTCCCTTCGACCGGTATCCGCTGCGCGACACCCGGGCGTTCGAGCCGCCGCTGGCCACGCCCGATATGTATCGCGCGACGGCTGGCGCGATGGGTCTGTCACGCGCGGTGGTCGTGCAATCGGCCGCCTACGGCCATGACCATTCGCGCCTGGCCGACGCGCTGGCCGGCTCGCACGGCGCCTGGCGCGGCATTGCCTTGCCGGATCCGACCGTCGACGACGCGGGCTTGTTCGAACTGGCCCGCGCCGGCGTGGCCGGCATGCGCATGCACCTGCGAGGCATGCCGCAGGCCATGCGGCATCTGTCGGACTGGGCGGCCCGCCTGCGGGCCCTGCCCGGACTGGAATGGCATATCGAAGTGCTGCTGGACCTGGATTTCCTGCACGCACACCGCCGCGCGCTGGAAACCCTGGGCCCGCGCCTGGTCGTCGACCATATGGGTTTTACGCGAGCCGAGCACGCCCTGGCGCATCCCGGCCTGGACACCTTCCGCGGCCTGCTCCGCGAGGGCCGGATATGGACCAAGCTGTCGGGCGTCGATCGCATAGGCAACCGTGCCGGCGGCTACGCCGACGCCCGGCGGCTTTGCGACACGCTGGTCGCCGCCAATCCCGATCGCCTCGTCTGGGGCAGCGACTGGCCGCATATCAGCCGCCGTGTCGTGCCCAACGACGGCGAATTGCTCAATCGCTTCGCTACCTGGCTGAACGACCCGGCACTGCTGGCCCGCATTCTCGTGGCCAATGCCGCCGTGCTATACGGGTTTTGAGCCCCCGCCTTGCCGCGGGCAGGACGCTGCGTTTCGAGACGTAAGCCGGACTCCGCCCACGCCATCGCGAAAAACGATATGCACCTTTGCAACTCGCATCCTGAGCGGCTGCCTTTCCTTTTTGCCCGGCCCTGTGACAGAGGACCATGCCACGCATCAGAACGGCACCATGACCTTCAGCGAAGCGCGGTGGCTTCGCGTCCTGGATGCGAACTCGCCGTCGTACTGCAGGCGGAAATCGACGCCATCCGCGTTCGATATCTGCAGGCCAGCCCCCAGGCGGCCGATGACATTGTCCATGGGCAACGAGGTCTCGAACGAACCGGTGCCCGCGGGCGCGCCTTGCAGGCGGGCTTTCACGGTGTATTCGTCTTTCGACAGCAGCGTCACGCCGCCGTACAGATAGGGCCGCATGATGGCGCCCTTGCCCAGCGGCACCCGGCCTCCGAACTCCAGCGTGGGCGACAGGCCCATGACGAACTGGTTGCTGCGTTCCACGTCCAGGTGCATGGCGTTGTCCGATTCGGAATAGCTGGGCGAGCGGGTATACAGCGCGTCCACGTCCACGAAGGGCTTCAGGTAGTACTGCGACGACGCGAACGTGCGCGCCACCCGCAGCCGCAACCCGGCACCGTACACGTCCACGTCCGAACTCGCCCGGCTTTCCAGGCCCGGAATGCGGATGCTGCGGTTGATGTCGTACTGACCATAGCCGCCCCCCAATGCCGCCGAGAATGTCCAGGGTCCCGCCTCGTGCTTGACGACCACGCCGGCGTAGCCGCTGTCGCCGTTGCCGCTGACACGGCCGTCGTCGCCCCGCATGCGGGTGTTTTCATACGCCGCCGACCCTCCCACGAACCAGCCCGGGCTGACCCGGCGCTGGCCGCCAAACTGGTAGGCAACCCCGTCGAACGAGAAACCCGACACGCCGCCGCCGCTGTCCTGGTTGGTATTGATGCCCGAGGCCTGGCCCCACAGGCAATCCTGCTCGCCGGTCAGCGCATCGGCGCCCTGGAATGCCGGGCACGACATCATGCCGCCGGCAAAGCGCGCCATGCCCACCTGCATCTGGGCCGCGGGGGCCACGGCCACACCCGGCGACAAATCCGAAAGCTGGCTGGAATAGGCATGCGCGCCCTGGCGGGACGCCGTGTCCAGTGCGGCGAACAGGGGCGCCATGGCGCTGGTGCCGCCCAGGTCCCATCCGCGCTGCACATGGCCGGCGACTGAACGCGGGTTGGAAGCCAGATTCATCGAGGAGGAGGCGAAGTCTGCGCTGACAGGACGAACGCGAATGTCCCGGCCCTCCAGCCTGGCCTGGTAATCGACCACCGGGCTATCGACGGCGCGCGGCGTGCCCCGGATATCGCCTTCCAGCGTGGCCACCGTGACTTCGCGGTTGGGCAACAGGGTAATGGGGCGTGCGTACACATGGCCGTCCAGGCGCGTATCGCCCTGCACCACCATACGCGGGGACTTCAGGTTCTCGAAATCCACATCTGCCTGCAGGATACCGCTGGACTGCAGGTTGAAGTCGCCGGTAACGGTGAGGGTGTCAAACGCGCCCGGCTTGCCTATGGCCACTACGCCTGCATTGTCGACGTGGGCCTGGTACAGCGTGGCATCGCTCAGCGTGCCGCTTGCGGCGTTCTTTACATCGCAGGCAATGCCGCCGGCGCCATCGCCGCATTCGATATTGCCGCGGATCGTGCCGGCGTTTTCGACGGCCAGTCTACCGCCGGTAACGTCGCTGGAGGCCCGTTCGCGGGTGTCAATTTCCTGCAGATCGGCGCCATCGTAGCGTATGGCAGCAGCATCAGTGGCCCCGGAAGCCGTCGAGAGTTCGCCAAAGTCATTGATAACCAGGTAGTTCTGGTTGTCGCCGACGATCCATACCGCGTAGGCATTGGAACCCGTGCCGCCGGTAACCGTGCCGTTGACGGTGACTGAAACCTCGCCAGAACCTTGCGGTCCAGCGCTTTGCGCAAAAATGCCAGTCGAACCGCTGCCGGTAGCCTGGATAGTGCCGTTCTGCGCCACCGTGACATTGCCGCCGGCGCCCGTGCTGCCGGCCGCCGCGGTGCTGCCGGCAAAGCCACCGCTGGCATTGCCGCCCAGCCCGCCGCCACCGCCAATGGATTGGGCGACGACGCCAAGAGCATTCGACCCGCTGGTGGTGATATTGCCGTTGGTCGTGACGTTGACCACGCCACCGTTGCCGTTGCCGCCGATCTCGGTGTCATCGTCGCTGGACGCGGACCACTCCGAAGCACCCAGTTGAATTCCCTTCGACGTGTCGCCGGCTATGCCGCCGCCACCGCCGATGGACTGCGCCACGATCGCATGGGCGCCCATGCCGGCCGTGCTGATGCGACTTTCGGTATCGTTGAGGTTGACCGTGACCGTACCGCCGTCTCCGGCCGCGCCGCCACGCCCGCCCAACGCCACGCTGGTCAGGTTATCGGCGTCGCCTGCGCCGCCCACCCCGCCGCCGCCGCCGATCGACTGCGCCAGCACGCCATAGGACCGGTCGCCCGAGGTGTGGGCGCTGATGCCCAGGGTCGCGTTGACGGTTCCGCCGTGGCCGGCTGCACCGGCATTGCCGCCCACCGACACGAACATGGCATGGCTGCCGTCCTCCAGGTCTTCCGAGTCGCTGTTGCCTGCGCCGCCCGTGCCGCCACCGCCACCGATCGACTGCATGGCCAGGGCGGGCGCTTCATCGCCCCCCGTCGACACATTCAGCCAGCCCTGCAGTTGCGAGGCCTGGATGTCACCGCCATTGCCGCTGGCGCCGCCGGAGCCGCCGAACGAGCCGCCGACCGTGATGTCGCCCTTGGCCTGATCAGAACCGTCGCCTCCCTGGCCGCCGCCGCCCCCGATGGATTGCAGCAACATGCCATAGGCCTGGTAGCCCGCCGTGGCGATACTGTTGTCATGCGAGCTGGGCAAGTAGTAGTTCACTGCTCCGCCGTCGCCGGCGGCGCCGCCGCTGCCTCCCACTCCCAGGGTGACGTTGGCCTGGACATCGCTGCCCGAGGCGCTCGATGAACCGCCGGCACCGCCGCCGCCGCCGATCGACTGGGCCACGATGCCATCGGCCCAGTCGCCGCTGGTCTGGATATCGCCGCTGAAATTCAGGTCGACTTCGCCGCCGTTTCCGCCGGTGCCTCCCGTGGCACCCACACCCACGGTGAACGAGTAGCTGTGGCCTTCGTCGCTGCCGGGTTCCTCGCCATCGTCGAACATGCCCAGGCGTTCCAGAATGGGGGTGGACGAAGCGTCCGCGCCCACCGACCCGCCCAGGCCGCCGCCGCCGCCGATGGACTGCAGCAGCACGCCGTCGGCATCGCCGCCTTCCGTGCGGATCGCGCCGCCCACCGCGACCGACACTTTGCCGCCCACCGCACCCGAGCCCCCGGTGGCGCCCAGGCTGAGATTCAGCGTCCCGTCCGCGCCGGTGTCGCCGTCGTCCTCGCCGGCGCCATCGCCCGACCTGCCTGCCGAAAGACCGATGGTACCGCCCTGCGACACCCCGCCGCCGCCGCCGATCGACTGCGCCACGATGCCGCGCGAGCCGGATCCGAGTGTGCGGATCGCGAAGTTCGGGTTGAGCGCCACATCGACTTCACCGCCCTCGCCCCCGCTGCCGCCCGTGCCGCCCAGGGACATGGTGAGGTCCACATTGGTCATGCCGCCATTCGAGAAAGCATTACTGCTGCCCACCCCCCCGTTGCCGCCACCGCCGCCGATGGACTGGGCCAGCACGCCGTTGGCATAGTGCCCATAGGTGACGATGCCGGACTGGAGTTGCGTGTTACTGGGCGGAGGCAGCGCCAGCGAAGGCGGCATTACCGCGGGACCGCTATTGGAGTCTCCCAGGGTGACGCTGACCGCCCCGCCAGCCCCGCCCCCCGCGCCCGTGCCGCCCAGGACCATGCCTACCGTGGCCGAGATCGAATCCCCATCGCCCAGCGTGGCAGCCATCGAGGAGGAATCGCCACCATTGCCGCCACCGCCGCCAATGGACTGGGCCACTACGGCATGTGACCCGTCGCCGATGGTAGCCACCGAGGACTGCTCGTCGAGTACGACCTGTGTCAGGCAATTGCTATTGTCCGAAGCGCATGCGTCGCTGCCGGCGCCGCCACTGCCGCCCACGGCAGCCTCAAGATTCAGGGCAACCGACGACCCTTCGCCGGTGGGCACCGCCAGCACCAGATCGCTGGCGCTCACGCTGCCTCCATTGCCGCCTCCTCCGCCGATAGTCTGCGCCAGAATGCCGAACGAATCATTGGGCGCATACGTGGCGGGGTCGAGGCTGGCACTGTCGTAGTCCATGCCGGTGGCAACGTGGGAATTGCTCAACCTGACGATTGCCGAGCCACCGCTGCCGCCCCCGCCCCCGCTGCCGCCCAACACCAGCGCAGCATTAAAGCCGACGGTCGCGTCGGCGTAACTGGAATCCCCGCCATTGCCGCCACCGCCCCCGATCGACTGCGCCAGCACGCCGGTCGCGTGCGCGCCGCCGGTACCGATGCGCAAGTCATGATAGTTCACCTCGACGGCGTCGGATTTGCCCCCGGTACTGCCGCTGCCACCCAACTGCAAAGCGGCAACAGACGCAAAGCTGACATTCTTGACGCTGCCGCCATTGCCGCCGCCGCCCCCGATGCTCTGCGCCACAATGCCGGGCGCGTAGTCACCGTGAGTCAGAATGCTGGAAGCATTGGATGAGCTCCAGCCATCGCACGACCCGTTATTGGTCATGCACACCGAACCGCCATCTCCGCCGCCGCTGCCACTGCCGCCGATGGCCACCGAGACGCCCGCAGACACGGTGAAAGTATCCCCGCCGTTGCCGCCACCTCCGCCGATGGATTGCGCCAACACGCCCAGGCTGGAGTCGCCCGAGGTATGGATAGTGCCCAAGTCGCGCAACATGACACCGCTGCCGGTCCCGCCGCCCGCTCCGCTGCCGCCCACACCGAGTACGCCCTTGCTGTCGCCGCCGCTGCCGCCACCGCCGCCAATGGACTGCGCCACGATGCCGATGGCCGCATCTCCAGCCGTGGTAATGGTTCCCGTATTGCCCATTGCCACGTTGCCACCGGCGGACCCGGTGGCACCCGCCGAATCGCCCCCCACGCTGAGCAGGCCCGTGGCGCTGCCCGAGGCGCCGCCGCCACCGCCGATGGACTGGCCCACCATGCCGTGCGCGTTGTAGCCCGATGTGGTGATGGACCCCGAATTGTTCATGGTTACCAGGTTGGCCGTGCCGCCGCCTGCCCCATCGCCCCCCAGAGCCACCGCGGCGGAAGTGTCCGCGCCACCCGCGCCGCCGCTGCCGGCAATGGACTGGCCCAGCACGCCATACGCATGGTCGCCGGTGGTCGTGATAGAGCCCGCGGTTGTCGTGGTGACCGAGCCCGCATTGCCGCCATTACCGCCGTTGCCACCCTGGCCGCCCAGTACTGCAACGAAGTCGCTGCCGGTACCGCCGCCCCCGCCGATGGATTGGGCGATGATGCCCGAAGAATACATTCCGGAAGTCGAGATGATGCTGCTGCCCTGCGTGGTCAGGTTGACGGCACTGGCATCGCCGCCAAATCCGCCGCCGCCGCCTTGTCCGGCCAGAGCCGATCCGTCGCTGGCGTCTCCACCCTGGCCGCCCAGGCTTTGCGCGGCAATCGCAGGAAGACTGTCGCCGCGCGTAACGACGCTGGCGCCGGAATACAAGGTTACCGTTACGGCCCCACCCTTGCCGCCATTGCCGCCCCAGCGGTCTTTGGGCGGCCCCATGCCTCCCTTGCCACCCACGGCCCGCGCGGCTATGCCCGCCCCTTCCACGGCCGCGCCGGAATCCGAGTCCGCCAGGTCCAGCAGCACGCTGCCATAGGCATCCACCGTGGTCTTCTGGGTCCACGAGCTGCCATCGCCGCCGCCATTGCCCCCGTTGTTGCTGTTATCAGGGTCGTTATCGTTCGCGCCGACTCCATCGCCACCGGTGCTTTCCGCAAGGATGCCGAATATCTTGCCGTCGCGGTCCGCCTGCCAGTAGCTGCCGGTGGAGCCGCGATGGGTGACCTGCACCGTGCCGCCGGTGCCGGCGTTGCCGTTATAGTCGCCTCCCGAAGCGCCTATGGAACGCGCAGAAAGCGCCGCCCCGCTCGCGTATGTCTTCAGGCGCGTGTCGCTGCTGCCCATGTTGACGGTGCCGCTGTCGGTAATGGTGACGGTGCTGGCATTGCCGCCGTCGCCGCCCACTTGGTCGCCGTAGTCGAGCGTGGGGTCGTTCTGGTTTCCGCCGGCGCCGCCCATGGCCAGGGCATCAATGCCGAACATGCCGCGCTCATCCGCAATGGGCACCGTGCCATTCATCGTCAGCACGCCCGTATTCGTGACCGAGACTGCCTGCCCCAGGCCGCCATGCCCGCCGTTCGAGTTATTGTTGTCGTTGTCCGGATCTCCCAGGCCACCCTGCGACATCGCGGTAATCAGGCTGTTGAAAGAGCCTGTGGCCGTACCGCCGAGCGTGATGTTGGCGCTGTTGGTGATAGTCACCGTGCCGCTGTCGCCGGCCGTGCCTTCGTCTATGCCTTGGCCGCCGACCGATGCGCCCGTCAGCACACCCTGCTTGAAGGCCTCGTCGTAAATCGGAAACAGCCACAATTGTGTGCCGGAATCGGCGCTGAAGTTGCCCGCCGCGGTTATCGAGACTGCCGGTCCGCTGTCGCCGTCCTTCTCGCCGCTATGATCCTCGCCCTCGTCGCCTTCGCACACCGCGTAAGCATAGCCGTAGGTGCCTGCCGGAATGTTTTGCGTAGGGTTCCCCAGACATTCATAGGCAGCCTGCGCCCCGTCGGGCAGGCCCAGCACGCAAGCCCCCAGGGCAGACACGACCGCCAGCCGCAATGCCCCCTGGCTCGACAGCCTGCCCGGTGCGCGGTTTTGGTGAGCGGAATTCCGGTTCATGTTTGTCTCGCTTCGTTTAGCGTGGGCGGGCTATCCGGGCACGAATGGGCCGCAGACGCGAACATCACGCATGCGATTCTCCCGTTTCCAACTCGCAACAAACAATGATTTTTCGACGAAATTCGCCATTTAATCGACGAAATTGCCCCTGGCCACTGTCTCCGGCGCTGCCGCCAACCGGCGGCAGCGGCTATCCATCATTCTGATCGAGGGTCTCAGTACGTGAGCATCCGCTATAGCGAACGTCTGGCCGAGGCCGGCATCGAGCCTTCAGTCGGCAACCGAGGCGACAGCTACGACAACGCGCTGGCTGAAACCATCAATGGTCTGTATAAGGCCGAACTGATCCATCGCCGTGCACCCTGGAAAACCAGGGAATCCGTCGAACTGGCAACCCTGGAGTGGGTCGCCTGGTTCAACCATAAACGCCTGCTCTCATCCATCGGCTATGTACCGCCTGCCGAAGCTGAGGCAAACTACTACAACCAACTTGGGCAACAGTCCAACGAGGCCGTTTTACTTTAACCAAACAGCCTCCGCGAAACCCGGGGCGGTTCAGTATCCAAAGCCGCCGCCTCGTCGACCAACCGTGTCAATGGGGATCTCGGCTTACATGAATGGAACATGCTATCGAGGAAAGCTCTCAGCCCGCAGAGCCATTCGCACAAGTTTTGGCAACTCGACGTCTCGTCCATGGAGTCGCAATGGTCGTATGAGTTTGGCAATGATGCCCGCATCCCCGAGGCGGCGTAAGACATGCAAGCAAGTCCCATCCAAACTAAGTCGATAGTCTATGCCGAACTGGCAATCTCACCATATCTGCCTACCGATGAAGAACAGGTTGAGACGGAGGGCTTTGATTGGTCTGGTGTCCATTTCGATATAGCCGTTCGGCACGATCAGGCAGAAAAAGACGGGCGGCCCGCATATCCCATTTTTTTGAGAATCCGAATTCCAAACACGGGGGACACAAAAAAAGCCCCGTATGCCATTACCGCGGCCGTTATGGGAGGCTTTGTTTACACGGGCAATAAGTCGAAAGAAGAGGCATTAGACCTGGTTGTGGTGAATGGGCTTTCCATCCTGTACAGCTCACTTCGGGACATGATCATCACGATCACCTCTCGCATGATTCATGGAGCCTTGTATCTCCCGGGGGCAAACTTTATGGACCATGCTCCTTCGCGGCATGCTCAGGGAGCCCGCAAAGATACAGACTCGCACATCAAAGGAACGACTAAGCGGCGCAGCAACAAACCATGATAGCGCATCGCTAACAAGCCGCCTCCGGGCGGCTTGTTGTGCCGCCCGCACAGGCCTGCCCGTCAAGCGTGAGCGTGGTCCTGCGGCTGCCACCGCTTGATCCCCGCCAGCACGTCGCGCATCTTGTCGCGAGCTACCTCGGTGTCATAGGCGGCCTGGGCGCGCAGCCAATAGCCATCGGACAGGCCAAAAAACCGACACAGACGCAGATCGGTATCGGCCGTGATTGCGCGCGTGCCGGTGACGATTTCGCCGATGCGCCGTTGCGACACGCCAATCTCCTTGGCCAGCCGGTATTGGGTGATGCCCATCGGCTGGAGGAATTCTTCGTTCAGTAGCTCCCCCGGATTGACCGGGACGATTTCTCGGGTCATCATTTTCTCCTAGTGGTAGTCCACGATTTCAATGTCCAGCGCGCGACCGTCACGCCACACGAAGCACAGCCGCCATTGATCATTGATCCGGATGCTGTGCTGCCCTTTCCTGTCGCCCTTGAGGGCTTCCAGGCGGTTTTGTGGCGGAATGCGCAGGTCATCCAGTCTGGCCGCGGCCTCCAACTGGCGCAGCTTGCGCAGCGCCACCCGCTCGATATTGACGAAGCGCGCCACCCGGCGCCCCTCGTGCAGGGCTTTGGTGTCGGGGCACTTGAATGAATCGAGCATGGCGGAATACTAACGAATAACGATAGTATTGTAAAGCGTTAGCAATACAGGGCGACGAACCCTGCCGTACGCACCCCGCCTCCGGGCGGATTTTCTGCATCCGTCGCCGGCCTATGGCCTCCGTCCGTGCTTGCGCAGGAAGTCATGGTCGCAGTTCTGCGATGCCCGCATCGATGACCCGCCAGAGCAGACCCGCTTTGACACGCAGGAGTACGCCAACGGCGCGTGGCGCGAAGTGGGCAGGCCGACTACTGGATGACCATGGACGGAGACATTGACGACGAGCAATGCGTGGGCCGCGTCGGCAAGAACGCTGCCGGTCGGCTGCTGGATGGCCGCGAATGGAACGAGGTGCCGCAATGAAAGCCCTATCCGTCCGCCAGCCCTGGGCCCGGCTCATCGTCCACGGCCACAAGGACATCGAGAACCGAACCTGGCCCACCCGTTTTCGCGGCCGCGTGCTGGTTCATGCCGGCAAAGGCATGACACGGGGTGAATACGACAGCACCGTGACTACGGCATGGCATGCCAGCGATGGTCAGATCATGCTGCCCGCATTCGAGGCACTGGAGCGCGGCGGGATTGTCGGCGCCGTCACCATCCACGACTGCATCCCCGGCGCGCGCCGGTCTTCGGAATGGCACATGGGCGACCAGTACGGGTTCGCCCTGCGCGATGCTGTGCCGATTCCGTTCATCCCGTGCCGAGGCGCCCTGGGATTCTTTGATGTGCCGGCAGAGGCCGCGGAACAGGTGCACGCCCTGGCCGCCCGCCAGCAGCAAGAGGGAGGCGCTCCAAAATGACCGTCACCATGGAACAGCAGGACTTGCAGGCCATGCTGGAACGGGCCGCCCACATGGGCGCACAACGGGCGATCGACGACCTGGTCTGCTACCACTACAAGGACGCGTGCGGCCGCTTGGGCATCAGCTACAACACCTTGCAAAAGCGCATCAAGGAAGGCAAGATCCGCCCCGTAGACGGGAGAATTACGGGCGCCGAGCTGCGCCGCTACCTATCCCAGTCGCGCGGCGATGCTTGAAGCATGCGGGTTGTAGTAGACCGCCACATAGCGCGGATCTGCCCAGCCGAATACCTTGCACAGGTCCAGCAGGTCCAGCTTTCGCGCCAGCATCGTCGCCGCGGTGTGGCGCGTGTCATGCCAGGTGAAGCCATCCAGGCCGGCCCGCTGCCGGTACTTGCGGAACAGCGCGTCGAGGCTGGCAGTCTTCAGGCCAAACACCAGATCATCGTCCCACCCTTTCATGCGAGCCAAAATGTGCCGCGCACGCGAAGACAGCGGCACGTCCCTCGGCTTGCCTGCCTTGGTCGTAGGTAGATGCACGTGCTGGGCATGCACGTGGATCCAGGCGAGCCCGCACAGTTCGCCCGCGCGCATGCCGGTACGCAGCGCCAGCAACATGCACATGGCCACGGCCTGGCCCGTCGACGTGACGCGGCCGGCGTGGGCATAGCCCATTTGGCGTAATAGGCGTCGAATCTCCCACCACTGGATGACCCGCTCGCGGTGCTTGACCTGGGCAGGCTTGCGGATGTCCCGGCACGGGTTCTTGTCGACCCAGCCCCATTCCAGGCGCGCGGCCTCGAAGACGGAGGACAGCAAAGTCAGTTCGCGCAGGACGGCGGCCGGCCCCACGCTGGCCCCACGGGCGTGCCTGAAGGTGGCCACGTGCTGGGCGGTGACGCGTCCAATTGGCAGATCCAGCGGCAGTCGATAGCCCTCGAAGGCGGCCAGGCGGATTTGCTCCCAGCGCTCGCCGCGTTTCTTGGGAGACACCTCATCGGCATACTTGCGCAAGGCTTGCTTCAGGGTGTGCTGTTCGCCTAGAGATGTAGTGGCTTCCGCCTTGATCTCTGCCTCGCGGCGTGCGCCCCACTCCACCGCCTCGCGGCGGGTTGAGAATGTCTCGCTGTCGCGCACCGGCTTATCCTTGCCAGGCACAACGACTTTCACTTGGACACGATAGCCCTTCGTGGTCTTCTGGATGCTCGCCATGGGGCTTTGAGCGGGGCCAGAATGGGGCCGGAGACTGCGAATTTTTGAGAATTGGCAGTCAACGGATCTCTCTGACTACCGCTACGCCGTTGATTTTGATAGTTATTGATTCTATACGATCAACGGGTTTTAATTTCCTGGTGCCGACGGCGAGACTCGAACTCGCACAGCTTTCGCCACTACCCCCTCAAGATAGCGTGTCTACCAATTCCACCACGTCGGCATGTTTCACCAAGCCCGCGATTACCGCTGCGGGCGCGCTGAAAAGCTGATTATTGTAGCATGCGGTAGCGCTTGGCTGGGCGCCAAGCGCCGCCGCGATCCTTGCATTACTTGTTCGCCGGCGCCTGTTCGGCAGGCTGGGCGGGCGTCTGCTCGGGGGCGGCCGGGACGGCGGCGCCGGTATCCGGCGCGGGGGCCTGGGGCACGGAGGCATCGGGCTGGGCCGGGGCGGCGGGCGCCGGTGCGGGCCGGGCGGGCGCCGACGGCACCGAGGCGTCGTCGTTGCCCTGCGACGGGGCGGCAGGCGCGGCACCCGGGGCCTGCGGCACCGAGCGGTCCTGGTAGTTCTGCATGACGCCGGTGTCGGCCGCAGGGCCGGTACGGCCGCCATGGCCCAGGTAGGCCAGGCCGGCGGTCGTGGCGAAGAACACCACGGCGGCCCATTTGGTGGTGCGCGACAGGAAGTTGGCCGCGCCGGTGGCGCCGAACAGCGAGCCGGCCGAGCCGCTGCCGAAGGCGGAGCCCATGTCGGCTCCTTTGCCCTGCTGCAGCAGCACCAGGATGATGATGGACACGGCCGAGATGACCTGGATGACCAGCAGGATGGTAAGCGTCAAAGACATTCGGGACTCCGGAAACTCAAACGGCGGCGATGCGCAGGAATTCTTCCGCCACCAGCGAGGCGCCGCCGACCAGGGCGCCGTCGATGTCGGGCATGGCGAACAGGCTGGCGGCGTTGGCCGCCTTGACGCTGCCGCCGTAGAGCACAAGGACGTCCGGCGCGCCCACGCCGGCGAGCGCCTGGCGGATGGCGGCATGGACGTCCTGCGCCTGTTCGGGGGTGGCGGTACGGCCGGTGCCGATGGCCCACACGGGCTCATAGGCCAGGACCATGCCCGCGACCGCGGCCCGGCCCAGGGCCAGCACCGGCTCGAGCTGGCGCCGGATCACGTCCAGCGCCTTGCCGGCGTCGCGCTCTTCCAGCGATTCGCCAATGCACACCACCGGCACCAGGCCCGCCGCCAGGGCGGCGCGCGCCTTGTCGGCCACCTGGACATCGGTCTCGCCGTGCAGCGTGCGCCGCTCGGAATGGCCGCACAGGGTCCAGGTGCAGCCGAAATCCTTCAGCATGCCGGCGGCGACTTCGCCCGTGTAGGCACCCTGTTCGTGCACGCTGACGTCTTGAGCGCCCCAGGCGACGGGCGTGCCTTTCAGTTTCGACGCGGCCTGGGCCAGGTAGGGGAAAGGCACGCACACGCCGATGCGCCCGGAAACGCCGGACGCGCCGGCGCGCAGGCCGGCGAGCAACGTGGCGTTGGCGGCCAGGTTGCCGTGCATTTTCCAGTTGCCTAGGACCAGGCGGGTACGGGCGGAGGCGTTCATGGGGCGGTCAGCGGGATAAACTCATGATTGTATCCTGTTGTGGCTGGCCGCGCCCGTTGGGCGCCCGCGTCGAGGGTCGTTTCCGCCTGGAACCGGGGCCTGTACCGGCGGATGAAGGTCGATGCCTATGAGACGCGGCATTTCAAGGCTGACGCCTCGGCCAGGATCACCTCGCCCCGCTCCTGACGGATGCCCTGGTGCTACCGGCGTCCCACGGGAACGCCGCGGTCGTCCGCGCCGACGCCTACATGCCCTTCCGCCGCCGCGCGACCGCATCCGGGGAACAGGAACCGAACCCGTGCCCTGCCCCGACCGATCGATCCGCCGCCCTTGTATCTTTAAGCCACGGACCGGCTCGGGTAGCCCGACCGCCCTCTGGGATGTTCGAAGCCCGTGCCTGAGCACTGGGCGCCTGAGCCGGACCGTCCTTCTCCGCAGCCCGAACGGT
>Ga0182749_1000189_pt1 | contig 66071 bp, 62 predicted proteins | sample eDN3rd37CKraftMG_FD_128875 | JGI IMG/M metagenome (GOLD analysis project Ga0182749, IMG submission 128875) | Enriched Miracle-Growth compost microbial communities from Emeryville, California, USA - eDNA 3rd pass 37_C Kraft MG (version 2) (version 2) ...
GACGAGGAAGATGCCGTTGCCGACCGCGACCTTCCAGTTGAACTCGTGGCTGGCGACGCTGCTGATCACGACCAGCAGGAAGGTCGAAATGTAGACGCCCAGCGGACGCAGCAACACACCGTAAAGCACCACCGAGCCGACGATCAGCGCGGTGATGCGCCAGTCGAACGACTCGACCTCGGTTTCCTGGGCCGCGCCCGAGAGGGCGCCCAGCGCAATGCCCGCGCCCAGCAGCGCCAGCACGGCCCCCAGCCAGAACGGGAAGTATCCCGGTCCCATCCTGGCCGCCGTGCCCATCTGATAGCTCGTGGCCACCGCGGAGAAGAAAATCCCCACGGCCAGGAACATGACGCCCGCCCAGAAATCCTGTTTCGATCTAATCCTCATCGTGTCTCCTTGCTCGGCTCCCCTACCCACGGACCGCGGCGCGGCGCCCGGAACTGCAGACCGGACGGAGCAGACCGCGATCTTACGGAAGGCGCGCGGGGCAGGACATTACGGGAAGATTGCCGTTCGGTAATGTTCCCGGGCCCGGACGGGCGGGAGAGCCGCGCCCGCCCGGGCTAGAATGCCGGCAGGACATTTCGGCCGTCCGCCCGGGAAAGGACCATGTGGCGCTGCCTCATCATCGAAGACGACGTCGACAATGCCCGCTACATCGCGACGGGCCTCAAGGAGATGGGACACTCCGCCGTCGTCTGCCCGGACGGCGTCAGCGGGCTGCAGCGGGCGACCCAGGAACAATGGGACGTCATCGTCCTGGACCGCATGCTGCCCAACGACACCGACGGCCTCTCCATTCTCTGGTCGCTGCGGGCGCTGGGCAGGCAGACGCCGGTCCTGGTGCTCAGCGCGCTGACCGCCCTGGACGAGCGCGTGCGCGGCCTGAAGGCCGGCGGCGACGATTACCTGACCAAGCCCTTCGCCTTTCCCGAACTGGCCGCGCGCATCGAGGCGCTGGTGCGCAGGAGCGCGCCCCGGCACGAGGATCGCCAGCTGAACGTGGCGGACTTGACGCTGGACCTGGTGACCGGCAGGGCCTCGCGCGCGGGGCGGCCGATCGCGTTGCAGCCGCGCGAGTTCAAGCTCCTGTCCTACATGATGAGCCACGTCGACCAGGTCCTGACGCGCACCATGCTGCTGGCCTCGGTGTGGAACTACCATTTCGATCCCCAGACCAACGTCATCGACGTCCAGATCAGCCGCCTGCGGCAGAAAGTCGACGGCGCGTCCGACCGGCCGCTCATCCATACCGTGAGAGGGATCGGCTACCGGTTGTCGGCCGCCGACGCGCCCCGGCCCGACGTGTCGGGGCCATGAGGCGGCGCCTGGCCGACATGCTCCAGGCCGTGTGGGGATCGGTCGCCTTCCGGCTGACCTTGAACTACAGCCTGCTGGCGCTGCTGACCTCGCTGGTCTCGCTGGCGTTCATCTATCACCAGACGGTCCGCATCCTCGAATCCCAGTTTTCCCGCCAGGTGGAGATCACGGCCCAGCGCATGAGCGCCCACTTCGACCAGGGCGGCCTGCCCAAACTCGTCACGGAAATCACCCTGGAACTGGCCGATCACGTGAACACCGATACGGAAATGTTCCTGCTGCTCGATCCGGCGGGCCGGCCGCTGGCCGGCAACATCGCGCCGGAAGCCGCGTTCTCGGCCGCGGACGGCGCGGGCATGACGCGCACGGTCAGCCTGCGGGGACGCCCGGTCCATGGATACCTGGTGGCCCGCAAGTTGGCGGACGGCTCGGTGCTGGTCATCGGCTACGACCTGCGCGACCTGCACGAGATCACCGGGCTCATCAAGAGCGTCAGCCTGGCCGCGACGGGTGTCATCGCCATCCTGGTGCTGCTGGGAGCCTATCTGTTCCGGCGCGCGCTGCAGCGCAGGGTCGCAGGAATCCGCAGCACCGCAGCCCAGGTCGGCGCGGGCGAGCTGACCCGTCGGGTGCCCGTGCACCACCGGCAGGACGAGTTCGCTCTGCTGACCGACGACATCAACGACATGCTGGACCGCATCGAACGGCTCATGAACGGCGTGCGCAATGTCTCCGATGCGGTCGCGCACCACTTGCGCACGCCCCTGACGCGGATACTCGCCCAGTTGCGCTCGGCGCAGCGCACGGACATCAGCCACGCCGAGATGAAATCCCGCGTCGGCCAGCTGGCCTCCCAGATCGAGGACCTGGCGAGCGTATCGGGAAAGCTGCTGCAGATCGCCGAGTTCGAATCCGGCACGCGCCGGAAGAAGTTCGAACCCGTGCGCCTGGACGTCATCGCGCGCGACGTCGTCGAACTCTACGAGGCGGTCGCCGAGCACGAGGGCGTCGAGTTGCGGTTTGCCGCCTCCGGCCCCCTGCCCTGGCAGGGCGATCCGGACCTGCTGGCCGGCGCCGTGGCCAACCTGGTCGACAATGCCTTGAAGTATGCGGGCCGCAACGCGCACGTGCGCGTCACCGCCGCGCTCGAGAACGGACAGGCCGCATTGACCGTCGCCGACGATGGCCCCGGGCTGCCGGCCGGAAAGCGGAACCGTATCGGCGAGCGCTTCTACCGGGCCAGCAGCGACGTGCCGGGATACGGACTGGGACTGGCCACCGTCATCGCCATCGCCCGCCTGCACGGCGCCCGCCTCGAGTTCGCCGACGGCGGGCCGGGTTTCGTGGCCCGGCTCCTGTTCCCCGCGCCGGCGGCGAACGGCCTGCGCGCCGCGGTCCCATCGCCGGACATTGCCAAAAGTTAATGCTCCCGTAATCGCCCGCCGGTCCCTCGCCTGCCTATCATCGCCAGGGTACGAACCCGAGAAAGGTCAGGATCGATGGGTACCACCTATGTCGACCGCAACCTGGATCCCCACCAGGCGCTGCTGCGCTACACCCGTTTCCACGACCTGGTCGACATCCTGAAGTTCAACCAGCTTCCCTGCGCCTACGCCGGCACCGGCCGGGGCCGGGCATTGCTGGACGCGGTCGACTGGCAGCCCGGGACCGGAAGGGCCGGGCCGCCTGCCGCCAATGCCGGCATGGCCCATCGGTTCGACGCCGCGGACCACGGCGTCGCCTTCCAGTGCTGGGACGCCGTGGACCCGTCCGGCTGGCATGCGGGCGCCTATGACCCGGAACGCCCCCTGGTCGGCATGCTGTCCAGCGTTCATGCGCTGGCCGAGGCGCTGGTCCCCGGCGACGGAGACATTTATATCGGCAGGATGCGAGCCGGCCGCGACGCGGCAGGCCAGGCTGGCGCCGGCGACGCAGGGGCCCGCGTCGTCGTCTTCTCGGTGCTGGAGGACGGCGGCGTCCCTCCTTCCGAACCGGATCTGCGCCTGTTCGTGGACGTGCGCAGGATCCTGACCGGCATTGTCCTGCCGGCCGAGGCGCCGCCCCGGTTCCGGAGCCTGGTCGGCAAGGTGGTCCAGGAGCACGCCTGGGTATCCGTGACGATCGCGGCCCCCGCCGACCGCCGGGGGCCGCGTCCCGCTAGGCGTTGGTCCGCAACTTGCGCAGCAACGCCGGCAGGAACAGCACGGCCAACGCCAGCACGATGAGGCAGACCGACAACGGCGAGGACAACAGCACGGCGGGATTGCCTTCCCCGATGGACAGGGCGCGCCGCAGTTGCGTCTCCGCCGTGGGTCCCAGGATCAGCCCGATCAGCACCGGCGCGATGGGAAAGTCGTAGACCCGCATGACATAGCCCATCAGGCCGATGACGAACATCAGCAGCAGGTCCATCCAGGACGTGCCCACCCCCCAGATCCCCACCAGCGCGAACACCAGAATCCCGCCGTACAGATACGGCCGCGGGATCAGCAGCAGCCGCACCCACAGGCCGACCAGCGGCAGGTTCAGCACCAGCAGCATCAGGTTGCCGACATAGAGCGAGGCGATCAGGCCCCACACCAGGTCGGCGCTGTTGACGAACAGGAAGGGACCCGGCTGCAGTCCGTAGCCTTCGAACGCCGCCAGCAGCACGGCCGCCGTGGCCGACGTGGGCAGGCCCAGCGTCAACAGCGGCACCAGGATGCCGGCGGCCGCCGAGTTGTTGGCCGCTTCCGGCCCGGCCACGCCTTCGATCGCGCCGCGTCCGAACTCTTCCTTGTGGCGGCTGAGCCGGCGCTCGATGGTGTAGGAAAGAAAGGTGGGCACCTCGGTGCCGCCCGCCGGGAGGGCGCCAATCGGGAAGCCGATGGCGGCGCCGCGCAGCCAGGGCTTCCAGGAACGCTTCCAGTCCTCGCGCGTCATCCACGAGCCCCCGGCCAGCGGATTGACCACCGGCGGCGCGCTGCGGAAGCGGCTGGCCACGTAGAGGATTTCGCCGATCGCGAACAGCGACACCAGCACGACGGTGATGTCGATGCCGTCGAGCAGGTCCGGCGAGCCGAAGGCCAGCCGCGCCTGGCCCGACGGCCCGTCGATGCCGACCACGCCCAGCGCCAGCCCCAGGAACAGCGCGATGAAGCCGCGCACGCGGGACGAGCCCAGCACCACCGACACCGAGGTGAAGGCCAGCAGCATCAGCGCGAAGTAATCGGCCGGCCCGAACACGAAAGCCAGTTCGGCGATGGCCGGGGCCAGGAAGGTCAGGGCCAGCGTGGCCAGCGTGCCGGCCACGAAGGAGCCGATGGCGGAGGTGGCCAGCGCGGCCGCGCCGCGACCGGTGCGCGCCATCTTGTTGCCTTCCAGCGCGGTCATCATGGACCCGCTTTCGCCCGGGGTGTTCAACAGGATGGAAGTCGTCGAGCCGCCGTACATGGCGCCGTACAGGATGCCGGCGAACATGATGAACGCCGCGGTGGGCGCGACCTTGACGGTGACCGGCAGCAGCAGCGCGATGGTCAGCGCCGGCCCGATGCCGGGCAGCACGCCGATGGCGGTGCCAAGCACCGACCCGAGGAACGCCCACATGAGGTTGACCGGCTGCAGCGCGACGCCGAAGCCGGAAAGCAAGGAATGAAAGGCTTCCATGTCAGACTCCGGCCAGCGGCAGCGCGCCGCCCAGCGTAACGCCCAGCTTGGTGAATCCGGCCCAGCACCCCAGTCCCAGCAGCAGTCCGATGGCGCAGTCGAACACGATGCGCCGCGAGCCGAAGGCATGGGTCACCAGCGCGAAGGCCAGCATGGCGGTCAGGGGAAAGCCGAGCGGCCGCATGGTCAGCAGCGGGATCGCCGCTCCCGCCGCGGCGAAGACCAGCGCGCGCATCGACGGCCGCGCGCCGGATTCGGCGTTTTCGGCGTCCTGCGGCTCGAACGACACGCCGCGCGCGATCTGGCCGATGAGCACCAGCCCCAATGCGATCAGCGCCAGCCCCACGATCTCGACGAAGGCGCCCGGCCTCACTCCGGCGTACCCGCCCAGTTCGGGCAGGATGGATCCCTGCTGCAGCCAGAGCGCCCCGATGGCGACCACGACCAGGCCCAGCCACCATGGGCGGCGGACCGGAGTCTGTTCCGACATGGCGTATCTCCCAGGGTGGCCCGGCTTACCTGGCCAGGCCCAGGTCCTTGAGCACCTGCTCCTGGCGGGTCTTTTCCTCGTCGAGGAACTTGGCGAAGTCGTCGCCGGCCAGGTAGGCATCGGCCCAGTCATGATCGGCCAGGGCCTTTTTCCATTGGGCGGATTCGTGCAGCTTCTTGAAGCGGTCCAGCCACATGGCGCGGCCTTCCTTGCTCATGCCGGGCGCGCCGATGATGCCGCGCCAGTTGCCGATGACGACATCCACGCCCGATTCCTTGAGCGTCGGGACGTCCAGGCCGGGCAGGCGCTCTTCGGACGTGACGGCGATGATGCGCAGGCGCTTCTGCTGGGCATAGGGCTTGAATTCGGACAGGCCCGACAGCGCCAGCTTGATCTGGCCGCTGACCAGCAGGGGCACCAGCTCGGCGCCGCTGGGATAGGGGATGTAGTTGATCTTGTTGGACGCCACGCCGGCGGCCTTGGCGATCAGGGCCGCGGCCACCTGGTCGACGCCGCCGACCGAGCCGCCGCCGATGGGCAGCGCGCCCGGATTGGCGCGCAGCGCCTTGAGCACATCGTCGACGGTCTTGATGGGCGAATTCATGGGTACGGCCAGCACGTCGGCGTCGTCCATGAGCCGCACCAGCGGCGTGACCGTGTCCAGCGTCACCGGCGACTTGTTCAGGATGATGCCGCCGACCAGGATCGCGCCCATCGACATGATGGCGTTGTCGTCGTTCTTGCTGGTGTTGATGAATTCGGCCAGGCCGATGGTGCCGCCCGCCCCGCCCTTGTTCGTGACCTGGAAGCCGTCCGTGAAGATGCCGGCTTCCTGCATGGCCTGCAGCGGGACCCGGGCCGCCGCGTCGTAGCCTCCGCCGGGGCCGCCGGGCGCCATGACCTTGGCCGGCGCGGCCCATGCCGTCAACGGCGCGGCGGCGATTGCGAGAATGGCGAAAACGTTCTTGATGCGTCGCATGATGTCTCCTTGGGTAGCCGACGCGGGCGGCCGGACCGAAGCGCGAGCGTTCCGGCGTCCGGCGCCAGACGCGCCAGGCACAGGATTTGGATACTAGACAACTTTTCCTGTTCGCGCCATGAAAGCCCTGGCCCCCGCGCCTGTGGGGCCAATGCTGTTCAGCTTGACGAAAGATTCGATATCATGGCCGCCGCATGCCGGCTCGCGGCATCCAGGGACGAGGTCGCCTTTTGGTTGTTCCATACAACCATCTGGTTTATGCTGCCCGCTTTGCCTCTTGCGCCTGCGCGGCACCGCGCCCGCCACCCTCGAGACCCATGCAACTGTTCTACTACGCCGACCCGCGGGGAAACTTCGGAGACGACCTGAATCCCCGCATATGGAACCACTATGTTCCGGAGCTGCTGGACGACGACCCGGACTCGCTCTTCATCGGCATAGGAACCTTGCTGAACCGGGAGATTCCCCAGGCCCCCCGCAAGACCGTATTCGGCGCCGGCCACGGCTACGGCCGCGCGCCGGTCCTGGGCGACAAATGGGACATCCATTGCGTGCGCGGCCCCCTGACGGCGCGGGCGCTGGGCCTGGCGCCGTCCCTGGCGATCACCGACCCCGCCCTGCTGCTGCGCGACATGCACGACCCGCGCGAGGCGCCGCGCCAGCGCCGGGTGTCTTTCATGCCGCATCACAAAAGCATGGCCAAGGGCGACTGGAGCGGCGTCTGCGCCGCGGCCGGCGTGCACCATATCGATCCCGGCGGCGGCGTCGACCGGGTGCTGGACGAAATCCGGTCGTCGCGGCTGGTCATCGCCGAGGCCATGCATGGCGCCATCGTCGCCGACGCCTTCCGGATCCCGTGGGTGCCGGTCCGCTGCTACGACCACGTCCTGGCCTTCAAATGGCAGGACTGGTGCGCGTCCCTCGGGCTCGACTATCGGCCGGTATGCCTGCCGAGCCTGTTCAACGTCGACCGGCGCATTTCCTGCGCGACCCGGATCAAGAGCGAAACCAAACACGCCTTGCGCAGGCTGGGCATCGCCCCGCGGCGCTGGACGCCTCCGATTCCCCGCCGCACCACCGGACGGGAAGCCGACGCCGCGACCGCCCTGTTGTCGCGCCTGGCCTCGGGCGACGCCGCCAGCCTCAGCGACTATGGCCGGCACGAAGGCGCGGCCCAGCAACTGGCCGAGGCCATCGACCGGCTCAAGCGAGGCGCGACGGTCCGCGGCGCGGCCGCAGGCCGATGACAGCCCGCCGCACGCCCGGCGCGGCTAGGCCGCGACCGTGGCGAAATGCTCGGCCACCCGGCGCGCGGCCCGCTCGCGGGCCGTGGCCAGCGCCTGCGGTCCCAGGGCCGCGCCCTCCACCGAAAAAAATGCGATATCGCGCAGGCCTATCGTGTTGAGCACGGCAATGAGATAAGGCGTCAGGAAATCGGGTTGGCGGGCCTCTCCGTGCGAGTACCGGCCGCCGGACGACACCGCGACGAACACCGGGCGATCCCGCAGTGACCCGGTCTTGCCTTCCGGCGTGGCCAGGAAGGTGCGATGCACCCGCACCACATGGTCGATCCAGGCCTTGAGCGCCGAAGGCACGGTGTAGTTGTGCATGGGTGTGCCGATCACCAGGCGGTCCGCCTCTTCCAGTTCGCGGATCAGTCGGTCCGATTCGTCCAGGGATCCCCGGGCCGGCGCGGCGTCGGCGGCCCGCATGCCGCCCAGCACGGCGGCATAGTCGCCGTCCACGTGGGATGGCGCGCCCGCGGCCAGCGCGCGCTCGACCACCCGTGCCGACGGGTGCCGCTCGAGCAGCCTGTCCAGGATGGACCGGGACAGGCGATAGCTTTCCGAAGCCCGCCCGCGCGGGCTGCAATACAGGTGCAGGATCTTCATGCCGCTTGCTTCTCCAGCGATCTGCTGAAGCGCATGGCGCCGGTCAGCAGGCCCTGGCGGAAATAGAACCGCTGCGCCAGGGCATTCGACAGGGCGGTATCCAGCACCAGCCTTCGGCAATCCTCGCGCAGCGCGGCCGCCTCCAGTTCGTCGAGCAGCCTTGCGCCCCACTGCCGGCCGCGGCTATTCCCGGCGACCACCAGATCGTCCACGTACAGGAACTTTCCGTAGATCAGGTTTTCCTGCAGCCGGTACCCGGCCAGGGCGATGGGAGATCCGGATTGCCACGCGGCAAGCAGCCGGTAGCCCTCGGCACGCATGCGGGCGATCCGTTCGACGAAGTCGCCCGGGCCTTGCAGGTGCGGCCTCAGTTCCTTCATGACCGGAAAGCAGGCGCGGAGCTCCGCTTCGGTTTCGGCATGACGCAGGGGGGCATCGTCCACGGTGTCGTTCCTCGAGACATGGCAAGGGCGCCGGCCGCGGCGAGCCGGCATCCGGCGCGCGCAATCGGCATGGCGTCATGGTAGAAAGGCGGTGACACAATGGAAAGAGTCAAGAATCGACATGTGGACCAGGCCATGATTCCCGGCGCCGGCAGCATCGCCCCGCTCGATCCCTCCGCTCCCGAGCCGCTATACCGCCAGATCTACGACCGCTTCCGCGCCGCCATCGCCGGCGGCCTGCTCAAGCCGGGGGATCGCGTGCCTTCCGTAAGGGCGCTCACCCAGGAACTGGGCCTGGCCCGCGGCACGGTCGAAGCCGCCTATTCGCTGCTGGCGGCCGAAGGCTACGTGCAGGCGCGCGGCCAGGCGGGCACGGTGGTGACGCCGGACCTGGCGCTGCGGGCGCCCGGACCGGTCCCGGCCCCGGCACCCGTCGGCGGGGCCGGCGCCTTCGCCACGGGACTGGCGGCGATTCTCCCGTTCCAGATGGGCCTGCCCGCCCTCGATGCCTTCCCGCGCAAGATCTGGGCGCGCCTGGGCGCGCGGGCGGTGCGCGCGACACAGCGCGACGACATGGCCTACCCGCCCACGTCCGGCCTGCGGGACCTGCGCACCGAGATCGCCGCCTATCTCCAGGTCGCGCGCGGGATCGCCTGCTCGCCGGCGCAGGTATTCCTGACCACCGGCTACCGCCATACGCTGGCGCTCATCGTGCGCGCCCTGCTCCAGCCCGGCGACAAGGTGTGGCACGAAGATCCCGGATACCCGCCGACCCGGGAGTTGCTGGCGCATGCGGGATTGTCTCCTCTCCCGGTGCCCGTGGACCGCGACGGCCTGGCGGTGTCGGAAGGACTGCGGATCGCGCCGCGGGCCCGGGCCGCGGTCGTCACGCCGGCGCATCAAAGCCCGCTCTGCGTGGCGCTGTCGCTGCCCCGTCGCCTGGCGCTGCTGGACTGGGCGCAGCGCAACCGCTCCTGGATCGTCGAGGACGACTACGACGGCGAGTACCGCTATGTCAGCCGTCCGCTGCCCGCCCTCAAGAGCCTGGATCGCGACGGGCGGGTGCTCTACGCGGGCACGTTCAGCAAGGTGCTGTTCCCGGGCCTGCGGCTGGCCTACCTGGCGGTGCCCGAGGGCCTGGTCGAACGGTTCGACGAGATCGGCCGCATATTCGCGGGCGGCGGCCCCGCCCTGACGCAGGAGATCGTCAGGGCCTTCATCGCCGAAGGGCACTTCGCGCGCCACATCCAGCGCATGCGCAAGCTGTACGCGCAGCGCCGCGAGATGGCCGCCGCGGGGCTCGCGGCCGTGCTGGGCAGGCACCTGCGCATCGATCCGCAGCCGGGCGGCATGCACCTGGTCCTGCGCCTGGACGCCCGCCGGGCGGACGAGCCGCTGGCGGCGCGGGTGCGCGAGCAAGGCATGTACGCCCACGCGCTGCGCGACTGGACCGTCGAGGCCCGGGAGCCGCCCGCCCTGCTGATGAGCTTCACCAATATCGACACCCAGGAGACCGCCGAACGGCTGGCCCGCAGGATCCTGCCGCTGTTCTGAATCCGGGCGCGGAGCCGGCCGGCCCGCGGCCCGACACTCGCGATGGCCTAGTCGGCGATGCCGATCATGCCCCTTTCCGCCCGGGCCGGGCGAGCGCAAGATGCCGCTTTCCGCATTTGCCGCTACAAGGAAACGCCATGAGCCAACGCCTCGATTACGCCAAGGCCATCCCGGAGGGCCGCAAGGCCCTCGCGGCCGTGCAGGCCTATGTCCAGGACTGCAGCCTGCCCCGGGAGCTGGTCGATCTCGTCTACCTGAGGGTGTCGCAGCTCAACGGCTGCGCGTTCTGCATCGACAAGCACACGCGCGACCTGCTGCGCCTGGGCATGGCCCTGGACAAGCTCGTGCTGGTGCCGGTGTGGCGCGAAGCCGGCGCCCTTTTCAGCGACCGCGAACGGGCCGCGCTGGCGTGGTCGGAATCGGTGACCCGCGTGTCCGAGACCGGTGCGCCCGATGCCGACTATGCCGCCGTCGCCGCGCATTTCGACGACAGGGAACTCGCGGACCTGACCTACGCGATCGCGCTGATGAACGCGATGAACCGGCTGGCCATCCCGTTTCGCATGACGCCGGCCGCGGCGCGCGGATAGGCGCGGCACCGTCGGTTACTATGTCCGGACACGCTTCCATCCCGTTCGCAAAGGAATCCGACATGCCTCAAGCCACCGCCCGCCATATCCTCGTCTCGACCGAGGCCGAGTGCCAGAAACTGAAGGAATCCATCGAAGGCGGCGCCGATTTCGCGCAGGTCGCGCGCGAGCATTCCAGTTGCCCGTCCGGCCGCGCCGGCGGCGACCTCGGCTCCTTCGGCCCCGGCCAGATGGTCAAGGAATTCGACACCGTCGTCTTCAGCGCGCCGGTCAATGTCGTGCAAGGCCCGGTCAAGACCCAGTTCGGCTACCACCTGGTCGAAGTCACCAGCCGCCAGGACTGAACCATCCGGGCTGGCGCGGCGCGCCGGCCCGGGCGGCGCGTCACAGGATCTTGCGTTCGATGCGCTCCACCGCGCGCCGGATCATGCCGACCAGTTGTTCGCGGCGGGCGTCGGTCAGCCTGCGCGACGGCGTGACGATACTGATGGCGGCGAAGGCGTTGCCGGACGTGTTATGGATGGGCAACCCCACGGCGGACAGGCCTATGATGTCCAGGTCCCGCGCCAGGGCGTGGCCCAGCTCGCGGGACTGCCTGACGCTTTCCAGGGCCAGCTGGCACGTCGCGAATCCGTAGTAATGGAAGCGTTCCGCGTTCTTGCGTACGATGCGTTCGGCTTCGTCCGGGTCCGTCTCCAGGAGCAGCGCGATGCCGCCCCCGCCGATGCCCAGCGGCCTGCGCCCGCCCACGTCGTGGATCATGGCGGAACACTGGTCGCCGCCGTCCTTGCGCGCCATGCATATGAAATCCAGCCCGCTGCGCACGTTCAGGTAGACCGTTTCCTTGCATTCCTCGACCAGGTCGGCCAGCACCGGCTCGAAGACGCTGCGGAAATCCGAACGCGTCGGAATGCATAGGCCCAGTTCGAAGACCAGCGGCCCGAGCCGATAGCGCTTGGATGCGTCGTCGCGCTGCAGCCAGCGCTCCAGCATCAGGGCCTTGAGCATCCGGTGCACCGTGGCGCGCTCCAGATTGGTGCGTCGCGCCAATTCGCTGAGACGGGTGCCGCCCTGGCCGGCCGCCGCCACTTCCTGAAGGATCACGCTGGCACGGCGAATGCTCTGCGTGCCGGCAACCTGGTTATCCACTATCACGCCTTCCCCCGGTCTTTTGACTTGCGGCCGTACCCGGTCGTTACCGGGCCAGGCTCGAACGAGCCGCGGCCGGCCGGCATGCCCGTTCGCCGGAGCGCCCGGCCTTGCGGACGCCGCAAAGCGTGGTTGCTCAGACAACGACGTTTTACCAAAAAAATTCCACCCTGTGGGCACTTTTCCCATGACCCGTCTGGACCGGCATAGGGCGGTACATCAATATAAAAAAAACACAAAGGGGAAAAACATGCCGGCCTGGGACACGCGACTCCGACCGCGACCGTCGACGATCCGCGCACCGGCGCCGTACGGCCGGGCCGGCCCGGGCTGCCGTCCGCCGCCGCATAGGCCCGCCGGCCGTTGACCCCGTCCCGTCGACGACGGGAACCGATCGCACGCAAACGCACCGCCGCGCCGCATCGCCGGGCGCGGCGCGCCGATGCAACGCGGTCGGCGCCGACACCTGGAAAACCGTTGCACCCCAGACTTCCGGAGCATTCATGCCTGACAACAACCCGAGAATTCCCTTCGAGCTTTCCTGCGACCGGCCCGCGCCGGCGCCATACCGGGGCAAGCAGATCCTGGTCCACATCGTCGTGAACCTCGAGGTCTGGCCGTTCGACCGGGCCATGCCGCGCGCCCTTCTGGAAAACCCGCACGGCCGGTCGCCGGTGCCCGACATCGCCAACTACAGTTGGGTCGAATACGGCCTGCGGGCCGGCGTGCCCCGGCTGGCGCGCATCTTTTCGGAGCGCGGCCTGCCCGTGACGAACATGATGAACGCCACCTTCCCCGACTATTACCCGCAGTGCGCGGAATTCGTGCAGAAAGCGGGCTGGGAACTGGCGGGACACGGGCTCTACCAGCGCTCCCTGCAGCTCGAAGAGGACGAGGAAGCCATTATCGAGACGACGCTGGAAAAGCTCGAGCGCTTCGACGGCAAGCGCCCCCGCGGGTGGCTGGGACCGGGCTTCGGCGAAAGCCTGAAGACGCCGGACATCCTGCGCGGCAAGGGCATCGAATACGTCTACGAATGGATGGTCGACGACATACCTTCGTGGATGCGCACCGAGCACGGCCGCCTGCTCGCCATCCCGTACGCCCTGGACCTGAACGACGTCATGGTCTTCGCGATCGAGCGGCATACGGCCGACGAGTACTACAAGCGCTTTGCCGAGTCCGTGGCGTATTTCGCCTCGGAGCCCGGCAAGCCGCCCCGGATCCTCACCATGGCGCTGCATCCGCACATCATCGCCACGCCGTATCGCCTCGCGATGTTCGAGCGTACGGTCGACATGCTTCTGAACCGCGACGACACCCAGTTCGTCGTGGGCTCGCACATCGCAGATTGGTTCATGTCCCAATCCAAGGGGGAATAAACAATGGATTCGAACGTACAAGCCCGTCTCAACGACTCCAGCCTCGCCGAGGCCAACCTGCTGTCCCGCCTGGACCGGCTGCCGCTGACCCGGGGCATCTGGAAGATCATCGCGCTGGTGACCCTGGTCTGGGTCGTCGAGGCGTTCGACATCGGCATGATCGGCTCGGCCCTGCTGTTCCTCAAGAAAACCTGGACGCTGACGCCCGAGCAGACCGGCCTGCTGGGCAGCGCCGGGACATTCGGCATCGTCCTGGGCCTGCTGCCCGCCGGGTGGCTGGCCGACCGCTACGGCCGCAAGAAGGTGCTGCTGGCGGGAACGGCGCTGTTCTCCGCCTTCACCTACTTCGGCGTCTTCACCACGGACATCGAACAGCTCGCCATCCTGCGGTTCATCGCGGGCCTGGGCCAGGGCGCCGTCTTCACGGCGCCCTACCTGATCATCGCGGAATTCGTCAACAAGACGAACCGCGGCTTCGCCGTGGGCATCGCCAACTTCGTGCTGACGGCCGCCTACGTGCTGCCCAACGCCGTCGGCGTATGGATCCTCAGCCACGATTTCACGCCGGAGCAAGGGTGGCACATCCTGTTCTCGATCGGCGGCGCCCTGATCGTGATCGTGCCGCTGCTGTGGATCTGGCTGCCCGAATCGCCGCGCTTCCTGCTCAAGCAGGGCCGCGTGGACGAAGTGCGGAAGATGATCGAAGGCTACGAGCGCGAAGCCGGCCTGCCCCACGACGCGACGCTGGGCAGCGGGACGGAACTGCAGGCCGTCAAGGCCGAGGACGACCGCAAATGGACGGTCACCGACCTGCTGCGCCAGCCTTACCTGACGCGGGCGTTCATTTCCTATTGCGGCCTGGCGGCGCCCCTGGCGCTGTTCTACGCCATGCTGGTCTACGGCCCGACCATCTTCACCCAGATGGGGTTCGGCAGCACCAACTCCCTGCTGTACGTGGGCTGCCTGCAGGTCGTGTCCGGGTTCGGGACGATCGTGGCCGCGTACTTCAGCGACCGCTACGGCCGGCCGAAGACCCACGCGGTGTTCATGTTCGTCGCCGCGGCCTGCCTGGCGCTGGTCGGCCTGCATCTGCCCACCCCCATCATGATCGTCGCCGCGCTGTCGGCATGGTTCTTCGGCCTGGGCGGGTTCGCCATGCCCAAGCTGTACATGTCCGAACAGTTCCCGACGCCGCTGCGGGCCACCGGCACCGCCGTGGGCGAAACGCTGACGCGCTTCCTGATGGGCGTGGTGCTGGTGTTCTACATTCCCAGCATGCTGCAGGTCCTGGAGGTCAAGGGCCTGTTCATCGTCTTCGGGATCGGCATGGCATTGCTGGTGGTGCCGATGTTCGTGGCGGGGATCGAAACCGCCGGCAAGAGCGTGGAAGAGACCGGGCGGCGGTAAGGCCGCCGCCCCACCGGACGCGGCCGGATGCCTGTCCGGCCGCCTCCTGCGCGAGCGCCGGCGCGGCCGGGCGCTCGAATGCCATTTCCACCGCAGCCGCCGGCCATGCGGCCGGCCGCCCCCCAGGCGGGCGCGCCCGGCGCTCCCGTTCCGCACCCGGGACGTTCGCCCTCGCCACCCGCTCGAGCGGCTCGCCGTCTTTCCTGGACAAGAAAGACGGCGAGATCATGGGGTTTGCCATTCAATTAAGAATGGTTATCATTATAATGACGCCTTGATCCTCCCCGGCCCTCCGTGCCGGTCATCCATACGGAGATCCAGGAAGTGTCCCATCCAAACAGGCGCATCGTGGCTTTGCGCGTCCTCGCCGGCCTGGCCGGCGGCTACGCCTTCACCTGGGGCTTCGTCGCCCTGGGCGTGGCCGCGTTGTTCGCCGCCGGCATGGAATTCCACGATGCCGAACACCTCTGCTATATCGTGGGCTTGCTCATTTTCCTCGTCGCCTTTCTCTGGGCCTTCGCGGCCCGCAGCCTCGCGCGCGTGTGGGCCGTGCTGGCGGGCGGCGGGCTGCTCATGGCCGGCGCCGCCTCGCTCATGCAAAGCCTGCTGCTTCCCTGATCACCGGAGCCGTCCATGTTCCAGAACTTTCGTCTTTCCATGGCCTGGCTGCACACCTGGTTCGGCCTGGCGCTGGGCTTCGTGCTCATGGTGGTGTTCTTCTTCGGCGCGTTGTCCGTATTCGATCGCGAGATCGACCGCTGGGCGATTCCTTCTTCGCGCGTCGAGCCGCAGCCGATGCCCTCGTTCGACCGCGTACTGCGGCCCGTCTTCGAAGCGATGCAGCCGAACCGCAAAAGCGTGGACGCCATGCGCAGCGAAGTCAACGGCCCCATGCCCGAGCGCTTCGATACGCCCAGGCGGTGGGGCGCCTACACCACGCACCGCGATCCGGTGCTGGGCCTGTTCGCCGGTTTCGAGGTGCCCAATGCCAAGGACCCGGAAACCGCCATCTGGGCCAGCCGCACGATCGACCCACGCACGGGCGCATCGCTGCCCGAAGACCGCCTGAAGATCGGCAGCCAGTTCTTCTACCCCCTGCACTACAGCCTGACATTCACATGGAAAGACCTGGGCTACTGGATCGTCGGCCTGGCCGCGCTGGTCATGCTGGCGGCCCTGGTCAGCGGCGTGGTCATGCACCGCAAGATCTTCCGCGAGCTGTTCACCTTCCGTCCCGGCAAGAGCCGGCAACGCAGCCTGCTGGACCTGCACAACCTGACCGGCGTGGTGGCGCTGCCCTTTCACTTCTTCTTTGCGTTCACCGGCCTGGTGATCTTCGCGAGCATCTATTTCCCGGTGACCCACACCCAGCTCGAGCCGCTGCACGAACTGCACGAAAAGCTGGATTCCGAGGAAACCGGCCTGCCGCACGAGCGGGCCGGCATCGCGGCGCCGATCGCGTCGGTGGATGCGATGGTGGCCGAGGCCCAGCGCCGCTGGGCGGCGCGGGGCATGGCGGGAGAAGTCGGCTTCCTGGCCGTCCAGTTCCCGAAAGACGCCAACGGGTACGTCAGCGTCTACCGGGCCGGGACCGACCGCATCGCGCTGACCGGCGAAGGCATCCACTTCAAGGCTTCCACCGGCGAACTCCTGCGCGAAGAGCCGCCATCGTCGGCGGTGGACAGCCTCAACGAGTTCCTGACCGGGCTGCACCTGCAGCACTTCCGGCACTGGCTGCTGCGCTGGCTGTACGTGCTGGGCGGACTGGCCGGCTGCGCGTGCATCGCCACCGGCTTCCTGTTCTTCGTGGAAAAGCGAAAGAAGCAGCACGCCAGGGCCGGCAGCCAGGGCAGCCGCATCGTGGATGCCCTGGGCGTGACCACGGTCACCGGCATGATGATCGCGGCGCTGGGCATTCTGATCGCCAATCGCCTGCTGCCCGACGTACTGCCGGCCGGCTGGCCCGAGAGGGGCGACCTGGAGCGCTACGCCTTCTGGGGAACCTGGGTATTGGCGATGGCGCATGCCTTCTGGCGGTCGGCGCCGGTCGCGCAGGGACAGGTGAATCCGGCCTGGCACGAGCAATGCCGGGGCATCGTCGTCCTGGCCGTCACGGCGGTGCTGCTGAACTGGCTGACTACCGGCGACCACCTGGTCAAGACCCTGGCCGAACCTTACTGGCCGGTGGCCGGCGTGGACCTTTTCCTGCTGGCATCGGCGGGCATCGCCGCGCTGGCCGCGCGCAAGATCCGGCGCAAGGCGAAGGAAACGGCGCACGCGCGCCCGGGTAAGCCGACGGAGGCCGCGCATGCCTGACGCGCTGATGCTGGCCGCCGCGCTGCTCGCGGCGGGGACGGGCATGGGCTGGCTGGCCCTGGCCATGGACGTGCACTGGGAGCAGGCGTGCGGCGATGCGCCGCATTCGCCGGCGCGGGCCCAGGGCCTGCGCATCGCGGGCGCGCTTTCCCTGGGCGTATCGCTCGGATTGTGCCTGGCGGTGGATCACCCCTCCATGGCGGCGCTGGTCTGGGTGATGATCCTGGCCGCCGCGACGCTGGTCGTTGCGTTCACGCTGACCTGGCGGCCCCGGTGGCTGGCCGTGCTGGCGTGGGGAGCCGACGGGAAGCCTTAGCGTTCCCGGCCGGTTTCCGTGGCCGTTACCGCGGTCCGTCCGCGCAGGCCGGCGGCCGGCGGGCAGCTGGATGGCCCTGGGCGCCGGACGGCGGGGCATTCCCTGTCTCGGCAATCAATTCCTGAATGAGAATTATTGCTAATATAGAGGATTCCCCGCTACGTCCTCGCTCATGCCCCGAGGCCGGCCTGAAGGCGGCGTTCCTGGACGGTCTTCTCAATATCGGCGCCGCCATCTACGAAGCCCGGGAGGACAACAAGGCGATCGCCATTCCCGACGTCTACGCGCCGGACGGGTCGCAGGCCTACGAAGCGAAGTCGGGCACGCGCACGCGAGGCTTCGAAGTCGAGGTGTCGGGCATGTTGCAGCCCGGGTGGGAAATCGCGGCGAGCTACGCGTTCAATCGCACGGAAGACCGGGACGGCAAGCGGATCAATACCCAGATCCCGAAATCGGTGGCCAAGCTCTTCACCACCTATCGGGTCGGCGGGCTGGACGGCCGGCTGACGGTCGGCGGCGGCCTGCGCTGGCAAAGCAGCATCTACACCGACGACCTCGGCCCCGCGAGCGTACGCTTCACCCAGCCCTCGTACTATGTGGTCGACCTGCTGGCGCGCTATGAATTCAGCAAGCAGTTGTCGGCTTCGCTGAACATCTACAACCTGTTCGACAAGAGCTACTACCTGACCACGGGCAATAGCTACTACGGGACGCCCCGCTCGTTCATCCTGTCGCTCTCCACGCAGTTCTGAACGCGCGCCCGGAAGCCGTTTCCCGCCGACGGCTTCCGCGGGTGCGCCGGCCCGGGCCGCGATCCGTCACCGCAGCCCGTCCTCGCCCTTGACCTCGTCCAGCGCCAGGCCGCCCAGCCGCGCATGCAGGCGCCCGCGTGACGCCGCCGCCACCAGGACCAGCACTTCGTCCGCATTCGGGCCGTCCGGGAACATCACGGTCACCGTGTCGTATTGCGAGCGCACGTACAAGGCATCCTTGTTTGCCAGCGGGATATCGATCGCCGTGCCCGGGCCCCCGCGCTTGCCCGTGGAGGGCACCCACGCCTTGCCGCCCCCGATCGCGGCGCGCACCGGCACCATGAACGTCTCGGTCAGGAAGGCATTGCCGTGCTCGTACTCGCCGTCCACGCCCACCACGCATGCCTTGCCGTAGCTCGCGATCGGATGCGCGCCCATGTCGGCCACCAGCAGGCGCGCGAACTGCTCCCCCAGCGCCTGCGAATCCGCCACCACGTCGTCCAGGGGGGCCGGCGAAACGCGCCCGATCGCCGGATTCTTCAGCAGCGCCCCCACCACGATCTTGATCACCGGCGGCCCGTCGGCGGCGACGCCGGCCTCGTTGCTGTACGTTGCCTCTCGATAGTGGTACCAACGACGTATCTGGATGCCGGGCAGGCTGGAAACTTCCATGGTATTTCCTGTCTTGGGTTGAAGAGAATTCGTTCGGCCGCGGACCGCTTCGCGGCACGCGGCGAAGGCTACGCCGCCTGCCCGCTGAAATCCGCCGGCACGCGGTTGCGCACCACCCGTATCGAGCGATTGCCCGCCGGCGTGTTGCGGCTGCGGCCGACAAAGCGCGGTATCCCGTCGGTGATCACCGCCGACACCGCCACGATGTCGCCATTGCGCAGGGCGTCGAGCGGCTCGGTCTTGGAGCCGCCCGCGCATGCGTCCAGCAGGATCACGTCCGCATCCCGGCCCGGCGCGATGAAGCCTGAATTCCGTCGGTAGACCCGCGCGTTGTTGCCCGTGGCTGCGGCAATCGCGACTTCCGGCGCCATGCCCCCCAGGCTGGCGAGGTGTGTGATGGTGTACATCATTCCCAATGGCATGATCCCCGAGCCGGTCGGCGTGTCCGTCGCGATCAGGAAACGATCGAAGGCATCGGCCTCGCGCACCAGATCGGCCAGCAGCAGCGTCGTGCGGAGATTGCCGGCGGTGCACACTTGCAGCGCCGCCGCGCTTTCATTGACCAGCCGCGGATAATCCTCGTCGGGCATCGCCACCGGCCCGCCGTTCGTGTGGAACGAGACGTCGGGATCCATCGCGATCACATGATCGGCCCAGATTCCCGAGGAGCCCGGAATCGACGACCCGCCCGTGTGAACCAGGGTGGTCAGGCCATGGGCCTTGGCCCACCCGATCAGCGGTGCGTATTCGTACGGACTCGCGAATGCGCCGAAGCCAGCCTTCGCCAGCCAGACCCCCTGGCGCGCGAGCTCCTCGAAGTCCGACTCCACCAGGCCCGGCTCCAGGATCACGGCCCCGGCCCATACCCGCATGCCGCCCGGACGGTAATGCTCGAAACATTTCATCGCCGCTATCGCGAGCGCCTTGACCCCTTCCGGGTCCTTGGGACGCCCCGGGACGTGGACCTCGGACGCGCTGATGCCCGTCGTTACCCCGCCGTGCAGGTAGCTTTCCAGGAAACCCACGGTCTTCTGGCGGGGGGTGTAGTCCCCGAAGGTGTTGTGCACCTGCGAATCGATGAATCCCGGGCTGAGGGTCGCCCCCGCCGCGTCTATCACCACGTCGCACGCGTCCAGCTCGGATTCGCCGGCCCCGCCCACGCTTGTGATCAGCCCCCCTTCCATCAATAACGTGTCTCCGTCGGCCAGTGGGTTGCGCCAGTCGCCCGTGACGATCGGGCCAAGATTGATGAGTGCGGTCTTCATGCGTCACCTCGGTGGGGATGAATGGTCGGTATTGCACATTGCCACCTGAATGTACTATCATACCAATTAATGATTGTACGACAATCATATCATCTCTATCCCGACACAAGGGTCGCCGTGGATCTGAAAATTTCACCCATTACTGTGCAAGCCCAGACTGTGGACCGCTTGCGCAATGCGATATTGATGCAGCACTTCAAGCCCCATGACCGCCTGGTCGAGGCCGAACTTTGCAAGGCCATGGGGGTCAGCCGGACGTCCCTGCGCGAGGCGCTGCGCCACCTGGAAGCCGAAAAACTCATCACGACCATTCCCAACCGGGGACCCTCGGTACGCGCCGTGGAATGGGAAGAGGCCGCGGAAATCTATGACGTCCGACGCATCCTCGAAGGGGAAGCCGCCGCGCTTTTTTCCCAGCGCGCGCAGCCCCAGCACTTCGAAAAAATGCGCAGCGCGCTGGAAGCCTTCCGGCTGGCGGGGGAAAACCATGATCCCATGGGGCTCTTGACGAGCACCAATCAGTTCTACGCGGTAATACTCGAGAACTGCGGCAATCGAATCATCTGCGAATCCCTGTACGGCCTGCATGCGCGCGTCAACTTTCTGCGTTCGCAGTCCATGTCGCGGGTCGGGCGCTCGACCGACAGCCATGAAGAAATGCGGCGGATCCTGGAAGCCATCGAGCGGCGCGACGCCGAAGCTGCGCGGGCGGCGGCGCAGGACCATGTGCAGCGGGCCAGCGCCGTCGCGCAGAACGTACTCAAACAACACTCGGCATAAGCCCAGCCTTCGGGAGGGGTGCGGAACCATGGAAAAATTCGATGTCATCGTAGTAGGGGCCGGCAATGCGGCCATGGCGGCGGCGCTGAGCGCGCGCCAGGAAGGGCTCGCCGTCCTGGTGCTGGAGGCATCCGACGAGCAGGATATGGGGGGCAACACCCGCTATGCCGCGGGGCAGATGCGCACCGTGTACAACGGGGTGGACGACCTGAAGCGCCTCGTCCCGGACCTGTCGGAAAGCGAAATCGCGCAATCCGACTTCGGGGTCTACCGGCGCGAGGACTATCTCGACGACATTGCGCGCCTGACGCAATATCGATGCGACCCCGACCTCGTCGAAGTCCTGGTCGACAACAGCCTCGACACGCTGGAATGGATGAAGCAACACGGCGTGCGCTTCCAGGTCAGCTATGGACGGCAGGCTTCCAAGGTCGACGGCCGCTTCCGGTTCTGGGGCGGATTGCCATGCGAGGTCTGGGGCGGCGGCGTCGGCCTGCTGGAAGCCTATTACGCCTCGGCCCGCCGCCATGGCATAGAGATCCGCCTGCGCGCCTATGTCAAGGACCTGATCGTCGAAGCAGGCCAGGTCGCCGGCGTGCTGTGCGAGATCGACGGCAAACCCGCGCGCATCTCCAGCAAGGCGGTGATTCTCGCCTGCGGCGGATTCGAGGCCAGCGCCGAAATGCGCGCGCGCTATCTGGGCCCCAACTGGGACCTGGCCAAGGTGCGCGGCAGCCGCTACAACACGGGCCAGGGATTGAAAATGGCGCTGGAGGCAGGCGCCGACTCGAAGGGGCACTGGTCGGGCGCCCACTCCACGTGCTGGGACATGAACGCGCCCGAAAGCGGCGACCTGGTGGTCGGCGACGGCTACCAGAAGTTCAGCTACCCGATCGGCATCATGGTCAATGCCCGCGGCGAGCGCTTTGTCGACGAAGGCTCCGATATCCAGACCTATACCTATGCACGGATAGGCCGCGAGATTCTCGCCCAGCCCGGCATGCTGGCCTGGCAGGTGTTCGATCAGCGCGCCGTCCCCATGCTGCGGGACGAATACCGAATCCGCCAGATCACCAAGGTCGTGGCCGACTCGCTCGAAGCGCTGGCCGACCGGCTGGACGGCGTCGATGCCGCCGGATTCCTGCGCACCGTGCAGGCCTACAACGCGGCCGTCCCGCAGGGCGATCCTCCCATCGATCTCTCCATCAAGGACGGCCGCGGCACGACCGGCTTGCCGATCCCGAAATCCAATTGGGCCTATCCCATCGACAAGGGCCCGTTCCACGCCTACGCGGTAACGACCGGAATCACCTTCACATTCGGCGGACTGCGCGTCTCGACCGGGGCGGAAGTGCTGACACCTTCGCAACGGCCCTTGCCGGGCCTGTACGCGGCAGGGGAAATCGTCGGCGGGTTCTTCTACGGCGGCTATCCCGGGGGAACCGGCCTGGTCTCCGGAGCGGTCATGGGCCGCATCGCCGGCAGGCAATGCAGCCAGTGGATACGCGCCGCCTGAGGCCGGCGCACATGTCGAGAGCATGACGATACGAGGAAAACAAAGATGAATACACGTCCCTATCTCAAATGGGCGCCGGTTTTCGGTATGTTCCTGTTCTTTATGGGCCTGGCGCCCCGCGCGGGCGCCGCCTATCCGGAGCGTCCCATTCGTCTGGTCATCCCGGTCCCGCCGGGCGGGGCGGCCGATTTCATCGGCCGCCTGTTCGCGGAGAAGCTCGGCCAGGAACTGGGCCAGACCGTCATCGCCGAGAACAAGGTGGGCGCCTCGGGGATGATCGCTTCGCAAGAAGTCGCTCGTGCCGCGCCGGATGGCTATACCATCCTGCTGTCTTCCAGCACAACGCACGGCACGGCGCCCCTGGTCGTGCGCAATCCCCTCTACGATCCGCAGACGGACTTCACCCATATCGGGCTGATCGCGACCGTGCCCGCCGTGGTGACCGTCACCAAGTCGCTGCCGGTGAAGTCGATCGCCGAACTGATCGAATACTCCAACAAGCACAAGGGCACGCTGAACTACGGCTCCTCGGGAACGGGCAGCCCGCTGCACCTGTGGGGCGAGCTGTTCAAGTCGATCACCGGCGCGTCGCTGGAACACGTCCCGTACAAAGGCGCCGGCCCCGCCGTGCTGGATCTCGTGGCGGGACGCATCCAGGTCATGTTCGACGGCGTACCCTCGCAACTGGGCAATATCGAGAGCGGCAATACCCGCGCCCTGGCCACCATGAACGACACGCGCTCGACGGTGCTGCCGGACCTGCCGACGATGGGCGAGGAAGGCTTCCCCAAGGTGGTCGGCGGCCTGTGGTTCGGCATCTCGGGCCCCAAGGGGATGCCCGCGGAGGCCGTCGAACGGCTGAGCGCCGCGCTGTTCAAGGTAACGGGCATGCCGGAGATCCAGAAAACCTATGCGGAGCGAGGCGTGCTCACCACACCCTTGAAGCCGTCGGCCTACCTCGACTTCATCCGCAGCGAGAACGAAAAGTATTCCAAGGTGGTTCGCCACTCGAACATCACCCTGGACTAGCCATGGGGTCGACCTTGCTCGACAAACTGTGGCGCCGGCACCAGATCGCCCGCGCCCCCGCGAGCGAGGACGTCTCCCTGCTGTTCGTGGACCGGAGCTTGCTCCATGAAGAAACGACGTTCTCCTTCAACGCGGCGAATGCGCGCGCGCAGGGGGTGCGCTTCCCCCTGCGCCATGCCGCGTTCGCGGACCACTATGCCCCTACCCGGACGCATCTGCGCGACGATCCATCGCTCGTGGATGCCGAGGCGCGGGCAATGCTGGACCTGCTTTCGGACAATACGGCGGCCTGCGGCATCCCCTTCTTCGGCATCCACGACCCAGGCCATGGCATCATGCACGTGGCGGGTCCGCAACTGGGCCTGGTGCAGCCCGGCATGCTCGTGACCGGCTCCGATTCCCATACCTGCACGCTCGGCGCCCTGGGCGCGTATGCATTCGGCATCGGGCAGACGGAACTCAGGCAGGTATTCAGGACGCAGACCGTCTGGCGGCGGCGCCCCGGAAGCATGCGCGTGACGCTCGACGGGCCGCCCGGGCCTGGCATAGGCGCCAAGGATGTCGTTCTGGCCCTCATCCGGCAACTGGGCGTGCGTCGCGCCGCCGGACATGTCATCGAGTTCGACGGGGATTATGTCTCCGGACTGTCGATGGATCAGCGGCTGACGCTATGCAATATGGCGATCGAGGCAGGCGCCAACTCGGGACTGATTGCCCCCGATGCGATCACGGCCGCGTACCTGCAGGGAAAACCCCACGCGCCCGCGGGAGAACAATGGGACGCAGCCCTTTCGGACTGGCAAGGACTGCGCTCCGACACCGACGCCGCGCACGACGCCACGGTACGCATGCGGGTGCCCGGCGTGCTGCCCATGACCACCTGGGGCACGGGACTCGATCAGGCGCTGACGATCCTGGAACGCATACCGGATCCCGAACAATGCCCGGATCCCACGCAGCGGCAGCGCGCCCGCCGGGCCTTGCAATACATGGGACTCGAGCCGGGCGCGCCGATCGCCGGCACGCCTGTCGACGTCGCCTTCATAGGGTCCTGCAACAGCTCGCGGCTGGAGGACCTGCGGACGGCCGCACGCCTTCTCAAAGGCAGACGGGTGCGCGTGCCGACATTCGTCGTGCCGGGCGCGCAGGTGATCAAGCGCCAGGCGGAAGACGAAGGCCTGGCCAGGATTTTCGTCGACGCTGGCTGCCAATGGCGGGAGCCGGGCTGCTCCATGTGCGTCGGCTCCAACGGCGACACGGTGGCGCCAGGGTTGCGATGCGCCTCGTCGTCGCCGCGGAATTTCGAAGGCCGGCAGGGCCCGGGCGCGCGCACGCACGTAATGAGCGCCGCCATGGCGGCTGCCGCGGCCATAACGGGCCGGTTGCACGACGCCAGGGATTTTATTGTCGATTGAGTGAACTGCGAGGGAACCCACAGGTGGACAACACATTGATGCTCCGCGACCATGATTCCATACTCGAGATCCGCCTGAACCGGCCGGACGACGGGAACCGCTTGACCATGGACATGATCGATACGCTGACCCATGCATTGGGACATATCGGCTCCGACACCAGGCTGGTCGTGCTCGCGGCGCAGGGGTCCGATTTTTGCCTGGGCCGCGACTACGGGGCGGCGCCGGAAATGAAGAACGCGCAACAGGTCGCACCCAGCGCCCGCGATATCCGCGACAAGATGACGGCGCCCATTATTTCGCTGTACGCGGCGCTCAGGTCCCTGCCCGTACCCAGCCTGGCGCTGGTGCGCGGCATCGCGCAAGGGTTCGGCTGCGCCATGGCCGGCGCCTGCGACCTGGTCCTGGCCAGCGACGCATCGCGGTTCAGCCTGCCCGAAATGGGGGAACGCCGCCTGCCTCCCACGCTGGCCATGAGCGCGCTGTGGCACCGGGCCACCTATCGGTCGCTGGTGCACATGGTGTTCTCGCTGGCGGAAGTCGATGCGCACACCGCGCGGCAGGCCGGCATCGTCAGCGAGGTCGTGGCCGATGCCGAATTCGATCGCCGCGCCCGGGAACTCGTCGACACGATACGGGAACAGCCCGTCGATGCGATCCGGGCGGTCACGGAATACCTGCGGCACGCGCCGGCCTTGCCCGACGGGCCGCGCGCGGCCATGGGCGAACACCTGTTCGCCGCGGTCATGTCGTCGCGCTGAACGGGCGCCTTGCCATGCGGGAGATCGATTCGGTCGCGGTGCCCATCCACGAGGACGACATCGACTCGGGCCGCATCTTTCCTTCCCGCTTCCTGCGCAAGCCATATTCGGGAAACTACGCGGACTATCTTTTCCACGACGAACGTCATGACGCCGCGGGGCGCAGGCACCACGCGCACGTACTGGACCAGCCGGCATACGGCGGGGCCGGGATCCTGGTCGCGGGACACAATTTCGGCTGCGGCTCGTCGCGCGAATCCGCTGTCCATGCCTTGCGTGATGCGGGCTTGCGCTGTGTCATCGCCGGCAGCCTCGGGGAAATCTTCGAAGCCAACTGCCAGCGCAACGGCATCCTGGCGATTACCCTGGCGGGCGAGGACCTGGACCGGCTGATGGCGCAGCTCATGCGCGCGCCGGGCTCGCGCGTGGTCGTCGAGATCGAACGGCAGCGAGTGATTTTTCCGGAAGGCGATAGCGCGCCGTTCCTCGTCGATGCGCATTGGCTCGCCTATTTCAAGGCGGGCTCCAGCGAACTCGAAACGGCCGAACAGTGGCTGTCCAGGATAGAGGACTTCAGGCGTCGCTACGAGGAACGCTATCCATGGCTGGCGGGCACGCGCGACGCAGGGCGACGCTGATTCGATCCGCCTTTGCACCAGGCGGCTGGAAAGCCGGCGATTCCCGGCCCCGCCACCGCCTGTGACATGCATTTCCTCGAAATATCCGCTACCAGCCCAGAACGCGCACGGCTGCGTACCGGTCGTGTGCTCAAATCAGCGGCGCTATGAACCGCGCCTCCGCGTTCGCGCATCCGCCTGCGAATCATGGCGCGCGCCGCGGTTGCGCGTCGGGCCCGGCCGATGTCACCTGTCCGCTTTCTTTCAGCCGTCCCCGGCGCGCGAACCAGAGATAGAGGCCGCTGCCCAGCACCGCGATGGTGACGAGGTCGAGCAACACCCAGATCACCTTGAGCGGCAGGCCGCCGTAGTCACCGAAGTGCAAGGGACGCGACAGCTCCAGCGCTCGCAGATACCACGGCATGTCCAGCAGGGCCGCCGGCTCGCCGGTCCCGCCATCGACCAGCAAAGGCGTGAACATCCGGGAGGTAAACGGCGTTACCCCCTTGGTCCAGACGAAATAGTGGTACGGGCTGCCAAACGGATGGCCGGGAAACAGCATGCTCAATACCTGCTTGTCCGGCACGGCGCGCACGGCCGCGTCGTACACCTGCTGCGCCGAGGCCCGGCCCGGCGAGGCGAGCGCAGGCGCCGCGCTGCGGCGGGCCGATAACATGGCCTGCACATCGGTGCGCTGCCAGAGGGCGAACAGGGGTTGCGACAATTCGTTCATGAAGCCGGTCGCCCCCACCGTCAAGGCCCACGCCACCGTGACGATGCCAAGGAGATTGTGCACGTCGAGCCACTTCAGGCGCCGGCCGCGATCGGTACGTATCGTGCCGAATTCCAGCTTCTTCATGAACGGGCCATAGAGCACCACGCCGGATACGACCGCGGTGAGGAACAGCAGGCCCATCAGCCCCAGGAACAACTGGCCCGGCAGTTCGAGAAACAGATCGACGTGGATGTGCTCGATGACGTCCATCACGGTCGTCGGCCGTTCACCGCTCGGGTCGGATTCCTTGCGCACCTGTCCGGTCCGGGCGTCGAACTCCACGAAGCGGTTCGTCTCGGGACGCACGCGCAGATCCTCCCAGGATCGCGCAAGCACCACCACGACTCGCGGTTCGTCGTCATCGACCAGCAGCACGGCGGGAATCATGCCGGGGTTGCGGCGCACGCTCTCCTGGACCAACCGATCGAGGTCGGCCCGCGGGGCGTCGGCCGGCAGTTGCGCGTACTCGGTGCCCTCCAGCCATTGCTCGATCTCGTCGGAGAAGATCAGCGGCAGCCCCGTCACGCACAGGACGAACAGAAACACCGCGCAGGCCAGGCTGCTCCACGTGTGGATGGCCGTCCAGCGCTTCGTATGACCCGTCATACGCCTTCCCGATCCGGCCTCACCACTGATAGGTGGCCGTGGCATAGATCGTCCTGCCCTGGCCCCAGCGGCAATTGAAGTTCGAGCAATCCGCCACGTATTTCTTGTCCGCGAGGTTCGACGCGTTGACGGCGACCTTCCAGCCCTTCAAGCCCGGGGCGACGTGAGACAGGTCGTAGCGCAGCGCGGCATCGAACAACGTGGCGTCGGGAATGCGATCGACATTCTGTGTGTTGGCATAGGCCTGCCCGATATACCGCACACCCGCGCCGATGCCCAGGCCCGCCAGCGGGCCGTCCTGCACGGTGTAGTCCAGCCACAGCTTGGCGAGGTTGCGCGGCGTGTTCACCAGGTCCTTGCCCTCCAGACCGCCGTTGTCGCGAGTGATCTTGGGCTGCACGTAGGCGTACGAGGCTGTCAGGTCGAAACCGCGCGCCAGGGAGGCCAGCGCGGAAAGCTCGATGCCGCGTGCGCGGACCTCGCCGGTCTGGACCTGGAACCCCAGGTGCTCCGGATCGGCGGTCAGGACGTTCTGTTGGGTCAGGTGAAAGGCGGACGCGGTGAACAGTGCGTTCCACGTCGAGGGCTTGTACTTGATGCCGACCTCGTACTGCGTGCCGGTCGTGGGCTTGAAGGGATCGCCGCCGAAGCTCAGCCCGGACGATGGGACGAACGATGTGGAATAGCTGACGTACGGCGCGATCCCGTTGTCGAACAGGTAGGTCAGCCCCGCCCGCCCCGTGAAGCGGCTGTCGTACTGGTTCGTCTGCGATCCGGCGAGGTTGTTGTGGGTCTTGGTCGACGCATAGTCTTCCCGTCCCGTCAGGGTCAGGACGACGCGGTTCCACGTGATCTGGTCCTGGACGTAGGCACCGAGCTGTTCGAGTTTTTGCGCCTGGTCCAGGTTGACGTTCGGGACAGGCACGGCCATGTCGTAGTTCGGCGCCAGCACGTCCAGGCTTGGGCCCGGCCCGTAGCGGGACTTGTCGTGACGATCGACGTACTGGTAGTCCAGCCCGACCAGGGCCTTGTGCTGGAGCGCGCCGGTCCGGAAGTCCAGCAGCAGCCGGTTGTCCAGGGCCGCCGTGTTCGCCTGTCCCTCATACATGTAGACGTTGCGCTCCATGATGCTGGTGCCGGCGATGAAGTCGTCCGCCTGCAGGGAGTTATAGGTGGAATTGACGTGCGTGTAGCGGAAGTTCTGCTGGAACTTCACGTTGTCGTTGAATCGGTGCTCGAGCTCGTAGCCGATGGAGGCGCGCTCGCGCTTGAATTCCTCGAAACTGGGCTGGCCGGTATTGAGGTCGCGCGGCAGCCTGCCGCCCGGCAGGTCGGGGTTGACCAGCAGCGATCCCGAATACGGCAGCGAGCTCCAGAAGCCGCCGCGCGGATCGTTGAGATAGCTGGTCAACAGCGTGAATGTGGTGTCCGGGCCCTTCCATGACAGGGCCGGGGCGATCGCCACCCGTTGCTCGCGCATGCGGTCGACCTGGGCGCCGGCGTCGCGCGCCAGGCCGGTGATGCGGTACAGCAGGCTGCCATCTTCCTTGAGCCGGCCGCCGATGTCCACGCCCGCCTGCGCGCGCCCGTACGAGCCGGTCTGCAGTTGAATCAGCCCGAAAGGCGTGTCGACTGGACGCTTGCTGACGAGGTTGACCAACCCGCCCGGCGAGGACTGGCCGTACAGCCCCGAGGACGGACCCTCCAGCACCTCGATCCGGTCGAGGAAAAAGGGATCGATCTTGTTCTCGATCCAGGCCCCTTGCGTCAGAAGCCGCAGGCCATCCTGGTACTGGTCCAGCCGGAACCCGCGCGCATTGAAGTATTCGTTGCGGGTATCCGTGTTGTCGCCGAACGAGACGCCCGGCATGTAGCGCGCGGCCTGGGTCAGGTTGGTCGCCTGCTGGGCATCGAGCTGGGCTCGGGTGGTGACGCTCAGCGTCTGCGGAATCTCCAGCACCGGGGTGTCCGTCTTGCTGCCGGTCAGGCTGCTTTCCGCGACGAATCCGCGCCCGGGCCCACTCGGGCTTTCCAGCGTGCCGACCACGGTGACCGTGGGCAGTGTGGTCGCGGCGCCTTCGCCCTCCGGAGGGATCGGTGCCGGCGCCAGCGAATAGCCGCCATTGCCGGCCGGCACGACGCGCAGCCCCTGTCCGCGCAGAATCTCGGCGTAGCCCTCGGCCAGTCCGTAGCGGCCGTGCAGACCCGGGCTCGTCTTGCCCTGGGTCAGCGTGCCCGACCCGGTCAGAAAGACCCCGGATTCCTCGCTGAAGCGATTCAGGACCTCCGTCAGCGAACCCGCCGGGATGTCGTACTGCCGGCCAGCAGCGGCCTGGGCCAGCGCGGCCCGCGGCCAGAGGCCCGGCAGGACGGATAGCCCGGCCAGGGCCAGACGAAGGGACAAGGCCAGCGGCCGCAAGGCGGCGAACGGGCGGGACGGCCTGCCGGACGATGGCAGCGGGGCGGCATTCCGGGCGTGCATGGTTTCATCCTGGTCGCAGCAGGGAACGGACATGGGGATCTCTCTGGAAACATCGGTCGAAAAAAGGCTTGCCCGTGCCCTGTGAACAGGTGTCGGAAACAGGCTTGCTCTTTCCTCTTGAACGGATGAAACGGAGAAAAGGGAACCGCTTCGAAGGGTTCGTGGTCACCCGGGGACAGGTGCGAGGCGGGCCGGCCGGATCAGGCAAGCCGGAACGAACGCGGCTATGGCCGGCGGCGCGCCTCGATGACAGTCCACCATGGCAGCGGCTGGCGGACCCGGATAGGCAGGGATCGCTCGAGCAGGGCCAGCGCGCGGTCAGGGTCGGTGGCCGGATAGACGCCTATCGCCGGCAGCGCGGCGACATCGGGCGCCACGCTGAGATGCCCCTGCCGGTATCGGTTCAATTCGTCGACCAGCGCCTGCAAGGGAATGTCGTCGGCCACCACCACGCCCCGGCTCCAAGCCTGGCGGGCGCGGTCGGCCGGCTCCGTGCCCGACATCCGATCGGCATCGAACACCAGGCGTTCACCGGCCTGCACGCGTTGCACCCGGCCGGCCCGGTTGACGACCTCGACAGCGCCGTCGAACACGTCCAGGCGGACGTCGGCGTCGGCCAGGCGAACGGTGAACTGCGTGCCCAGCGCCTGCATGCGCCCGAACCGCGTTTCGACCAGGAAGGGCCGGCCGGCGCCATCCTTGGCCGTCGTGACGAAGATTTCGCCCGCCAGCAACCGCAGCATGCGTGCGCCCGAGCCGTAGTCGACATCGAGCGCGGAAGCCGTATTGAGCCATACGTCCGAACCATCGGGCAGCGCCAGTTCGCGCTGCTCGCCGGTTCCAGTCCGGTGTTCGGCACGCAGCGCAACCAGCCATCCCGAGGTCGGCGGATGGCGCCACGCCAGCCACGACAGCAGGCCTCCCGCAGCCAGCCCGGCAATGCCGCCAAGCGCGCGCCGCCGGCTCACCGCGACCTTTCTGGCGGCCTTCAGGCCGGCCGCCGCCGCCCGCTTCCTGCCGCTGGCCTGCAGCGGCGCGAACACCTGGCCGACTGCTTCGATATGCCGCCAGGCGCGCGCATGTTCGGGACGCGCCTGCAACCAGGCCTGCCACGCCTGGCGGTCCGCGTCGCTAACCGCCTCCGCGCGCAGCGTGGCGTACCACTCGGCCGCCTGGCTCAGGCTGTCGAAATCCGGCTCGCCCGCGGCTTCGGCCCGATTGTCGGGTATCGCGGCAGGAAGATCCGGGGCGTGCGCCATCAGCGTTTCAATCGGGCGATGACCAGGGCGCACTGCAACATGGCCTGCGCGATGTACTTCTTGACCATGCGTTCGGACACCCCCAGCTGGCCGGCGATGTCGCGATAGGGCGCGCCGTCGACCTGGGCCATCACGAACGCCGCGGCGGCCTTCTGCGGCAAGCGGCCGAGGATGCCGCCGATCTCCACCAGGGTTTCGATGATGATCGCCTGCTCCTCGGCCGACGGCCAATGCCGCTCGGGCTCGGCCGCCAGGGCCGCCAGCCAGGCCCGCTCGACGTCCCGGCGGCGCCACAGATCGACGCACAGGCTGTTGCCCACCGCGCGCAGGTAGGCACGGGCTTCGGCGGGCGTCTGGAATCCGCGCGGCGCAGGCTTGAGGATAAGCCGCAGGAAAGCGTCATGGGCCAGGTCCGCCGCATCGGCAGCGCTGCCCAACCGGCGATGCAACCATCCTGTGAGCCAAGGATGATGATCGCTATAAAGACTTTCGATGGAGGATGGGAGGCAGTATCCCGGCGTGCTCACGATCCGGCTCGTCGATGGGGCCCGCCGTGCCGGACCGTCCTGCCGCACGGGGCGCGGCCGGCCACGGCGCGATCGGGCCTGTCAAATGGCAGTAAATAGGAATGATTATTAGTAACATGCACGTACAGCCGCTGTCAAACCCGTCGCAGACGTCCAGGGCCGGATCCGAGCCAGGAAGTAAATTGCCGTTTTCGCAAGATTGCCGGTTCAGTCGTTGCTCACTCGTTTGAACACGACAACGGATCCGTGCCGGCCTCGGCCAGTCAGGATCGACGTGGGTTCGGCGGCGTCAGGCGTGCGCGTTGCCGACCTTCGACGTCCCTGCACGACGGGCCGTCGCCCTGCTCCGCTTCAACCTGGCCGCTGCGGCAACCTTGAGCAAACGCTGGAATGTCGGACATTGCGCATGGCTGGGAGCCGGGCATTCCGCGGCATGGCGCAAGCCCTCGCTCATGGCCCGCAGGCGCTTGATGGTCGCGTCGATTTCATCCGCTTTGGCCAGCAGCACGGTTCTGTCCACGCGGGGGGCGCCGGCAGGCGAAAGCATGGCGTGGATCTCGTCCAGCGAGAGGCCTCCGGCCTGCCCGAGCGCGATCAGCGCCAGTTGATCGAGCACGTCGGGCGAAAAACGCCGCCGTTCGCCTGCCGGGCTGGTCGCCTGGATCAAGCCCTTCTTCTCGTAAAACCGCAGCGTGGACGCTGGGACGCCCGTGCACCGGGCCACTTCCGAAATATCCATGGCACGCCCCTTGACTTGAAGTTGACTTCAACTTCTATCATCTCCTGAAACGGCAGCTTCATCAAGAGCAAGGAGCAGGCATGCTATCGGCGGGCGAGGTGGCAAGGGTGGTTGCAGTCGGAGTCGGCGCAACAATCGTGATGGATGTTTGGTCGGTGATCCTGAAGAGCATGGGAATACCCACGCTCGACTACGCCCTGGTCGGCCGGTGGGCCGGCCACCTGTGCCAGGGTCGATTTGCGCACGCCAGCATCGCCAGGGCGGTGCGCGTGCAGGGCGAGTTGCCTCTGGGATGGGCGATCCATTACGCCGTGGGCATCGCCTTCGCGGCGCTGCTGGTCGGCCTCCAGGGCGTGGCGTGGCTGCATGACCCCACATGGCTCGCTGCGGTTGCCGCGGGCACGGCGACGGCCATCATTCCCTTGTTCGTGCTGCAACCCGCCATGGGCGCGGGATTCGCGGCGTCGCGTACGCCAGCGCCGCTGAAGAGCTGTCTGCGCAGCGTGGCAACGCATGCGGTGTTCGGGTGCGGCCTTTACCTGTCGGCAGCATTGCTCAGGCAGGTAGGGGCATGAGCCGCGCACCCGCAGAATCAATCAGCGGACAATGCTCCGTAATCTGCAGCAGCCCCACGGGAAACAGGCGCTCCAGAGCGTACTGCTTAATGGTCTGTGATAATAGGATACCTGCATCACATTTTTTCTAGAGTACAGACTCCGATCGCGATGCCCTCATCCAGTCTGACCCCATATCAAAACCCATATTACGCTTGGCTCCGGTCCAGGCCCGCGGCAAGCGATTCCCTGGAGTCCCTGGCCTCGACACTCGTCGATTCCCGGGTGGATGCGAACCCGCGCCTCATCGTCGCTCCGGCGAACAGGGGCATCGACGCTGTCCACTGCGACGGGGATTCGGAAACCCTCTATCCGCGTCAACGCGTGGTCGGCCGCCTGTCGAGTCGCGCACCGCAACTGTAAAAGCGATGAGCGGCGAAATGATATTCGAGAAACTTGAAATCGGAGATCACGTAATTCTTCGAGCCAGCCTCGAAAGTGGCAACGAAAGTATTGCGCTGGCGCAGAGCCAGTCCTTGCAAAAGGCCGAGAAGGTCCACAAAGACTCGCCGTCAGGGCGAAAAAGAAATTTTGATGAGATCAGAAGCCAGAATTTCCTTGGCACGCTTGCCGACATCGTCTGCGCGAGACTGCTGAGAGGATACTTCAGGAAGCACAGCCTCGATATCGCCGTCACGAGATACGACGATGTCAGAACGGACGACTTCGAGGATCACGATCAATACGACCTGAAGCTGTCATCCCAGGGGATCGACCATCTCGTGGAAGTCCGATCATCCGTTTGCATATACATGCCACTAGAGGCGATGATAAAAAGGTGGCAAATATTGGGGCCTTACGCTTCTTCGACAAAAGGGGCAACCGAAACCGAGAAATCGTTTTATCTCAGACCGATATATCACCTGTCCAATTTCGAAGAAAACAAACGGACAAACAGCTATCAGAGAACCGCGGCGGATGAGCTGATCAATCGCGGCGACCTGCAGCTCTATTTTGTCGGCGGGGCGACCAATGCCATGCTCCAGGAACGCGGCAGAAATGAAGCCGGCCAGGAGCTGAAGCAGGGCAAGGCTGAATTCAAGGTCCTCGACATAACAGATGGTCTCGATGCGAGGGAAATTCTTGAGGCCATCGGCCGCATTGCGGCCAAAGAATCGACAGGCAATGGAAATGAAAAGGCAGAAACTTGAACTCTCATGGATCGGCAAGGAGCAAAGGCCGAGACTGGAGCCAAGGATTCTTCTGGAGACTCCGGGCTTTTCGCATCACGCGGACAAAAGACACTCCGAAAGCGACATATTCGATAACCGACTTATTTTCGGCGACAATCTACTCGCCTTGAGAGCGCTGGAGGCCGAATTTGCGGGGAAGGTGAAGTGTGTATTCATCGATCCGCCCTACAACACGGGGAGCGCATTTACGCATTACGACGACGGCCTGGAGCACTCGATCTGGCTCGGCCTGATGCGTGATCGTCTCGAAATCATACGAAGGCTCCTGTCGGAGGATGGCTCGCTCTGGATAACGATCGACGATAACGAATGCCATTACTTGAAAGTCTTGTGCGACGAGATTTTTGGGCGAGCCAATTACAAAACGACAATAACCTGGCAAAGAAAGTACAGCGTCAGCAACAACTTCCAAGGCATCGCAACGATATGCGATTTCGTCCTGGTTTATTCAAAGAGCGACGCTTTCAGGAACAACCTGCTTCCTCGCAGCGAAGAATCGACTGCCCGCTACAACAATCCGGATAACGATCCGCGCGGTCCATGGAAAGCGGTCGACTACCTCAACCAGGCGAGCCCGGAGAAACGGCCGAATCTTTGCTATGACATCGTCAATCCGAATACCGGAAAGGTGATCTCCAATACAAAGAAGGCCTGGAAATACGACCCTGGCACGCACAGGCGGCATGTCGAGGAGAACAGGATCTGGTGGGGTCGAGACGGGACAAATACCGTTCCCGCCCTGAAGCTTTTCCTGTCCGAAGTGCGGGACGGCATGACGCCTCATAACTGGTGGCCGCACGAAGACGTCGGCCATACGGATGAAGCCAAGAAGGAAATGATCGGGCTCTACGGACCACGGGATGTGTTCGACACACCGAAACCGGAACGCCTGATCAAAAGGATTCTCGAAATCGCGACCAATCCGGGCGATCTGGTTCTCGATTCATTTGCCGGCTCGGGAACCACCGGTGCGGTCGCACACAAGATGGGCCGTCGCTGGATCATGGTGGAGCTGGGCGAACACTGCCATACGCACATTATTCCTCGCCTGAAGAAAGTCATCGACGGCGCTGACCGGGGGGGCATTACCGAATCAGTCGGCTGGAACGGAGGAGGAGGCTTCCGCTACTACCAGCTCGCACCTTCGCTGATCGTCAACGACCGCTGGAGCAACCCGGTCATCAACCCCGGATACAACGCGGCGATGCTGGCGGAGGCGTTGGCCAAGCTCGAAGGCTTTACCTATGCGCCTTCGGAAACCCGCTGGTGGGAGCATGGGCATTCCAGCGAGCGGGACTTCATCTATGTCACGACCCAGAGCCTTGCTGCCGAACAGCTTCAGGCTCTCTCCGATGAGGTTGGGGTCGATCAGAGCCTGCTGGTGTGTTGCGCAGCCTTTCGAGGCGTGACGGCCGCCCAGGCTTCCGAGCGCTGGCCCAACCTGACGCTCAAGAAGATTCCCAAGATGGTGCTGGCGCGCTGCGAGTGGGGCCACGACGACTACAGCCTCAACGTGGCCAAGCTGCCGATGACGCAAGAAGACGATACGGAATCGATGGTCGCTGTCGCTGCAGACAAAAAAACCAAGAGCAGGAAGGCGGCCTCCTCGAGCGCTGGGCAACGCGGTCTGTTCGGGAAGAACGAATAATGGACAACCGCGTCCTGCACGCCGTCACCGGCCGTCTGTCGCTTCGTCCGCCGCAGGCGGAATCCCTCTCCAGGCTGGCGAGCGCGCTCGATGCCGCGCCCGGGCTGCTGGACCATGAGCGGGATGTCGCGTCCGTCCTTTCCACGCTGAAAGCCGAATTCCCCACGCTGGAGGATTTCGAGCGCGAATTCCCCTCGCTGTGCTTCGCCCTGGCCACGGGTGTGGGCAAGACGCGGCTAATGGGTGCGTTCATTGCCTACCTGCATCTGGCGCACGACATCAACAACTTCTTCGTGCTCGCGCCCAACCTCACCATCTACAACAAGCTGATCATGGACTTCACGCGCAACACGCCCAAGTATGTGTTCAAGGGTATCGCCGAGTTCGCGCAGCAACCGCCGCTGATCATCACGGGCGACAACTATGACCAAACCGGCGCGGCGGTGGACGGGCAGCCGCAAGGCTACGCTCGCGACGTGCGCATCAACATCTTCAACATCTCCAAGATCAATTCCGAGGTGCGCGGCGGCAAGGAGCCTCGCATCAAGCGGATGCACGAAGTGCTGGGCGACAGCTACTTCAACCATCTGGCGAATCTGCCCGATCTCGTCTTGCTGATGGATGAATCGCATCGCTACCGCGCCAGCGCGGGCGTTCGCGCCATCAATGAGCTGAAGCCGCTGTTCGGGCTGGAAGTCACGGCGACGCCGTTTCTGGAATCCGGCAAGGGGCCGGTGCCATTCAAGAATGTGGTGATGGACTACCCGCTGGCACGGGCGATGGAAGATGGCTTCGTCAAGGAACCGGCAGTCGTTACCCAGCGCAACTTCGACGCCAAGGCGCGCACGCCGGAAGATGTCGAGAAGATCAAACTGGAAGACGGTTTGCGTCTGCACGAAACCACGAAGGCGGAGCTGCTCACCCATGCCCGCGAGAACGGCGTCGAAACGGTGAAGCCTTTTGTACTCGTCGTCGCTCGCGATACCGCTCACGCCGCGCAACTCAAGGCGTTCATCGAGTCGGACCGGTTCTGCGAAGGGCGCTACGCGGGCAAGGTGATTCAGGTGGATTCCAGCCGCAGCGGCGCGGAAGAGGAAGCAATGATCACCCGCCTGCTGGCGGTGGAGAGCGTAGACGAGCCGACCGAGATCGTGATCCACGTCAACATGCTCAAGGAAGGTTGGGACGTGACCAACCTCTACACCATCGTGCCCCTGCGCGCCGCCAATGCGCGCACCCTGATCGAGCAGAGCATCGGACGCGGCCTGCGCCTGCCTTACGGCAAGCGAACGGGCGCGGCGGCAGTGGATCGCTTGAACATCGTTGCCCACGACAGATTTCAGGAAATCGTCGACGAGGCCAACCGTGGCGACTCGCCGATCCGGCTGAAGCAGGTGATTCTCGATGCGCCTGGTTCCGATGACAGGAAGGTCAGCGTACAAGTGGAGTCTGGCGCGGCGGCTCGTCTTGGTTTGACGGACGCTCCCATTGTGCAGACGGATGCATCCGGCTCGGCCGATGAATCGGCATCCGTTGCCGCACCGCAACCGGTGTTCACTACCGAAGCAGAGAGGCGGGCGGCTCGCGTGGTGATGGACGTCATCGGCGCATACGAGGCCAGGCGCGATCTGGTGCCGACCAGTGGAGCGCTGCTCAAGCCCGAAGTGCAGAAGGAGATTCTGGCGGAGTTGGCGGAGCGGCTGAAGCCGATGCAGGGCAATCTGCTGGCGGGAGAAAACGACGCCGCCTTCGGTCTGGACCTGCCGGCCGTTGTGGCGAAGACTGCGGAAATCGTGGTTCAGCAGACCATCGACATTCCGCGCATCGCCATAGTGCCGAAGGGCGAGGTCACGACGGGCTTCCGTCCGTTCAAGCTCGATGTCAGCCAGCTGCACCTTCAACCGGGACAGCGCGAAATCGTCATCCACAACCTGCGCACCAATGAGCAGGACACGCTGGCCGCCGAAATCGGCCTGGGGGAACAGCGCCCGGAGGACTACATTGTCCACGCCTTGGCGGACTTCGATGACATCGACTACCTCGCCCATGCCGATCTGCTCTATGACCTTGCGGGGCAGATGGTGCGGCATCTGAACGGCTATCTCCCGGAAGCCGATGCAATCAATGTGCTGGATGGGCAGCGCAAGACCATTGCCAAAGAAGTCCGCTCGCAGATGATGGCGCATTTCTTCGAAGAGGCTCCGGACTTCAAAGTGCAGGTCAGCCGTGGCTTTACGGCGCTCAAGCCCTGCAACTACACCGCAACGGCAGGCCAGGCTCCGCGCCATTTCCGCGACACAGTGGAGGACCCGGGACGCATCAGGTCGATGCTGTTTGGCGGCTTCGCCAAGTGCCTGTACCCGCTTCAGAAGTTCGACTCGGACACGGAGCGGCGCTTCGCCGTCATCCTCGAACGCGACGCCGGCAAGTGGTTCAAGCCTGCGAAGGGGCAGTTCCAGGTCTATTACAAGCTCGGTACCGAGCAGCCGGAATACATTCCCGATTTCGTGGTGGAGATGGATACGTTCATCCTGATGGCCGAAACCAAGAAGCGGGACGACCTGAAAACCGACGAGGTGCAAGCCAAGGCAGCGGCAGCCGTCCGCTGGTGCAAATACGCCTCCGACCATGCCGCGAGCGTTGGCGGCAAGCCGTGGAAGTACATCCTGGTTCCGCATGACGAAATCGTCGAATCGAAGCGGCTGCTGGAATTCCTGCGCTTCGAGCAGAAGGCATACTGATTTCCGAGACACTGGAGTGAAGCCTATCGACCAGCGCCTCATCAAGCCGAGCGTAGCTGGAACCTGAAATGGACTGAGCCTCGTCGACGCGGGACATCTACCGCTGCGCCTGCTGCTTCGTGTCGAAGTGCCCCGGGAATGGACAAAAAAAGCACTGGCGGTTTCTCGCAAGTGCTTGATTTTCAACCATAAGAATTCTGGTGGGCTGTGAGTGGCTCGAACACTCGACCTACGGATTAAGAGTCCGCTGCTCTACCAACTGAGCTAACAGCCCGAAACGGCCTGGGCAATCGAGACTACCCGCCGAAAGAAGAGGAATTTTACACGATTTTTGGCCCGAACTGGTCTGGCCTGCGGCCAAAGGTTCTGGCGTGTTCGCACTAATCGAGCTTAAGTGCAGAACGGTGATACCGTGGTGTACGCAGATCACACAAGAATGGTTCGCTCTCGTTGAGCATTGCTTACCCAAGCAGCGAGGCAACGTCAGCATGACCGCCTTGCAGATTGTCAACGCGATACTGTACGTTGCCGAGCATGGCAGCAACCTGCCCAAACGCTTTGGTGATTGGCTTACGATCTGCACACGCATGCATCGCTGGGCCAAGGCCGGCGTGCTCGACAAGATGTTCGAGGCGTTGCAGAGCGAGCAGATTGTTCGCATCAAAATCGAAGCGGTGTCGCTGGACAGCACCAGTTTCAAGGTGCATCCCGATGACACAGGTGCCCAAAAAAGCCCCCGGTTCATTGGCAAAGCCGGAGAGGGTGGAACGCCAAGAATCATATGGTTGGGGCGGATGCTCGAACGGCCGTAACGTTCTACCTATCTCCAGGCCAAGCCCACGATGGGCCGCAAGGTCCCAGAGTGCTACACAGCCTTGGACCCATCAGGCGCCCTGTTCACCTGCTGATTGACTCGGCCTCCGAGTGAAACGAGACTCGCCAGTTGGCCCTGGATCTTGGGTTCACTCAGATCGCCCCTCCGAATGCACGACGGCTTGATCCTTGGGAATATGACCGCGAGACGGACAAGCGCCGCAACGAAGTTGAACGGCTGTTCTGGCTTGGAAGGCTTTCGGCGCAGATTCTCTCGCCATGAAAAGCTCGATGTGATGTTCCTAGCATTCCTGTACTTCGTACTGGTCATCGATGGCCTGCATAGTTTGCGTTAATAGGCCCTAGGAATAATCAGGCTTCGGGAACTCCGCATACATGGAAAGATGGAAATCGCAATTCGAAATCATGAGAGCTTCTACCGCGGAATTCAGTTCGCTAGTCGGACCCTTCTGGCGAACGAAGTAATACCCCAGGATGGCGTCAGGCATTTTCTGGAGCTTGATCAGATATTGGTGTCTGACAAGCGGGGCACATAAGCCGGAAGGCAAAAATCCTGCTCCTATACCCGCCAATACCATCTGGAGTATCGCGTTCAGGCTGTTTATCGTCAAAACCTTTCTAGCCTCGATACCATGCTTTAAAGCCCATCCATTGAAAACGTGCGTGACGTTGGAGTCCGGCACCTGTGTGAGCACAGGGTACTTGTGCACATCGACAGACTCAAATGAAGCATCGTAGGCCAGGAGCTTGGGCGAAATGAAGAGCGAATGCTCGACGTCCGAAACCTTGGTGTAGGCCAGGTCCTCGTCGAAGGTGAGGGTATTGACGACGGAGCAGTCGATAAATCCCTTCTTTGTTCTTTCGATGAGCTCGGACGCCGTGTTCACATACGGTTCGAGCACGATTTTGGGATAGTGGGACCGCAACGAGGCAATGGCCTTAGGGAACCACGTTAATGCTACGAGTTGGGGAAGCCCGAACGAAACGTGTCCCTCGAGCTCATCGCCTTCCACGCCAAACTTGCATAGCTCGTCATAGGCGCGCAGAAAGGGGCCCGTCCGTTCCAGAAACGCGCGCCCGAACTGTGTCAACGCAATTCGGTAGCCGCTCCTGTCAAGGATGGCTTTGCCCATGATCGTCTCGAGTTCGACCAGCCGCTTGGAAAGTGCGGACGGGGACAGATGGAGGTGCTCGGCGGCATCAGAATAGTTTTGTAGCTTTGCCACCCAATACAAGGCCTGCAACTGTCGGATAGTGATCATGCTTTATCGAAAAACTTCGAGAAGATCGTCCAGTCCAGCCGACACTTATGGTCCCGGCAGGAAGGCCGCGGCAAGCCGGAGGGCACGGCACATTCCACACCATAACTTTTTTCTGCTGCAACATTCTTTTCGGCAGGCCAAGTGACGCGACGTGCAGATTGAGCCCAAGGAGCAGCTATTGATGCCTGCGCTTATTGAAGAGATATGGCCCAAAAACAACGGTGGTAGAAGCTACATCGCGAAAGATTGTAGAACAGGCAGCGAGGGCTTGACTAGGGACGACAAGCGCATGGCTCGAGGGAGGCCAGAGTGGCCGATTGTCGCATTTCGGTGCGTGCCAGGATCCCTACCGGACACTGTGGGGTGAGTTTGCCCGGATACATCGCCGTCATTTTCCATCTTGCTCCTCGATGAGCTTCTCGAGCACGCCAAGAGCGCAGGCGTAGCCCGGCACACCGGAGGTGATCAGAGCCGTCTCGGCGACGCCCGCCAATTCTTCCAATGTCGCGCCTGCTCGCACAGCCGCGCGCCCATGCAACAGCGCCGCTTGTTCTTGATTGAGCACCGACAACTGCGCGAAATGAACTAGTTGCTGGATCTTCAGGGGCAGCGGACTCTCGGCGATACCGACGCGCCGAACATGTTCCAGCGCATCGATCATGCCGGAGCGGCCCAACTTTTCTTGGACTGCCCAGCGGCGCTTCAGTTTTTCCGGCACCTCACCGAACAGAAGTTCGTAGACCACATTGCGATTTGACGGTGGCATATTCATTCCTATTTTGAAATTCGGCCCGTAGGGAATGGCAAGGATTTTTCTCCCGGATCGTTTGCGTTCGCGCTCGAACCGGGTGGAGCCCCCGGTGCCCCCGGCTGCACGGATCAGATGTGTTTGTACTTGCGGTCGTGGTAGATCAACGACGGCCCCGGCTCTCCGAAATGGACCGCTTCGATTGTGGCGAAAAAAATGTTGTGGGTGGCTACACGCCTGACTTGGACCGTCCGACAGTCAAAGGACACGACGGCGGTACGTAACACAGGCGCGCCCGTTTCCAGGGTCATCCAATCGCCCTTCTGAAACCTTTCCTCGGCCGAGGCTCCGGAACGCCCTGCGAAGAAATCGGCCAAGGACTCATCTGTGCCTACCAGAGTGTTGACGGAGAAAACTCCGTTGGCGAGGATCACCGGAGTTCCCCGGCTGTTCTGGTTCAGACAAACGAGTAGCGTCGGCGGCGTATCGGAGACAGAACACACCGCTGTGCCGGTAAAGCCCGTGCGACCGGCAGGGCCCGAGGTCGCAATCACATTTACGGCCCCGGCCAATCGGGCCATGGCATTTCGAAATATTTCCTTGTCAACCATCGGCCTTTGCGTTCGCTCGCGTACTTCCAGTGCCATTTGAATCTCCATTCTCCCGTGCTCCATGTCTCGCGAGCGGCTTTCCATGCTCCGGGCATGGGGTCCGGATTCACACCCGCTCCCTTATTGCGGCTTGATCCCGGCTTCCTTAATTACCGGCCACCATTTCGCAATCTCTTGCTTCTGAAATTCGGCAAGTGCCTGCGGTGATTGACGGTTTGCCGGTGCAAGTTGGAATCCATAGCCTTCAACGCGTGCGGCTAGCTCGGGGCTTTGCAGCGCCTTTACGAGTGCCGCATTGAGGACCTTCACAACGGGCTGGGGCGTCTTGCCTGGCGCGAATAGTGCGACCCACTGCGATATTTCCAGATCCGGAAAACCGGCTTCCGAAATCGTCGGAAATTCCGGTGCAATGGCCAGGCGCTTATCGCCTGTTACGGCGATTGCCTTCATGGTTCCAGCCTTGATATGAGGTAGGCTCGTCGCCGCGTTGGAAACCGTGAAGCTAAGCGTTCCGGCGATGAGGTCCTGGATTTGCGCGCCGGAGCCTCGATAGTTCACCATCGTGAAATCTGTCTGCGTTCGCCTCTTCAACGAATCGATCAGAAGATTGCTGGGCGAGCCGAACCCGACGGTTCCCGCGGAAGCCTTGCCTGGGTTCGCCTTCATCCAATTGATCAATTCCTTCATGTTATCCGCGGGAACTTTGGCGCTCGCAACGAGGACCAGCGGAGCACCACCAATCAGACCCACCGGAGTAAAGTCTTGGACCAGATCGATATCTGATTTGAAAATGGCTCCGTTGGCCACATGTGTGTTCCACACACCCGCGATGAGCGTGTAGCCGTCAGGTTTGGCCTTCGCCACGCGACTGGTGGCGATGGTTCCGCTCGCGCCGCTGACATTCTCGACCACCACGGCCTGGCCCAGTTCAGTGCTCAACTCTGTCGCCACTGTCCGCGCAACAATGTCGGGCAGGCCGCCGGGGGAGAATGGCACGACGATAGTGATCGGACTTTTGGGAAACGCCTGAGCGTTGGCGTGCCCAGCGAACAGCGCGGCGGCGAGCGCCAATGCAAGTTGGGTTGCCCCACGAATCGCCGTCCGAAACGAAAAGGCGAGGCCGCGTAGATCCAGTGCTGTCATCATTCCCTATCTCCTTTTTGAGAGCCACCACTGTGGTCGGGATTCGTTTGTCGATCGACCGAAGCCGAAGCTTTAGGTGCCGTACTCGGCATAGAGCGCCGAGGTCCGAAAACAGGCCATGCCATGGCTTCTTCTGCCGATTTTTTTGAATGCCTCAGAGGCTTGAGCACAGTCATCCGGGGACGTATGGCCTTGAAGGGTTAGCCGGCCTTCAGGGACGCCATCGAGCGAGCGCTATCCGAAAGCCTGTGTTCCGGTTTGGGTACGCCGAGGCGATCGCGCAGCGTCTTCCCTTCATATTGCCTACGGAAGCGGCCGCGCTTCTGCAGAAGCGGAACGACCTGTTCGGCGAAAATCTCAAGACCCTCCGGATAGACGTCCATGAACAGATTGAACCCGTCGGCCGCGCCGGCATCGACCCAGCTTTCCATGAAAGCCACAATCTGTTCGGGAGTGCCAACGAAGCGGTAATGACCCCCGCCACCCTGGCCCACGATCTGGCGCACCGTGAGGGAACGATCCTTCAATAAGCGGAACGTGGCCTCTCGATGCCCGGACGAACGGCCGGCCGAGCGCGGCCGGAAGGGCCTAGACTCCAAATCCGCGATCAGCTTCTCCGGAAAAGGCTTATCCGGATCGAGCTCCGCGACATCGACTCCCACCTGAGCGGCATAGGCTTCGAGGCTAGAGCGTCCCGTTGCGATCTCGTCCAGCTCGTTGAGCCGTGCGTAGGCCTCCGCTTCCGTACTTCCGATCACCAGCGAGAGGCCCGGTAGTACTTTGAGGTGATTGGGCTCGCGGCCATAGCCGCGAGCCCGGTCCTTCATGTCCTTGTAGTACGCGATTGCATCGTCAAGCCGGGATTGAACGGTGAAGCAGATTTCCGAGACACGCGCGGCAAAATCCCGTCCTTCGGGCGAGCTACCCGCCTGGACCAGGATGGGGCGGCCCTGCGGCGAACGCGGCACTTGCAGCGGCCCGGACGTTTTGTAGTACGGGCCCACGTAGTTGACGGCATGGATCCGATTCAGATCTGCCCACACCCCGCTTTTGGGGTCTCCAACCAGTGCTCCATCTTCCCAGCTGTCCCACAGCGCTATCACCGAATCGGTGAAGTCTGAGGCGAGCTTGTATTTCTCGCTGCTGGGAGGCATGGATTCCATCCCGAAGTTAAATGCGGCCGTCGAATCGGCTGTCGTCACGATATTCCAACCGACGCGACCATGGCTGACCTGGTCAAGCGAGAGGAGAGAGCGGGCCAAGTTGTAGGGATGGCTAAACGTGGTGGATGCCGTCATGACCAAGCCGAGATGCTCGGTGGCCAACGCGCAGGATGTGAGAAGCACGACAGGATCCAGGGAGCGGGTCGGGGACCGTCCGTCGTCCGTGAATGAGGGCGAATCGGCCAGGAACAGGACGTCGAGCAGCGCCTTTTCGCATAAGCGCGCGATGTCCTGATAATAGGCAGCATCTTCGCCCGGTTGCCTGCTGCCTCCAGCGGTGCGCCAACCTCCGGGGTGTCCTGGCATGGCTGCCTGAATGGCAAGATGCATCTGACGCTTGGTGTCCGCCATGGCGAGTTTTACTCCTTTGGTTCCGTGTTGGCATGGGCCGTCGGTCTGGTTGCCGGCTGGTCGATACGCGCTCGTTCCAGCGTTGTCCGCCGGCCTTGCCCGATTGCCAAATTGGTGGCTTTCGTCCTGGATTTCTCGTCGCGTTGTATTGCTGGCGCAAAAGCATTATTCCCCAGCGGCCCGCGAAAAAAAGCGAAATGTTTTCGAGAAGACAACGAGAAAAAGTGAAGGATTTTTTCTTTTTTTATCGCCGTGGCGGCGAGCCCGCCGGGGTACGTGCTATTCCAGGCGAGAGCGAGCCCTGATACCCTGCCCTAGAGAGCAACACGATGGCGCGGACTACGCTCGCCCAGCGCCGTCGCCGTCTACGCAGGACGGGAGCGAGCCGTTGTAGCTGCCCACCGACGCGTGATTGGTCCAGCGGGTCACGTACGAGGGATCAAAACCGCCTTGGTTCATGGCCTGGCGCCGGCACTCGCGGGCTGCTGGCCGACATGACTACAAATGACGTGGCCCGCCCAAACGGTTTGCGTGGTTTGTGTTGGTAGGCTCTAGGTGCTGCGCGTAAGCGCCTTTTCCTTGCGAAAAGTGTTCTTGACCGCGATGCGCCCGTCCCGGAAGTCGAACAGGTCGCAACCCAGGACTTCGACCCTTGTGCCGTCGGGCCGCGTGCCGCGGAACGTCCATTCCGACGCGCCGCGCTCCCCCGACACGAAATGCCGCACGCCGCTCCAGGACGCGTCGGGGAACAGCGTCCAGATCATGGGGAACCCCTGCTCGATCTCCCGGCGGCCGCGATATTCCACGCCGCAAGGCAAGGGGCCGCTGGAAGCGCGGAACAGGCAATCGTCGGTCACGCAGCGCATCAGGGCCGGCAAGTCGTGGGCATTCCAGGCCGCCGCGAACGCTTCGAGCAAGGCGAGATGCCGGTGGTGTTCGTCGGTCATGGCACGGCCTTCCATGCGTCGCCGGCGAGCGCCGCCAGGTCCAGGGATCGGTACAGGAAATCGGCCATGGCGCTTTCCACGGTGGCCGGATCCTCGGCGCCCGCCGACCCGGCCGGCACGCGCACCGCCGGCGCATGTGCGGGATAGAAGTGGTCCGCGCCCGGCACCCGCCAGGCTTCGTGGGAAACGCCTGCCGATTCGAAATGCCGGCGCATGCCTTCGGCGTGCTGCGCCACATAATCCAGGTCGTGCTCGGCCGTGACCAGCAGCACCGGCGGCCCGCCGCCGGGGCGGACCCAGTGCCGCAGATCGGCCTCGGCCATGAAGCCCGACAGCGCCACCACCGCCGCCACCGGCGCGCGCTCGCCATAAGCCGCGTTCAGCGCGGTGCGGGCGCCGGCCGAGAAGCCGCCGATCGCCAGGCGCCGCGGGTCCAGGCTCCAGCGCGCCGCCTGTTCGCGCACGAAAGCGATCGCGGCCGCCATATCGTCGCTGGCCGCCTCGATGCCGGCCCAGACGGTCCGCGCCGTGGCCGGCGGCAGGCCCAGCATCTCGCGCACCGCGTCCACGCGCGAGGTCGGCACGGCGGCCGGATCCTGCACGACCCGGGTCGTGCCGGGGTCCGGATCTTCCTGCACCAGGCGGTAATCGATGGAGAACGCCACGTAGCCCCGGCGCGCGAATTGCCGGCAATAGGCCGCCACGGGCGTATTGCGCTGAGTGGCGCCCTCGTACTCGTCGGCTTCCTTGGAGCCGCGATGGAAAGCGCCGCCGAACGCCAGCAGCAGGCCGGGCCGGCCGCCCGCCGGCACGTCGCCGCCGGTGCGAGGCCGGTACACATCCAGCGCCAGCGTCCGCCAGGAAGGGGTCGACGACACGCCGACCCGCCCGCGGCCATAGGGGACGTCGCGCTCGACTTCGACGTCGTGGCGCTTGGCCAGGAATGCGTCCGGGTTCATTCGTTGCGGGCCCCGGAACTGCGGGCGATATCGCCCCAGGCCTTGACGTCGCGGCGGAACTGATCGGCCCATTGGCCGGCGTCCAGGGGCGGCTCGATGGGAATCGAGCCACCGGCGACGATGCGATCGCGGAGGTCCGCGGTAGCCAGCACGCGATTGAAGGCTTCGTTCAGGCGGCGGGTGGTGGCGGGGTCCATTCCGGCCGGCGCGAACACGGCATGCCAGCCCACGGTATCGAAAGCGATGCCGGCCTGGCCCAGGGTGGGAACGTGGGGCAGCGCGGGCGAACGCTTCGGACCTGTGATGGCCAGCGCCTTGAGGCGCCCGCTCTTGACCTGGGGCGCCATGGAGACGGCATCCAGGATGGCCACGGTGACGTTGCCCGATATGACGTCGGCCAGGGCGGCGTTGCTGCCCTTGTAGGGTACGTGCGTCATGTGGATGCCGGCGATCTGGTTGATGCTTTCCCCCACCAGGTGCGGCGGGGAGCCGTTGCCGAAGCTGGCGAAGGTCACCTTGTCGCCCTGCTCCCGGGCCATTTTCACCAGGTCGGACAACGAATTCAGGGGCGATTCGGGCCGGGTCACCACCAGCAGCGGCACGATGGCGACCTGGGTGATCGGCGTGAAATCCTTGACCGGATCGAAATCCAGCTTGGGAAACAAGGCCGGCGCGATCGCGAACGGCGCGGCGGTGAACAGCAGCGTGGCGCCGTCCGGCGCGGAGCGGGCGACGAAATCGGCGCCGATATTGCCGCTGGCTCCGGCCCGGTTCTCCACGAAGACATTGCGCCCCAGCTCTTTCTGCAGCGGCACGGCGATGGCGCGCGCCAGGATGTCGGAGCCTCCGCCCGGCGCGAAGGGCACGACGATGCGAACCGGCCGGGACTGAGGGTCCTGCCCATGGGCAAGCGGCGCGGCCAGCGCCAGGGCAAGGCCCGCGAGACGGCGTTTCCAGGAAGTCATGGCGTCATCCATTGAAAAAGGCGATGACGCATCGTAGGCGGTACATGCATAATGATCTACCGCGATATTGCTCTGAAACAATAAGGAAAAGGTTATGGATGCCGAGCTGCCCGACCTGACCCGCTGGCTGCGGCGGCTCAAGCTGCAGCATCTCTCGGTGCTGATCACGATCGCGCGCCACGGCACGCTGACCGCGGCGGCGCAGGCGCTGGAATGCAGCCAGCCGGCCGTTTCCAAATGGCTGGCCGATATCGAATCCGCGCTGGGGGTCGAACTGTTCACGCGGGGCCGCCGGCTGCGTCCCACCCCTTATGCCGAGGCCTTGCTGCGGCATGCCGAGCGCATGCTGGGCGAGGCGCGCCGCATGCATGCGGAGATCCGCGCGATCCGCGAAGGCGCCAGCGGGCTGGTGCGCATCGGCGCCATGACGGTGGGCGCCTCGGCGTTGCTGCCGGCCGCCCTGGCCGGCTTGCGGCGCGCGGACGCCACCGTCCGCATCCAGGTGGCGGAGGACATCGCGGTCGGACTGTGGGAACGATTCGAGCGCAACGCGCTGGACATCCTGGTCATCCGCCTGGACGAGCGGGCCCTGGCGGCGCAGTACCCCATGGCGTCGCTGTTCGACGATCCCTATTGCGTGGTGGCGCGGCCAGGCCATCCCCTGGCGCGCCGCAAGCGGCCGGGCTGGCGCGACGCGGCGCCCTATCCCTGGGTACTGCCTCCGGCCGGCACGCCGCTGCGCCACGCGATCGATGCCACGTTCACCGGCGCCGGGCTGGCGCCGCCGGATGTCTGGCTGGAATCCGCCTCGCCGACCACGAACCTGGGCATCCTGCGCACCACCGATTGCCTGGGCGTCTATTCGCTGGCGGCCGGCCTGGCGCACCATGACCTGGGACTGTTGCGCGCCCTGCCCTTGCCCCTGGCCTACGGCCTGGATCCCGTCGGACTGGTGTGGCGCGACGCGCGCCCCGCGCCCCCGGTCGCCCGCGTGCTCGACGCCCTGCGCGCCGCGGCGCGCGGCGGGACCATGATACGGCCGACGTGACGCGGCGATGTCCCGCGGGGACATCGCGCGATACCCGCCTGCCCGCATGGCGGCACGGGCCGGAGCCTGCCATGCCCGCTCCGGCTGGCAAGCAACCCGTCCCGCCTCGGCGGCATCAGACGGCGATCGCCTGCATCAAGGCCTGCACGTCCTCCGGCCGATCGGCGCGCCCGCTCGCCACCACCCGCCCGCGCTCCAGGGCGTAGAACCGGTCGCACAGCGTCAGCGCCCGCGGCACGTTCTGCTCGACCAGCAGGATGGACTGGCCGGCCGCCTTGACTTCCGCCATGACGTCGAACAGATCGTTGATCACCAGCGGCGCCAGGCCTTCCGTCGGTTCGTCGATCAGCAGCAGGTCGGGCTGGCCCAGCAGCACGCGCGCGATTGCCAGCATTTGCTGCTCGCCGCCCGACAAGGTGGTGCCGGCCTGGGCGCGGCGCTCGGCCAGGCGCGGAAACCGCGCGTACGTGCGGTCCAGCCGCGCGCGCTCCTCGGTCCGGCTCAGGCGGGCGCATTGCATGAAACCCAGGGCCAGGTTCTCTTCGGTGGTCAACCCGGGAAAGATGCGCCGGTCCTCGGGAACCAGGCCGATGCCGCGCCGGCAGATCCTGTCGGCCGACAGGCCGGCCAGGGAGTCGCCGCGAAACCGGACTTCCCCCTTGCTGGGCGCGGCCCAGCCGGCCACGGTCTTGATGGTGGTGGTCTTGCCCACGCCGTTGCGGCCGAACAGGCCGACCACTTCGCCCGGGCCGATCTCCAGGGTCAGGCCCTGCAGGACATGGCTCAGGCCGTAATGCACATGCACGTCGCGCAATTCAAGCATGCGCGGTCTCCCCGAAATAGGCCGCCTGGACGGCGGGATCGGCCCGCACGTCGGCCGGCCGGCCCTCGGCCAGCTTGCGGCCTTGCGCCAGCACGATCACATGATCGGACACGTCCATGACCAGTCCGACGTCGTGCTCGACCAGCAGGATCGTCAGGTCGCCGGCCAGGCGCTTGATCAGCGCGGCGGTTTCCTGGGTGTCGCCGTGCGACATGCCCTGGGTCGGTTCGTCCAGCAGCAACAGGCGCGGACGGCAGGCCAGCGCCACCGCGATCTCCAGGCGCCGCTGCTCGCCGTGCGACAAGGCCCCCGCAGGATCGCCCGCCCTGGCCCGCAGGCCGAATTCGTCGAGCAATTCGTCTACCCGCGCCTGTGCCACGCGCGAAGCCGCGAACGGGCGCACCGTCTTCCAGCCGCCGTCCAGCACCTGCGCCGCCAGTCGCAGGTTCTCGCGCACGGGCAACTCGAAAAACAGATTGGTGATCTGGAACGAACGCGCCAGGCCGGCGCGCAGCAAGGCATGCGGCGTCCAGCCGGATACGTCGCGGCCGTCGAACGCCACGCTGCCCGCGGTGGGCCGCAAGGCGCCGCTGATCAGGTTGAACAGCGTGCTCTTGCCGGCGCCGTTGGGGCCGATCAGCGAAGTGATGCCGCCGCGCGCGACCCGCAGCGAAACGTCGTCGACCGCGCGCAGCGCGCCGAAGCGCACGCTGAGATGCGCCACTTCCAGGATGGGGCTGCCGGTGGCGGCCGGACCGTGGGTCGTGCTCACTTGCGCCTCCGCAAAGCCCCCACCAGGCCGGCGGGAAAGAAAATGACGGCGATCATGAAGAGCAGGCCGATCACGATCAGATGATGCTCGGTATAGGTGCCGATCACCGACTTCAGGCCGAACAGGATCACGCTGCCGTAGAGCGAGCCGATGAGCGTGCCCACTCCGCCCAGCACCACCGTGATGACGGCGTTGCCGGAGGTCTGAAAATACAGCAGCTCGGGCGAGGCGAAGCCGCGCAGCACGGGATACAGCGCCCCCGCCACGGCCGCCAGCACCGCGGCGGCCACGAACGCCGCCAGCTTGTAGCGCCACGGGTCGAATCCCAGGAAGGACAGGCGCTGGGCGTTGGCCCGCAGGGCCTGCATGTTGCGTCCGAACGGTGTGTTCAGCAGATAGCTCAGCAGGCCGTACATGATCATGACGATGGCCAGCACCACCAGGAAGAATCCCAGCGGATCGGAAGCCGGGACGCTCCACGGCCCCAGGCCGACCGCCACCACCGGCACGCCCATCAGGCCGTCGGAAGCGCCCAGGGCCTGGACGTTGTAGACCGCCTTGGCGGCGATCTGCGCCAGGCCGAACGTGATCAGCGCGAAGTACACCCCGCGCGCGCGGATGGCGATCAGGCCCGCCACCGCGCCCAGCACGGCGCCGGCCAGCGCGACCAGCGCCAGCGTGGGCCAGAAGGACAGCCCGGCGTCGCGCAACAGCAGCCCGGCCAGGTAGGCGCCGAAGCCGAAGAACAGCGCCTGGCCCAGGGACAGCAGGCCGGCGATCCCCAGCAGCAGGTCGACCGCCATGGCCAGGCCGCCGAAGATCAGCGCTTCGGTCGCCAGCCGCAGATAGAAGACGTTGCCGGTCAGCCAGCCGGCCAGGCCGCCGGCCAGCGCCAGCGCGACGAAGACCGCCGCCAGTCCGGGGCGCAGCCGCGAGCGCGGGCCGGGAGCGGCTTGCACCGCAATGTAGTCAGCCATGGCCCAGCCTCCCGAACAGGCCCTGCGGGCGGAACATCAGCACCAGCACCATGATCCCGAACACCAGCGGATCGGACCATACGGGCGAGATGTACAGGCTGGACAACGCCTGCACCTGGGTCAGCAGCAGGCCGGCGATGATCGCCCCCTTGATGCTGCCCAGGCCGCCGACGATGACCACCGAAAATGCCATGAGGATGAAGTCCTTGCCCATGGTGGGGAAGACGGAATACACCGGTGCCAGCAGCACGCCGGCCAGCCCGGCCAGGGCCACCCCGAAGGCGAAGGTGCCGGCGTAGACGCGCAGCACCGGCACTCCCAGCGAGGCGGTCATGTGCCGGTCGTAGGCGGCGGCCCGCACCATGGCGCCCAGCCGGGTGCGGTAGACCACCCACCAGACCGCCGCCACGATCACCACGCCCACGCCCATCAGGAACAGGCGATAGGTCGGGAAGATCATGCCGAAGAGCTCGGTCGCGCCGGCGATCGGCGTGTCCGGGCGCAGCGGGTTCGGGCCGAAGGCCAGCTTGAACAGGTCCTCCAGCACGATGGCCATGCCGAACGTCAGCAGCAGCGTGAGGATATGGCGGTCCTTGTGGTGGAACACGCGCTGGATCAGCGCGCGCTCGGTCAGGTAGCCGATGGGCAGCATGATCAGCGGCACCAGCACCAGCGCCGTCCAGAACCCCACCCCGATCCCCAGCAGCGACATGCCGAGATAGGCGCCCAGGGCGTAGAACTCGCCATGCGCCATGTTGATGACGTCGAGCAGGCCGAAGATGATGGTCAGTCCCAGCGCCATCAGGATCACGGCCACGCCCAGCGACAGGCCGTTGACGACCTGCGGGGCGTAGACGAACTGCAGGGTTTCGAGCAAGGCGTTCATGGCCGTCCCTTACGATTCCATCCCTACCAGCGCTTGCAGACGCTGGCGTCGATGGCGTCCTTGCCGTCGACCTTGCTGACGATCGAGAACTCGCCGTCCTGGATCTTCACCACGTACATGTCCTGGATCGCCTGGTGGTCGGCCGCGCGCATAGTCTTCCGGCCCTGGGGCGTATCCCACTGCAGGCCTTCCATGGCCTTGCGGACCTTGGCGGTGTCGGTGCTCTGGGCCTTTTCGACGGCCGCCTTGTAGAAGTACAGCACGCCGTAGGAATCCGCGCCATACAGGTCGGGCAGCACCTTGTTGGCCTTCTGGAACTTCTCCACGAACTGCTTGTTCTCCGGCGTGTCGATCTCGGGCGAATAGCCCACGCCCGTGACGAAGCCTTCCGCGTTCTTGCCGATGGCCTTGATGTTCTGCGCCGTGATGGCGCCCGAGACGCCGACCATGGTGACGTTCTTGTTCATGCCGTACTCCGCCATCTGGCTGAACAGGCGCACGGTGTCGTTGCCGGCGGTCGAGGTATAGAAGACCTGCGGCTTGGCCGCGCGGATCTGGCCGAAGTAGCTCGAATAGTCCTTGCTGTCGAGCGGCGCGAACAGTTCGCCCACCGGCTTGACGCCGCGTTGCTGGGCGGCGGCCTTGAATGCCGCGACCGTGCTGCGCCCCATTTCGTAGTCCGGCCCCAGCAGGAACAGCGAGGATCCCGGCTTCTCCTTGGCCAGCCAGGCGGCCAGGGCCACCGATTGCTGGCCCGCCTTGGCGTTGACCCGGAACACGTTGGGCGAGCACTTGTCGCCGGTGATGGCGTCGGAGAACGACACGGTGGTCGAGATCAGCTTGTCGTTGCGCTCGGCCACCTGCCCCACCGCCAGCGTCGCGCCGGAATTCACGGTGCCGGTCAGGAAATCGACCTTGCTCTGCTGGAACAGTTTCTCGGCCTTCTGCACCGCGACCTGGGGATTGGCTTCCTCGTCCTCGTACAGCAGCTCGACCTTGCGGCCCATGATACCGCCGCCCTGGTTGATCTCGGCCAGCGCCAGGTCCAGGCCCATCTTGACCTGGGCGCCGATCGGCGCATACGTGCCCGACAGCGGCGTGACGACGCCGATGCGGATCGGCTGCGCATCCTGGGCCAGCGCGGCCTGGGAGCCGGCGGCGAACAGGGCGGCCGCGACCAGGCGGCCGAGAAGCTTGCGTTGCGTGAGCGTGTGCATGTGAGTCTCCTTTGTTCGTTGTGTCTGCGGGCCGGTCGCCTCGCGGCGCGCCGGCCGGTCCTGCGTTGCGTATCGATGCCGCCCTTGCCGGACGGCGCGTTTCAACTACCCTTGAAAACCGGCGCGCGCTTGCCGTGGAAGGCCTGCACGCCCTCGCGGAAATCGTCCGAGCTGCGCAGGCGGCTGTAGCAATGGCCCTCCAGCTCGATGGCGATCGACAGCGTGGAGTCCTCCGTGTCGTTCAACAGTTTCTTGGCCGTGCGCTGCGCCAGCGGCGAGAATCCGATCAGTTCCTCGACCAGGCGGTCGGTGGCGGCCTCCAGCTCGGCATCGGGCACGCATTCCGTGGCGATGCCCCAGTCGCAGGCCTGCCGGCCCGGCACGCGGCGCGAGCGCATGACCACGTCCTTGGTGCGCGTGATGCCGACCATCTTCTGCAATCGGGCCGAGCCGCCGGAGCCGGGAATCTGGCCCAGCTTCTGCTCGGGCAGCGCATAGCGCGTGGTGTCGGTGACGATGCGGAAATCGCAGGCCAGCGAAATCTCGAATCCCACCCCGAAGCAATAGCCGCGGTTGGCGGCGATCACCGGCTTGGCGCAGCGCGCCGGGGCGGCGATGTTCCAGGCCAGCCTGGACACGTGCTCGGGAGACGCTTCCAGGAATCCCTTGATATCGCCGCCGCTTGAGAAATGCTCGCCTTCGGCGCGCAGCACGATGACGCGCACCGCATCGTGCTCGTCCAGCGCCTCGAACACCAGGCGCAACTGGTCGCGCTGCGGCATGGAAATAATGTTGAACGGCGGACGCGCCAGCACGATGTCGGCGCGCTGCCGGGCCTCGTCGATTTCGACCCGGAAGCCGTCGAGGTCGGCGAGCAGGTGCTGGGCCGGGTGCTTCAAAGTGGACACGTATGTTCTCCTGGTTGAATGATGACGGTCCGGTTGCCGGGTCAGGACGGATCCCGCTCGAATTCCCCGGCCACCAGGCAGCGGCGCAGGATCTTGCCTACCGGCGACTTGGGAATGCCGCGCACGAACACGTAGTCGCGCGGACGCTTGAAATTGACCAGGTCCGATTGGCGGCAATGGGCGTCCAGCCCCTCGGCGTCGACCTGCCGGCGGCGCTTGACGAAAGCCACCACCTTCTGGCCCCAGCGCTCGTCGGGCAATCCCACCACGGCGACCTCGTCCACCGCGGGATGCAGCGACAGCACCGATTCGATATCGACGGGCGAGATATTCTCGCCGCCGGAAATGATCATGTCGTCGACGCGGCCGGTCACGTACAGATCGCCGTCGGCATCGATATAGCCGGTGTCGCCCGTGAAGTACCAGCCCTCGCGCAGGGCCCTGGCGTCCGCGTCCGGGCGCTTCCAGTAGCCTTCGAACGCCTCGTCGCCGGCCAGGTCGGCCACGATCTGGCCCTCCTCGCCCTGCCGCGCCAGGTCGTCCGGTCCCGCGGCGTCGAGCCGCACGACGCGGATCCGGGTGTTGATCCCGGCGCGGCCGGCGCACCCCGGCTTGCTGCGGGCGTCCTGGTTGATCGTGCAGGTATAGACTTCCGACGAGCCGTAGTGATTGACGAACAGCCTGGGCCGGAAGGCGGCGTCCAGCCGCCCGAGCAGGGCGTCGTGCATGGGCGCCCCCGCGAAGCCGATCTTTTCCACCGAGGAAATATCGGTGCGCACGAAGTCCTCGTGCCCCAGGATGTCGTGGTAGAGGGTGGGCACCAGGTACAGCGTGGAAATCTTCTCCTGCTCGATCGACCGCAGCACGGCGGCCGGGTCGTACTTGGGAATGCAGACGAACAGGCCGTCGACCAGCGCCATGGACAACAGCGAGCGCACGCCCATGGTGTGATAGAGCGGCATCACGCCCAGCGTGCGCTCGCCCCCGCGATAGGTATTCTGCGCGACATGCGCCAGCGCCGCCGCCCGCTCGTGCCGGTGCCGGCGCGGCACGCCCTTGGGCTTGCCGGTGGTGCCCGACGTGTACAGCATGAGCGAAACGTCGTCGGCGCCGGCGCGCGGCACGCCGGCGCCGGGAGCGCCCGCGCCGCCGCGCAGCAGTTCCGCGAACGCCAGACCAGGGCCGGCGCCCTCTCCCGCCACGATGCCCGGCAGCCCGCGGGCCGTGGCCGACTGCGCCACGGCGTCGGCGCTGGCGTCTTCGTAGGCGATGGCGCGGGCGCCCGAGTCGCGCACGCAATATTCGAGTTCCTCGCCCTTGGCGCGCCAGTTCAGCGGCGTGGCGATCACGCCCAGGAACTGGCAGGCCCAGTGCAGGGTCGCCATTTCCCAGCGGTTGCGCATCACGATCATCAGGTGGTCGCCGCGCCGCAGCCCCATGTCCGCCAGGCCGGCCGCGGCGGCGCACACGTCTTCGTACCATTGGCCGTAGCTGCGCCGCACCGCGCCGTCGACGATGGCCGCGGCCCGCGGACTGCGTTCGACGCTCTGCAGAAAGGTGCGCCCCAAGTCAAGCATTTCCGGTGTCTCCGCGAGAATGTCTGGCGAGCCGGGCGCGCGCGGTTTCAAGCACCGCCCGGACGATATTGGTATAGCCGGTGCAACGGCAAAGATGGCCCGAGAGGGTCTCGCGCACCTGCTGTTCGGTGGGATCCGGCACACGGGCCAGGAAATCGCTGCAGGTCATGAGAATGCCGGGCGTGCAGAACCCGCACTGCAGCGCATGATGGCGTTTGAAGGCGGCCTGCAGATCGTTCATGACGGCCTCCAGCCCCTCGGCCCGCGCCAGGCCTTCCACCGTATCGACCCGCAGGTCCTCGGCCTGGGCCGCCAGCATCAGGCAGGAGCGCACGGCCACGCCCTCGACCAGCACCGTGCAGGCGCCGCACACCCCGTGTTCGCAGCCCACGTGCGTGCCGGTCGCGCCGAGTTCATGGCGCAGGAAGTCCACCAGCAGCGTGCGGCTGTCGCAGGCGCCGGTGCGCGCCTTGCCGTTCAGGTGGATCACGATGTATTCGCGGTCTCCGCCGTCCAGGGTTCTCATCGGGCGGCCTCCTCGATCACCCGCTGCCCCAGCCGGCGCACGAGATGGCGGCGATACACGGCGGTGGCATGCGGATCGTCCTGGGCGTCCAGCTCCCAGGCGAAGTCATTGATGGCGCTTTCCAGTTCCCGGGCGGGCAGGCGCGGCAGGCTCAGCACGCGCGGGCGGTCGGCCACCCCGCCCACGGCCAGCCGGACCTCGCGCTCGCCCGCCACGGCGGCGCAGGCGACGATGGCGAAGTCGCCGTGCCGGCGGCTCACTTCGGCGAAGGCATAGCGGTTTCCGGCGCGGTGCAGCGGGTAGCGCACCTCCTCCACCAGCTCGTCGTGGCGGCGCGCGGTGGTCAGCATGCCCTGGAAGAACTCGTCCGCCGCCATCTCGCGGCGCCCCTTCCGGGAACGCAGGCGGACCTTGCCGCCCAGCGCCGCCAGCGCCAGCGGCAGCTCCGCGCTGGGGTCCGCATGGGCGACCGAGCCGCAGACCGTGCCGCGGTTGCGGATCTGGAAATGCGAAATGTTCGGGAAGGCGAGCGCCAGCAGCGGCACCTCGTCGGCCAGCGTGGCGCGCCACTCGACGGCCGCCTGCGTGGCGGAAGCGCCGATCGCCAGGGCGCCGCTTTCGGCCCGCACGTAGGCGAGCCCCGCCACGCGGGAGATATCGACCAGCACCCTGGGCTGGGCCAGCCGCATGTTGAGCACGGCCATCAGCGACTGGCCGCCGGCGAGGACGCGCGCGTCCTCGCCGTATTCGGCCAGCAGGGCCAGCGCCTCGTCGGCGGATTCGCAGCGGCGGTAATCGAAGACGGGAGGCTTCATTTCGAGATCCCCAGCCAACGCAGCAGGCGACGCCAGGCCGGCACGGAAGCCGGCTCCCCGCCGGCCTGGCGGCCCAGTTGCTCGAACAATTGGGCCAGCACGATCCTGGCTGCGCCTTCCAGCATGCGTCCGCCCACCGCGGCCACCTTGCCGCTCACTTCCGCCCTGTAGTCATAGCGCAGGCGGGTGCCGTCGCCATGCGGTTCCAGCTCCACGCTGCCGCTGCCGCGCGCGCTGCCGAGCGAGGAAATCCCCGAGCCGGACAACCGCAGGCGATGCGGCGGCTCGAGCTCGGACAGTTCGATCTCGGCGGCGTAGCGCGCCTTGACCAGGCCCACGCCCACCGTCACGTCGGCGCGGTAGCGGTTGGGACCGGCGGGCTGCAGCGCATGACAGCCGGGAATGACGCGCGCCAGGGCCTGGGGATCGAGCAGTACGTCGTAGACGGCTTGCGGCGGCGCGCGCAACTCGACCTCGCCGCGCGCGGTCAGGCCGCGGGCCTTGCCCGGCGCGCCCGCGGGCGGCCCGGGCGGCTGCCGCGGCCGGCCGGCGGTCGGTTCCGGGTCGGCCATGCCGATCAGGGCCATGACGCGCGGCGACGTCAGCGGCAGGCGCACGTCGGCCGTGCCCAGCGCGTCGGCCACCGCGTTGGCGATGCAGACCGGCGTGCTCATGTTGTTGCCTTCGCCCAGGCCCTTGGCGCCCAGGGGCGTGAACGGCGACGGGGTTTCCATGTGGATGATCACCGGCTCCGGCACCTCGCAGGTCGTCGGCACGGTGTAGTCGGCCAGCGTGCCGGACTGGAAACTGCCGTCCGGCCCATAGACGAATTCCTCCATCAGCGCCGCGCCCAGCCCCTGGGCGAACGCGCCGCGGATCTGGCCGTCGGCCAGCGCGGGATTCAGGATGCGGCCGGCGTCATGGCAGGTGACGTAGCGGTCGATGCGCACCTTGCCCGTGTCGCGGTCGACCTCGACGGCGCAGATATCGAACACGAAACCGTAGGCGGCCGACGTGTTGACGCGATCGTCCTCGGTCGGCGCGGCAAGCTGCTCGGGGGTCCAGAACACCGTGGCCCGCAGGCCGGGATCCTCTCCCTTGGGCAGCAGCGCCGGCGCCCAGTGCGGGCCGCTGGACAGCCGGCCGAAAGGCAGCGCGGCTTCGGGCCGGCCTTCGGCATGGAGCTTGCCGCCGGCGAACCGCACCTCCCGCGGCTCGCAGTCCAACTGCGGCGCGGCGATGCGCGCCAGCTTGTCGCGCACCTGCACGGCCGCCAGGTGCAGCGCGCCGGCCACGGCGCCGGCGAAGCGGCTGGAGTAATTGCCGGCCGCCACCGACCACGCGTCCTTCTGCGTGTCCATCTCGGTATTGACCGTGATCTCGCGCGGGTCCAGGCCCAGCACATCGGCCACGATCTGGGCGGCCACCGTGCGGTGCCCCTGTCCCTGCGGCGTCGAATCGATCAGCGCGGTCACCCCGCCCAGCAGATCGATGGAGACCGTGGCGGTGGCCAGGGCCCCGTTCTTGGGCCCGGCCTTGGCGCGCTGCTCGGGCGTCAGGACCGTGCTGATATAGCCCATGTTGGAAATCGAAGGCTCGACGATCGCCGAGTAGCCGATTCCATACAGCCGCCCCTCCCGGCGGGCCGCCTCGCGCCGCGCGAACAGTTCGTCCAGGCCGCCGCGTTCGGCCGCCAGGGCCAGCGCCTGGGGATAGTCGCCCGAGTCCAGCAGGGCGCCGGCCGCCGCGCGATAGGGAAACGCCCCCGGCTGCACGAAGTTGCGGCGATACACGTCCAGCGGATCCAGCCCCAGCTCGACGGCAATGCGCTGGATCATCCGCTCCAGCGCGAAGTAGACCTGCGGGCCGCCGAAGCCGCGCACCAGTCCGGCGGGCGTCTTGTTGGTCAGCACGACGCGGTTGCGCACGCTCAGGTTCGGGATGTCATAGGCGCCCGTCAGGCAACCGTGCATGCGATAGAAGGTGGCCGGCTCCGGCGCGCGCAGGTAGGCCCCGACATCGTCGAACTGGTCGAAGTCCAGCGCCGTGATCCGGCCGTCCGCCTCCACCGCGGCGCGCAGCGTGCTCAGCCGGCCGGTGGCCGAGGTGGCCGCCACCAGGTGCTCCAGCCTGTCCTCGACCCACTTGACCGGCGCGCCCGCCTTGCGCGCCGCCAGGCACATCAGCACGATATACGGGAACACCGCCTGCTTGACCCCGTAGCTGCCGCCGGAATCGGGCGGCGTCTTCAGCCGCAGCCGCGCCGCCGGCACCTGCAGCGCCAGGGCCATGACGGCGTGCAGCGAAAACGGCCCCTGGAAATTGGACAGGACTTCGTAGCCGTCGTCGGCCGACACATGCTCGGCCGTCACCACGTAGCACTCGATCGGCGTACACGAATTGCGCGGATAGCGCACCGTCAGCTCGACGCAATGCGGCGCCCGCGCGAACGCGGTTTCGGGATCGCCGTAGCGGAAGCGTCGGTCGCTGGCGATGTTGCTGCCCACCTTGGGATGCAGCGCGGGCGCGTCCTCGGCGGCGGCATCTTCCATTTCGACCACCGGCTCGAGCAGGTCGTAGTCGACCCGCACGCGCTCCACGGCGTCCTCGGCCAATGCCCGGCTCTGCGCCACCACCACGGCCACCGGCTCGCCCACATAGCGCACGGTATCGACCGCCAGGCACCAGTGCTCCATGGGCTGCTTGACGCCCACCACGAAGGGCCGCGTCCAGCGCCGCACGTCCTCGCCGGTCAGGATGGCATGCACGCCGGGCAGCGCCAGCGCCTCGGAGCCGTCGACCGCCAGCAGGCGGGCGTGCGCATGCGGCGAGCGCAGCACGGCCGCGTGCAGCGTGCCGGGCTTGGCGCCCAGATCGTCCGCGTATCGTCCTTTGCCGATCAGCAGCGTATCGTCTTCGATGCGCTGCCTGGCGTCGCCCACGTGCCCCCCGGCGCGCTGCTGGCCTGTACTCAAGTGTCGCCTCGTCGGACGCCGGCCCTGCCCGCTGCGTCCCTTGTAAAAGTCGTAATGGGCGCAGTCTAGTCAGGAGCGGGCGCGAAACCCTTACCGCGGGATCCGGCCACTTACCCTGGAGTCTGTTTTTCGTAGCGTTGGACGACCCGGCGGTACTCGATGGGAGCGGTCCCGATGTGCTGGCGGAAGAAACGGGTGAAATGCCCGGGCGCCGAGAAACCCAGCCGGTAGGACAGGTCGGCCAGCGACGACCCGTTCTCGCTCAGGGCCTCCAGCGCGGCTTCCATGCGCAGCACATTGCTGTAGACATTCGGGGACAGGTTCGTGCTGCGCCGGAACAGGGTGAAGAAGTGGGCCCGCGACAGGCCGCTGCGGGCGGCCAGCGCCGTCATGTCGATCGGCGTGCCGACGTTCTCCCGCATGTAGTTCATGGCGCGCCGGATGCGTGGGTCGAGCGAGCCGGCCCCGCGCATGTACAGCATGCTGCGCATGTTGCGCCATTCCGAGAACGGATCGATGACGGCGATCATCAGGTCGAACAGGACCGCTTCCAGCCGGTGCGGCGGGATCTCGTCGGAGTAGTACATCTCCATGGCCAGGTCGTCGGCCAGCTTGCGGATGCGCGGAGAGATCTCCACGCAGGGACTGGAAAAGAACTGCGGATGGCCCGAGACCCAGAGCTGCCGCTGGATCTCGCCCAGCCAGGACGGCTCGATGTACAGCGCCAGGATGACCGTGCGCGGCGCCATGGGGCCGGGGTGCTCGTACGAATGCAGCTCCCAGGCGTTGACCAGCACCGCCGTTTCGTCGGTCAGCGGGCTGAGCCGGTCGCGCACCGAAAAAAAAGTATCCGCCCCGCTGGCCTTGATCAGCACGTGGCAATGATGGTGCGCATGCGGCACCAGCGGCTTGTCCATGTCGAGCAGCGCGACGCGACCGAATCGGCCGTGGAAGATTTTGATGGCCGTCGACAAAACGATCTCCTTAGCGACCTTTATAGCTTTTCCCGTAGCCCCGTTTATCCGCACATTATAGAAAAGGGCAAGGGCGACGCCGCGCCCGGCGTGCCGCCGCCGCGGGCGACGCGCCTACGATAGGCCGGATCACGCGAAAAAGCAGGGCGGGCAAACCCCACCCTGCGGCCGCCGGCGCCTCGAATCAAAGACGCTCCCCCGGGGCGGCATGCCGGCGGCGGACCCTATTCCGCCTTACTGGCGCGGCTCCCGCGACTGGGCGGCCCGCAGCCTGTCCCAAAGGTCCACGTATTTCCGGTAGTCGGCCTCGTCGGCCTGGCCGGCGGCGATCTTCGCAAATATGAGCGAGACCGCCCGGGGTTCTTCCGCTTCCCGCCCCGCCGCGGGTTCACTGCTGGTCTGGTTCTGCATGATGCCCCCTGCGGCGCCATGGAAATCGGGCACCGCTGAAGCACGAACTCTACCCGCGACGCTTTACAGCGGTATAACCGGCGGTAAGCAAACTGTTACGCCACGGGGGTAGCGGGGAGCGGATCAGGGTATGTCCCGAGTCGCTTCGGTCAGTGGCGGGTCTCCGCCATCGGCCGCAGCAGGATCTTGCCCGCCGCGCTCCGCCCGGCCTCCAGGTCGCGAAACGCGCCGGGGCCGTCGTCCAGCGTCCGCTGTTCGGTCCAGGCCAGGTCGCCGAAGGCGCCTTCGTGCAGCGCCGCCACCGTCGCGCGCAGGTCGGCGGTGGAATATGTGTAGGTACCCAGCAGCGAAATTTCCGCCAGCGTCAGCTTGCGCATGTCGATCTCGCTGGCCCAGTCCTGCAGGCCGATGTGCATGACCGTGCCGCCCGGGCGCACCGCCTTGAGCGCGGTATCGCGCGTGACCTTGGAACCGACCGCATCGATCACGTAGTCGTAGCCGTTCTCCGGCACCGTCTGCGACCGCGGGTCCAGCGTTTCGCACCCCGCATGGGTCCGCACGGACTCCCGCCGCAGGGGATTGACTTCCGCCACGGCGATGCGCCGGCAACCGTAGGACCGCAGCAGCAGTGCCGCCAGCAGGCCGATGGCCCCGCCGCCGATGACGAGCGTGGCCGTCTCCGGCAGCGGGCGCGCCAGGACCCGCATGGACAGGTTGACGGCATGCAGCGCGGTCGCGGCGGGCTCGGTCAGCGCGGCCCGCTCGGCGGGCATGTCCTGCGGGATGGCGACCAGGCTGGAGGCGGGGATCGACATGTATTCGGCGAAGGCGCCGGGACGGGTCATCCCCACCATGGTGCGATGCTGGCACAGGTTGTTGCGCCCCTGTACGCAATAGCCGCAGACGCCGCAGGTGATCAGCGGATTGGCCGTGACCCGCGTGCCGGCGGGAAACGCGGCCACCGAGCTGTCGGCCACCGTGCCGGCCAGTTCGTGGCCCAGCACCAGGCCCGGCCCGCGCCGCGGGTCGTGGCCATGGTAGGCGTGCATGTCGGAGCCGCAGATCCCCACGGCATCGATGCGCAGGACGACCTCGCCGTCCGCCAGCTCCGGGTACGGGACCTCCTGCAATTCCATTGTCTGCGGTCGGGTGTAGACCAGCGCTTTCATGGCGATTCCTTCAAAGAGCGGCGCGGCATGCCGCGCCGCCCGTTATCTGGCGGTGTACCCGCCGTCGACCATCAATACCTGGCCGGTGATGTAGGCCGACGCCTGGCTGCACAGGAACACGGTGACGCCGTGGAGGTCCTCCATGCGGCCGTTGCGGCCGATGCAGGTCTGGGCGGCATGCCGGCCGGCCAGGGCTTCGTCGGCGAACACCGGCGCGGTCAGCGCGGTCGGAAAGAAACCCGGGCCGACGGCATTGCAGGTAATGCCCCAGCGCGACCACTCCTGGGCGATGGCCCGCGTCAGTTGCACGATGCCGCCCTTGGCCGCGCCGTAGGGCGCGCTGTCGGCGAACGCCCGCCAGGACTGCAGGGATGCGATGTTCAGGATCCGCCCCCAGCCGCGCTCGCGCATGCCCGGCGCCAGCGCCTGGACGAGGAAGAACGGCGCGGCCAGGTGCAGGTCGACCTGCTGCTTCCAGGTTTCATAGCTCACCTCGCCGAATGGTTCGCGCAGGTTGATGCCGGCGGCGTTGACCAGGATATCGATGGCGCCCCAGCGCCGCTCGGCCTCGGCCGCCCTGTCGCGCAGGGCGTCGACGTTCCCCAGGTCGCAGGCTAGCGCAAACGCTTCGACGCCGGCCTGCTCCAGGCGGCCGGCCGCCTGCGCCAGGGCCTGCTCGCGGCGGGCGACCAGCACGACCCGCGCGCCGGCCAGGCCCAGGGCCGTGGCCATGGCCTCCCCGACGCCGGAATTGCCGCCGGTCACCAGGGCCGTGCGGCCGCGCAGATCGAACAACGATGCCATATCCATGCTCCTGTCCTTGCTCGAACGGCCCGCTCAGACCTCGACCGGTTCGCCCTTGTCGAACGCGCGTTGCGGGAAATACTTGGCCAGCCGGTCGTCCGCCGTGCGCGCATGGGCTTCCATGCCTTCCAGGCGCGAGATGCGGGCCGTCACCTGGCCGATCTGCTCGTTGGACGCGCGGGTCATTTTCTGCCAGGTCAGGGTCTTCATGAACTTGTGCACCGACAGGCCGCCGGAGTATCGCGCGGCGCCCTTGGTGGGCAGCACGTGGTTGGTGCCGCTGGTCTTGTCGCCGAACGCTACGGTGGTTTCCTCGCCCAGGAACAGCGAGCCGTAGCAGGTCAGCCGCGCCAGCCACCAGTCGAGATCGGCCGCCTGCACTTCCAGGTGCTCGGGGGCATAGCGGTCCGCCACCTCGACCGCCTCTTCGCGGGTGTCGCACAATGCCACCTCGCCGTAGTCGCGCCAGGCCGAACCGGCGGCGTCGCGCGCGGTGGGCGGCAGCTTGTCGATCAGCGCCGGCACTTTCTTCATGACCTGCTCGGCCAGCGCGCGCGACGTGGTGATCAGCCAGGCGGGCGATTCGTGCCCGTGCTCGGCCTGTCCCACGAGATCGCTGGCGACGATATCGGGATCGGCGTTCTCGTCGGCGATCACCGCCACTTCGGACGGCCCGGCGAAGACGTCGATGCCCACCTTGCCGTACAGCGTGCGCTTGGCCTCGGCCACGAATTTGTTGCCCGGCCCCACCACCACGTCGGCGGCCTTGCCGCTGAACAGTCCGTAGGCCAGCGAGGCGATGGCCTGCACGCCGCCCAGCGTCATGATGACGTCGGCGCCGGCGGTCTTGAAGGCGTACAGCAGATAGGGATGCATGCCCCCGCCGCGGAAGGGGCTGGAACACGCGACGATGGTGCCCACGCCGGCCGCCTTGGCCGTGGCCACGCCCATGTAGGCCGAGGCGATGTGCGCATAGCGTCCCGCCGGCGCGTAGCAGCCGACCACATTGACCGGCAGGACCCGCTGGCCGGCCGTCACGCCGGCATGCAGCTCGACCGAGAACTCCCGCAGCGACTTGCGCTGCGCCACGGCGAAGTCGTAGACCTGCCTGGCGGCGAAATCGATATCGGCCCGGACGCCCGCCGGCACGTCGCGGATCTGCCGCTCGATGGCGGCCTCGGACATGATGATGTCCCCTTCCCATTTGTCGAGCTTGCGCGCATAGTCGCGCACCGCCTGCTCGCCGCGCGCCTGGATGTCGGCCAACATCTCGTTGACCACCTGCTGGGCGGTCGCGGTTTCGGTTTCGGGGGTCTTGCTTGCCTTCTTCAGATAGGTGATCGCCATGATGAAATCCGCTCTGTAAGCGCTTACATTGCCAGGAAAAAGCAGGCCGGCGACGCCGGCCCGCAACCAATGCCTCGAGTCAGTCCTTGCCGTTGGCGTAGGCCGACAGCTTGGGATCGTCGGCCACCCGCTTCAGGAAGCTGCCGTCCATGTACTGCTCCGCCGGCTGCACCTTGGCGAGGGCCCCGGAAGCCTTCATGAATTCGCCGATCGCGGCGAACCATTTGTCGGCCTCGGAAGCCCCGCCGGCGCGGTCGAACAGCTTGATCTGCTGGGTCAGGTCGTAGGTCGGGCGCGTATCGAACTCTTTGTTCATGGATGCTTCCGAGATCTTGACGCCGCCCTGCGAATAGAATTTTTCCATCAGTTCGATGGCCTCTTTCCGGTTCGCGTTCAACCAGTTCCAGGCGTGCAGGTACACCGCCAGGAACTTGGCGACGTTCTCTGGATGCTCCTTGGCATAGTCGCCGCGCGCCACCAGCGCGCCCGGCACGTAGGCGCCGGCATCCTTCCCGGAGCACAGCACCTTGGCGCCCGCGCGCTCTTCCAGGGTGTAGATGTTGGGCGCCCACACGCCGGAATAGTCGGCGTTGCCCGAGGACATGGCCGAGATGATCTCGGCCTGGCCCATGTTCTTGAGCATGACCTCGGACTTGTCCAGCCCGAACTTGCGCAGGCAGGACTGCACCGCATAGTCGCCGGTCGAATTGGCCGTCAGCACGATGGTCTTGCCCTTCAGGTCCTTGGGATTGGCCTTGAGCCCGTCGTACACGCCCTTGCTGACGACCAGCGCGTTGCCCTGCGACTCGTCGTTGGAAATGCCGATGGTCTTGATCCCGAAGCGATGGAAACCCAGGATCGCCGGCACCGAGCCGGTGCTGCCCACGTCCCAGGACTTCGACGCCGAAGCGGCCATCTGCGGCAC
>Ga0182749_1000190_pt1 | contig 65934 bp, 56 predicted proteins | sample eDN3rd37CKraftMG_FD_128875 | JGI IMG/M metagenome (GOLD analysis project Ga0182749, IMG submission 128875) | Enriched Miracle-Growth compost microbial communities from Emeryville, California, USA - eDNA 3rd pass 37_C Kraft MG (version 2) (version 2) ...
ACAGCTTCAGCGAGGCGGGCAAGCCGCGCGGATCCTGGCTCGTCGAGCTCGACGGCGATGGCTTCGCGGGCGCGCAGTGGCTGGAGCTGCCCGTGCCGCGGCCCCTCGTGACGCTGCGGGGCACGCTGGACGAGCTCCTCTCGGACCCCGCGCACGAGGCGCACGCCGAAGCATGGGTGTGCGCGGTGCTCACCGACGCCACGCCCCAGCCCGACCCGATGCGCCGGCTGCAGCAGCGCTTCCCGTTCTGCGCGACGATCCAGCTCGACCCGCAGCGCCGCTCGGAGGACGACGGGCTCAGCTACCGCGCGCGCGTCGTCGCGGCGCGCAGCGACGGCGAGCTGATCGACAGCTTCCTCCGGCACGTCCGCGACGGCGAGGGCGCGTCCGACGGGGAGAGCGAGCTGCTCGCCGAGGTGATCGCGCGCGCCGCGGCCGACCGCGCCGAGGCGGTGCCGGCATGAGGATCCACCGCATCGAGATCGAGGGATTCGGGCCGTTCCGCGAGCGCCAGGCGATCGACCTGGACCGTTACGCGGCGGACGGGATCTTCCTCATCGGCGGGCGGACCGGTGCCGGGAAGTCCAGCATCCTCGACGCGATCTGCTTCGCGCTCTACGGATCCGTGCCGCGGTACGAGGACGGCGACAAGCGCCTCCGCAGCGATCACGCGCAGCCGGAAGATCCCACCGAGGTCGCCGTCGAGTTCACCGCCGGCGCGCGGACGTGGCGCATCGAGCGGTCTCCCGAGTTCTTCCGGCCGAAGAAGCGCGGCGACGGCGTCACGCCGCAGAAGGCCGAGGCGCGCATGTTCGAGCGCGTCGACGGCGAGTGGGTCGGGCGCGCCGCCCGTCCGGTCGATGTCGCGCAGCTCGTCGACGAGGTCATCGGCCTCACCCAGCAGCAGTTCCTCCAGGTGATCCTGCTCGCGCAGGGGCGCTTCGCGCGGTTCCTGCTCGCCAAGAACGACGAGCGTCAGGCGCTGCTGCGCACGCTGTTCGGCACGAAGCGGTTCGAGGACTACACGCAGGCGCTCGAGGAGCGGCGCAAGGAGGCGGTCGCGCAGGTGGAGTCGCGCGGCGCCGCCCTCGAGGCGCAACTGGCCGACGCCGAGCGCATCGCGAGCGACCTGTTCGACGCCGACGACGACGCCGACGAGCTCGAGCCGCGGATCGCCCGACTCGGTAGCGCGGCGCTGCGCGCGCGGCACCTCGCCGAGAGCGCCGACGCCGCCGAGCGGACCGCGGCCGACGCGCTCGACGCGGCGGAGCGCGCGCACGCGGAGCGCACCGCCCAGCGCGACAAGCAGGAGCGGCGTGACGCCGCGCGCCGCGCGCTCGCCGAGCTCGAGGAGCGCGCCGACCAGATCGCCGCCCTCCGCGCCGAGCGCGATGCCGCCGTGCGGGCCGAGCCGGTGCGCGCCGCGCGGGAGGCGGCGGAGCGGGCGCGCGATGCCGTGACGACCGCCGCCGCGCGTCGCGAGGAGGCACGGAGCGCGTGGGAGGACGTGGCCGAGAGCGCGGTGGGTGCCGGGGAGAGCGCTGGCCTCGGGGCGGGCGCGGCCGCGGATGCCGGGGTGGGCGCCGACGCTCGCGCGACGCCGGACGCGGCCGTGGTGACGGATGGCGGGGGCGAGGGGGCGCCCGCTTCCGCGGCGCTCGACGCGACCGCGGACGTCGCGACGGCCTCCGGGGAGGGCACGGGAGCGGGTGCCGACGATCCCGTGACGCGCGACACCATCGCGGCGCTCGACGCGCGCGCCGGGGAGGGCGCGGGTGCTCCCGACACCCTCGACGCGATCGCGGATGCCGGCGCAGGAGCCGGGAACGGGGGAGAGGTTTCCGCGCCGCTCGATGGGGTCGCGGGTCTCGATGCCGCCGCGGGAGTCGACGCGGCCGCCGGGGACGAGACGGATGCCCCCGAGGTACTCGACGGCATCGTGGCGGCGGGGCAGCAGCGCATCGGCGCGTGGCGACCGCTCGCGGAGGTCGAGGCGCGCATCGAGGAGGACGCCGCCGCGCTCGGCGTCCTGCGCGACGAGGCGCGCGCGGTCGCGGAGCGCGCCGAGGGTCTGGAGGAGCGGGCGCGCGCGCTCCCGGCGGAACAACAGCGGGTCCGCGACGCGCTCGACGAGGCGACGGCACTGGCCGCGACCGTCGACGCGCTGCGGACGTCCGTGCAGTCCCTCGAGGGGCGCCTGGCCGCGGCGCGCGCGGTGCCGACGCTCGCCGCCGCGCAGCAGGAGGCGCTGGCGGCCCTGCAACGCGCGAAATCCGCCAAGGACGACGCCGAAGCGCACCTGGCGGAGCTGCAGCGCCGTCGGTTCGCGGGCATGGCCGGCGAGCTGGCGGCCGAGCTGGCCGACGGGGAGCCGTGCGCCGTGTGCGGGTCGACGAGCCACCCCGCCCCGGCGGCGCGCGGGGACGACGCCGTCTCCGCCGACGACATCGAGGCGGCCGACGCCGACCGCCGCGTCGCGACCGACGCGTACGAGGCGGCCAACGCCCGCCTCGGCGAGGCCGACCGCGCGCACGCGGAGGCCGTCAGGGACGCCGCCGGCGCGTCGGAGGCCGACCTCGACGGGGAGCTGACGTCGGCGCGAGACCGGCTGCGGGAGGCGGAGGAGGCCGCGGATCGCCGGATCGCGCTGACGGCCGAGCGCGACGCCCTCGACACCGAGGCAGCGGATCACGGCGCCCGACGGGAGGCGCTCATCGCGGAGCGCACGCAGCTCGACGAGCGGATCGCCGCCGCCGCCCGCGCGCTCGCCCGGGATCGTGTGGCCGTCGCGGCGGCGCGCGGCCCGGCCCCGTCGATCGCGGCGCGGATCGACGACGAGGAGCGACGCGTTGCGCGCGCCGCCGACTATGCCGAGGCGCAGCGAGAGTCGGCACGGGCCGAGGAACGCGCGGCCGAGGCGGACGACCTGCTGCGGACCGCGGCCGAGGAGGCCGGCTTCGGCTCCGTGCCCGAGGCGCTCGCCGCGCTCCGCGACGCCCGCGAGCGCGAGCGGCTCGACGCGCTCGTCCGCGAGCACGAGGACGCGCTGACCCGCACCAAGGCCGCGCTCATGGATCTCGAGCTCGAGGTGCTCCCCGACGAGCCGGTCGATGTCGCCGCGAGCCTCGACGCCGTGACCGCCGCCAAGGAGGCGTGGTCGGCCGCCGTGAAGGGGCACACCGAGGCGGCGCAGCGTGCCCGCGCGCTCGAGGAGGCGGCCGAGCGGATCACGGCCGCGCACGCCGCGATCGCCGAGCTGGCGGCCGAGGCTGCGGCGATCCGGCGCCTCGCGGACACGGTGGCCGGCCGCGCGCCGAACGCCCGGCGCATGAAGCTGGAGACCTTCGTGCTGGCCGCCGAGCTCGAGGAGATCGTCGCCGCCGCCAACGTGCGCCTGGCCGAGATGTCGGGCGACCGCTACCGGCTGCAGCACAGCGACGCGCTCGCGGCCCGCGGCGCGGCGAGCGGCCTGGGGCTCGAGGTCATGGATCGCTTCACGGGGCGGGCCCGCCCGCCGCACTCGCTCTCCGGCGGCGAGACGTTCCTCGCCTCCCTCGCGCTCGCGCTCGGCCTGGCCGAGGTCGTGACGAACCGTGCCGGCGGCATCCGCCTCGACACCCTGTTCATCGACGAGGGGTTCGGATCCCTCGACGCCGAGACTCTCGACGTCGCGATGCGCACGCTCGACGAGCTCCGCCAGGGCGGGCGCACCGTCGGCATCATCAGCCACGTCGAGGCGATGAAGGAGCAGATCCCCGCGCAGCTGCGCGTCGAGCGCACCCCGCAGGGGTGGAGCGTCGTCCGCCAGGAGCCCGAGCCGTCGCGCGCGGCTACGCTGGCAGCGTGAACAAGAGCAGCCTCTGGACCTGGATCGGCGTCATCGCCGCCGTCGTGATCGCCTGGTTCGTGATCGACGTGCTCTTCCACCTCATGTGGATCGTCGCGAAGCTCGTCGCCGTGGGGGTCGTGGCGGTGATCGTGTACCTCGTGCTGCACTTGCTCTTCAGCCGCGGCGAGGAGTGAGCGCGAGAATGGACCACGCCGCGCTGCCCCAGAGCTTCACGATCACGCTGCCCGCGTGGGTCGCCGACGAGCTCGCGCACGTGCCCGACGAGCTGCCGTCGCCCGAGGAGCGCATGGCGCTGGCGCACCGCCTGGCCGATCGCAACTGGCGCGAGGGCACCGGCGGGCCGTTCGCCGCCGTCGTCGCCGAGCGCGAGACGGGGCGGATCGTCTCGGTCGGCGTCAACGCGGTCCTCGCCAGCGGCGTGTCGAGCGCCCACGCCGAGATCGTGGCTCTCGGCCTCGCCCAGGCACGCGCGGGCGCGTGGGACCTCGGCGGCGACGGGATGCCCGCGCACGAGCTCGTCGTCAACGCCCGCCCGTGCGTGCAGTGCTACGGCGCCACGCTCTGGTCCGGCGTGCGATCGCTGGTGATCGGCGTCGACGGCCCCGAGGTGGAGGCGATCACCACGTTCGACGAGGGGCCGATGGTCGGCGACTGGGTCGAGCAGTTCGCCGCGCGCGGCATTGCGGTGACCCGCGACCTGCTGCACGACGAGGGGGTCGCCGTGCTGTCCGCCTACCGTCGCGCGGTCGACGCCGGCCAGGTCACAGTCTACAACGCCCGCACCGGCGCCTGACGCGGCGCAAAAGGGGCTTGCCCTCACCCGGCGCGTGCGCCATACAGTGGGGCATGGAGAACACGACCGGAACCATCGTGGCCGTCGTCGGATCCGCTTCCGACGAGGTCCTCGCCCACCTCGAGGGAATCGAGGGCGTCGAGACGCTCTCGCTGCGCGACACCGAGCCCGCGCTCGCCGCGCGTCGCATCACCGCCTCCACCAGCCCGTGGGTGGTGCACGACGCCGACCCGCTCGAGCACGTCGCCGCCGCCTGGGTGGAGCTGTTCGAGGAACGGGCGACGCTCGGCACGCTCGAGCTGGAGATCGAACAGGCGCTCGCGCACTTCTCGCGCGGCGCGCGGATGCCCGACTACTACATCGTGCTCGAGCCCGAGGCGGCGCCCGACACGTGGCGCCACTGGTGGTGCGGCGCCCTCGGGTACCGCGCGCCGCGCCGCGTGCTGCCCGCATCGGCGCCCGACACCCCGCGCGATGTCGCCATCCGCCGGCTGCTGCGCGCCCTGCCGTCGTCGCGGCCCTGGCCCGAGCCGTCGAACTGGCTGCCGGGCCTGGCCATGGAGATCCCCGACCGCATCGGCCTGCGCGACCGCCTGCCAGACCCCTGACCCCCACTCGCGCCCCACCGAACCCGCCCCCGTTCGCCGAACCCGCCCTGGATGGAGCGCGGGTTCGGCGATGGAGCGCGGGTTGGCGTGAGGGAGGGAGGGTTCGTGCGGGGTAGCTCGATTCTGCATGGGCGGCCGCGCTCGGCCCGGCAGCGGTGCAGCCACCCCACGCGCACTGCGCCGAACTCGTTCTCGTTGCACCGAACCCGCGCTCGTTCGCCGAACCCGTCTCGGATGGAGCGCGGGTTCGGCGAGGGAGCGCGGGTTCGCGTGAGGGAGCGCGAGAGCGCGCGCCCGCGCGCGGCGCGCGGGGTCAGTCCGCGAGGTGGGGGAGGGCGCGGTGGAGGTCGGCGAGCCAAGCGCGGGCGTTGCCGTCCGAGGGGGCGCGCCAGTCGCCGCGGGGCGAGAGGGAGCCGGAGGGCGAGACCTTGGGCCCGTTGGGGATCGCCGAGCGCTTGAACTGGGCGAACCCGAAGAAGCGCTTCAGGAACACCTGCAGCCACCGCACGATGGTGGGCAGGTCGTAGGCGTAGCGATCCTCCGCGGGGAAGCCGGGAGGCCACGCCCCGGCCTCCGGATCGCTCCACGCGTGCATCGCGAGGAACGCGATCTTCGACGGCCGGTACCCGTAGCGCAGCACGTAGTGCAGGGCGAAATCGTGCAGCGCGTACGGGCCGATCGTCGACTCGGTCGACTGCACCTTGCCGTCCTGACCGGCGGGAACGAGCTCCGGGCTGATCTCGGTGTCGAGCACCGACTGCAGCACCTCGGCCTCCTCGGGGGAAACGCCCTGCTCCTCGCCGTGCGCGATCACCCAGCGGATGAGGTGCTGGATGAGGGTCTTCGGCACCCCGGAGTTCACGCCGTAGTGGCTCATGTGATCGCCGACGCCGTAGGTCGCCCAGCCCAGGGCGATCTCCGAGAGGTCGCCGGTGCCGACCACCATGCCGCCGTGCTGGTTCGCCAGCCGGAACAGGTAGTCGGTGCGCAGGCCGGCCTGCACGTTCTCGAACGTGACGTCGTACACCGGCTCGCCCTGCGCGAAGGGGTGCCGCATCTGCGTGAGCAGCTCGGTCGCGGCCGGGCGAATGTCGATCGTCTCGATCGTCGCGCCCACCGACTCGGCCAGGCGCACCGCGTTCGACTTGGTGTGGTCGCTCGTGGCGAAGCCCGGCATCGTGTACGCGAGGATGTCGCTGCGCGGGCGGCCCATGCGATCCATCGCGCGCGCGATCACGAGCAGCGCGTGCGTCGAGTCGAGCCCGCCGCTGACGCCGATCACGGGCTTCGGGTCGCCGATGGCGCGCATGCGCTGCATGAGGCCGGACACCTGGATGTTGAACGCCTCGTAGCAGTCCTGCGCGAGGCGATCGGGGTCGTCGGGCACGAACGGGAAGCGATCCAGCGTGCGGATCAGGCCGATGTCGCCCGTGGGCGGCTCGAGCGCGAACGGCACGCGCCGGAACTGGACCTGATCGTCGAACGTGCGGCGGTTGTCGTCGAACGTGCCCTGACGGAGGCGATCCTGGCGCAGGCGGTCGAGATCGACGTCGGCGATCGCGTGGCGCGGGCCGTCCGGGAAGCGCTCGGTCTCGGCCAGCAGCGTCCCGGCCTCGTAGATCATCGTCTGCCCGTCCCACGAGACGTCGTTTGTGGACTCGCCGAGGCCCGCCGCGGCGTACAGGTACGCGGACAGGTTGCGCGCCGACGACGACTGCGCCAGCAGCTTGCGATCGTCCGCGCGGGCGATCGTGATGGGGCTGCCGGACAGGTTCAGCTGCACCGTCGCGCCGGCGAGGGCGGCGAGCGACGACGGCGGGACGGGCACCCAGAAGTCCTCGCAGATCTCGGCGTGGACCACGAGCCCCGGCACGTCGGTGGCCTGGAACAGCAGGTCGGCACCGAACGGGACGACCTCCCCGGCGAGCTCGATCTCGCCGAACGCGTCGTCGCCCGGGGCGAACCAGCGGCGCTCGTAGAACTCGCGGTACGTGGGCAGGTACGACTTCGGCGCCACGCCCAGCACCCGGCCGCGGTGGATGACCACTGCCGTGTTGTAGACGCGGTTCCCGACGGCGAGCGGGGCGCCCACGACGAGCACCGGGAACAGCTCGCGGGACGCCGCGACGATCGTCTCGATCGCGGCGCGCACCGCGTCGAGCAGGGGGTCCTGCATCAGCAGGTCGTCGATCGCGTAGCCCGACAGGCACAGCTCGGGGAAGACCGCGACCGCGACGGATCGCTCGTGCAGCTCGCGCGCGCTCGCCAGCACGGTCTCGGCGTTGGCCGCCGGGTCGGCGATCGCGAGCGGGATGGTGCAGGCCGCGACGCGCGCGAAGCCGTGTCCGTACGCGCTCTCGAAGTCGAAGTCGGTCACGCGTTCAGTCTGTCACGGGCCCTCACCGCGCGGACCACCCGCCGTCCATCGTGTAGCTCGCGCCGGTGACCATCGCGGCGGCCGGCGACGCGAGCCAGGCCACGAGCGAGGCGACCTCCGCGGGCTCCACGAGGCGCTTGATCGCGGACTCCGTGAGCATGACGCGCTCGAGGACCTCGTCCTCGGCGATGCCGTGCGCGGCCGCCTGGTCGGCGATCTGCCGCTCCACGAGCGGCGTGCGCACATAGCCGGGGCTCACGCAGTTGCTCGTGACGCCGTGCGGGCCGCCCTCGAGCGCCGTCACCTTGCTGAGCCCCTCGAGCCCGTGCTTCGCCGAGACGTACGCCGCCTTGAACGGCGAGGCGCGCAGGCCGTGCACCGACGAGACGTTCACGATGCGCCCCCACCCGCGCGCGTACATCGCGGGCAGGGCGGCGCGGATGAGCAGGAACGGCGCCTCGAGCATGAGGGCGAGGATGCGCCGGAACTCCTCGGGCGGGAACGTCTCGAGCGGGGAGACCCGCTGGATCCCGGCGTTGTTGACGAGGATGTCGACGTCGAGCTCCCGGCCGGCCAGCGCGTCCGTGTCGAGCAGGTCCACCCGCCACGTGTCCACCTCGCCCGTCGCGCCGCGCGAGATCCGCGCGGCGGCGGCCTCGAGGCCGTCCGCATCGACGTCGGCGAGGGTGACGCGCGCGCCCAGCGCCGCGAGGCGATCGGCGATGGCCTCGCCGATGCCCGATGCGGCGCCGGTGACGAGGGCGCGTCGTCCCTCGAGCGACTCGGCGGGGGACGCGAGGCCGGCCCGGAGCGGCGCGGTCACGCGGTCGTCACCGCCTCGCGCGCGCGGCGGTCGGCCTCGTCGACGTCGTGCAGCGACGTGCCGCGCGTCTCGCGCATCACGATCACCGCGACCGCCGTGATCGCGCAGGCGACGAGCACGTAGATGCTCACGCCGAGCGAGCTGCCCGTGGTCTTCAGGATCTGCGTCGCGATGATCGGCGCGAGCGAGCCGGCGAAGATCGAGGTCACCTGGTAGCCGATCGAGACGCCCGAGTACCGCATGCGCGTGGGGAACATCTCGGCCATGATCGCGGGCTGGCCGGCGTACATGAGCGAGTGGAAGACGAGACCGATCGCGATCGCGGACACGATGATCACGGGGTTCTTCGTGTCGAACATCGGGAAGGCGAAGAACGCCCACGTCGCGCCGAGCACGGCGCCCGCCAGGTAGACCGGGCGGCGGCCCAGCCGGTCGGACAGCGCACCGGAGATCGGCACCACGACGAAGTGGACCACGTGCGCGATCGCGAGCAGGCCGAGGATCGCGGCGGTGTCGACGCCCAGGGTGCCGAGGTAGACGATCGAGAAGCTGACCACGATGTAGTAGAGGATGTTCTCCGCCACGCGCAGGCCCATCGCGGTGAGGATCCCGCGCGGGTAGCGGCGGACGACCTCGAAGGCGCCGTAGGAGACGGCGCGGGTCTCGGCGACCTCCTGGCGTGCCTCCTCGAAGATCGGCGCCTCGGTGATGCGGGTGCGGATGATGTAGCCCACCAGCACGACGACGGCCGAGAGCCAGAACGCCACGCGCCAGCCCCACGCAAGGAAGGCGTCCTGCGACAGCACGCTCGACATCGTGAACAGCACGACCGTCGCCAGGAGGTTGCCCACCGGCACGGCGGCTTGCGGCCACGACGCCCAGAAGCCGCGGCTGTGGTTCGGCGAGTGCTCGGCGACCAGCAGCACGGCACCGCCCCACTCGCCGCCGAGCGCGATGCCCTGCACGAAGCGCAGGATCACGAGCAGGACGGGCGCGGCGTAGCCGATCTGGTCGATCGTGGGCAGGCAGCCCATGAGCACCGTCGCGACGCCGATCAGCATGATCGTGAGCTGCAGCGTGTGCTTGCGGCCGAGCTTGTCGCCGAGGTGGCCGAACACGACGCCGCCGAGCGGGCGGGCGATGAACCCGACCGCGTACGTGAGGAATGCCGCGATGATGCCGTCGAGCGCGTTGCCGGTCTGGGGGAAGAACTGGGTGCCGAACACCAGGGCGGCGGCCGACGCGTAGAGGAAGAAGTCATACCACTCGACGACCGTGCCGGCCATCGAGGCGCTGACGATCCGCTTGAGCGGGGAGCTGTTCGTCGTTGAACTCATGCTCGTCTCCAGGAGAGGGAAGGGGTAAGGGTCGCACGGCGGGACGCCGTTGTGACCGCCCTCCGATCCTGCGATGGTGATTCGTGCACGACAATGGCCAGTTGTGCACCCGAGACCTGCAGTTTTGCAGATCGATCGATCGAAGGGCGGCCCATGGACGGCATCAGCGCCGACGACCTGCTCATCCTCCGCGCCGTCGCGCGCACGGGGCGCTACGCCTCGGCCGCGCAGGAGCTCGGCGTCAACCACACCACGGTGTCGCGCCGGATCGCCGCACTGGAGACGCGCCTGGGCGATCACCTGCTGGTGCGCGCGTCGGCGGGCTGGCAGCTGACGCCGCTCGGCGAGCGCGCCGTCGCGGCGGCCGACGAGATCGCCGGGACCCTCGCCGAGCTGGCCGGCCGCGAGCGGGAGACGCCGGGCGTGGCGGGCGTGGTGCGGGTGAGCGCCACCGACGGCATGAGCGCGTACGTCATCTCGCCGGCGGTCGCGCGGCTGCGGCGCGAGCACCCCGGGATCAGGGTCGAGATCGTCGCGGCCACGCGGCGCGCGTCGCAGATCCGCTCGGGCCTCGACATCGAGATCGTCGTCGGCCGCCCCCAGGTGCACCGCGCGCTGGCGGAGCGGCTGGGCGAGTACCGGCTGGGCCTGTACGCGTCGCGGGAGTGGATCGCGCGGCACGGCGCCCCCGCGTCCGTCGCCGATCTGCGCGGCCAGCCCCTCGTGTACTTCATCGACGCCATGCTGCAGGTGGACGAGCTGGACACGCCGCGGCGGCTGCTGCCGGGGATGGTCGAGTCGATCAGCTCGACGAACGTGTTCGTGCACGTGGCGGCCACGCGCGCCGGCGGCGGCATCGGGCTGCTGCCGATGTTCATGGCCGCCGAGCACCCCGACCTCGTCCGGGTGCTGCCGGATCAGGTGTCCGAGCGGCTGGCGTACTGGATGGTGGCCAGGCCTGACTCGCTGCGGCAACCGGCCGTCGCGCTCGTGGCGCAGGCGATCCGGCGGGCCGTCGCCGCCTCGCGCGACATGCTGCTGGGCCAGGCGCCGCCGGTCACAGCAGGCGGCGGGCCGACGCCCACGCCGTGAGCTCGTGGCGCGAGGAGAGCTGGAGCTTGCGCAGCACCGCGGAGACGTGCGACTCGACGGTCTTGATGGAGATGAACAGCTCCGCCGCGACCTCCTTGTACGCGTAGCCGCGGGCGATCAGGCGCATCACCTCCTGCTCGCGCGCCGAGAGCCGGTCGAGCTCGTCGTCGGCCTGGGCCGTCTCGCCCGCCGCGGCGCCGAACGCGTCGATCACGAAGCCCGCGAGACGCGGCGAGAACACCGCGTCGCCGTCGGCGACCGTGCGCACGGCGGCCGAGACCTCCGGGCCCGATGCGCCCTTCGTGATGTACCCGCGCGCGCCGGCGCGGATCACCCGCACCACGTCCTCCGCGGCGTCCGACACCGACAGCGCGAGGAACCGCGTCGCGGGCGACAGCGGCGGAGCGCGCAGCAGCACCTCCTCGCCGCCCGTGCGCTCGCCCTCGCCGCGCGCGTCGACGGGGCGCCCTGGCGCTGGCTCCGCGAGCTCGGCCTCGTCCGCGAGAACGGCTGGGCCGGCGGCGTGTGCGCGGCGATCGCCCACCACATCGGGGGGATCCGATCGTCGTGCGCGGCGTGTTCGTCGTCGCCACGGTGCTCGGCTTCTCCGGGCTGTGGCTGTACGCCGCCGCGTGGGCGCTGCTGCCGGACGCGCAGGGCCGCATCGCGCTGCAGCTGCGCGCGGGATCTGCACCCGCCCTGGTCGGCAGCATCGCGACGCTCGCGCTGGCGGCGGCCGGCACGCTCGGCACCGGCCTGGTGTTTCGCACCTGGGCGCTCGCGACGGTGAGCTACAGCGGGCTGGGCGGCATGGTGGCGTTCGGCGTGGTGACCCTCGGGCTCGCCGCGCTCCTGCTGATGTGGCTCGCGTGGCGGCCGTCGCTCCCCGCGAGCGTCCCCCGCGCGACGGCGGATGCCTCGGGCGAGGCCGCCGCGGGCGACGGGGTGGCCGTGGGGGCGGCCCGTCGCCGCTGCGGCCCGAGCCGATCGCGCCGGAGCCGTCGGGCGACATGGACGCGTGGCGTGCCCAGTACGAGGCGTGGCGCGTGGAGCACGAGGCGTGGCGGCGCCAGCAGGCCGACGCCGAGCGCACCGCGCGCGAGGAGGAGCGCGATTGCCGCCGCGAGCAGCTGCGGGCGTTCCGCGCGGAGGCGGCGCGACTGCGCGCCGAGCGCCGCGCCGCGAAGCCGCGCACCTCGATCACCTACGTGCTCGTCGTGACCGGGCTCGCGCTCATCGTCGCGGTCGCCACGGGGCTCGCGTTCCCGGCGCAGGCGCCCGCGCGCGGCATGCTCGGGGCGGTCCTCGCCGGCGCGGTTGCGGGGCTCGTCATCCTCGCCGTGCCCGACATCGCCGATCGCGTCAACGCCGCGCTCTCGCCGCTGCTGCTGCGCACGGACCCGGGATGGATCGGGGCCGCGGTGCTCATGGGGCTCGGGATCGCGATCGTGCTGGTGGGGATCGCGGCGTCGCTGCGGCGTCGGGCCGCCACGGCCGACACGCCGGAGGGCTGACTGTCGGAGGCCATCGTTAGCCTCATTCCGTGAGATACATCCCGTCCGAGCAGCGCGTCGTCTGGAGCGCGAGCGACCTCAAGGTCGCCGTCACCTCGCCTTTACATATCGCCAGAGCCGTTCTTTGCGGACACACGCCACGGCGGTCCCCGCTCCAATAAGCGCCCCCAGAATCAGTGAAGTCGACAACTGCAGTGCGCGTAGCGACATTGGTACGAGCTCCGCAGGGGCCAAGAAATGAGCCATTCCTGTACCAACGAATGCGATCATGCAGGCCGAGGGAACCGCCCATAGGGTGGTCTCAGCGCAGGCCATCAGCACCAACGTAGACTTCTTTGCGCCAGCATTCATGTTGGAAGCGAGTTCCACTCGCCGGAGTGTTAACGCGCAGAAGCCAATAAAGCCGGCTACGACGAAGGTGACCAGAGGGGCGAGGGACGTCGGCCGGTTCGCATATGCCACAACGCCATCAAATGTCTCTCCGTGTCGGGAATTAAGCTGCATGATCTCTGCCGAGCTGCTTATATCGGCCTGCGCGGAGACATTGACCGAGGTGAGGAGCAGGCGTCGAACATCGGCACGCATGGGCCAGGAAAGCAGCCAGCACTCGTCATAAACCGCGTCGGCAGGGCTCGGGTCGACTATCGCCCACCCAAGCCCGGGACGACGGCCATCGCTCGGATACTCATACACGCCCGCGATGGCCGCCGTGCCATCAGTCGTTGAGATCTTACCGCCACCTAACAAGTCGTACACATCCCGAGGAACGTATACGCCGACACCCAGCTGGTCGGGTTCAAGGATGCGGGGGAACGACGGAGAAACCCTGTAGTGCTTCGAGGGCGAGTCTGGAAGGAGAGTGAACAGTAAATCAGGTTCCTCGGCTAACGCGCCGGCCGCGATCACTCCTGAGACATTGTTAAGATTCTCGCAGCTACGCCCATCGATCTGGCCTTCTGCCGCCACGACAGTCACCGCAGCGCCCGAGTATCTGAATTCCTCGGCCTTGTCAACCAAATTCGCAACGATCAGAGACTCGGTGACGACTATTGCCCCAACAAGCAGCGTGGAAAGAATGAAGTAGAGTGCGGCGCGCGTCGTTCCGCTGAGGCAGTTCCTATACACCTCACGAAAAAAAGCATCCGCTCTCATTTCAAGCCGCCCTGAACTTCAAAGCGATAAGCCGTGAGATCAATTTCATAATCACAGGCGTCTCGGGTCTCGGGGTCGTGAGTGGCGACGAGAAGTATCATTTGATCGTTCACGGCGTTTGAGAGCACCCGATTGACGCTCGACGCCGTCGAGCGATCAAGTTGGGCCGTTGGCTCATCCACAAGCAGTAACTGCGGTTCTATTGCCGTCGCGCGCGCGAGCATTAGGCGCTGTGCCTCGCCGCCGGAGAGATGCTGAAACTCTCGATCTGCAATTGGGGCGAGACTGAAGCGTGCCAGCATGTCCGACGCGTACTGCAACGCTTGAGGCAATGGCACGCCGCGGGTGAGGTAGGGATATGCCACGTGGTCAATCGCGGTCCGGTGTGGAACACCATGCGGGTTCTGGAACACCCAACTCCTCCGCTCGACGCTCCCGTCCAGCACCTTGCCTTCGGTAGGGGTGATCCAGCCCGAGAGCATAGCCAGCAGGGTGCTCTTACCTGAGCCGGATGCGCCAGTGATTGCGTAACTATGACCGGCGAGGAACTCAGCCGTGAGCCCGCGGAATAGCCAGTCACCCGGGTGGTACGCGTGCCCCACATTGCTGAGCCCTATCCGCATGACTCGAGCTTCTCGCTGCTGGCGAGGTCAATCTCTGTGGGTGTCTCCTCGTCGAAGATGACATAGGTATTGCCGAGCTGGGATCCAACGACTCGTACCGGGAAAGGGCGCCCGTTGGAGACGACACACTGCTTGCCACCCTGATCGCTGAGGATCGCGGTTGCGGGAACAGCTGTCGCTTCCACTGGCTCGGCAAGTCTCGCGGAAAAGTGCAGCGTCAACTCTGATGCGTCTGGTTCGCTAGCGCGCGCCGTGAGATATTGCTCGGACTTGCGTAGCTGGTCTTGAGGAATGTCCGCTGGCACGCCTTCTGTCGCAGACAGGGTGACCTCGCTGCCAGCTATGTCGATGACGCGGGTGCCTGGAAGCGCGTCGGCCGGGAGCTCAATGCCGCTAACGGTCAGCCCTGTCTCCGTCCTCGCTATGACGTCGCCTGCGACGACTGCCGTCCCCACGACTGAGTCGCAAGATTGAATGACTCCCCCCGTTGCTGGAAACCAAACGACGTCCTCGCGATTGAGTGTGGATTGCAGCGTCACACCGGCCTCGGCCGCAAGCCTGGACAAATTCTCCATGTCCTGTGCGGTGAACTCCGGCGTCTGTTGCTGCTGGTAGCCCAGACGCGAAAGCTCCTCTTTCAGCGCCGAGACGTCCTCACCGACATCTCCGACTGCGATGTCGCGCCAAAATGGCACACGAGTGCCGAGCGCGAGAACAGGTTTGTCATCAATCCGCAGCGGGGATTTACCCGATTCAAGACTGCTTCCGACCGCGCAATCCCATTGAGTAATAGTTCCGGAATGATGCGCAATAACCGGCGCGAGGTCACGAATCGTCACGTGAAGCTCGGCTTGCACGGCGTCATCAAACTCTTGCGGGGTGACTGGAAACTCATCGGATATCTCTGGCGCGCGGAGGATGCCCGGTCTCGTTGTCGTTTCAAGAGGGGTTCCTGGAAACACCAAGAGCGCTATGCAAGCGCCCACCGCGATGCCAGTCAGTGTGCTGATGACGTACAGATAGAACTTTGACAGACGCATCGTCTACTTGTTGTAGGAGAAGTCGTCGTTGCACTCCACGAAGATGTGGTCGCCATCCTCGACGATGTATGGAAAGGCGAAATCAGGTGCGTCTTGCAGATAGTCTTCCTCGGTGTAATCACTCGGCACGGCACCATTCCGTACTAGGCAGTCAACGAGAAGCTGCGTGTCCGGAATGTTATTCGGATTGCTCGTTTGCGATCGGTATAGCCTGGCGAGCCAGGCCTCGCCGCTGCTTTCTTCACACTCTCCAAGGAACTGGTTTACGGTGTCGCCGTCTTGCTCACCAATTCTCGCTTCGTAGCTTCCGTTCTTGTCATCGTAGGATGTCAGCTCGATGCCGTTATCCGAGAGGCATTGTCTGAGATTCTCTTTGACCGTGGCCCATTCCTGGTCGGAGATAACCTCATCCTCGATGATCATGCGTACGACGTCACTCGACGCATTTTCCCAGGCCTCGGTGTACTCGTCGGCGAACGGCCCCGAGAATTCAGGAGCGGCTTCGCTGGTCGACGCTGAATCGGGACTGGATACGGGAGTATTCGCGGCCTGCGGCATCGAGTCGGGCGTGGAATTCGAGGCTGAGCATCCTCCTATCAGAGTGATGGCGGCGATCGCGAGCATAGCGCCGCCAATCCTTCCGAAAGCCTTGCTGCGGGGCATGGCTCAGTATGTGTACCAGTGCGCCGTGTTGCCCGAAGCTGCCCTGTCCCTCGTTGCCTGCGCCCAAATGCCGGGGGCCTTGTCGCCTGAGCGTGTGACCACTCCGTTGCTGGTGACGCTCGAGCGGTGCTTTCGCGTACCGTGGTAGTAGCTGCTGTCAACGTTCTCGTCAGGGCCGCCATAAAGAATGTCGTGGACGCCGTAGAACCAGTTTCCACCGTTAACGGCACTACCCGTTACGTGCGAGTTCGACGCGTAGCCGTTCGGCGCGCCGCTACTGAAACCGGCGTTGTGAGCATGTGCACTCGCCGCACCGGCGAGTGTCACGGAAATTGTCAGCGCTGCTACTGCAGCGGCTTTCATGCGCCGCTTCATCTCTGTGTCACGTCCCCTCGGTTTCGTCACTCTGACGTGAGTGTTGCCTCACAATATTGCGGTAGACCGCTCCGCGTCAACGCTCGACTCAGCTCGTTCCACCCACCGCCGACACGCCGGAGGGCTGACTGTCGGAGGCCATCGTTAGCCTCATTCCGTGAGATACATCCCGTCCGAGCAGCGCGTCGTCTGGAGCGCGAGCGACCTCAAGGTCGCCGCCGAGTGCGAGTTCGCCTGGCTGCGCGCGCTCGACGCCAAGCTCGGGCGGGTGGCAGCGGTCGAGGAGCCCGAGGACGAGATGCTCGAGCGGGCGGCCCGGCTCGGCGACGCCCACGAGGCGCGGGTGCTCGAGCGCTATCGCGAGCGCTTCGGCCCGGGCGTGCGCGAGATCGCCTCCGCGCGCTCCGGCGACGACGACGCGATGGCGGCGGCGCTCGCGCAGACGGCGGCGGCGCTCGCGGATCCCGACGCGCGCGTGGTGTTCCAGGCCGCGTTCCGCACGCCCGAGTTCGTCGGATTCGCCGACTTCCTGCTGCGCGAGCCCGACGGATCCTGGCGCGTGCAGGACTCCAAGCTGGCGCGCCGGGCGAAGGTCACGGCGCTCATGCAGCTGGCGGCATATGTCGATCAGCTCGACCGGCTGGGCGTCGCGCGCTCGGGCGAGGTCGACCTGCTGCTGGGCGACGGGACGACCAGCACGCACCGCGTCGACGACCTGCTGCCGCTGTTCCACGTGCGCCGCCGACGCATCCGCGCGCTGATCGCCGATCGGCGGATCGAGCTGGGTGCGGCCGCGGAGCCGATCGCGTGGGGGGATCCGCGCGGCGAGCTCGAGGTGACCGCGTGCGGGCGCTGTGCCACGTGCGAGCAGGAGGTGATCGCGCAGCGCGACGTGCTGCTCGTCGCCGGCATGCGACCGGTGCAGCGGCAGCGCCTGCGCGAGGCGGGCATCGCGACGATCGACGCGCTGGCGGCCGCGACCGAGCCACCGGCGCGGATGAACCCCGAGGTGTTCGCGGGGCTGCGCACGCAGGCGCGGCTGCAGCTCGCGAGCCCGGCGGGCGTGCCGAGCAGCGTCGCCGCCGAGACCGAGGAGCACCCGGTTCCGGCCTACGAGGTCGTCATGCCCGAGGCGCTCGCGACCATGCCGCGGCCGGATCTCGGGGACATCTTCTTCGACTTCGAGGGCGACCCGCTCTACAGCGAGCCGGGCGCGGAGGGCCGCGAGTGGGGGATCGACTACCTGTTCGGCTGGGTCGACATCGACGAGCGCTACACGCCGCTGTGGGCGCACGACCTCGCGGCCGAGAAGGATGCGCTCGAGCGGTTCTGCGACTTCGTCGCGGCGCGGCGGGCGGCGCACCCGGACATGCACATCTACCACTACGCGCCGTACGAGCCCACGCACCTGGCGGCGATGGCGGCCCGGCACGGGGTCCGCGAGGCCGACGTCGACCGCATGCTGCGCGACGAGCTGTTCGTCGACCTGTACCCGATCGTGCGCCGCGCCGTGCGGGTGGGGTCGCGGTCATACTCGATCAAGAAGCTCGAGCCGCTCTACATGGGCGACGAGGTGCGCACGCAGGACGTCCAGCAGGGCGGCGACTCGATCCTGCGCTACGTCGAGGCCCGGGCTCTGCGGGAGGACGGCCGGGAGGACGAGGCACAGGCGATCCTCGACGACCTCGCGGCCTACAACGCGTACGACTGCGTCTCGACCCGGCGCCTGCGCGACTGGCTCGTCGAGCGCGCGCGCGAGGCCGGCGTGCGGCCCGCGCCGCCCGACCGGAACGAGGCGTTCGCCTACGAGCCGTCCCCGCTCGCGGAGCAGCTGCGCATCCGCGCCCTCGACGGCGATCCCGACGATCCCGACGTGCGGGCGCTGCGACTCGGGGCCGCCGCGATCGACTACTACCCCCGCGAGGCAAAGAGCTACTGGCAGGGGCACTTCCAGCGCCTGCGGGAGCCGCTGTCGCTGTGGGCGGAGACGCGAGACGTGGTCGCGATCGACGCCGCGCGGTGCCGCATCGTCGAGGACTGGCACACGCCGGAGAGCGGGCGGGTCGAGCGCCGCGTCGTCGCGCTGCGCGGCGATGTCGCCCCCGGCACGCGTCTGCGCGAGGGTGCGGAGCCGTACGCGCTGTACGCCCGGCCGGCACCGTTCGCCGCGGAGGTGTCGCCGCGGTGGATCCACGTGCCGCGCGGAGTGCGCGTGATCGAGGAGCTCGACGACGGCGTAGTCGTGGAGGAGAGCGCGATCGGCGGCATGACGTGGGCGGAGCTTCCCGTCGCCCTCGCGCCCGCCCCGCCGCCGCGCGCCGGCAACCAGCAGAAGGCGATCGAGGCATGGGCCGACGCCGTCCTCTCGGCCCACGCCGCATCGCCCGGTTCGCATGACGGCTCGTCGACCGGAGCGGCGCAGCCGCGGAGCGGAGACGGGTTGAGCGAGCACAGCGAGTCGAAACCCCCACACCACGACGCCCCGCCCCCGCACCACGCCCGCCACGCGTTTCCCGCCGATGCCGCGACCGACCTGCTGCGGCGGCTGCCGCCGCGGACCTCGCGCGGGCTCGTGCCGAGCGCGGGCGACGACGTCGCCGCGATCACGGCGTCGATCCTCGATCTCGACCGCAGCTATCTCGCCGTGCAGGGGCCGCCCGGCACGGGGAAGACCTACGTGGGGTCGCACGTGATCGCCCGCCTCGTCGCCGAGCACGGCTTCAAGGTGGGGGTGGTCGCCCAGTCGCACGCGGTCGTCGAGCACATGCTCGACCGCATCGTGGCGGCGGGGCTCGAGCCGTCGCGGGTGGCGAAGGCGCCCAAGGAGGACACGGGGGAGTTCTCGTTCACGGTGATCCGCAAGGACGGCGTCGCCGGGTTCGCCGCGGAGCACCCGGACGGCTTCGTCATCGGCGGCACGGCGTGGGACTTCTCGCACACGCAGCGCGTGCCGCGCGGCAGCCTCGATCTGCTCGTCATCGACGAGGCCGGGCAGTTCTCGCTCGCGTCCACGATCGCCGTCTCCCTTGCCGCCCGGCGCCTCCTGCTGCTGGGCGATCCGCAGCAGCTGCCGCAGGTGAGCCAGGGCACGCACCCCGAGCCCGTGGACACGTCCGCGCTCGGCTGGGTGATGGACGGCGAGCAGGTCATCCCGGCCAGCCACGGCTACTTCCTGGGGCGTTCCTGGCGCATGCATCCCGAGGTCTCGGCCGTGGTCTCGCGGCTGTCGTACGCCGGCCGGCTCGCGTCGCGCGCGGGCGCCGAGCGGCGCGCCGTGGCGGGGCTCGAGCCCGGGGTGCACGTGGTGCCGGTGCGCCACCGCGGCAACGCCACCGAATCCGCCGAGGAGGCCGCCGAGGTCGTGCGGATCGCGCGGGAGCTCATCGGGCGAGCGTTCACCGACATCCGCATCGCCGACGACGGGACCGCCGCTCCCTGTGACCCGCGGCCGCTGACCCGCGACGACGTGATCGTCGTCGCGCCGTACAACGCGCAGGTGCTGTGCGTCGAGCGCGCGCTCGCGGAGGCGGGTCTGGCGGGCGTGCGCGTCGGCACGGTCGACCGGTTCCAGGGTCAGGAGGCCGCGGTGTCGATCGTCACGCTGGCGGCGTCATCCGGCCGCGACGCGCCGCGGGGGAGCGACTTCCTGCTGCTGCAGAACCGCCTCAACGTGGCGATCTCGCGAGCCATGGTGGCCGCGTACGTCGTCCACTCGCCCGCGCTGCTCGACGACCTGCCGCACACCCCGGAGGGCGTCGCCCGGCTGAGCGCGTTCGCGCGGCTCGTGCGCGCCTGACAGGGTGGACGCCCGGCCGATGGCGCGAGGCCAGGCCGGCGACGAGATGGCCGACGGCGAGGCCGGGCCGGCGGCAACCCGGGCGGGATCAGTACCCGGCGGAGCCGTACAGGCGGTCGCCCGCGTCGCCGAGACCCGGGACGATGTAGCCCTTCTCATCGAGCCGCTCGTCGATCGCGCCCAGCACGAGAGTGACGTCCTTGCCGGCGGTGTGCTTCTCGATGAACTCGACGCCCTCGGGCGCCCCGAGCAGACAGATCGCCGTCACGTCGACGGCGCCGCGCGCGAGCAGAAAGTCGATGGCCGCGCCGAGCGAACCGCCCGTCGCGAGCATCGGGTCGAGCACGAAGCACTGGCGATCGCTGAGGTCGTCGGGCAGGCGCTCCGCGTACGTCGTGGGCTCGAGGGTCTCGTGGTTGCGCACCATGCCGAGGAAGCCGACCTCGGCGGTGGGGACGAGCTTGACCATGCCGTCGAGCATGCCGAGGCCCGCGCGCAGGATCGGCACGACGAGCGGCTTCGGGTCGCTGATCTCGACCCCGACGGTCGATGTCACGGGCGTGCGGATCTCGCGCGGCGAGACGCGAACGTTGCGCGTGGCCTCGTAGGCGAGCAGCGTGACGAGCTCCTCGGTCAGCTGCCGGAACACCGGCGAGGGCGTCTTCTCGTTGCGGAGGACGGTCAGCTTGTGCGTGATGAGCGGATGATCCGCAACGTGCAGGCGCATGGATCCAGGCTAGCGGCGGGCACCTGGGAGACACACTGCGCCCGGCCGGTCGCTCGTTCTACCCTCGACACATGACGCCATCGCCCGCCGACGCCGCCGCGATGGGTCGCGCGCTGGAGCTGGCCGCGGCCGCGTGCGTGGCGGGGGAGATCCCCGTGGGCGCGATCGTCCTCGACCTCGACGGCACCGTGATCGGCGAGGGCCGCAACCTGCGCGAGGAGCTCGGCGACCCCTCGGCCCACGCGGAGATCGTCGCGCTGCGCCAGGCGGCCGACGAGGTGGGCTCGTGGAACCTCGAGGGCCGCACTCTCGTGGTGACCCTGGAGCCGTGCCTCATGTGCGCGGGGGCGCTGCTGCAGGCGCGGATCGGCCGGGTGGTGTTCGGCGCCTGGGACGAGAAGGCGGGAGCCGTGGGCTCGATGTACGACGTGGTACGCGATCGGCGCCTGCCGTACCGAGCCGAGGTGGTCGCGGGCGTGCGCGAGGAGGAGTCGCGGCGCCTGCTGCGCGACTTCTTCGAGGAGCGCCGCTGAGCCTCACGAGCGCCGGCGGGTTCCGTCGCGAGGGGCCGGTGCTGCGCGCGCTGCCGAATCCCCGCGATCGGCTCGAGCGGTGATCCACCCAACGCAGGGGCGCCCGAGCGGAGGAGGTTCGCCCCAGCGGAGGACAGATCCGACCGATCGATCCTCCGCTCACGGATTTCTCCTTCGCTCGCGCCGCGGGGAGGTGGGCTTCAGCGGGCGACCGGCTCTCGCGGAGGAGATCCCCAGTGAAGGAGATTTACTCCAGCGGAGGATGAATCCGGCCAACCGATCCTCCGCACGGGGAATCCTCCTTCGCTCGGCCCGACCACCCTTCGCGGCGCCGACGGGCGCGGGCCTCAGAGCCGCTTGGCGCGCACGCTCGACCACTCGTCGCCGAGCGAGATGTTGCCGTTGAGCGTCCAGCCGAACTCCCACACGCGCGCCCAGATGCTGTCGCGGTTGATGTCGGCGCGGTTCCCCTTCGGGTAACCGATCCACACCGCGCGCGGCGCCGTGAGGCGCGGCATCACGTCCGTCAGCAACGCGTCGAGCTCCTCGCGGCCGCGCGCGAACATCACGGCGACGTCGGCGGTGTCGCGCTCGATGCCGTCGACCACGGTGACGCCATCGGGCAGCGGGTCCAGCAGCGCGCGCTGCTCCGGCGTGGCGGGCCCGAACAGCACCTCGGTGCCCGGCTTGATCTGCAGCTTCTCGGCGATCGTGCGCGTCATGGCGTGCTCCTCTCAGCGGGGCAGCAGGGGCAGGACCTCCGCGCCGAGATAGGCGAGGTGGTCGAGATCGGTCATGTCCATCATCTGGAAGTACACCCGCTCGGCGCCGAGCGCGACGAGGCGGGACACGCGCTCGGCGATCGCCGCCGCGTCGCCGCAGAAGGTGTGGCGCGCGCGGAAGGACACCAGCTCCACGCCGGTGTTCGCCGCGCGGCGACGCAGATCGGCGTCGGTCGCGCCGGCGAGCGTGGTCAGCCCGACGGTGCGCTTGAGCGTGGCGGGGTCGCGATCGATGGCCTCGCACGCGCGCGCCACCCGCTGCAGCCGGTCGGCGATGACGTCCTCGGGCTGGAACACGATGTTGAACTCGGTGGCGTACGCGGCCGCGAGGGCGGGGGTGCGCGAGGGGCCGGCGCCGCCGACGATGAGCGGCAGCGGGTCCTGGACGGGCTTCGGCAGCGCCGGCGCGTCCTCGAGGCGGTAGTGCGCGCCCGCGAACGAGAACGTCTCGCCGATCGGCGTCGACCACAGGCCGGTGAGGATCTGCAGCTGCTCCTCGAGCAGGTCGAAGCGCCGGGCAGGGAACGGGATGCCGTAGGCGCGGTGCTCCTGCTCGAACCAGCCGGTGCCGAGACCGAGCTCGAACCGGCCGCCGGACATCGCGTCGATCTGCGCCGCCTGGATCGCGAGGATGCCCGGGTGGCGATACGTCACGGACGACACGAGGGTGCCCAGGCGGATCCGGGTGGTCTCGCGCGCGAGGCCGGCGAGCGTCGTGAGCGCGTCGGTCGGGCCGGGCAGGCCGTCGACGGCGTCGCCCATCTTCAGGAAGTGATCGGACCGGAAGAAGCCGTCGAACCCCCACCGCTCGGCCGCCTGCGCGAACGCGAGGAGGGTGTCGTAGCTGGCGCCCTGCTGGGGCTCGACGAAGACGCAGTACTCCATGTCAGCCAGTCTGGCCGATCACACGGGCTCGGCGGGGATCGCCGCGTACGCCTCGCGCAGGCGCGCGAGGGCGGGATCCTCCACGCGGTAGATCGCGTCGTTGAGCGACGCGATCGGGCGCACCCCCACGCCGGCCGACAGCGCGAACGCGGCGTCCATGCGGCGCGCGTCGTCGAGCGTGACGGGCTCCGGCGTCCCGTGGTGGTCGAGCAGTGCCCGGGTGACGCCGTCGAGCGCGTCGGCCTCGGGCCAGATCACCCGGCCGGCGCGGACGAACCCGACGTTCCACGTCGGCCCCTCCGTCACGAGGCCCGCCCGGTCGACGAACAGGGCGTCGTCGAATCCGGCTTGCTGGGCGAGGCGGCGCTCCCGCAGCGCCCCGAACAGTCCCACGTGCTTGATGCGCGGATGCTCACGCTCGTGCGCGGCGGAGCGCACGCGCATCGGTTCCGCGCCGCCGACCGCGCGCGGCGTGACCAGCATGCGCGGTGCCGCGGCGCCGCCGGGGTGCGCGAGCGACAGCGACGGATCGAACAGCGTGATCCGCACGATCACGTCCGCCGGCTCGTCGGCGATCGCCCGCCGGATGTGCCGGCGCACGAGGTCCTCGTCCAGGCCCACCTGGAACACGTCCCGGGCGTCCTGCGCGAGCCGCCGCAGGTGCAGGTCGAGCCCGCGCACGCCGCCGTCCTGCACGCGCAGCGTCGTGAAGTGCCCGAGGCCGACGAGGGCGAGCGCCTGGAGGTCGGTCGCGGTGACCGGCCGGCCGTCGATGTGCTGCATACGCACAGTGTCCCAGGGGTGCCGTCTTCCCGGGCAGGGCGCCCGATGCTCGCCTCCGGGGCCGCGGAACCGGCAGACTGGGCGGATGACCGCTCCCGGGGTCCCGTGGCTCGACGACGACGCGCCGAACGGGCCGACCGCGCAGCCGGGACCGATGGCCGCGCCCCGGGTCCTGCTGGTCGACAACTACGACTCCTACACGGGCAACATCGAGCAGGCGATCTGGGCGGCCACCGGCGATCGACCGCTGCTGGTGCAGAACGACCGCGTGGACCCGGACCGCCTCGCCGGCTTCAGCCACATCGTGCTGGGGCCGGGGCCCGGCACCCCGCACCGCGCCGAGGACGTCGGGCGGAACCTGGAGGTGCTTCGCCGCGCCGCCGTCCCGGTGCTCGGGGTGTGCTTCGGGTTCCAGGCGATGGCCGTCGCCCTCGGCGGCCGCGTGATCCCGGCCCCGCGCCCCGCGCACGGTCGGGTGGATCGCGTCGCGCACGACGGGTCCGCGCTGTTCGCCGGCGTTCCCGCCGAGTTCGACGCCGTGCGCTACCACTCCCTCGTCGTGGCGGAGCCCTGCCCCCTGCGCATCACCGCCCGCTCCGCCGACGGCCTGCCGATGGCGGGCGAGCACGCCGGGCGCCGCTGGTACGGGCTGCAGTTCCACCCCGAGTCGATCGGCACGCCGCACGGCGAGCGGATCATCCGCACCTTCCTGGGACTCGGGGCGGGGTCGTGATCGAGAGGCCGCGGGGCGCGTGGCGCGTGTGGGCGGAGGAGGCACCCCTCCCCGCGGACGGCGAGCGCCTGTTCGCCCACCTCTACGGCGATCGGCCGGTCGCGGTCTGGTTCGACAGCGCCCGCCGCGCGTACGGAATGGGCGCGTGGTCGATGATGGGCGCGCCCGAGCTGCCGCGCGATCGGGTGCTCGCGCTCCGCGGCGGGCGCGTGAGCCTCGGCGACGCGCCGATCGGCGACGACCTGTGGAGCGAGCTCGCCGACCGCGTCGACGCGCACCCGATCGAGCCCTGCGGGCTCCCGTTCACCGGCGGGTTCGTCGGCTCGGTGGGCTACGGGGCCAAGGCGATCGGACGGCACCGCGACGACGGCGGTCCCGACGCGCAGCTGGTGCACCTGAGCCGGTTCCTGCTCATCGACCACGAGCGCGACGTGGTGCACGTCGTGGCGACGGGGCCCGCACCCGAGGAGGCCGAGGGGCGGGCCTGGGTCGCCGAGACGCGGCGACGGATCGCGCGCGTCCCCGACCTGCCCGAACCGGCCGCGCCGCCCCGGGTGGGCGTCGCCACCGCGTCCGTCACGCCCGAGCGGTACCGCGACGACCTGCGCGCCGTGCGGCGGTGGCTCGAGGCGGGGGACTCCTACGAGGCCTGCTACACCTACCGCCTCGGGTTCGCCCACGCGGAGGCGCCATTCGAGGTGTACCGGCGCCTGCGCCGCCGCAACCCCGCGCCCTACGCCGCCTACCTGCGCCTGCCCGGCCGCGAGGTGCTCTCGTGCTCGCCCGAGCGCTACCTCACGGTGACGCCCGCCGGGTGGGCCGAGACGAAGCCGATCAAGGGCACCGTCCGGCGCGTGGCCGATCCGGAGGCCGACGCCGCGGCCGCACGCGCGCTCGCCGCCGACCCCAAGATGCGGGCCGAGAACCTCATGATCGTCGACCTGCTGCGCAACGACCTGGGACGCATCAGCGCGCCCGGCACGGTCGAGGTGCCGGCGCTCATGGCGGTCGAGAGCTACGCCACCGTGCACCAGCTCGTCACGAGCGTGCGCTCGAAGCTGCTGCCGCGCGCGGCGGCGGGGGTGCGCGCCGCGGAGGCGCTGTTCCCGCCCGGCTCGATGACCGGCGCCCCCAAGCGCCGCACGGTGGAGCTGCTCGACGCGCTCGAGGCCGAGCCGCGCGGGGTGTACTCGGGCGTGATCGGGTGGTTCTCCCGCTGCGGCGCCGTCGATCTCTCCGTGGTGATCCGCACGGCGGTGATCGAGGACGGACGGGTGACGATCGGCACGGGCGGCGCGATCACGATCGACAGCGACCCCGACGCGGAGGCGGCCGAGACCGTGACGAAGAGCGCGGCGCTGCTGGAGGCGTTCGGGCGCAGCCACCCGTTCGCGTGAGTCAGACGCGGTCGGCCAGCACCGCGATACGTTTCCCCGCCACGCGCGTCATCAGGAGGGCGGCGCTCTCGTCGCCGCGCAGGCCGAGCCGCCGGCGCAGCGCGGCCGGATCGATGTCGACCCCGCGCTTCTTGATCTCGAGCGTGCCGATGCCCCGCGCCCGCAGCGCCTTCGCGAGCGCCTTCGGATCGGCCGGCAGCACCTCGCGCACCCGGAAGCTCTGCACGAACGGGCTCGTGACGGCGGCGTCGCCCGTGAGGTAAGCGATGCCGGGGGCGATCGGTCCCGCCTGCAGGGCGCGGGCGACATCGCCGACCAGCCGCGCGCGGATCACAGCGCCGTCGGGCTCGTGCACGAACGCGCCGAGCGGGCGGTCGGGCTCGTCCTCGGTGTCGGCCGGGGCGGTGAGCTCGTGGGCCGCGCTGTCGCGCAGCACGAGCGCCGCGCGCGTGACGCCGGGGCGGGCGAGCGCGCCGAACCACAGCACGAGCTCCACGGTCGATCCGCCGTCGCTCACCCACTGCGCCTCCGCATCGTCGGGGAGCGCATCGCGATCGTGCGCGGGGCCCAGCTTGATCCCCGTCGGCAGGCGCCCGCCGAGGCCGAAGGCCCAGTCCAGCGGCGGCGAGTAGTCGGCCGCCGTGACGCGCCGCGTCTCGGCGTGCCCGGCCGTGCGGCGGGCGGGGTCGAGCCACACCGCGTCGGCGCCCGACAGATCGGCGTCCTGCGCCCGGCCGTGCGTCACGGTCGTGCCGGGGTGGAACGGGGCGAGGTTGAATGCCGCCAGGGCCGCGGTGACGTCGTCGGCGTCGACCGCCGCGACATCGATCCCCAGCCCCGCGAACGCCAGGGCGTCGCCGCCGATCCCGCAGCCGAGGTCGGCCACGCGCCCGATGCCGGCCGCCCGCATGCGCTCGGCGTGGTGGGTGGCCACCGACAGGCGGGTGGCCTGCTCCAGCCCCGCGCGGGTGAACAGCATCCGCCCTGCGAGCGCGCCGAACTTGGCGACCGCGCGCCGGCGCAGGTGCGCCTGCCCGACCACGGCCGAGACGAGGTCGGGGGAGTGGCCGGCGGCGCGCAGGCGCGACACCGCGCGCGCCACATCGGCGGTGGTCTCCACGGGGTCGAGGGAGTCGAGCAGCGCCAGCCCCTCGCGGGTGAGGAGGGCATCCAGCTCGGCGCGATCCATCCGTCCAGCGTACGCAGCGTGGGGCGCGACGGGCGGCCGCGGCCGGCCGTTGGCACTCGCATTGCGAGAGTGCCAACGGATGCCTACACTGGCGTTAGCACTCTCCGCGCGAGAGTGCGAACACTCAGTCTTCCGGACAGCACAGGAAAGAAGAGGTACACCGTGTCGGTTTCCATCAAGCCGCTCGAGGACCGCATCGTCATCAAGCAGGTCGAGGCCGAGCAGACCACCGCCAGCGGTCTGGTCATCCCCGACACCGCCAAGGAGAAGCCCCAGGAGGGCGAGGTCGTGGCGGTGGGCCCCGGCCGCATCGATGACAACGGCAACCGCGTTCCGCTCGACGTCGCCGTCGGCGACCGCGTGCTGTACAGCAAGTACGGCGGAACCGAGGTGAAGTTCGGCGCTGACGAGTTCCTCGTCCTCTCGGCCCGCGACGTGCTCGCGGTCGTCGTCCGCTGACACGCTGACATCCGCGCGAAGGCCCGGACCCCCGCGAGGGTCCGGGCCTTCGTCGTGCCGGGATTGGCGCGAAACGTGCCGGATCTGTCCGATTCCGCCCCGTCCGGGCGGCGCCCGGCCCCCCGCGCGCGGACTAGCGTGGGAGCGGTGAGCCAGCAGTCGTCCTTCGCGCGCGAGATCGATCCGGAACGGGAGAGGCTGTTCGGCGCGGCGTACGGGGCGGGCGCGTACCTGCTGTGGGGCATGCTCCCCATCTACTTCGTGCTGCTCATGCCGACGGGCCCGTGGGAGGTTGTCGCGTGGCGCATCCTGTTCTCCCTCGTCTTCTGCGCGATCCTGCTCACGGTGGTCCGCGGCGGCTGGGCGCGTGTGATCGGCGTGCTGCGCAATCGCGCGGTCGTGGGATGGACCGTCGTGGCGGGCCTGCTCATCTACGTGAACTGGCAGGCGTTCCTCATCGCCACGCAGACCGGTCACGTGATCGAGTCGAGTCTCGGATACTTCATCAATCCGATCGCGACGGTCCTGCTCGCCGTGCTCGTGCTCAAGGAGCGCGTGCGACCGCTGCAGTGGGCGGCGATCGGCATCGCCGCCATCGCGGTGGTCGTCATCATCGTCGCCTACGGTGCGGTGCCGTGGATCGCGCTCACGCTCGCGGCCTCCTTCGGGATCTACGGGCTCGTGAAGAAGCAGATCGGCGGGGCCGTCGACGCGGTCAGCGGCCTGACGCTCGAGACGCTCTGGCTCGTCCCGATCGCGGTCGCGCAGCTGATCGTCGTCGCCGCGACCTCGGGCATCACGCTCGGTCAGCACGGCGCCGCGCACACGCTGCTTTTGGCCGCGAGCGGCGTCGCCACCGCCGTGCCGCTGCTGCTGTTCGCCGCCGGCGCGCGCCGCGTCACGCTCACCACGATCGGCCTGCTGCAGTTCATCGCGCCGATCCTGCAGTTCCTGACCGGCGTGCTGCTGCTCGGCGAGCCGATGCCCGCCGAGCGCTGGGCCGGGTTCGTCATCGTGTGGATCGCCTGCGCCGTGCTGGTGGCCGACATGCTGCGCGAGGGGCGCCGCTCGCGCCGCGCCGCGGCACGCCAGGTGCCGCTCGCCACATAACGATTGCGTCGCATTGAGCAGATTGCTCAATATCTCAACGTAACGAAAACAATCTCGAAACACGGGCTGGGGTACTGTCTCGGCAATCGGGAGCGTTCTGCCACATCACCGCTCCCGAACCGACCCCGAAAGGACATACCCGATGGCTCGATCCAGGAAGGCGCTGCTCGGCTTCGCCGCACTGACGGGAACCGCAGCGCTGGTGCTCGCAGGCTGTGCCTCGAGCGGTACCCCGTCCGGCGAGGGCGACGGCTCCTCGACCGCACCCGAGGCGGGCGAGGACCTCAGCCTCACGCTCGCCACCGCCCTGCCCGTGACGGGTTCGCTGTCGTTCCTCGGCCCGCCCGAGATCGCCGGTGTCGATTACGCCGCGTCGCTGATCAACGCGTACGCGGAGACCACCGGTCTCAGCGTCGAGATCGTGCACGGCGACTCCGGCGATCTGGAGAACAAGGCGTACGAGACCGAGATCCCGCGTCTGCTCGCCGAGGACCCCGCCGCGATCATCGGCGCGGCGTCGTCGGGCGTCTCGCTGCAGTTCATCGATCAGGTCACCGGCGCCGGCGTCATCCAGTTCTCGCCGGCCAACACGTCGGATCAGTTCACGACCTACGACGACAACGGCCTGTACTTCCGTACGGCGCCCTCGGACGTGCTGCAGGGAGACGTGCACGGCAACTTCGTCGCGAGCCTGGGTCACCAGACCCTCGGCCTGATCGTCCTCAACGACGCGTACGGCACGGGTCTGGCCAAGTACATCACCGACGCGTTCGAGGCAGCCGGCGGCGAGGTCGTCGCCGCGCCGACGTTCAACCCGGGCGACACGTCGTTCGACTCGCAGATCGCCGAGGTCCTGGCGCAGGACCCCGACGCGATCACGGTGATCTCGTTCGACGAGGCCAAGACGATCCTGCCGAGCCTGATCGGCCAGGGCTTCGACGCCGAGAACGTGTTCCTGGTGGACGGCAACATGGCGGCCTACACCGACCTGGAGCCCGGGCTGCTCGAGGGTGCGAAGGGCACCTACCCGGGACCGACCCCGGCCCAGGTGCAGGACTTCATCGACGGGCTCGACGGCTTCCTGGAGGAGTCCGGCACCGCGGCGCTGAGCGACTACACGTACGCCCCCGAGTCGTACGACGCGACGATCCTGCTCGCGCTCGCGTCGCTCGCGGCGCAGTCGACCGACTCGGCGGCCATCGCCGAGAAGCTCATCGAGGTGTCGGGCGGCTCCGGCGACGGCGAGAAGTGCGAGTCGTTCGAGGCGTGCGCCGACATCATCCTGTCGGGCGGCACGGCGGACTACGACGGCGCATCGAGCCCGATCACGTTCGACGAGGTCGGCGACCCGACCGAGGGATTCATCAACATCTACCAGTACGGCCCGGACAACACGTACACGCCGTACGAGGAGTGATCGGCTCCTGACGACGAACCCCGCCCGTGCGCGTGCACGGGCGGGGTTCGCCGCGTCCGGAGGTGATCAGGCCGGTGCGGGGCGCAGCAGCGCCGCGGGGGAGACCACGCGGCGCCGCGACACCGCGATCGTGGCGATCGCGACGCACAGCACGGCCCAGATCGCCATGCCCGCGAGCGCCGCGCCCGCGCCGTCCGTGCCGGTCACGATCGCCAGCAGCGCGTCGTAGGCGGGGGTCGTCGGCAGCACGTCCCGCACCGCAAGCAGCGCCGGCGGCAGCGTCGAGACGATGCCGACCGCGATCGTGAGGGTCCCGACGATCGCGGCGATCCACCGGCCCGCGCCGCCGAGGACGGCCACGAGGGCCTGGTGCACGGCGGCGAACGCGACGCCCGCGAGCATCGCCGCGCCGAGGAACGCCCAGCCGGTGGCGGCGTCGTAGCCGGCGGCCAGCTGGGCGACCCCGGCCACCAGGGCCCCCTGCACGGCGCCGATCGCGGCGGCCGGCAGCAGCGCGCCGCCCGCCAGCAGCACGGAGGATCGGCGAGAGGTGAGCGCGCGGGCCGGAACCGCCCGCAGGACCAGGAAGGTGGCCAGCGCGCCGAACCACAGCACCGCCGCGGCCAGGAGCGGGATCGCGGAGCCGCCGAACAGGGCATCGTCCGCGCCCTCCGCGGCCACCGGGTCGGCGACGACCGAGGCGAGGTCGCGCGCCTCGCTCTCGTCGTACGAGGGCACCGCCGCCACGGCCTGATCGAGGCCGCCGGCGAGCGATCCGGCGCCGTCGGCGAGCTCGCCGAGGCCCTCGCCGAGCGTCGTGGCGCCCGTGGACAGCTGCGTGGCGCCGTCCGCCAGCTGCGGCGCCCCGGCGGCGGCCTGCTCGGCGCCCGACGCGAGCTGCCCGAGGCCCGCCGCGAGGTCGGTGGCCCCCGCGGCCAGCTGATCGGCGCCGTCCGCGCTCTGCGTGGCGCCGTCGGCGAGGCCGGCCGCGCCCGAGGCGACGCCATGGGCGCCGGCGGCGAGCTCGGGGGCGCGCGCGGCGAGCGTGCCGAGACCATCCGCGAGCTGCCGCGCACCGTCCACCGCGGACGACAGGCCGTCGGCGATGGCGGCGGGCGCCGTCGCGTCGATCTGCGCGAGACCCTGCTGCGTGCCCGCGGCGGCCTGCGCCACACCGGGCGCCCCGGCGGCCACCTGCTCGAGCTGCGCGCAGAACTCCGGCGTCGCGGCGGCACCGCACGAGGCGACCAGGCCCTCGAGCGCCGTGGCGATCCCCGCGGCACCGTCCGCCGCGCCGGTCGCCGCGCGCTCGAGATCCGCCGGGACGAGATCGGTGGCGCGGATCTGATCGATGCCCGCGGCCAGGCCGGTGGCCAGCTGCTGCGCGCCGGGGGCGAGCCCGGGGTTCGCGGCCGTGCCGTCGCCGGCGAGGCCCGCGCTGACCTGATCGAGGCCGTCGGCGAGCCGGGTGGCCCCGTCGGCGAGCGCCGAGGCGCCTCCGGCCAGGCCGGGGTTGGCGGCCGTGCCGTCCCCGCGCAGGCCGCCGGCGAGCGCGCCGATGCCCGTCGCCAGCCGGGTGGCCCCGTCCGCCGCGCCGGCGGCGCCCGTCGCGAGCTGATCCACGCCGTCGCCGAGGGTGCCGATGCCGTCGGCGAGCTGGGTGGCCCCCGTCGCCAGCTGCTCCGCGCCCCCGCGCGCCTCCCCGGCGCCGGTGGCGAGCTGCGCGGCCCCGTCGGCCGCGTCGCCCAGCTGATCGCCCATCGTCGTGAAGCCGATGAGGAGGTTCGACAGCGTCGCCTCCGACAGCATGTCGCCGAGCGTCGCGGCGGCGACGTCGGCCACCTGCGCGGTGATCGCGCCGTCCACGACCCGCGCGTCGGGCGCCGTGGTGACCTCGATCGTGGCGCGTTCGGCGGCCTCGTCCGTGCCCGCGAGCGCCTGCCCCGACGACGTGGCGGCGGCGGAGAAGTCCTCGGGGATCGTCACGATCGCCTGGTAGGTGCCGTCGCGCAGGCCCTCGCTGGCCTCGTCGGGGTTCGACAGCACCCAGTCGAGGTTGCTGTCGAGGTCGTCCGATCCCTCCACCAGGCCGGCGGCGAGCTGGCGGCCGAGGGGCGTGTACTGCCCATCGATCGTCACGGGTTCGTCGAGGTTGACGATCGCCGCCGACATGTTCTCGAGCCGTTCCGTGGGGTTGTGCAGCGCCGCGACGAGCACGCCGCCGACGATCGCGGGCAGCAGCAGCACGCCCAGCACGGTGAGCCAGGTGACGGGCTTGCGCGAGCGCGCGCGTTCCAGGAAGGTCATGCGTTCACCTCGAGGTCGATGGCGGTCACGTCGACGCGGTGGATCGTGTCCCATCCGGCGTCGGAGAGCAGGGTGCGGGCCGCGGTCGCGTCGGCGGAGGCCGCCACGACCGTGAGCGGGCGGGCGGGATCGGCGCCGCGGGCGTCGCGCAGCGCGGCGGCGAGCTGATCGCGCTCGGCGCCGCCGAGGCGGTCGAGCCCGTCGAGCACGACGACGGCGGGGGCGCCGTGCAGAGCGTGCCGCGCGGCGGCGAGCGGCTCGTCCTCGCCGAACAGCGCCAGGCCCACGTGCGTGCGCACCCACGCGGCGCGGGCGGGCAGGAGGTGCCCGGCCACGCGCAGCAGCCCGTCCGCCTCCGCGCGCCCGGCGATCGCGAGCGCGACCGCGCGGGCCGCCCGTGGATCGGCGGAGGCGAGGACGACCGCCTCACCGGGCTCGGCGCGCAGGTCGACGCCGGACGCGAGCACCACGTCGCCCGCGCGCACCGCGAGGTCCTCGGCCGCCACGATCGCCGTCGACCCCGGCTCGGGCCAGTCCGCGAGCGCCCGCTCGCGCTCCACCGCCTCGCCCTCGATGTCGAGGTGCGGCAGCCGGCGCTCGAGCCAGGCCGGGATCACCCACGCGCGGTGGCCGAGCAGGGCCATCACGGCGGGCACGAGGGTCATGCGCACGAGGAACGCGTCGACCGCGATGCCCACGGCCAGCGCCAGGGCGATCGGCTTGATGTTGCTGTCGCCCTCCGGCACGAACGCGGCGAACACCGCGAACATGATCACGGCGGCCGCCGTCACCACGCGCGCCGATGCGGCGTACCCGCTGCGCACCGCCGCCCGCGCCGTCTCGTCCGCGGCGCGCGGGTCCGCCCCGCCGCCCGGCAGGCCGCGCCGCCGAGCCGCGTGCACGTAGTCCTCGCGCATGCGCGAGACCAGGAACACCTCGTAGTCCATCGCCAGGCCGAACAGCACGCCCATCACGACGATCGGCATGAAGGCGATCACCGGCCCGGTCTTGGACACGTGCAGCAGGTCGGCGCCCCAGCCCCACGAGAACACCGCCGCGACCACGCCGAACGCGGCGAGGATCGACAGCAGGTAGCCGAGCGCGGCCTTGAGCGGCACCCAGATGGAGCGGAACACGATCATCAGGAGCACGAACGACAGGCCGACGACGAACACGCCGAACGGCAGCAGCGCCCGTCCGAGCTGATCGGAGATGTCGATCGCGACGGCGGTGAACCCGGTCACCTTGAGGTCGATGTCGTACTCCTCGAGCCAGTCGTCGTGGTGGGCGCGCAGCTCGCGCACCAGCGCGCTCGTGGCGGGATCGGACGGGCCCGTCTCGGGGATGACCTGCACGATGCCGGTGTCGATCGTCTCGTTCGGGGTCGCCATCGCCACCTCGCGGACGCCGGGGACCCGCTCGACCTCGTCGGCGAGGTCCGCCATGAGCGCGACCGGGTCGTCCGAGGTGACGATCGTTCCGGTGAGGATGAGCGGGCCGTTGAAGCCCGCGCCGAAGTGCTCGCTCGTGAGGTCGTACGCGACGCGCGCCTCGTTGTCCTCGGGCAGCACGCCCGCGTTCGGCAGGGCCAGCCCGAGCGATCCCACCGGCAGCGCCAGCACGCCCAGGCCGAGCACCACCGCGATCGTGGTGACGACGGGATGGCGGGTCACGCCCGCGACCCAGCGCTGCGCGAACCCGGGCGCGGCCGCCCGGCGGGGCCGGCGCGGGCGGCCCGCCGCCCTGCCCTTCACGAAGCCCAGCAGCGCCGGGGTCAGGGTCACGGCGATGGCGACGGCGATCGCGACCGAGACGGCCGCGGCCAGGCCCATCGTGGTCAGGAACGGGATGCCCGCGAAGCCCAGGCCGATGAGCGCGATGAGCACCGTCACGCCCGCGAACACGACGGCCGAGCCCGCCGTCCCCGTCGCGCGTCCCGCCGACTCCTGCGGATCCATGCCGTCGCGGACCTGATCCTGGTGGCGTGCGGCGATGAACAGCGAGTAGTCGATGCCCACCGCGAGCCCGAGCATGAGGGACAGCAGCGGGGTGGTGGCCGAGATCGTGGCGAACTGCGTGGCCGCGACGATGCCGAGCATCGCCACGCCCACGCCGAGCAGCGCCACGGCAAGCGGCAGGCCGGCGAGGCGGATCGAGCGGAACGTGATGATCAGCACGAACAGGGCGATGATCACGCCGAGCGCCTCGGTGGCCGTGACGGTCGGCAGCGCCGTGGCGAACAGGTCGCCGCCGAGGGCCACCTCCGCGTCCGCGGGCAGGCGCTCGTCGAGCGCGTCGACGATGTCGGTCACCGTCTGCTTGGTCTCGTCCGAGATGGCCGTCGCGGTGCCCTCGAACTGGACCTGGGCGATCGCGGCGGTGGCGTCGTCCGAGACCAGCCCGTCGACCAGCTCGCTGAAGGGGGAGGTCGCGCCCGTGACGCCGTCGAGGTCGCCCAGCTCCGCGACGACGTCCTCGATCGGCTCCCGGTAGGCGTCGTCCGTCACGCTGTCGCCGTCGGCGGCGACCACGATGAACTGCGCCGACGTGCCGGACACCTGCGGGAACGTGCGCTCCAGCTGCGCGAGACCCTCCTGGGCCTCCGTGCCGGGGATCGAGAAGGAGTTGTCGAAGCCCTTGTTCAGACCGAGCGCCCCGGCGCCCATCGCGAGCAGGAGCACGATCCACGCCGTCAGCACGCGCCACGGGTGGCGATACGACCAACGGCCCAGCGAGTAGAGCAGAGTGGACACAGGTGCCTTTCGAGAGCGAGGGGCAGGAGTTCGATACAACGCTGTATCCGATACGTCTGTGTATCGTATTGCACGCATCTGGCGCCCCGTCTGGGCATCAGGTGGGAAAGGACCGCTCGTGAGCCCCGACTCTCCGCAGCCCCGCAGCCGCGAGAACACCCGCGCGCGCCTGCTCGACGCCGCCGCGCAGGTGTTCGCCGAGGTGGGCCTGGGCGGCGCATCGGTCGAGGCGATCGTCGAGCGCGCCGGCTTCACCCGCGGCGCCTTCTACTCCAACTTCGACAGCAAGGACGAGCTGTTCCTCGCGCTCGCGGGAGCGGTGGCGAGCGAGCGGATCGCGCACGTGCGCACGCGCATCGGGGAGCTCGTGGACGCCCCGACGCTGGAGGACATCGGGGCCTTCGTCCTCGGCTCCGTGGACCGCCCGGTCGACCTCATGCTCACGGCGGAGATCCGCATCCGCGCCATGCGCGATGCCGAGTTCGGCGCCGCGTTCGCCGAGCAGCAGGAGCGGCTGATCGCCGAGATCGCCGGCATCGTCACGGAGGCCACCGAGACCCGCGGGCTCACGCTGCGGGTGCCGGCGGACGAGGCCGCGCGCATGCTCCTGGCCGTGTGGGAGGCCACCTCCGCGCGCGGCGCGATCCTGCGTCTCGACGAGGACCAGCGCAAGGCGGAGTGCGCGCGGTCGATCGCCACCCTCGCGGCGCTCATCATCGGCTGACAGCGAACGCACCGGCCCGGCGGGGTGCACCGGCACGTACGCTGGTGCCCATGGGCCTGTTCTCGCGCAAGAAGAAGGACGACCGCGACCCGAAGAGGGATGACGCGGGCGCTCCCGAACCCGAGACGGCCGCGGCGGCCGAGGCCGAGACGCCGCCGCCCGCCGAGGCGGGCGATGCGCCCACGGTGAACATCTCGATGTCGTCGTTCGCCGGGCTCGGCGCCGCGGGGGTGCCCGTGGAGCCGCCCGCCCCGACCGACGGCACGCCCCGGGCCGAGCCCACGCTCGCGCGCGCGATGGCGGACCCGCGCATCGAGGTGCGCGCGCAGAACCGCCCGGGCCTGCCGTTCGCGCCGCCGTCGCCGCCCACCGACCTCGAGACCGTGCCCGGCCTGCGCGACAACGCGCTCGTCCGCGACGCGCTCGCCGCCCTGCCGGAGAAGCCGACCGGCGCCCAGGTGCTGGGCGTGGTCCGGCAGATGATGCAGGGCAACCTGTTCCTGCGCGTGCAGGGCGATGCCCGCCAGCAGCTCGCCGAGGGCGGGCAGATCACGTTCGGGGTGGCCCGCGCCGGCGACAAGGACTACATGCTCGCCTACAGCTCGGGGCGGGCGCTGCGCGAGGCGGTCGCGGCCGACGGCGACACCCAGACCTCCGCGATCGGCCAGCCCGTCGCGGCGCTCGTGCGCCACATGCTGCAGGGCACGTTCGCGGGCATCATCCTCGACAACCACTCGAAGGGCCGCGCCGTGATCCCGCGCGAGGTGCTCGAGAAGGCGTTCGCGCAGGCCGACCCCCAGGCGCGCGTGAAGTCGCTGCTGGCCGAGCCGCGCGAGGCCGACACCCCGCACCGGCTGGCGACCGTGCTCGCCGAGCGGCCCCCGCTGTGGGTGGCGGTGGGCCCGACGCAGGGCGACAGCGACAAGCTCGGCATCGCGGAGGCGCGCCTGGCCGACGGCACGCGGCTGCTGCAGGTGTTCTCGCACCCGCTGGAGATCGCCGCGATCGGCCGCAACGAGAAGGCGCTGCCGCTCGATGTGACCAAGATCGCCCGCGCGCTGGCCGACCACCCGCAGGTGGGCGGCGTCATCGTCGACCCCGCCGGTCCGCTCATGACGCTCACGCGCGAGGAGCTCACGCCGGTGCTGGCCCTGGCGCAGTGACGGGCGCAAGCCCCTTCCGCCGGGAGCACCCGCGCCCGTAACGTCGGTGCAATGGCGAGCGAACGGATCACCCTGCAGGCCGGCGAGCGGGAGGTCTCGCTCTCGAGCCCGGATCGCGTGCTGTGGCCCGCGGTCGGGGTGACCAAGCGGGAGCTGGCGGAGTACCTCATCGCGGTGGCGCAGCCGTTCCTCGCGCACAACGGGCACCGGCCCGTCTCGCTCGAGCGCTTCCCCGAGTCGGTGGAGGGCGAGAGCTTCTTCTCCAAGAACCCGCCCAAGGGTGCGCCGGACTACGTCGAGTCCGTGACCGTGACCTACAACTCGGGCCGCCGGCACCCGCAGCTGGTGCTGACCGAGCCCGCCGCGATCGTCTGGGCCGCGCAGATGAACACCGTCGTGTTCCACCCGTGGGCCTCCCGCGCCGACGACACCGATCGCCCGGTCGAGTTGCGCATCGACCTCGATCCGCAGCCGGGCACCGACTTCGCCGACGCGGCGTACGCGGCGCACGGGCTGCGCGACGTGCTCCACGAGGCGGGCCTCGAGCCGTGGCTGAAGACGAGCGGGAACCGCGGCATCCACGTGTTCTGCCCGATCGTCCCCGAGTGGGAGTTCCTCGACGTGCGGCACGCCGTGATCGCCGCCGGCCGCGAGCTGGAGCGGCGCATGCCCGATCGCGTGACGACGAGCTGGTGGAAGGAGGAGCGCGGCGAGCGCATCTTCGTCGACTTCAACCAGGCCAACCGCGACCGCACGATGGCGGGCGCCTACAGCCCGCGGCCGCTGCCGGCCGCGACGGTGTCCACGCCGATCTCGTGGGACGAGCTCGACGGGCTCGAGCCGCACGGGTTCACGGTGCGCTCGATCCCGCAGCGACTGCGGGAGGTGGGCGATCCGTGGGCGGACATCGCCGAGAAGCCGGCGCGGATCGACACGCTGCTGGAGTGGTGGCAGCGGGACCTCGACGACGGCCTGGGGGAGCTGCCCTTCCCGCCCGACTTCCCGAAGATGCCGGGGGAGCCGCCCCGCGTCCAGCCGAGCCGTGCCAAGAAGGACTGATCGCCTAGCCGGCGGTGTCGGGATCCGGTTCCCGGTTGGCCCGGCGCACGGGCTTGGGCGGCCGGCCGCCCAGGTACGACGCGTGCGCGTCGACGAGGTACCCCTTGCGCAGCAGCTCCCGGCCGATGAGCATGCGGAAGCCCATCGCGTCGCGGCGCGTGAGCGTGACCTCGGCCGTGATCACGTCGTCGAGCAGGCGCACGTCCATGAGCACGACGTACCGCTTCTGCGAGTGCCCCGACGAGCTGCGCACGCGGCGCCGATCGTGCACGGGAAGCTCGAGCGTCACGGAGTCCGCCGAGCTGCGCTGCCACGGGTGCACCTCGAAGCGCACCCACGCCGCGCCGTCGCGCTGGAACTCCCGCAGACCGAACGCGTGCAGCGACGACGTCTGCGCGCCGGTGTCGACCTTGGCCTTGAGCCACTCCACGCCCGTCCCGGGCAGTCCTACCCACTCACGCCAACCGACGTGCTTGAAGGGTGGATGATGGGAAGCGGGCACAGCACCATCAAACCGCACTGTCACTCCGAACGCGGGGAACCACCACGTGAGAATCGCCATCCTGTCGCGGGCGCCGCGCAGCTACAGCACCCAGCGACTGCGCGCGGCCGCGATCGACAGAGGCCACGAGGTGAAGGTCCTCAACACGCTGCGGTTCGCGATCGACCTGTCCAGCGACGAGCCCGACCTGCAGTACCGCGGGCGTCAGCTGCGCGACTACGACGCGATCATCCCGCGCATCGGCAACTCGATTACGTACTACGGCACGGCCGTGGTGCGCCAGTTCGAGCAGATGGACGTGTACACGCCGAACACCGCCAACGGGATCTCGAACTCGCGTGACAAGCTGCGCGCGAACCAGATCCTGTCGCGCCACGGCATCGCGATGCCCCCGACCGCGTTCGTGCGCGACCGCGCCGACGTGCTGCCGGCGATCGAGAACGTCGGTGGCGCGCCGGTCGTGATCAAGCTGCTCGAGGGCACGCAGGGGATCGGCGTCATCCTCGCCCCCGACAACAAGGTCGCCGAGGCGATCATTGAGACCCTGCAGTCCGCGCGGCAGAACGTGCTGATCCAGCAGTTCGTGACCGAGTCGAAGGGGCGCGACATCCGCGCGCTCGTGGTGGGCGATCGGGTCGTCGCGGCGATGCGCCGCTCGGCCAACGGCGACGAGTTCCGCTCCAACGTCCATCGCGGCGGCTCCGTCGAGCGCGTCGAGCTGGACGAGGAGTACGAGCGCACCGCGGTGCGCGCGGCGCAGATCATGGGCCTCAAGGTGGCGGGCGTCGACATGCTCGAGGGGGCGGACGGGCCGCTCGTGATGGAGGTCAACTCCTCGCCGGGGCTGCAGGGGATCGAGGCCGCGACGCGGCTCGACGTCGCGGGCGCGATCGTGGACTACATCGCCAACCAGGTGGCCTTCCCGCACATCGACGTCCGCGAGCGCCTCGCGGTCTCCACGGGCTACGGCGTGGCGGAGATCGAGGTGCACGGCGGGGCGGAGTTCGTGGGCAAGACCCTGCGCGAGTCGGGCCTGTGGCAGCGCGACATCTCGGTGCTCACCCTGCACCGCGGCGCGACCGTGATCCCGAACCCCGCCGGTCGCGAGGTGCTGCAGGCGGAGGATCGCCTGCTCTGCTGGGGCCGCATGGAGGAGATGCGCTCGCTCATCCCCGAGCGCCCCAAGCGCCGCCCCCGCGTCAAGCGCCTCCCCAAGAACCCCCTGCCCCCCGAGGACTGACCCGCGGCCCGATCCCCGTGCCCGCGCGATCCCGACCCTGCATCTTCACGCCGAGACTGCAACTTTGCGCCGAGACGGTGGCGGATGGACCCGGTCTCGGCGCAAAGATGCAGTCTCGCGGATAAGGGACGGGGATCGGGGGGTCAGGCGAAGACGTCGGCGAGGGCGGCGGGAAGGCCCGCGTCGCGCAGGGCCGTGCGGGCGGCGTGCCAGCCCGCCATCCCGTGCACGCCCGGCCCGGGCGGGGTCGACGCCGATGCCAGGTACACGCCGCGCACGGGCGTGCGCCACGGCGTGCGGGACACGACCGGTCGCCGCACCGCCTGCGCCATCGTGAACGCCCCGCCGAACACGTCGCCGCCGATCTCGGACGGGTTCGCGGCCTCGCGTCGCGCGGCCGGGACCGCGTGCGCGGCGAGGATGCGGTCGCGGAAGCCGGGCGCGAAGCGCTCGATCTGCCGGATCACGCGATCCGTGGGGTCCAGCGGCGAGCCGTGGGGCACGTGGATGTACGCCCACAGCACCGCCTTGCCGCGCGGCGCCCGCGAGTCGTCCAGGACGGACGGCTGCACCGCGAGGACGTAGGGGCGATCGGACACGCGGCCGTGCGCGACCGCGTTCTCCGACGCCTCGATCTCCGCCCGCGTGCCGCCGACGTGCACGGTCGGGGACAGGGCGACCTCGGGGTGGCGCCACGGCACCGGGCCGTCGAGGGCGAAGTCCACCTTCGCCGCCGCGGTGCCGTAGCGGTAGCGGCGCAGCGCCCGCGCGTAGCGGGGCGGCACGTCGGGCAGCGTGAGCACGAGCCGCGGCGGTGCGTCGAGCACCAGCAGATCGCCCGCGGCGGGGTCGCCCCAGTCGAGCGCGGCGAGGTCGCTCACGCGGTGCGACGTCTCCACGCGACCGCCGTGCGCCATCACCTGCGCGACGAGCGCGTCCGCGATCGCCTGCGCGCCGCCGCGCGGGTACGCCCACCCGCCGGCGTGGCCGTGCGCGGCCAGCAGCAGCCCGGCCGCGGCCGCCGCCGGCGAGGGCAGCGGCGCGTTCGCGTGGGCCATGACGCCCGTGAGCAGCGCGTCGGCGGCCTCGGTGCGGAACGTGTGCCGGCCCAGGACGGAACCGGCCTCGAGCATGCGCAGCCCGAAGCGCACCGCCGCGATCGGATCGCGCGGCACGCGCAGGAGCTGGTCGCCGGTGGCCTCGACGACGCCCTCGATCCGCTGCACCAGCGGACGCAGCATGGCGTACCAGGCCCGGCCGTCCGCACCCAGCCCTTCCGCGGTCCGATCGATGTCGCGCCAGGCGATCGCCGCCCGTCCGCCGTCGAGCGGGTGCGCGTACGAGGCGTCGGGGCGGATCCAGTCGATCCGCCGATCGAGGCCGATGGCGCGGAACACGGGTGAGGCGAGCGCGGCCGGGTGCACGGCGGAGCACACGTCGTGCCGGAAGCCCGGAAGGGTCATCCCGGCGGTGCGGAGACCGCCGCCGGGCGCCGAGGCCGCCTCGATCACGGTCACGTCGTAGCCGGAGCGGGCGAGGGCGACGGCGGCAGTGAGCCCGTTCGGTCCGCTGCCCACGACCGTCGCGCGCGCCATGGCACCAGTATGGTCCCCGTCGCTGCGGAGGGGATCGGCGCCATCGGAGGAGTGGATGGGGGATCGGGTCCTCCGGTGGCGCGAGAGTCCTCCGCTGTGCCCGGCCCAGGGCGCCGCGCTGCCCCACCGCGGCGGCGTCAGTCGAGGACGTCGGCCAGGTCGTAGCGGGCGGGGACCTCGAGCTGCTCGTAGGTGCACGAGCGCGGGTCGCGATCGGGGCGCCACCGCTCGAACTGCACGGTGTGGCGGAACCGGTGGCCCTCGAGCTGGTCGTAGCGCACCTCGAGCACCCGCTCGGGGCGCAGGCGCACGAACGACACGTCCTTCTGGGAGGAGAAGCGCGATCGATCGGTATCGCCCGTCACCGGCGCTCCGGAGGCGTCGCGCTCGACGAGCGGGTCGAGCTCGTCGATCAGCTCCCGCCGCCGCCGATCGCTGAACGCGGAGACGCCGCCGACGTTGCGCAGCTGCCCGTCGGCGTCGTAGAGCCCGACGAGGAGCGACCCCACGCCGGTCCCGCTTTTGTGGATGCGGTAGCCGAGCGCCACGACGTCGGCGGTGCGGGCGTGCTTCACCTTAAGCATCGTGCGCTTGCCCGGCGCGTACGGCGCGTCGAGCGGCTTCGCGACGACGCCGTCGAGGCCAGCGCCCTCGAACTCCGCCAGCCACCGCTCCGCGAGCCGCGGGTCCTCGGTGGTGCGGGTGAGGTGGATCGGATGCGGCACGTCCGCCAGCAGCGCCTCGAGCCGCTCCCGCCGCGCGCGCAGCGGCAGGCCCGCGACGTCCTCGTCGCCGTCGATCAGCAGATCGAACGCCACGAGCATCGCCGGGAACTCCGCCGACAGCTTCGCGATGCGCGACGCCGCGGGGTGGATCCGCTGCGACAGCACGTCCCACGCCAGCCGCTGCGATCCGCCCTCGGCGACGGCGATGACGATCTCGCCGTCGATGAGACACGGCCGCGGCAGCAGGCGCGGCAGGGCCTCGACGAGCTCGGGGAAGTACGGCGTGAGCGGCTTGGCGCCGCGCGAGCCGAGCTCCACGCGATCGCCGTCCCACGAGGCGAGCACGCGGAACCCGTCCCACTTCGGCTCGAACAGCAGCCCGCCGGGATGCGCCGCCGGATCGGGGATCGCGGGCACGGCCTTGGCGAGCATGGGGGCGGGGATGTCGTGCGGCATGGGCTCATCCTGCCGTGCCCGGTGGGCGCGCGGTAGGGCGGGGCGGGCTCAGACGAAGGCGCTCATGCCGGTGACGTCGCGTCCGATCAGCAGCGCCTGCACGCTCTCGGTGCCCTCGTAGGTGTGGATCGCCTCGATGTCGGCCAGGTGCTGGATCACGCGGTGCTCCAGCAGGATGCCGTTGCCGCCGAGCACGTCGCGGGCGGTCTGCGCGATCCGGCGGGCGGTGCGGGTGTTGTGGTACTTCGCGAGCGACGCCTGGGTGGGGCGCAGCGCGCCCGCGGCCTCGATGTCGGCGAGGCGGCGGCAGTACAGCTGCATGCCGGTGAGGTCCGCGAGCATCTGCGTCAGCCGCTCCTGCACCATCTGGAACTTCGCGAGCGGCCTGCCGAACTGCACGCGCTGGGTGGCGTACGCCAGCGCGGCCTCGTAGCAGGCGGTCGCGTGCCCGAGTGCCGACCAGGCGACGCCCGACCGGGTGGCGAACAGCACGCGCGACGTGTCCGCGAACGACCGCGCGCCGGGCAGCCGGGCGTCGCCGGGCACCCGCACGTCGTGGAGACGGATGTGGGCCTGGTGGATCGCGCGCAGCGACACCTTGCCCTCGATCACCGTCGCCTCGTAGCCCGGGGCGGTCTGCTCCACGAGGAAGCAGCCGACCTGACCGTGGTCGGGGTCGTCGGCGTCGTCGATCCGCGCCCAGACGAAGGTGATGCCGCCCGATGCGCCGTTGCCGATCCACTTCTTGGCGCCCGAGATCACCCACGCGTCGCCGTCGCGGCGGGCGGCGGTCTCCAGCGACGTGGAGTCGGACCCGTGCACCGGCTCGGTGAGCGCGAACGCGCCGAGTACCTGGCCGGCCGCGAGCGGGCGCAGCCAGCGCTCCTGCTGCGCCGGGCTGCCGTAGAGCGCGAGGGTGCGCAGCGCGAGGCCGCCCTGCACGGCGAGGATCGTGCCGAGCGAGCCGTCGCCGCGCGAGAGCTCCATGTTCACCAGGCCCGCGGCCAGCGGCGTCATGGGCGCGACATCCGGGTGCTCCACGCCGTCGGCGAGGAGGCCGAGCTCGCCCATGCGGGGGAGCACCTCGAGCGGGTACTCCGCGCGATCCCATGCGTCGACCATGCGATCGGACACCTCGTCGACGAGCGTCCGCGCGCGCTGCCACGCGTCGCGATCGGCGCCGGCCACGTCGGCGAACACGGCGTAGTAGTCGGTGTCGAGGGGCGAGGTCACGTCGTACGGCTCGGTGCGGTCGCCGGGGAGGTCACGGGTCACGTCGGTTCACTTCCTTCGCTCGGGGGAACGCCTGGGCACACGGTAGACGTCCGGCCGCGGCGGCGGCATTCCGTTGTGCGGTTCCGACAGCCGGGGGCGCGGGTGCCGGCACGGTAGGATCGTCGGAGACTTCCAGAAAGGCTCGCGATGTTCCTGATCAGCCTCATCCTGTTCCTCGCCGGGTTCGCGGCGTTCGCCGTGGCGTTCATGCTGACCTCGTTCCAGGGCGTGGTCTTCGCCGCCGGGATCCTGCTGGTCTGCGCGGCGATGGCGCTGCCGATCCACGCCCGCTCCGGAGCCAAGCACCAGCGCTGACGCGCATCCTCCCGAACGCACCCGCGCCCCTCGGGGCCGGGTGCGTTCGTCGTCCCCGGCGATCCGCCGGGTCGCGGGCCGTCCGCGCGATTCGGGCGTGTCACCGCGCGGTAGTACGCTGGGACCTTGGTCGAGTTCGCTCGACGTCGAGACGTTTTTCCGCGCCTCCGGCCCCACGCTCCCCACTGAAGGATTCAACGTGGATCTCTACGAGTACCAGGCTCGAGACCTTTTCGAGAAGTACGAGGTGCCGGTTCTCGCCGGCATCGTCGCCGACACCCCCGAGGAGGTGAAGGCAGCAGCGGAGAAGATCGGCGGCGTGGTCGTCGTCAAGGCGCAGGTGAAGACCGGTGGCCGCGGCAAGGCGGGCGGCGTCAAGGTCGCGAAGACCCCCGACGAGGCGTACGAGGCGGCCAAGGCGATCCTCGGGCTCGACATCAAGGGCCACGTCGTCAAGCGCGTGATGGTCGCCCAGGGCGCGGACATCGCCGAGGAGTTCTACTTCTCCGTGCTGCTGGACCGTGCGAACCGCTCGTACCTCTCGCTGTGCAGCGTCGAGGGCGGCATGGAGATCGAGCAGCTCGCGGTGGAGAAGCCCGAGGCGCTCGCGCGCGTCGAGGTGAACCCGCTGCAGGGCATCGACAAGGCGAAGGCCGTCGAGATCGCGAAGGCGGCGAACTTCCCCGAGGAGCTCGTCGAGAAGGTCTCGGACGTGTTCGTCAAGCTCTACGAGGTCTACAAGGGCGAGGACGCCACGCTCGTCGAGGTGAACCCGCTCGTGCTCACGGGCGCCGGCGACATCATCGCCCTCGACGGCAAGGTCACCCTCGACGACAACGCGACCGAGGTGCGCCACCCCGAGCACGAGGAGCTCGAGGACAAGGCCGCCGCCGACCCGCTGGAGGCGAAGGCCAAGGCCAACGGCCTCAACTACGTCAAGCTCGACGGTCAGGTCGGCATCATCGGCAACGGCGCGGGCCTGGTCATGTCGACCCTCGACGTCGTCGCGTACGCGGGCGAGAACCACGGCGGCGTGAAGCCGGCGAACTTCCTCGACATCGGCGGCGGCGCGAACGCGCAGGTGATGGCCAACGGCCTCGACGTGATCCTCGGTGACGAGCAGGTCAAGAGCGTGTTCGTGAACGTGTTCGGCGGCATCACGTCGTGCGTCGCCGTCGCGGAGGGCATCGTGAAGGCCCTCGAGATCCTGGGCGACCACGCCACCAAGCCGCTCGTCGTCCGTCTCGACGGCAACCAGGTCGAGGAGGGCCGCGCCATCCTCGCCGCCGCGAACCACCCGCTCGTCACCCTCGCCGCCGGCATGGACGAGGGCGCCGACAAGGCCGCCGAGCTGGCGAACGCCTGAGCCCGGATCGGATTAAGGACTAGAGAGATGTCGATCTACCTCAACAAGGACTCCAAGGTCATCGTCCAGGGCATCACCGGCGGCGAGGGCACCAAGCACACGGCGCTCATGCTCAAGGCGGGCACCAACATCGTCGGCGGCGTGAACGCGCGCAAGGCCGGCACCACCGTGACGCACGAGAAGCCCGGTGAGGGCGAGGTCGAGCTGCCGGTGTTCGGCTCGGTCAAGGAGGCCATGGAGAAGGCGGGCGCGGACGTGTCCGTCGCCTTCGTGCCGCCGGCCTTCACGAAGGACGCGATGTTCGAGGCCATCGACGCCGAGATCCCGCTGCTCGTGGTGATCACCGAGGGCGTGCCCGTCGGCGACACCGCCGAGGCGTGGGCGTACGCCAAGGCCAAGGGCAACAAGACCCGCATCATCGGCCCGAACTGCCCCGGCATCATCACGCCGGGCGAGGCGCTCGCGGGCATCACGCCGGCGAACATCACGGGCAAGGGCCCGATCGGCCTCGTGTCGAAGTCGGGCACGCTGACGTACCAGATGATGTTCGAGCTGAAGGACTTCGGCTTCTCGACCGCCATCGGCATCGGCGGCGACCCGATCATCGGCACCACGCACATCGACGCGCTCGAGGCGTTCGAGAACGACCCGGAGACCAAGGCGATCGTCATGATCGGTGAGATCGGCGGCGACGCCGAGGAGCGCGCGGCCGAGTACATCAAGGCGCACGTCACCAAGCCGGTCGTCGGCTACGTCGCGGGCTTCACGGCCCCCGAGGGCAAGACGATGGGTCACGCGGGCGCGATCGTCTCGGGCTCGGCGGGCACCGCGCAGGCGAAGAAGGAGGCCCTCGAGGCCGCCGGCGTCAAGGTGGGCAAGACGCCCAGCGAGACCGCCGCGCTCATGCGGGAGATCATGAACAACCTCTGACCCATCCGGTCGGCTCAAGGGCGTCGCTCCATCCGGGGCGGCGCCCTTCGGCGTTCGCGGCGCGGTCGCGCGGTTTCCGGCTCAGCGCGCGGTCGCCGCGGCGGCGACCGCGGCGGCGACGGCCTCGACGTCGTCCGGGATCACCCCGGCGGTGATGCGGATGCGGTCGCGGCCATCGGCGGTCACGGTGCGGTCGTCGCGGTAGAAGGCGCTCCCGGCCGCGACGCGGATGCCGTCGGCGGCCAGCTGCAGGATCGCCGCCCGCTCGTCGTCCACCGGCATCCACGCGTTGATGCCGTCCGACGGCGGGCGCCCGAGCGCCGCGGCGAAGCGGCGCTGCCGGGCGGCGTACGTCGCGCGGGCGTGCCCGATGTCCGCGATCGACTCGCCGTCCGTGAGCAGCTCGGCCAGGACATGCTGGATCAGCCGCGGGGTCCACCACGGCCCCAGCGCTCGGCGCGTCTCCACCGCGCGGATGAGGTCCTCCGGCCCGCCGAGCGCCGCGATGCGCAGGTCGGGGCCGTGGGACTTCGAGAACGATCGCACGTGCACCACCTGGGCGGGAAGGTGGGCGGCGAGGCTGACGTCGTCGGCCTGCGCGATCTCGCCCGAGTGATCGTCCTCGATGACGATCAGGCGTGACCCGGTGGGCGATCGCTCGATCACCGCGGCCAGCTCCGCGGCGCGCTCCGCCGTCATCGACACCCCGGTGGGGTTGTGTGCGCGCGGCTGCAGCAGCAGCACGCGCGGCGCGCGCAGCAGCGCGGCGCCGAGGGCGTCGGGCACGATCCCCTCCCGGTCGAGCGGCACCGGCAGCAGCTGCAGGCGGAGCTGTTCGGCCAGGTCCAGCAGGGGAGGGAAGCTGGGCTGCTCGACGACGATCCGGTCGCCGAGCCGCGCCACCTGCTGCAGCGTGCGATCGATCGCGTCGAGGGCGCCGTCGACCACGGTGATCCGGTGCGACGGGGCGGGCCAGCGGTCGCGCAGCAGCCGCCCGAGGCGCGGCAGCACGGGCTCGTCGTGGTAGCTCGTCGTCGCCGCCTGCGGGGCGGCGCGCTCGAACGCGCGCGCCAGGCGCGGCAGCAGGGCGGGGTCGGGCGTGCCGCGCGAGAGATCGAGGCGCGTGGCGGCGACGTGCCCGGCGAGGCGGCGGGTGTGCGGGGCCATGTGGCTGCTGTCGTCCGCGATGAAGGTGTCGGCCCGACCGCGCGTGACGATGCGCCCGGCGCCCGCGAGCGCCTGCCACGCGGCCGACACCGTCGCCGGGCTGACGGCGAGCTCCGCGGCGAGCCCGCGCACCGTCGGCAGGCGCTCGCCCGGCGCGAGCGTGCCGTCGACGATCAGCCGGGCGAGCGTGCCGGCGATCCCGGACGGGGTGGGCTCGTCCACCGCCGCCGCGATGCTTCGGGCCGTCGTGGGCATCGCCGTCCTTCGCGTCGGATGTGCCGCCCACCTTTTACGGCGGGGATATGGGGAGAAACGTTCGAGAAATGTTCACGGGCGAAAGTAACACAACCCACATCCCCCGGAGGACCTCATGACGATCATCCGCGCAGCCATCAGCCAGACCACCTGGACCGGCGACAAGGCGTCCATGCTCGACAAGCACGAGGGCTTCGCCCGCGACGCGGCCGCGCAGGGCGCCCAGGTGATCTGCTTCCAGGAGCTGTTCTACGGGCCCTATTTCGGCATCACGCAGGACCCGGCGTACTACGCGTACGCGGAGCCCGCCGACGGGCCGATCGTGCAGCGGTTCGCGGCGCTGGCGAAGGAGCTCGGGATCGTCACGGTGCTGCCGATCTACGAGGAGGCGATGGCGGGCGTCTACTACAACTCGGCGGTCGTCGTCGACGCCGACGGCACCGTCCTCGGCACGTACCGCAAGCACCACATCCCGCACGTCGATCGCTTCTGGGAGAAGTTCTACTTCCGTCCCGGCAACCTCGGCTACCCCGTCTTCGAGACCGCCGTCGGCCGTGTCGGCGCCTACATCTGCTACGACCGGCACTTCCCCGAGGGGTGGCGGGAGCTGGGCCTGAACGGTGCCGAGATCGTCTTCAACCCGAACGCCACCAAGCCCGGGCTGTCGAACCGGCTGTGGGAGATCGAGCAGCCGGCCGCCGCGGCGGCCAACGGCTACTTCGTCGCCGCCCCCAACCGCGTCGGCCGCGAGGACAACGAGTACGGCGATCTGGCCGTCGACTTCTACGGCAAGAGCCAGTTCGTCGACCCGCGCGGCAACATCATCGGCGACTACGGCTCCGAGACCGACGAGGAGCTCCTGGTGCGGGACCTGGATCTCGGGCTGATCCGCGAGGCGCGCGACAGCTGGCAGTTCTACCGTGACCGCCGCCCCGACTCGTACGCCGCGATCCCCGCGCCCTGATCCCGACGGACCTCGACGGAAGCGAGCAGCACATGGGCACCACCCTCATCACCGGCGGCATCGTCGTCAGCGCGACCGGCCGCGCCCCCGCCGACGTCCTCATCGACGGCGAGCGCATCGTCGCCGTCCTCGCCCCCGGATCGGCCCTGCTGGGAGCGGACCTCGCCGCCAGCGTCGACCGCGTGATCGACGCGACGGGCAAGTACGTCATCCCCGGCGGCGTCGACGCGCACACCCACATGGAGATGCCGTTCGGCGGCACCCAGGCCTCCGACACGTTCGAGACCGGCACCCGCGCGGCCGCATGGGGCGGGACGACGACCATCGTCGACTTCGTCGTGCAGTACCCGGATCAGAACATCATGGAGCAGTACGCGGCGTGGCACGAGAAGGCCGCGGGGGAGTGCGCGATCGACTACGGCTTCCACCAGATCCTCTCCGACGTGCAGGCGTCGTCGCTCGACGCGATGGACGAGCTGATCGCCGAGGGCGTGACGAGCTTCAAGCTGTTCACCGCGTACAAGGGCGTGTTCCTGTCGGACGACGGCCAGATCTTCCGGGCGTTCCAGAAGGGCGCCGAGACGGGCGCGATGATGATGATGCACGCCGAGAACGGCTCGATCATCGACGTGCTGCAGCAGCAGGCGCTCGAGGCGGGTCGCACGGGTCCCGAGTGGCACGCGCTCACCCGTCCGTGGGAGACGGAGGAGGAGGCGACCCACCGCGTGATCATGATCTCGCGGCTGACGGGCGCCCCGCTGTACGTCGTGCACGTATCGGCCAAGCAGGCCGTCGAGCAGATCGCGATCGCGCGTGACCAGGGCTTCAACGTGTTCGGCGAGACGTGCCCGCAGTACCTTTACCTGTCCCTCGAGGAGCAGCTCGCCGCCCGCAGCGAGCAGTGGGGGGAGCTCGAGGGCGCGAAGTGGGTCTGCTCGACGCCGATCCGCTCGCGTCACGACGGGCACCAGCACGCCATGTGGCAGAGCCTGCGCACCAACGACATCCAGATGGTCTCCACCGACCACTGCCCCTTCTGCATGAAGGACCAGAAGGAGCTCGGGATCGGCAACTTCGCGAAGATCCCGAACGGCATCGGCAGCGTCGAGCACCGCATGGACCTGATGTACCAGGGCGTCGTCGAGGGGCGGATCACCCTGGAGCGCTGGGTCGAGCTGACGAGCACGACGCCGGCGCGCATGTTCGGCATGTACGGCAAGAAGGGCGTGATCCAGCCCGGCGCCGACGCCGACATCGTCGTCTACGACCCCAACGGCCACACCTCCATCGGCCTCGGCAAGACCCACCACATGAACATGGACTACTCCGCGTGGGAGGGCTTCGAGATCGACGGTCACGTGGACCTCGTGCTGTCGCGCGGAGAGGTGATCGTCGACGAGACCGGATACGTCGGGCGCAAGGGCCACGGCCAGTACATCAAGCGCGGACTCAGCCAGTACCTGTCCTGAGCGCGTCGTTCGATCCCAAGGAGAACACATGGATTTCGGCGTCGTCCTGCAGAACGATCCGCCCGCCTCGCGGGTCGTCCAGCTCGCCAAGCTCGCGGAGCAGCACGGCTTCACGCACGCGTGGACCTTCGATTCCCACCTGCTGTGGGAAGAGCCCTACGTCGTGTACAGCCAGATCCTCGCCGAGACGCGCAAGATCAAGGTCGGCCCGTTCGTGACCAATCCCGCCACGCGCGACTGGACCGTGACGGCGAGCCTGTTCGCCACGCTCAACGAGATGTACGGCAACCGCACGGTGTGCGGGATCGGCCGCGGCGACTCGGCGGTCCGGGTGCTGAACGGGCGCCCGACCAGCCTGAAGGATCTGCGCGACGCGGTGCACGTGATCCGCGAGCTGGCGAACTCCCGATCGGTCGAGCACAACGGCTCGACGCTGCGCTTCCCGTGGTCGACGGGCAGCGAGCTGGAGATGTGGGTCGCGGCCTACGGGCCGCGGGCGCTCGCGCTCACCGGCGAGCACGCGGACGGCTTCATCCTGCAGCTGGCCGATGTCGACATCGCCCGGTGGATGATCGGCGCGGTGCGCGAGGCCGCGGAGCGGGCCGGGCGCGATCCCGACGAGATCACGTTCTGCGTCGCCGCGCCGTTCTACGTCGGCGACGATTGGGCCCACATGCGCGCACAGACCCGCTGGTTCGGCGGGATGGTCGGCAACCACGTGGCCGACATCGTCGCCCGGTACGGCGCGAGCGGCGCCGTGCCGCGGGCGCTGACCGACTACATCGCCGGCCGCACGGGGTACGACTACAACTCGCACGGGCGCGCGGGCAACGACCACGTCGGCTTCGTGCCCGACGAGATCATCGACCGCTTCTGCGTGCTCGGCTCGCCCGAGGACCACGTCGCCAAGCTCGAGGAGCTCCGATCCATCGGCGTCGATCACTTCGCCGGGTACCTCCAGCACGACAACAAGGAGGAGACCCTGCGCGTGTACGGCGAGACGGTCATCCCCGCGATGCGCGACCGGGTGGTGGCGAAGGCATGACCGCCGCACCGGTGCCCGCTTCGCCGCGTCCCGCGCGCCGGCGCCCGCCCGCCGCGTGGGCGTGGGGCGCGCTCGGGATCCTCGCGCTGTGCGCGGTGTGGGAGCTGTACAAGCTGATCGGGCCCGCCGACGGCGTCGTGGTGGCCGGCACGCGGATCCTGCCGCGCACGAGCGACCTGGCCATGCCGCACGTGTGGGACATGATCCTGCGCGTCCTCGGCGGCGAGACGCGGGCCGCGTCGGCCGATCCGCTGTGGCTCGTGGTCGCCCAGGCGGCCGTCGTCACGCTCGGCATCGCCGCCGCGGGCCTGGCCATCGGCGCCGTCGTCGGCGTCGGGCTGGCGCTCGCGATGCTCGCCTTCCGCCCGGTGCGCTTCGGTCTGCTGCCGTGGATCGTGCTCAGCCAGACGGTGCCGCTGATCGCCTTCGCGCCGCTCGTGCGCTCGTGGGGTGCGCGCATCGAGATCGGCGCGTTCGCCTGGCAGGACGGGATGAGCGTGGCCGTGATCGCCAGCTACCTGGCGTTCTTCCCCATCGCCGTCGGCGCGCTGGCGGGGCTGGACTCTCCCGACCGGATCCATCTCGAGCTGATGCGCACGTACGGGGTGGGCTGGTGGCGCACGCTCCTGGCGCTGCGCCTGCCCGCCGCCGTGCCCTACCTGCTCACCGCCCTGCGCCTGGCCGCGGCCAACGCGGTCGTCGGCGCGGTGGTGGCGGAGGTGTCCACGGGCATGCAGGGCGGGATCGGGCGCATGATCATCCAGTTCGCCGGGCAGGCATCGGGGGACCCGGCCAAGGCCTGGGCGCCGATCTTCGGCGCGATCGCGCTGGGACTCGTCGCGGCCGGATCGGTGGCGCTGCTGGGCCGGCTGCTTCAGGACTACCGACGTGTGGAGGTGTCGCCGTGAGCGATGTGACGACGACCGCGGCCGTTCGGGCCAGCGGTGTGGAGAAGGTCTTCCCGACCCGGGCGGGCGAGGTGCACGCGCTCTCCGACGTGAACCTGACGGTGGCCGCGGGGGAGTTCGTGTCGCTGATCGGCCCATCGGGGTGCGGCAAGTCGACGCTGCTGCGGCTCATCGCCGACCTGGATGAGCCCACCGCCGGCACGCTGGAGGTGTTCGGCAAGTCGGCCCGCCGGGCCCGGCTCGACCAGGACTACGGCATCGCCTTCCAGCAGGCGGGCCTGCTGCCGTGGCGCACGGTGGCCGACAACGTCGCCCTCCCGCTGCAGCTGCACGGGGTTGCGCCCCGCGCCCGCGCGGCGCGCGTGGCCGAGCTGCTCGACATGGTGGGGCTGGCCGACTTCGCCGATCGCTTCCCCGACCAGCTCTCCGGCGGCATGCAGCAGCGCGTGGCGATCGCCCGGGCGCTCGCCGAGCGCCCGAACCTGCTCCTGATGGACGAGCCGTTCGGGGCGCTGGACGAGATGACCCGGGAGCGGATGCAGACCGAGCTGCTGCGGATCTGCGCGGAGACCGGCGCTGCCGTGGTGTTCGTGACGCACTCGATCCCCGAGGCGGTCTACCTCTCCGACCGCGTCGTCGTGATGTCGCCCCGCCCGGGGCGGATCAGCGAGATCGTCACGATGCGCCTGGACGACACCGCCGGCCGCACCGAGGACCTGCGCGAGGACGCGGCGTACTTCGAGATGATCACGGCCGTGCGGGAGGCCCTGCACGGCGAGGCCGTCGTCCTGCGCGGCGTGGAGACGCGCTGATGAGCGCCGCGACCGCGACGACCGCCCCCGCGCCGCCGCGTCCCCGGGCCGGCGCGCGCGCCGTCCCGTCGCGCATCGTCGCACCGGTCGCCGTCGGCGTGATCGCGATCGGCGTGTGGCAGTTCCTCGTGAGCGTCGTGGGGGTGAGCGACTACCTGCTGCCCAGCCCGGCGGCGATCGGCGCCGAGCTCGTCCGGTTCCTGCCGGCGATCGTGTCGGGCTCGGCCGTGACGGGAGGCAACGCCCTGCTGGGCTTGCTCGCCGGATCGCTCATCGGCATCCTGCTGGCGGCCGTCGCGGCCGCCGCGCGGCCCGTCAACCACATGCTCGCGCCGATCGTCGCGGCGCTCGCGGTGATCCCGATCGTCGCCCTCGCGCCGGTGCTGAACACGATGTTCGGGGCCGACAGCCAGTTCGGTCGCCAGGCGATCGCGGGCATCGCCGCGTTCACGCCGGTGTTCCTGGGCACGCTGCGGGGCCTGCGCCAGGCCACCCCGGTGCACCGCGACTTGATGCGGGTGTACGCGGCGTCGCCGTGGCAGGCCTTCCGAACGGTGACGCTGCCGACGGCGGTCCCGCACGTGTTCACGGGCGTGCGGATCGCGAGCTCCCTCGCGGTGATCTCCGCGCTCGTCGCCGAGTACTTCGGCGGCCCGCGCGGGGGCCTCGGCGGGCTCATCTCGACCTACGCGGCGCAGAGCGCGTACGCCCGCAGCTGGGCGTTCGTCGTGGGCGCGGTCGTCCTCGGACTCGTCTTCTTCTTCGCCGCCTCGCGGATCGAACGCCTGGCCGCCCGCGGCGTCGGCCCGCACCGCTGACTCCGTCCGCCCCTGAACCTCTCGTCCGCACCACCGCACCATCCCCGCACCACCGCACCATCCGGAACCACCGCACCACCTCGGAACCACCGCACCACCTCGGCACCACCGCACTGCCTCGGCACCACCGCACCATCCCTGCACCACCGCACCATCCCTGCACCACCGAACCCGCACATGTGAGACCCCGGAGGACATCATGAGGAACCGTCACGGCCGCATCGCGGCCATCACCGCGGCGGGCGTCTGCGCCGCGCTCGCCCTGTCGTCCTGCTCGACCTCGGGCGACGGCGCGGCGGACGACGCCGGATCCGGCTCGGGCGGCGAGCTGACGCCGGTCACGCTGCAGCTGCAGTGGCTGCCGCAGGCGCAGTTCGCCGGCTACTACGCCGCCGTCGATCAGGGCTTCTTCGAGGAGGAGGGGCTGGAGGTCGAGATCATCCCGTCCGGCGGCGACATCGTCCCGCAGGACGCGCTCGTCAACGGCGACGTCGACTACGCCGTCGCGTGGGTGCCGAAGGTGCTCGGCTCGATCGAGCAGGGCGCGAACGTCACCAACATCGCGCAGATCTTCCAGCGCTCCGGCACGCTGCAGGTCGCGTGGGCCGACTCCGGCATCGCGTCCGTCGCGGACTTCGAGGGCAAGCGGATCGGCTCGTGGGGCTTCGGCAACGAGTGGGAGATCTTCGCGGCGATGGCGGCGGAGGGCCTCGACGCGTCGAGCGTGGAGATCATCACCCAGTCGTTCGACATGAACGGGTTCCTCGCCGGCGACATCGACGCCGCGCAGGCCATGACCTACAACGAGTGGGCGCAGCTGCTGGAGACGGTCGACCCCGACACGGGCGAGCTCTACACCGAGGACGACTTCCACGTCATCGCGTACGAGGACACCGAGGGGGCGATGCTGCAGGACGCGCTGTGGGCCGACACCGAGCGGCTCGAGAGCGACGAGGAGTACGCCGAGACCACGGTGAAGTTCCTCCGCGCCGTGATCAAGGGCTGGGTGTACGCGCGCGACAACGTCGAGGCGGCCGCCGAGCTGACGATCGAGAACGGCTCCAGCTGGGGACCGAGCCACGAGCTGTGGATGGCCAACGAGACCAACAAGCTCATCTGGCCCGCGGAGAACGGCATCGGCGTCATCGACGAGGCCGCCTGGGACCGGACCGTGGCGGGCGCGCTCGCGGCGGTCAACGAGCAGGGGGCGCACCTGATCACCCAGGAGCCGCCGGCCACCGCGTACTCCAACGAGTACATCCAGGAGGCGCTGGACTCGCTCGAGGAGGAGGGCGTCGACGTCACCGGCGCCGACTACGCGCCGATCGAGGTCGAGCTCACCGAGGGCGGCCAGTAGCACCGGCGGGGTGGGTCGGCACGGGTCGGCCCACCCCCGCCCGGCCGCGGCCGGGCCCGCCCCCATCCGGAGGTCGACGACCTCGCCCCGGGCGCCGCGCGCCCGCCGTCGCGTGAGAAGGACATCATGAGCACGACCGCCCACATCCTCGATCTGGATCGATCGCACGTCTTCCACTCCTGGTCGGTCCAGGGCTCGCTCTCCCCGCTCGTCATCACGGGCGCGTCCGGGTGCGAGCTGTGGGACGACGAGGGGCGCCGCTACCTCGACCTGTCGAGCCAGCTCGTCAACGTCAACATCGGGTACGGGCATCCCCGGGTCGTCGCCGCGATCCAGGAGCAGGCCGCCGAGCTCGCGACGATCGCGCCCGCCACGGCGAACCTCGCCCGCGGCGAGGCGGCGCGGCGGATCGTCGACCGCGCGGGGCACGGGTTCGAGAAGGTGTTCTTCACGAATGGCGGGGCCGACGCGAACGAGAATGCGATCCGCATGGCCCGTCAGTTCACAGGACGCGACAAGATCCTCAGCCAGTACCGCAGCTACCACGGCAACACGGGCGCCGCGGTCGTCGCCACCGGCGACTGGCGGCGCGTGCCCAACGAGTACGCCCGCGGACACGTGCACTTCTTCGGGCCGTACCTGTATCGCTCGGAGTTCTGGGCGACGAGCCCCGCCGAAGAATGCGCGCGCGCCCTGCACCACCTCGAGCGCGTGATCCAGGCCGAGGGGCCCGACTCGATCGCCGCCGTGCTTCTCGAGGGCGTCCCCGGCACGGCGGGCGTCCTCGTGCCCCCCGCCGGGTACCTCGCGGGGGTGCGCGAGCTGTGCGACCGGTACGGCATCGTCATGATCGTCGACGAGGTGATGGCGGGCTTCGGGCGGACCGGGACCTGGCTGTCCTGGCACTCGCCCGAGATCAACCCCACCGGCGTCGTGCCCGACATCGTCACCGTCGCGAAGGGCGTGAACTCCGGCTACGTGCCCGTCGGCGGCGTGCTGCCGCGCCCCGAGATTGCCCGCTTCTTCGACGACCGCGTCTTCCCCGGGGGCCTGACCTACTCCGGCCACCCTCTGGCCGCGGCCTCGATCGTGGCGAACCTGGACGCGATGAGCGAGGAGGGCGTCGTCGAGCATGCGGCGATGATCGGGGCGCGGCACCTCGGTCCGGGGCTGGCCGCGCTCGCCGCGAGGCACGACGTCATCGGGGAGGTGCGCGGCCTCGGGGTGTTCTGGGCGATCGAGCTCGTTGCGGACCGCGACACGCGCGAGCCGCTGCCGCCCGCCGACATGCAGCGGATCCGTCGCGGCCTGCTGGAGGCCGGGATCATGCCGTTCCTGGCCGACAACCGCCTGCACGTCGTCCCGCCGTGCGTCATCACCCCGGAGGAGGTCGCGCGCGGCCTCGCGGCGATCGATGCCGTGCTGGCGGCCCTGTGACCCGCGTCGCCGTGACGGCGTCGCGCCCGTGACGGGCGTCGCCTCCGAGATCTCCCGTCCTCGTCCCGAAAGGAATCCGCATGTCCTCCACTGAGCCGTCCCCGACCCGTCGCGCGCTCGTCACCGGTGCGTCCAGCGGCATCGGTGCCGCCACCGTCCGCCGGCTGCGCGCTGAGGGCTGCGACGTCGTCGCCTCCGCGCGCCGCCGCGATCGCCTGGAGGCGCTCGCCGCGGAGACGGGCGCGCAGATCGTCGTGGCCGACCAGACCGATCAGGCCTCGATCGATGCCCTGCGCGACGAGGTGCTCGGCGGCGGCCCGCTGCACGCGCTCGTCAACAACGCGGGCAACGCGTTCGGCCTGGAGCCGGTGGAGACCGGCGACCTGGAGAAGTGGCGGGCGATGTACGAGCTCAACGTGCTCGGCACCCTCCGCGTGACGCAGGCGTTCCTGCCGGCCCTGCGCGCCTCCGGCCGGGGCGACCTGCTCACGGTGACCTCGACGGCGGCGCACTGGCCGTACCCGGGCGGCGCCGGCTACACCGGCGCCAAGCACGCCGAGCGGATGATGGTGAACACGCTCCGCCTGGAGCTCGCGGGCGAGCCGATCCGGGTCACCGAGGTCGCACCGGGCAATGTCGCGACCGACTTCTCCCTGGTCCGGTTCGACGGCGACGCCGAGCGGGCCGCGGCCGTGTACCGCGGGTACGAGCCGCTCGTGGCCGACGACATCGCGGACGCCATCGCGTGGATCCTCTCCCGGCCGCATCACGTCAACGTCGACACGCTGATCGTGCGCCCGCGCGCCCAGGTCTCCAACACGCAGATCGCGCGCGACGCCTGAGGCGGCGAAGCGCCGTTCCGGGTGCGTTCGGGCGGCCCGCGGCGGGGCTCCGGCGTGGCGGCGGCGGGGTGCATAGGCTCGAGAGCGCCCATGCATCGCCTTCTCGTCGCCCTGCTCGCCGCCGTCGACGCGCTCGTCGCGGCGGCCGTCGGCATCGGCGCCGTGCTCGCCCCGCTCACCCTCGTGTGGATCTTCACGTTCGGCGGCTCGGCGGACTGGTCGGCGCTGTGGCCCGCCGCGGCGCGGATCTGGGAGCTCGGCAACCTCGTCCCCTCGGCGATCACGCTCGACGAGACCTACGTGCGCGACGCGGGCCTGCCCGACGACGCCGGCGCGTTCGCGGTGTCGCTCGCGCCGCTCGCCTTCGCCGGCTTCGTGCTGCTGTTTGCCGCGCGCTCCGGGCGCCGCGCGGTCACGGTCGGCGCCTGGATCACCGGCGTCGCCTCCGGCACCCTCACGACCGCGCTCCTCGCGCTCATCGTCCTGGCGACGTCGGGCAACCCCGTGGCCGCCGTGCCGGGCTGGTCGGCGGTCCTCGCCCCGGCGGCGATCTACGCCGTCGGCGCGCTCGCCGGGGCGCTCTACGAGGCGTGGAACGAGGGCGACACCGGGCCGATCGATCGCGTCCACGACCTCGTCGACGCCCTCCCGGCCCCGTGGCGCGAGCTGCCGGCCCTCGTCGTGCGCGGCAGCGCGATCGTGCTGCTCGGCCTGCTCGGCGCCGGCGGGGCCGCGATCGGGCTGCTCGCGTTCACGCGCGGCGGCGAGGTCATCGCGCTGTTCCAGGCCGCCCAGGTCGACGGGCTCGGCGCCGCGAGCCTCACCCTCGCGCACCTGGCGTACCTGCCGACGCTCGTGGTCTGGGCGGTGTCGTGGATCGCGGGGCCCGGCTTCGCGCTCGGCAGCGGCGCCACCGTGTCGCCGGTCGGCACCCAGGTCGGGCTCGTCCCCGGCATCCCCGTGCTCGGGCTGGTCCCCGAGTCGGGCCACCCGCTCCTGCTCCTCGCCGCCCTCGTGCCCGTCGGGCTCGGCGCGCTCGCCGGCTGGGCGGTGCGCGGGCGCCTGATCGCCGTGCGCGAGTCCCCGGGCGAGGAGCCGGTCGCGCCCCGCGCGGTGGCGGCGCTGGCGCTGGCGGTCGCGTCGGCGGCGATCGTGGCGGCGCTGGCCGCCGCGGCGTCCGGCGGCATCGGCCCGGGCCGCCTCGCCGTCCTCGGACCCGAGCCGGGCGCGGTCGCGCTCGCGGTGGGGCTCGAGGTGCTCGTGGGTGCGGCGATCCTGCTGCTCGGCCCCGTCGTGCCGCGTCCCGCCGCCGACGCGCCGGCCCCCGAGGAGGAGGGGACCGCGAGCGACGAGCACGCGGTGGCGGAACGCGACGTGGAGTGAGGATGGGGCCGGCGCCGGCACCCCACTAGACTGATCCGGTGCTCACGGTCGCCGTTCTCATCTCGGGCACGGGCTCGAATCTCCGCGCCCTCCTGGAGGCCGCGAGCGACCCCGGCTATCCCGCGCGCGTGATCGTCGTCGGCTCCGACCGCGAGGCGCCGGGACTGCAGCACGCCGCGGACTTCGGCGTGCCGTCGTTCACGGTGCCGTTCCGCGAGTTCGCCACCCGCGAGGAGTGGGGCGCCGAGCTGGCGGCCCAGCTGCGCGCGTGGCGGCCCGATCTCATCGTGCTGAGCGGTCTCATGCGGCTGCTGCCGCCGCAGGTCGTGGCGGAGTTCGCCCCGAACATCATCAACACCCACCCCGCCTACCTCCCGGAGTTCCCCGGCGCCCACGGCGTGCGCGACGCCCTGGCCGCCGGGGTCGAGCAGACCGGGGCGAGCGTGATCCTCGTCGACGACGGCGTCGACACGGGACCGATCCTCGCGCAGGAGCGCGTGCCGGTCCTCCCCGGCGACACCGAGGACACCCTGCACGACCGCATCAAGCCCGTCGAGCGACGCCTGCTGATCGACGTGGTGCGCCGCGTCGCCACCGGCGAGCTCGACCTGTCCCACCCCGCCTGACCCAAGGAGCTCTCATGGCCGGTCCCCGTCACGATCCCTCGCTCTACCGTGAACGCGATGTGGTGCCGATCCGTCGGGCCCTCATCTCGGTGAGCGACAAGACCGGCCTGCTCGAGCTGGCCGCCGCGCTCGCCGAGGCGGGCGTGGAGATCGTCTCGACCGGCTCGACCGCCGCGATGATCCGCGACGCCGGCCACGAGGTCACCGACGCCGCCGCCGTCACGGGCTTCCCCGAGATGCTCGACGGCCGCGTCAAGACCCTCCACCCGCACGTGCACGGCGGGCTCCTGGCCGACCTCCGCCTTGAGCACCACGAGAGCCAGCTCGCGGAGTTCGGCATCGAGCCGTTCGAGCTCGTGGTCGTCAACCTGTACCCGTTCGTCCAGACCGTCGCCTCCGGCGCGACCGGCGACGACGTCGTCGAGCAGATCGACATCGGCGGGCCCGCGATGGTGCGCGCGTCGGCGAAGAACTTCGCCAACGTCGCGATCGTCGTCGGTCCCGAGTCCTACCCGTCGGTCATCGAGGCGATCCGCCGCGGCGGGACGACGCTGGCCGAGCGGCGCGAGTTCGCGGCGCGCGCCTTCGCCCACACCGCCAGCTACGACACCGCCGTCGCGCAGTGGTTCGCGGAGGAGACCCTGACGGGCGAGGCCGTGCTGCCGGACCACCTGACGATCCAGGCCGAGAAGATCAGCGACCTGCGCTATGGCGAGAACTCGCACCAGCGCGCGGCGATCTACTCGCGCGTCGGCGGGCACGGCATCGCGCAGGCCACGCAGCTGCAGGGCAAGGAGATGTCGTACAACAACTACGTCGACGCCGACGCCGCCCTGCGCGCCGCGTACGACATGGTCAAGCCGGCCGTGGCGATCATGAAGCACGCCAACCCGTGCGGCATCGCGGTGGCCGACCCCAAGGCGCTCGACCCCATCGCGTCGGCGCACCTGCGCGCGCACGAGTGCGACCCGCTGTCGGCCTTCGGCGGCGTCATCGCGGCGAACCGGACGATCACGCTGAAGATGGCCGAGAACCTGCGCGACATCTTCACCGAGGTGATCGTGGCCCCCGGTTTCGAGCCGGCCGCGCTCGAGGTGTTCAAGGAGAAGAAGAACCTGCGCCTGCTGCAGCTGCCCGACGACTGGCAGCAGGAGCGCATGGACGTGCGGCTCGTCTCGGGCGGACTGCTGCTGCAGGACGCCGACCTGTTCGACCGCAACATCGAGGCCATCCCGGAGAAGTGGCAGCTCGTGGCGGGCGAGAAGCCCGAGGACGTGCGCCTGGAGGACCTCGTGTTCGCGTGGAAGGCCTGCCGCGCGGTCAAGTCGAACGCGATCGTCCTCGCCAAGAACGCCGCGACCGTGGGCATCGGCATGGGCCAGGTCAACCGCGTCGACTCATGCCGCCTCGCGGTCGAGCGGGCCGGCGACCGCGCCGCGGGATCGATCGCCGCGTCCGACGCGTTCTTCCCGTTCTCGGACGGCCCGGAGGTGCTGATGAACGCCGGCGTGCGGGTCATCATCCAGCCCGGCGGATCCGTGCGCGACGAGGAGACGATCGCCCTCGCCAACGAGCGCGGCGTGACCATGTACTTCACGGGCGAGCGTCACTTCTTCCACTGATCCTCGGGGCGGGAGCGTCGGGCGCACGGGCGTCCGCCGCTCCCGCTTCGTCGTTCGCGACGGGGGGCTTCGGAGCGGCCGCTCGGTCGTCGGAGCGCCCGCTCGGTCGCCGGAGCCGCGCCTATGCGTCGGACGCATCCGCCCCAGCAGACCTCACCAGCCCCAGCGACCCGACGACTGGGCTCGACGCTCCGACGACTGGGTGAGATCGGAGGCTGCCGGCCGCCGGGGGAGCGGGGGATTCCGCCGGCGGCCGGCTCCCGCCGTGGTGTCCGAAATCCGCTAGGACGGCGCGGGTCGGCGTGTCAGGCTGGGGGCGTGACCCTGGCGATGACGTTCGACGAGCGATACCGCGCGATCAGCGCGCGGGACGCCCGCTTCGACGGCCAGTTCGTGACGGCGGTGCGATCGACCGGCATCTATTGCCGGCCGAGCTGCCCCGCCCGCACGCCGAAGCCGGGCAACGTGACGTTCTACCCCACGAGCGCCGCGGCGCACGAGGCCGGGTTCCGCGCGTGCAAGCGCTGCCTGCCGGAGGCCGCGCCGGGATCGCCGGAGTGGAACCTGCGCGGCGACGTCGCGGCCCGCGCCATGCGGCTGATCGCCGACGGCGTCGTGGAGCGCGAGGGCGTGACGGGGCTCGCGGCGCGGCTCGGCTACTCGAGCCGGCACCTCACGCGCCTGCTCGCAGCCGAGCTCGGCGCCGGCCCCCTGGCGCTCGCCCGCGCCCATCGCGCCCACACCGCGCGGCTGCTGCTGGTCGGCACCGACCTGCCCGCCACCGACGTCGCCTTCGCGGCGGGCTTCGCGAGCGTGCGTCAGTTCAACGACACCGTCCGCGAGGTGTTCGCCCTCACCCCGTTGCAGCTGCGCGCCCGCCGCCGGGACGCGGCCGTGGCGACGGGCATCGACCTGGCGCTGCCGGTGCGCGCGCCGTTCGACGCGGCCGGCGTGTTCGCGTGGATGCGCGCGCGGGCCCTGCCGGGCACGGAGGAGGCGAGCGCGACGTCGTTCGCCCGAACGGTGCGGCTGCCCCGCGGTGCGGCCTGGTTCCGGGTGCGGGCCGACGGCACCCGCGTGCGGCTGGAGGCGCGGCTGGCGCATCCCGCCGATCTCGCCCCGCTCGTCGCGCGCGTGCGGCGGCTGTTCGACCTCGACGCCGACCCGCAGGCAATCGACGCCGCGCTCGCGGCCCATCCCGAGCTCGCGCCGCACGTGCGGGCGCGGCCGGGGATCCGCCTGCCCGGCGCGGCGGATCCGCACGAGATGCTCATCCGCGCCATGGTGGGCCAGCAGATCAGCGTGGCCGCGGCGCGCACCCATCTCGCCCGGCTCGTCGACGCGCTCGGCGAGCGCGTCGTGATCGACGATCGACCGCTGCTGCTGTTCCCCACCATGGCGGCGATCGCCGAGCGCGGCCACGAGGTGCTGCGCGGGCCGGCCGCGCGCGTCCGCGCCCTCACGTCCGCCGCGGCGGCCCTCGCGTCGGGCGAGCTGGAGCTCACGGCGGCCGACGATCCGCAGCGGCAGCGGGCCGCGCTGCTGGCGCTGCCCGGCGTCGGCCCGTGGACGGCCGACTACGTGCGCATGCGCGTGAGCGGCGACCCCGACGTGCTCCTGCCCGGTGACGTCGCCCTGCGCGCGGGCGCCGCGGCGGCGGGCATCCCCGCCGACCCGGCCGGCCTCGTCGCGTGGGGCGAGCGGGCCGCGCCGTGGCGCTCGTACCTGTCCATGCACCTGTGGCGCCTCTCCGCGCCCGCCGATCGAACCCGGGAGCCGTCTCATGCCTGAAGCCGTCATCGAGATCATCGACACCGCCGACGGGCCGTTCGCGCTCGTGGCCGCCGAGGGGGTCGTGCTCGCGTCGGGATGGACGGGCGACGCCGAGGCGGTGCTCGGCCGGATCCACCCGTCCCTGCGGCCGCCGACGGTGCGGGAGGGATCGACCGACGCGGGCGACGCCGTCCGCGCCTATTACGCCGGGGATCTCGCCGCGATCGACGGCGTGACGGTGCGGCAGCGCGCCACCCCGCTGCAGGCGCGCGGCTGGGCGGCGCTGCGCCGGATCCGGCCGGGCGAGCCGCTGAGCTACACCGCGTTCGCCGCCGCCCTGGGCGCCCCGACGGCCGTGCGCGCGGCCGCGTCGATCTGCGCGCGCAACGCCCCCGCGCTGTTCGTGCCGTGCCACCGCGTGCTGCGCGGCGACGGGTCGCTGGGCGGCTTCGCGTGGGGGCTCGACGTCAAGCGCTCGCTGCTGGCGCGCGAGGCGGCTCAGCGCCCGGCCGCGTAGCCGTACCCGCCGCGCGGGTTGGCGGCGGCTCCCAGCCGCCCCGTCGCGGGATCGCGCGTCACGGCCGACAGCCGCCCCTGCGTCCACGGCCCCGTGACCGTGACCCGATGGCCGCGCGCCCGCAGCGCTGCGATCGTGTCGGGACCGAGGCGATCCTCCACCACGGCGCCGGCCGGCTCCCAGGTGCGCGGCCAGAACGAGCCGTGGAACGAGGTCGAGTGGATCGCGGGCGCGTCGATCGCCTGCTGCGGGGTGTAGCCGCCCACGATCGTGCGCAGCAGGTAAAGCAGCTGCCACTGATCCTGCTGATCGCCGCCGGGGGAGCCGAGCGCCGTCACGGCGGCGCCGTCGCGCAGCACGAGCGTGGGCGTCAGCGTGGTGCGGGGGCGGCGGCCCGGGCGCAGGGTCGAGGCGAAGCCGTCCTCGAGCCAGGTCATCTGCAGCCGCGTGCCGAGGCAGAACCCGAGCTCCGGGACGGCCGGGGACGACTGCAGCCACCCGCCCGACGGCGTCGCCGAGACGATGTTGCCCCAGCGGTCCACGACGTCGATGTGACACGTGTCGCCGCGGGTCTCGCCCGTCGGCATCACGATGGGCTCGCCGTCGCGCCCCGCCTGCTCCTCCCGCGCCTGCGCCATCGTCGGCTCGCCGAACGCGCCGGCGGCGGCGCCGGTCGGCGGCGTGTAGGTCTCGCGCAGGGGCGGCATCGGGTGGTCCTCCAGCCCGGGGCGCACCTCGGCCGACGCGGCGTCGCCGATCAGCGCACGGCGGGCGGCGAGGTAGTCCGCCGACAGCAGGCGCTCCAGCCGCGCCGGGTCGACGTCGTCGCCGAAGTACGCGTCCCGGTCGGCGAAGGCGAGCTTGATCGCCTCGAGGATCGTGTGGGCGCCGTCCGGGCTCGAGGGGTCGAGCAGCTCGTCGTCGAGCGGATCGAGCATGCCGAGCACCTGCAGCAGGGCGGGGCCCTGCGTCCAGGCGCCCGCCTTCGCGATCGTGTGGCCGCGGAACTCCCGCGTCACGGCCGGCTCGTACCCCGCGTCGAACGCCGCGAGGTCGTCGGCCGTGATCACGCCGGCGTGGTCCGTTCCGGGGGAGTGACGGTGCGGCGTGCGCACGAAGCGGTCGATCGCGTCCGCCACGAAGCCCTGCTTCCAGGCGCGTCGCGCCGCGTCGACGCGCCCCTCGCGCGAGGCCGCGCCCGCGCCGGCCGCCACGAGCTGCTCGAGCACCGTCGCGTAGGCCTCGTTGCGCACGAGGTCGCCGGGCGCGGGCGCCGCGCCGCGCGGCATCCACAGCGCGGCGGAGGTGGGCCAGTGATCGCGGAACAGGTCCGCCACGCGCTCGATCGCGGCCGCGGCACCCGCGGCGATCGCGTGGCCGTGGCGGGCGTAGCCGATCGCGAAGGCCAGCACGTCGGCGAGCTCCCACGTGCCGCGGTCGCGCAGCAGCAGGAGCCACGCGTCGACGGCCCCCGGCACGGCGGCCGCGAGGGCGCCGGCGCCGGGCACGAGCTCCAGGCCCTCCGCGAGGAAGTGCTCGCGGGTCGCCGCCGCGGGAGCCGGGCCCTGACCCATGAGGACCACGGGCGTGCCCGGGTCGTCGGCCGTCGCGAAGAGGGCGACGAGATCGCCGCCCGGCCCGTTCAGGTGCGGCTCCACGACGTGCAGCACGAACGCCCCCGCCACCGCCGCGTCGAACGCGTTCCCACCGCGCTCCAGCACCGCCATCGCCGTGGCGCTGGCGAGGTAGTGCGTCGAGCCGACCATCCCGAAGCTGCCGGCGAGATCCGGCCGGGTGGTGAACGACGGCGGCGGCGTATACGTCATCCCTCCACCCTATGCACCCCCCCGTTCGCCCCCCCGCAGCGGCGGCTGCGGCCCCTGATCTCGGCTCGCTGCGCTCGCTCGATCCGTCTCCGCTCGCTTCGCTCGGTCGACGAGCCGTGGCGCCTTCCGCTCGTCGACCGGAGGCGCGCAGCGCCGCAGCGGAGACGGGTCGAGCGCAGCCGCGAAGCGGCGGAGTCGAGACCTCAGGCTTCAGCCCCCGATCTCGACTCCGCTGCGCTCGCTTGATCCGTCTCCGCTCGCTTCGCTCGGTCGACGAGCCGTGGCGCCTTCCGCTCGTCGACCGGAGGCGCGGCCACAACCCTCGATCTCGGCTCGCTGCGCTCGCTCGATCCGTCTCCGCTTGCTTCGCTCGGTCGACGAGCCGCACGGGTTCGTCGACCGGAGACGCGGAGCGCCGGAGCGGAGACAGTGAGACTGGTGGTGGGTGCTTGAAGGGGCGGGTCTGACTTCAGCGGAGACTGACGTCGTGTGATTGTCGTGGAGCCGATCTGTCGGCTCGTGTTGGGTCTGGTGCAGGAACTGGTGACAGTTCTGGTTAGGCCGCGAGGGCCAGGTCGGTGTTCATGATGGTCTCGAACTCAATGGGCGTCAAACGGCCCAGGCGAGCCTGTCGACGCCTGCGGT